>Ga0335085_10011841_pt1 | contig 12889 bp, 7 predicted proteins | sample Lox_Sample_45_FD_206712 | JGI IMG/M metagenome (GOLD analysis project Ga0335085, IMG submission 206712) | Soil microbial communities from Loxahatchee National Wildlife Refuge, Florida, United States - Lox_Sample_4.5 | ecosystem: Environmental > Terrestrial > Soil > Wetlands | place: USA: Florida...
ATTCGTCATCGGAGTAGCGTCTTCGGCGTTCCGGCTGCCATTCCTGGGCTGCTGCTCGCCGCCATTGCGATGCATGCCGCAGAGCCCCGAGTCGTCGCCCCCGGAGGCGCGCTGGCGATCGTCGTGTCGGACAATCACGGGTTGACATTCCGCGTGAGCGCTCAGGGGACGGCTGTGCTGATGGATTCCCCCATGGGTCTCGAATTCGAGGGTGGCATCCAGCTAGGCCCGGCGGCGGCCATCACGAAGGTGGAACGATCCAGTCACGATGGAAAGTGGGAAAACCGTCTGGGAAGCAACCGGTTCGTCCGTGACAACTGGCGGGAAATGCGCCTGACCCTCGAAGAACCTGGCGCTCGGCGCCGCACTTTCGGTTTGATTGTGCGCGCCTACGACGACGGGGTTGCATTCCGCTACGACATTCCCCAGAGCAGCGGCCTCGGAGATTTTGTTCTGACGAACGAGCTGACGGAGTTCCGTTTCGCCGGGGATTATCCTTGCTGGGCGGGCGGAGAATCGCCCTCGGCGGAGACCACCTATTCACAAACCCGGCTGAGTAGCATTCCTGCGGGCACGCCGCGGCAGCCATTCAAGAGCGTGCTCCCATTGCTGGTGGAAACACCGGCGGGCTACATCGCCGTCGCCGAATCGGATCTGCTGGATTGGGCTGGCATGTCGATCACCGGTACCGGCACGACGGCCGTGAAGGTGACGCTGGATCCGCGCGAGGACGGCAAGGGACTGGTGGCGTCCCCGGCTCCGCGCCTCAGCCCGTGGCGTGTGCTGATGTATGGCCGCACCGCAGCAGCTCTGGCTGGCTCCGATCTTGTAGCCACGCTTGCCACGCCCAGCCGTGTGCAGAACACGTCCTGGATCAAACCCGGAGCCAGCGCATGGGACGCCTGGTGGACAGGGACAAACCCGCACGATCCCGATCCGCGTCACACCGCGGTTTTCGCCCGAGGCACAACCGCATCGGATAAGGAGTACATCGACCTGGCGTCGGAAATGGGGTGGCAATACCAGCTGGTGGACTGGTTCTGGTACAAGAACATGACGCTGTACGACAAATCGCTCTGGTCCACGCCGAATGCCGCGCTTGCCGATTTCACGCAGGCCGATTCGGCAATCGACCTTCCCGAACTGGTGCGGTACGCGAGATCGAAGAACGTTCGCTTGTTCATCTGGGCGCATTCGCTCGACGTCAGAACCTTCGGTGTCGAACAGGCCCTCGCCTGGTTTGCCAAGCTGGGATTCGCCGGAGTGAAGATCGATTTCATCAATAGTCAGTCGCAGGAAGCGGTCGCCTGGTCCGATAAGGTTCTGGCCACCGCGGCGAAGTATCACCTGCTGATCGATCTTCACGGCACATACAAGCCCACCGGGCTGGCGCGTACTTATCCCAACTTCATCACGCAGGAAGGCGTGCTCGGAAACGAGTACAACAAACTGCCCGGCAACCGGTGCACCCTGACACATACCGTGACGCTACCGTTCACGCGGGCGCTGCTCGGTCCAATGGACTTCACGCCAGGCGGCTTCCTGAACCGCGCACCGAAGGACTTCAAGATCGCGGTGCCGGCGGAGGTCATGGGCACGCGCGCTCGCCAACTGGCCATGACCGTAATCTATCCGGGTCCGCTCACGGTGATGTGCGACAGTCCGAAGAACTATCGCGGACAGGCTGGAATCGAATTCCTCCGCGGCATTCCGACAGTGTGGGACGAAAGCGTGGTGTTGTCGGGAGAGGTCGGGAAGTTCGTCGTGCTCGCGCGCCGTTCGGGCGCCCGCTGGTACCTGGCGGCAATGAACGGTGACGATGGTGCGCACTTGCAGGCGCCGCTGAAGTTCTTGGGAAAAGGAAAGTGGACGCTGCGTGCGTTTGCCGACAACGCGGATTCGACCCTCTGCCAGGCGGTCGTCGAATCCACGCGCGCGGTGGACGCGGACTCAACCCTGCCACTCTCGCTCGCGCCGGGCGGCGGCTTTGCCGGAATCATCAGCCGTGCCGAGTAATTACGACGCGTCCGAACCAACTTCGGTCGTAACCCCGGCTTCGACAACGGCACTCCGGCGGGTAGACTGACGCACCACAAGATTCGGTTCCAGCATGACACTCCGCGGATGAGGGGGCGTCTTGGACTCGACGATGGAGAGTACAAGCTTCCCGGCGCGCTCGCCAATCGCCACGCTCTGTTGGTCGATGCTCGTGAGTGGCACCCGCAAAGATCGATCGAAGTGGAGATTGCCGCACCCGACCACCGCGATGTCCTCGGGAACGCGCAGGCCGCCGTCGAGAATCGCATCAATCGCGCCAATGGCGATTGGATCGTTGTAGCAGAACACACCGTCAGGCGGAGGGTTCAGCGCAAGCAACTTCTTCATCGCCTCGTAACCGCTGCTCCAACTGTCGGCGTCCGCGGACCGTCCCGTGATGACGTAGCCCTGAAGTGGCGTCATCTCGTGTTTCGACAAAGCCTGATTGTAGCCTTCCAGCCTGCCAATCGCCGTGCTGACCGCGGCGCCGCGTATGTGCGCGATTCGACCGCAACCCACCTGGATCAGATGCTCGGTAGCAACCCGGCCGACCTTGACATCATCCACCCCCACGAAGTTCGCGGGCATCCCCAGGAAGGCGCGGTCGATGAGGATGTACGGGACCTTCTGTTCTTCGATGCGCCGAAAGGACTCCACCGTCCACTGCGTGGACGCGATCACAAGCGCATCCAACCGCCGGCTCAACAGCCGCTTGATCTCCTGGCGCTCCAACTCCGGATCGCCCTGCGAGGACGAGATCAGCAGGCTGTAGCTCTTGCGACGCAACGCGTTGGACAAACCGGTCGCAACTTCCGCGAAAAACGGATGCACCAGATCGGGGACGATCAATCCCGCCGTGTACGACTTGCCCGTGACCAGCGCGCGGGCGACCGGGTTCGGCTGGTAGTTCAGCTCCTTGACCCGCTTGAGCACGCGCTGCCGGGTCTCATCGCTGATGTCTTCATGATTGCGCAGCACCTTCGACACAGTGACTACCGACACACCGAGCTCGCGCGCAATGTCCTTCATCGTTAACGGCATTTGTCTATATTATGCGCGTTCGGTCAGAACACCGGGTGCTCAGGTTACGGCACGCTCCTGGGCCCGCACTTGCCGTCGTACTCTCGCCCTTGACCGCGCGGTAAGCCTTCGACGCCGGCTCCGGGAATCATTGACAGGTGGTGTCCCGGCGCATAAAATGGTATCGATTACTTTATCGATACTACCTTCTTATGACCCTGAGTTCTTCACATGAGATCGAGCGCGGAATCGGCCGCGATGACCTGATCGTCATCACGGGGGCCGGCGGCTTCATCGGCGGAGCGCTGGCACGCTATTTCCACGAACTTGGCTATGCCCGCATTCGCGCTGTCGACCGCAAGCCTCTGCCCGAGTGGTATCAACGGGTGCCCGGTGTCGAATGCCTGTCGATGGATCTGAGTGAAAAGGAAAACGCCATTCGCGCCGTCGAGAACGCGGTGGAAATCTACAATCTCGCTGCGGATATGGGCGGCATGGGCTTCATTGAGCATTTCCGGGTCGAGTGTCTGCGCAGTGTTCTGATCAATACGCATCTGACGGAAGCGGCCTGGCGTGCCGGCGTGCGCCGTTACTTCTTCTCCTCATCGGCCTGCGCCTACAACACCGACCTGCAGCGCGATCCCAATGTGCGCGCGCTGAAAGAATCCGATGCCTACCCGGCGATGTCGGAGCGCGGTTACGGCTGGGAAAAGCTGATCTCCGAAATGTTCTGCCAGGAATACTGGGCCGAGCGGGGGCTGGAAACACATATCGCCCGCTTCCACAACATCTATGGACCGCACGGGACCTGGTTCGGCGGTCGCGAGAAGGCGCCGGCGGCCATCTGCCGGAAAGTTCTGGAAGCGCTGGACACCGGCAATATGGCCATAGACATCTGGGGCAACGGGACCCAGACGCGCAGCTTCTGTTTTATCGAGGACTGCGTGCTGGGCATCGACAAGATCATGCACTCGGACAAGCTGATCGCGACTCCGATCAATCTCGGATCGAGCGAACTGATTTCCGTCAACGACCTGGTCACGATGGTTGAGGAGATCGCCGGGGCCAAGTTGAAGCGCACTTATGACCTGAACGCCCCTCAGGGCGTGGCCGGGAGAAACAGCGACAACGCCTTCATCGAGAGCGTCCTTGGCTGGGAACCGCGCACTCCGTTGCGGACCGGTATGGAGAAAACCTACGCGTGGATTGCCCAGCAATACGCGGATCGCAAGGCCGGCAAGCGGGTCGTCACGGACTGAATGTGAAGATTTCACCCACGTTGGCCGATACTCTCCAAAGACCTGCCTGCGACGATTCGGCGCTGCTGGCAAGCCGGATCCCGAATCGAATCGCACTGGCCGGTGGCTGGATCGACCAGCCATTTCTTTCGCGGCACAATCCCACCCCGCCCGGGTCCATGGTGGTGGTCTCGCTGGAGCCGGGAAGCTGGTTCATGGATCGATGCGGGATGGCCGGCAGCACCCGTCGCGTCGCCACCAGTATCTGGGATGGGGCGTTGCCGGACCGTCCGCTTCCCAGCCTGGTCCGCGAGTTGTATCACGCCGAAAACCACGGCAAACCCGAGCCCTCGGGATCGCAGGATATGATCGGGCTGATCTATCCGGGTGTAAGCCGCCTCGATTACGACGCAGATGTCGAGGACGGTTACTTTCCTGCGAACATCGAGTCGTGTTGCAGGGTCGATGTTGCCGCGTGGCTGGAAAAAGTGTTGCATCTGGTTCCGGTGAACCAGCGTCCGGCGGGCTACAATCCGATTGGCGTTCGCAATCTGGACCCCAGGTGGATCGCAGGACTCGGACGCTCAGGGGCGGACTGCTACAGCGCGATCGTCGATAAGGACGTCCACCGCCTTGGTTCCGCCATGAATCACTGCATGACGTGCTGGGAGGCAATTCTGCCACACACCGTGGCGCATCCCTCGATCAGCATCGACCTGAAAGCAATTCTCGGTTGGGCACAGGCAAATTATCCGGGTGCGATGTACTCGGGCTGTGGCGGCGGATATCTCATCGTAGCCTCTACAACGCCGGTCCCCGGTGCCATGAGTCTCAAAGTCAGGATTGGCTGATTCCGATGCTGCGAACAGGAATTCTGAACCCCGCGATCAATTCGCTGCTTAGCCGTGCGCGTCACACGAACACCCTCGTGATCGCCGACCGCGGTTTCCCGTTCTGGCCGCAGATTGAGACGCTGGATATTTCGCTGGTGGACGACATACCTCGCGTTCTGGATGTTCTGCGCGCCATCCGCACGAACTTCGTGATCGGCCGGGTCTTCATGGCGGAGGAGTTCATCGCGGCCAACGGCAGCGGCGCGCGGGAGAATGTGGAACGAGAACTTCCGGGCATCCCGTTCGTTTTCGAGCCGCACGTCGAGTTCAAGAAGCGAGTTCCGAATACGATCGGCCTGATCCGAACCGGCGATACGATCCAGTACGCGAACATGATACTCGAATCGGCGTAAAGATGAGTTGGCGCGCGCACACAAGCACCGTTAATTGTTGCCAGGGAGGGAAAGAAGATGAACCGGAGAGACTTTTGCAGGTTCGCCACTGTCGCGACCGCCGTGCCTCGTCTGCTGGCAAATGATGACAGTCCGCAATCTCAACTTGCCGGCGGTTTCGGCAAGTACACCGAGGACTACGCGGCCTTCTGCGCGACACCGGAAAGCGAACGGGTCTTCTATACGCTGGATGGCGGCAGGATCGTCAGTGAAAAGCTGAGCGAACAGAATTGGAAGCCAACCGACTGGGGGAAGTCTCCAGAGTTGCCGGTGCCGGGCGGTTCGTGGGATGGAGTGCCGATGGACTCCCCGATTCCCGGGCTCAGTGGCGACGGCCCCTACAAGCCCACCTGGGACTCGCTGCTCGAATACGACGCCCCGGAGTGGTATCGCGACGCGAAGTTCGGCATCTGGGCTCACTGGAGTCCGCAGTGCGTCGCTGAAGCGGGCGACTGGTACGCACGAAACATGTATGTGGAGGGCTCTCCGCAGTACAAATATCACCTCGAACATTACGGGCACCCGTCGAAGTTCGGCTATAAGGATCTTTGCGCTCAGTGGACTCTGCTCAACTGGCAGCCCGACGAACTCATCCACCTGTACAAGAGAGCCGGCGCGAGGATCTTCTTTACGCTGGCGAATCATCACGACGGCTTCGACTCCTGGGATTCGAAGCATAATCCCTGGAACGCCGTGAACGCCGGACCTCATCGCGATGTGGTTGGAACGTGGGCCGCGGCCGCGCGCAGGCACGGACTGCGCTTCGGCGTCACCGTCCATCAGGCGCGCAACTGGTGGTGGTTCCAGACTGCGCATGGCGCCGACAAGAGCGGGCCTCTCGCAGGAATCCCTTACGACGGCAGGGAGATTGCCGCCGACGGCAAGGGAGCATGGTGGGCTGGTCTCGACCCGCAGCGGCTGTATGGGCCCATGCACCCGGAGAACGCCCTGCCCGACGTCTCCTACGTGAAGAACTTCTATGACCGGACGCGCGACCTCATTGACCAGCACGATCCGGACCTGCTCTATTTCGATAACGACCTCTTCCCGCTGGGCTGGGGAGGGATGAACGTCGCGGCCTATTTCTACAACCACAACCTGAAGACGCGCGGTGGCCGGATGGAAGCGGTGGCCAACGTGAAGAACGTCCCGGACCGCCTTGCGAAGTCCGTTGTCGCCGACTACGAACGCGGTCTCACCGCCGGGATCATGCCGCGCGCGTGGCAATCGGAGACCTGTATCGGGCAGTGGCACTATCGGCGAAGCCTGTACGAGCAACCCGGAGAGTACGGCGGGTACATGGAGCCGCGGGACATCATCCACTGGATGATCGACACGGTCAGCAAGAACGGCACATTCATTCTGAATATCCCTGGTAAGCCGGACGGCACCATCGATTCGAAGGAGATCGCCATCGTCGATCAGATCGCCGCGTGGATGCAGATCAACGGCGAAGCGATTTATGAGACGCGGCCCTGGAAGGTGTATGGCGAAGGTCCGAACGCGGTGAAGAGCGGGGCGTTTCAGGGTGGCAGCGTGCACAATCTCGGCCCGAAGGACATCCGCTTCACGCGCAACAAGGCCAATACAGTGGTCTATGCGATCGTGCTCGGCTGGCCCGCCGGGGAACTCGTTATCGAGTCGCTGGGCTTGTCGGCGGCCACGCAGCCGGGAAAAGTCGCGAAGGTCGAATTACTCGGCGGCGGCCAGCAGCCAACATGGGAGCAGACGGCAACGGGCCTGCGCGTGCACCTGGCCTGGCCGGAGAGCCCCGCGTTGGAATACGCGGCGGCCTTGAAGGTGTTCTTCACTTAACCAGTCGATCCCCGCAAGCCGCGCAGCCTGCGGGGATCCACTCACAGGGTGCCTGCGACGTGCGGAGTATTGCCGACGGGTTGTCCGCCGCCGATGCTGACCTCCGTCTTCGCCGCCGGCACGTCGGGCGCCGCAAGCTTGAACGTCACCCGGCGGCTCTCGCCGGCGCGCAAATGAACGCGCTGGAAGCCCCGCAGACTCCGGATCGGCGCATCCTCTCCAGCGGCGCCCGCGACGTAGAGCTGAACCACTTCGTCGCCATCGCGCGACGATGTGTTCTTCACGGCGGCGCTGACCTCGGCCCCGTCCGGCGTCCGCTTCGCGCTCAGGCCGGAGTATGCAAAGGTCGAATAACTCAGTCCGTAACCGAACGGGTACAGCGGTTCGCCCTTGAAGTATCTGTAGGTGCGGCCCTTCATGTCATAGTCGGTGAACGGAGGCAACTGGTCCACGCTCTTGTGGAAGGTCACCGGAAGACGGCCCGCCGGATTACTCACTCCTGCAAGGGTCTCCGCAATGGCCGAACCAGCCTCCTCGCCGCCGTACCACGCCGCCAGCACCGCATTGGCGTGTTTCGCTGCGAAGTTCACGGCGACAGCGCTGCCGCTGGTGAGTACGACGACCACCGGTTTGCCCGTTGCTACCGCGGTCTCTACCAGCTTTTCCTGCGGCTCCGGCAGGTCCAGATTGGTGCGATCGCCGCCCAGGAAGCCGGGCAGGTTCACACCGCGCATCTCCTCACCTTCCAACTGAGAACTCAGGCCGACGAAAACGACGGCGACGTCGGAATCCTTCACCAGGGCCTCGGCTTCTGCCAGTGCGGGGCCGGCGGGCGGAATCCAGCTAAATTGGACTCCGCCGCCCGAACCCATCTGGCGATATTCCACGCGCAGGGCGTATTTGTGGCCCGCCTCCAGTTGCACCACGGCGCGCAGGTTCCGCCGCATGCCAGGAGTCGGCTGCGTCGATGTCATCTGGGTGGAGGGGCCGGTCCCGAAAGTCAGTTCTTTGCCGTCGAGGAACAATTGCGCTTTCGCGCGATCCCAGGGGCTGGTGTGAGCGGTCAACTCGTATTCGCCGGTGGCCGTCGCCGTCAGCGTTCCGGTCCAGCGCACGGAGTAGTTCTTCTCGCCAACCGCGGCCAACACGGCGGGATCTTCCATCCCCATATCGAGGTAGGCGCGAGGCTCAACCCGGCTCAGCCTGGGCTGTCCCTGTAGATCGGAGTTGTCGAAGTACTCAGCCAGCAACCCGCGACCGCTGCCTGCTGTCGGCGTCAGAGCCGTGGACGGAACCAGAGCGTGAGTGCTGGCCGTATAGGTGGCGCCGAGGGCATACCGCACCTGAGCTTTCGGGAACTGCCGCTCGATTCCTTCCAGCGGGGTCACCTGCTTCGACGAGATGCCGTGATAATTCCCCAGCACGTCGATAGGATCGTCGGCGGAGGGGCCGATCACCGCGATCTTGCGTACCGACGAACTCAGCGGCAGCACACCGCCTTCGTTCTTCAGCAGCACGATCGCTTCGCGCTCGGCTTCGCGCGCCACCTGCCGGTGTGTCGCCGAGTCGTTCTCGGAAATCGGAATCTTCGCGTACGGGACGCGGTCGGGCGGATCGAACATGCCCAGACGGAAGCGCGCCACGAAGAGACGCTCGGCCGAACGATTGATCTCGGCTTCAGCGATGTGGCCGGCCTTTACCTCGTCCACAAGAGTCTTGTATTCGGTGCCGCAGGTGAGATCCGTGCCCGCCTTCACGGCTGCAACAGCCGCGCCGCCCAGGGTGGACGTGTACTTGTGGCTGTGGTAAATGTCGCCGACAGCGCCGCAGTCGCTCACCACGTAGCCCTGAAAGCCCCACTGCTCGCGCAGCCGCTTCTCCAGCAGGTCCGTGCTGGCGCAACCGGGCACGCCATCCACGGAGTTGTAGACGCACATGATCGAATCGGCCTTGCCCTCGGTGACGGCTGTGCGGAATGCCGCCAGGTAGGTGTTCACCAGATCGTACTCGCTGATCCTGGCGTCAAAGCGATGCCGCTCCGGTTCCGGACCGCTGTGCACGGCGTAGTGCTTGGGTGTGGAGACGACCTTCAGATAGTGCGGGTTGTCGCCCTGCATGCCGGTGACGAAGGCAACGGCCATGCGGCCGGTCAGATAAGGATCTTCGCCGTAGGTTTCCTGACCGCGGCCCCAGCGCGGATCGCGGAAGATGTTGATGTTCGGAGACCAGTAGGTCAGTCCGGCGGTGCGGCCGGGAAGGATGGCGGTGGTCGTCTCGCCAGGATGCACCAGAGCGTCGTTGTACTTCGCCCGGGCTTCAGTGGAGATGATGTCGGCTACGCGGTGCAGCAAAGCGGTGTCCCAGGTGGCTGCCAGTCCGATGGCCTGGGGGAAGACGGTGGCGCGGCCGCGGCCCGTGGCCACCCCGTGCAACGCTTCGTTCCACCAGTTGTAAGCAGGAACCTCAAGTCGCGGGATCGCCGGCGCGGTACTTTGCATTTGGAGCACCTTCTCCTCCAGCGTCATGCGCGAGACCAGGTCCGCGGCGCGCCGTTCGGGCGACAGATCGGGATTCATATACGGCGCGCTTGCCGGCTGCTGTCCGAACGACAAGGCGCCGGTCAGCCACAACATTGCGATCGCAAACCGATTGAGCTTCAACCTGGAATCTCCTGTTTTTCTGGTTTCTCGCGTGCCTTGAGGCGTCTTCCCAACAGCCTCAGTCTCAGGTTACTGCAGCAGATCCACGTAAGCAGCTTCGAGGCCGGCGGCTCCCTCGCTGCCCGGTGGCCCTTTCAGTATTGCGGGGCCTGCCGTGCCGTTGTTCTCCCAACGATTGCCGTTTCCGTTGCGGTTCTTGAAAAAGGCATTCTTCTCGGTCAGGTTGTCTTTCACCGTGAAGCCGTCGGAGCCTTCATCCAGGTAGATCATGACGCTGGGATCGCCCGTCGGCGAGTGCCGCAGATCGAAAATGTAGTTGCCGCGGATTTCCGACGGCGTCTGATTGGACAGCGTGTAGATGCCTCCGCCGTCACCCATCCGCTCCATGTACTGATGGATACGGTTGTAGAGGATCTTGTTGTCGCGCATTGCATTGGGCTGCTTCGTCCAGCCCCAGCCCACGCTGATGCCGGAATACGGCATTTCCACGATCTCGTTGTGTTCGATGGTCAGCCCGCGCACGTAGCCCGCGGCGATGGCGGTCGAACCCCAGTCCTCGTTACCGCAATCGCGGAAGTAGCTGTTGGAGACGCGATCGCCGAGAGAGAGCTCACGCTCATCCGAGACGACGTAGGGCAGATGCGCTTCCAGCCCCTGCTCGGAGAAGCGGCCGACCTGCATACCGTTGCCGCCGATGTGGCGGAACACGCAACCGGTCACGCGGTTGTTGTGACTCTCATAGTGGAAGTCGAGGCCCGTCGAGGCCGTATTGGTAAAGCGGCAGCGCTCGAAACGGACGTTGTTCGCGCCGGCCAGGTACACTGCCGCCGGCGGACGCGCCGTCCACGCCAGATTATCCAACGCCGGCTCGGCGGGAATGCCGCCCTCAATTCTGTATCCGATGCGATCGAAGTACTGGCCCGCCTGCAGCGGCACATCCCCTGCCTGGCTCGGCCGCAGCCACGTGGAATCCTCGAACGTCAATCCATGGAACTCGATGTCGTGCACGGGCCGGTCCACGGAACCGACCAGCCGCACCAGCGTCTCCAGCCGCGGCGCCACCACCCCGGCCGTAGTCATGTCCTCACCGTCGCGCGGCCAGTAGTAGAGTAGTCCGGCGGCGTTGTCGAGATACCATTCGCCCGGCTCATCCAGAAACTCCAGCGCGTTGACGAAGTAGAACGGGTCGGTGTTGCGCGGCCAGGGATAAGGATGCGAAAAGACGAGGTCGCGCTCCGGCTCCTGGAAGACGATGCGCGCTTTGCCGCCCTTGATCCTGATGGACCCGACCCGCAGCCAGTTGACCACCCAGGATTGCAGCAGGAACATCTCGACGTGCTGGAGATTGCGCCACTGCGCCACATCCTTCGCGTCAACCACCGCTTCGCGATTCGTGATGTCCCACTGGACCAGACGGTGGAACGCCTCGCCATTGGGCGCACGCGCGCGCGCCGCCTTCGTGCCGTTGACGTACAACTGGCGGAAATCGAGCGCCTGCGCGCCGAACCGCGGAACTCTGGCCACCCACACATGCCCCATCGCGGCCGCGGGCAAACCGGGGGCGGCGGCTTTCAACCGGCTCCAGCCAGTAATCGGCACGCCGCCACTGATCACCGGCTTTTCGCCGGGGGCCGCGGTGTACAGCACCGGCTTCTCCGGCGTGCCGGAGTCTTCCGGAGAGAACTCCAGCGTCCGATCCAGCCTGTATGTGCCGCCATGCACCACAACCCTGACGCCGCCCTCGGGCATTCCCTTCGTCCGCAGCAGTTCGCGGACCGCCAACTGAGCTTGGAACAGCGCAGCGAAGGGCTTCTCAGCGCTGCCCGTTCCGGAAAGCCAGAATCCTGGCGAGATTCCACCGGTGGCCCACTGCGGTTTGCCCGGCTTCCCAAGCTGGGGCCGCACCGCGGGATCGGCCGATGTAAGCGGCTGGACGCCACCCGGCGCGACGTGAAACTCCAACGCGGGCGCCGCGTTTTGCGCCATCGCAGAAACGCTCACAACCAGCGCAGCCACAAGCACCGCGCCGCGGGACAATCCCTCTCTCCACTGCATCGGCATCTGAACCCTCACGACGAGCCCGCGCCCGGGCGCACTCGCATTTCCTCTCCTGTGTAAAGCAAGCCGCGCGTTTCGCGGCCAGTTCTCGAGATGAAGACGATCTGAAACTGGCGGTTCGTTAGCATCCCGTCGAAGCTGCCGTTGCGCGCGGCAACGATCAACTCCGCGCGCTCTTCGCTCCAGCTCAGCATCACGATGGAACGACGGCCCTGCTCGTAGTTGTAGTTGTCGCCCTCGTCTTCGTACAGCGGGAAGGCGCCGTCCGCTCCACGATACACACGAATCTCGATGGGGCCATCGCGGCCATCCTGCACGTGCTGCCCCGCTGGCCCCAGGGGCACAATCGAGCCCGCACGCACAAACACCGGAATGACGTCGATGGGCGCCGCTGTCTCCACCCGGGTTCCTCCGGCGAACCATGCTTCGGTGCGGAAGTCGTACCACTCGGCGCCTGTGGGCAGGTACACGGGTCGGCTCTTCGCGGCGCCGTCGATGGGCCGCGAATCGCGCTCGTAGTACATCGGCACGGTGACCGGACACACCATCATGGCTGGCCCGAACATGTACTGGTCCGTCAGATCGTGGGTCAGCCGGTCGCCCGGGAAGTCCAGCGCGACCGGGCGCATGATGCTCCAACTGCTCAGGGTCACCTGAGCCGCCACCGAATAGATGTACGGCAGCAGGCGGTAGCGCAGGCGGATGTGCTCGACAATGGCGTCGTAAAACATCGAACCCGCTTCGCCGAAACGCCACGGCTCGCGCGGCGCGTCGGT
>Ga0335085_10011842_pt1 | contig 12887 bp, 10 predicted proteins | sample Lox_Sample_45_FD_206712 | JGI IMG/M metagenome (GOLD analysis project Ga0335085, IMG submission 206712) | Soil microbial communities from Loxahatchee National Wildlife Refuge, Florida, United States - Lox_Sample_4.5 | ecosystem: Environmental > Terrestrial > Soil > Wetlands | place: USA...
GGCAACGCCGAGCCAGACGTCCAGTTGATCGCTCACCAAAGCGAACGGGTGGAACCGAGATACAGCGATTCGGGACGTTCGCAGAGCGGGTTCCCCTTGCTGCCGGTGCTAATACTATTTGTCGTAGTGGCAGGCGGCTTTGGCGGTTGGAGGCTCTACCAGCAGCACATGCAGGAGCGGGCCGCGTGGCGCGCCGAGCGGGAAGCGGCGACGTCGGGGCCTGAAAGCAATCCGGCGCCGACCGCGACAAGTCAGCCGGCGGAACCCGCCCCTTCCCAGGCGACGCCTGCGGCGGGCCCGCCCAATGCTTCGCCGCCGGCGACCGAGACGACAAGCACGCCAGTTGCGTCTTCCGTTGTGGGATCACCGTCTGGAGCGAGCACGAGCACTGCCTCGCCGGCCGATGCCTCGGGATTCGAGGTCGTGGTGAAGACGACCGGCCGCGCCTGGCTCTCGTTGAAAGCGGATGGCAAGTACGTGGTTAAGGGCGTGCTGGATGCGGACCAGGTGAGGACACTTCGTGCGAACCAGGAGATTGTGGTTTGGACGGGGAACGCGGGAGCAACCGAGATTCTGTTTCAGGGCAAGCCGGTGCCGGTCGAAGGTGGTATCAACGACGCACGGGTATTAGTTTTCAAGCCTGACGGTTTGCAGCCGCAACGCGCGCCAAGCCAGCCCAAGCCGGTTGAGTCTCCGGCACAGCCCCCGGCAGAGCCATCGCCAACTCCTCAGTGAATCCTTCATACTCGATATCGTGAAGAACCATGGTGAACATGTTGTGCGGGTCGAGGCCGAGGCGCTGCGCGCTCTCGCCGACCGCATTGCCGGTCCGATGGGCGAGAGCTTCGAGCGCGCCGTTGACCTGCTGTTGTGCTGCGCGGGCCGAGTGGTGGTAATCGGCATGGGCAAGAGCGGCATCATCGCGCGCAAGGTCGCCGCGACTCTCAGCTCTACCGGCACGCCTGCGCTGTTCCTGCATCCTGCCGAAGCGTTGCATGGTGACCTCGGTAACGTCGTGCGCGGCGACGTGGTCGTAGCGCTATCAGCCAGTGGCGAGACCGCCGAAATTCTGCAACTGCTGGCGACCATCAAGCGGCTGGGAGTGCCGCTGATCACGTTGACGGGCGACGACCTTTTCTCGGCCGCGGAGGAGACGCGGCGCTCCACCCTGGCTCAGGCTGCGACGGTTGCCCTGGACTGCTCGGTTACTCGGGAAGCCTGCTCGCTTGGCCTGGCGCCGACCGCATCCACCACAACCATGCTTGCGCTGGGCGATGCGCTGGCTATGGCGCTCTCCCAGAAGCGCGGATTCAAAGAAGAAGATTTCGCCAACCTTCATCCCGGCGGCAAACTAGGTAAGCGGCTGGCCCGCACTTCGGCGCTGATGCACAGCGGTGACGCGCTGCCGCGGGTTGCTCCCTCGGCGAGCATGAGTGAAGTCATCTACGAGATGTCGCGCAAAGCACTGGGCATGGCGACCGTCGTTGCCGATGGAAAACTGGTGGGCCTCATCAGTGATGGCGATCTGCGACGTTTGCTGGAGCGGCATGGCAAGCAAGCGCTTGACCTCACCGCTGTCGAGTGCATGACGGTGAATCCTACGACCATCGGTCCTGATGAGTTTGCGATTGCGGCGCTCGAGATCATGGAGCGTCGCAAGATCACCTCGCTTCCCGTGGTTGACGGGGAAGGCACGCTTCTGGGAGTCGTTCACCTGCACGACCTGTGGGGCACGCAGATGGTGTAGCAGGGCACGATTCGCTCGCGATTACGGGAATATTTTTTCCCTGCCGAGTGCCCCCACTGATTCCTGCCGTTGGAATGAGTGGGAATCTTGAACGCCGACTCTGTTACCAGCAGCGCGATCCGTCGTCTTCGATCTCACACATTTGAAAACCGCAAAACGTGTGGGACACCCGGCATGCTTTTTGGTAGCTAGGAGGTTTCGGAGCGACGGCTGGACAGCGCTGAATAGAGCAGCGCAAAGGAGACGCAATAGCCTGCAATCCAATGACCCGAAAACAGTTTCCAAGTCTGCACCGTGGTCCCGTCCAAACCTCGAGAAGAATTGGAACTCAACATGAAGAAAAAGAAGTTGAGTGCTGCATACCCAAGTGTTGCGTAAACGACATACCGCATCCAGTCTGGGGCGCCTTTGAGTGCAACCCTCCAATAGTTCCTTCGACCAGCTCCACCAATTCTCCTTAGCGTTATCAAAATCGCGGGAATGGAAACAATCAATACTCCAAAATGCAGCATCCACATGAGGCTTGCCAGTTCAGGCGTGCGGCCCGAAAGAGTCGTGAGATGCACCCAAACGCTGATCAGAACGCCAACAGCCGCAGCGACTAAAAAGACTGCCAGAAATGGAGCCAGCCATGCCGGAACGCGGTCACCGGTCTTCGCGGTGCAGGTTTCTGAGTCAGGAATGGAATTGCGTCGCTGCAGGAGCAGTTCCACAGCTCCTTCATCCATGTAGGAAGAGCATGGCGCCTGGGGATCGTAGTGTACCGTCGTCGGCTGATTCTCAAGGGCCCGCAGGAAATCGAGGGCCTCTTTGTTTGTTCCACACTCGCGCTGATAGGTTCCGCTGCAGCGTTCACCCTTGACCAGGTAGGAATAGTGGATTTGCGCCAAGTAGCTACGTGGATCGATGCCAAGCCGAAGCGACGACGGCGGTTCAATGAAGGTTGATTCTGTTTGAGCAGAAATGATCGGCCAAGCCTCTGCCCGGCGTTGCCGCCACCATGTCCAGAGTGGACGAAGAAAATTGAGTGAGGTGAATGCAATCGCAATCCAGACACTGCGTGGCCAAGTTTTAGGATTCGACCACTGCGTGCCGTCGAGCAGGAGCACAGACGCAGGTTAGGCCAGTGTCGCAGCGATGTCCAGAGATTTTGACGGTGCCCCATTGATTCCTGCCGTTGGAATGAGTGGGAATCTTGAACGCCGACTCGGTTATCAGCAATGCGATGCGTCGTCTTCGATCCCGTGCCGATTTTCAGCCGTACACCAGATCGGTGCTCTGCCCGACCTCGATAATGTAACCATCAGGATCGCGGATGTAGCAGCGAATTTCGCCGTACTTGGGTATCGGCTCGGTGATGAACTCTGCCCCTCGACTTTTCCATAATTCGTAGCACGCTTGAATATCCGCCACGCGGAAATTCATAAAGCTGTTGATGTGATTCGGATCAGGGACGCTAAGCGTTACCGTCGGCTTGTCCGGAGTCGGCCCGCCGCCAACGTTCAGAATCATCCAGATATTCGCAAGCTGAAGGTATCCAGGCGCGTTGCCGTCGCCCAGGCTAAGAATGCGAGCGCCGAAGACCTTTTCGTAGTAGCGAGCCGACCGCTCGATATCGGCGACGGTGAGAAATTGGGCGATACTGATCCCCTCTCGCGGGGGCATCTCATAAGTCTTCTGCTCGATTTGTACGCCGCTCATTGACTCCTCCAATTTCGATATAGTGCTGGTTCGCTGATTCTGGTCTTAGGTATTCACACGCGACGACAGGAACCCGCTCCCTAGATGCAAGTCTCGGAGGGAAAGTCGCAGCAATAGGATCAGGAGATCAGAAGTTAATGTTGTTAACGAGCCATTACACGTCTTTCGCTCAGCGCGACGCCGGAACTCCACCTCTTTAGATATTCGGGGACCTCGGCACAACAACAAGGGCAGCCTTTACGGCTGCCCTCAGGTGTTCAGCTTTGGTCGAGCTTACGGCTCCGGCACCGCGGCAAAGTTCACGTCCTGCACGGCGACGCCGTTGATGCTGCGGCGCCCATCGGTCCAGGTGACAAACGCAGTGCTGCCACGAGAGGTGTTGTAGTCGTAGTCGCCGGCGTAACAGGTTCCATTATCCGTTGGTTGCGGGGTGGGTGAGGTGCTTACCACGAAGTCCGTCGCCCAGGACACGCCGTTGTCCGGCGACTGGCGGGCATAGCGGTTGTAGTTGCATCCCACGTCGGTCCCTGTGGTGCAAGCCGTGCTGGCCTGACGGCGGTCATACCACGAGGCAGTTAGCTTTCCGGCTGGGTTGATTGACAGAGACGGCATCCATTGGGTGTGGTACTGCTGGTCGGGATCGGTGTTCAGTTCAATCGGCGTACTCCAGGTGGCGCCATTGTCGGTCGAACGCTGATAGAAGATGTCGCCATGATCATTGTTGGTCCCAGCGCCGGCGTAGACATAGTGGACAACATTGTTCGGGCCGACGGCAGGCTCACCCCATCCCATGTGCCGTATGAACGGGGCCACGGCATAGAAGTAACCGCAGGAGACGTCGCCCACCGGCTGGAAGCGCGGTCCCATGGTTACCGAGATCCAACTGCCGCCGCCGTTGGTCGTGCGGTACATGATGTTCTGGCGGCTATTGGTTCCACCGCCGCCTTCATCCATGGTGGCAATGAAGACCGCGCCGTAGCTGTGGAGTGAAGCCCTGGCGGTGGTGGGGCTGATCTGGGCACCCGTAATTTGTACGTCCCGGAGAAAGGTGCCGGAGTTGAGCTGTATCGGGGTGCTCCACGTGATGCCGTCATCGGAATAGGTAACGAATAGGCAGCCGCCGAGACCGCAGCTGACGGTAAAGTCGTTATAGCTAATGTACATGCGGCCATAAGCGGCGCTGGTCGGATCGCCGTCAACCCACATCGACTCGCGATCGTCGAAGGCGCCGTTGTGGGCGCAAGCGCCGGGAGTCCAGTTGATGCCATCGGGCGAGGTCCAGAGTCCAGTGCCCTGGCCGCCACAGCCGGTGGCAAGATCGCCGGCAAACCACTTATTGAGCTTCGGGTTGAAGACCACAATAGGGTCGCCAACGTTGGTGCCATGGCCTGTCTCAAAGGGGTGAGGGATGATCTCGGTAAAGGTCGCGCCGCCATTGGTGGAATACGAGGTCCCTGACGTCGATACCTCGCTCAGGTCGTTATAGTTGACCACGATCGTCTGGCCATCAGGGCTGGACCACACCATGTTTTCGCTCTTGATGCAGGTCGTTTGACTGGTGCAGGTACGATTGCTGACCAGCACGTTTGGCGGCGCCGGATAGTCCTCCTCCGCCTCCCGTGCTGCAGGCGACTTTCCGCCCTGCACGATGCCGCACTCGACCAGCGCCTTCATGGCGCGCAGGTTCTCCTGCACAAGTAAGTGATATTGGTTGATCTGTGAGCAATCGATGCCCACGGACGTCATCTGTGCGCGAGCCGGCATGGGCATCAAAAGACACGCGAAGACGAGGACAAGGATTGCAGAGCAGCTATAGAGCCTAGGGTAGTTCATATTGCACTCTCTCCTGTATGCACGACAAGTCCCAAAACGACTTGGCGACGATATTAACGAGTGCAATTGAGGCTGTCTACGCAATAGATAGTAGGAGCCTCGCGCGCGTGATATGCCCAGGTGCCCCACTCATTCCTGTTGGAATCAGTGGGAATCTCGAACGCCGACTCTGTTATCAGCAATGCGATCCGCCAACTTCGATCCCGCACATTTGAAAACCGCAAACGTGTGGGTAGCCAGCACCCGCTGTGGGTTCCCCCCGTTGTTGCCCTTCAGCCTCGCTCACTGGTTTGGAAGGTGGAAGGCGTACACGTAGTCTCCACCCACGTAGACTGCGCCATTGGCGATAACTGGCGTATCGGATTGGTAGCCAGCCTGATACCAGAGAAGGGTGCCGCTCACAGCGTCCAAAGCCCAAAAGTAATTGTCGTAGTCGAAGAAATACACCACACCATTGGCCACTGCAGGCGAGGACTGCACAGAGTCTAAGGCTGTGTACTTCCAGACGAGAGCGCCCGTGGTGGCATTCAGAGCGTAAAGATTGTAGTCAGGAGGATAGCTAGACGTGCTTGTGCCCACATAGACCACTCCGTCGGCTACCGCCGGCGAGGAGTCGACATTGGCACCAGTCTTATACGCCCACACCAGAGCGCCTGTGGCGGCATCCAGTGCGTACACGTTATGATCCTGCGACCCGAAATAAACTTTCCCACTGACCACCGCCGGCGACGACTCGACCTGGCCGCCAGTCGTGTATTTCCAAACAAGATCGCCCGTCGTGGCGTTCAGGGCGTAGAGGTTGTTGTCGTCTGTGCCGACATACACCACGCCATTGGCCACAGCCGGTGAAGCCACGTTAACGCCTACCGTGTGATACTGCCAAAGGACGTTGCCTGTCTTGGCATCGAACGCCCATACGATGCCGTAGGCGCCACCGTAGCCGGGCGCGTAGACCACGCCGTTCAACACTGCCGGCGGCTTGTACCCACCGGTATGCCGGGCCCAAAGAAAGGCGCCTGTACCGGCGTCGAGGGCATAGAGTGTGCCAGGGAGTGCGGTGGTGAAATAAGCGATGCCATTAGCCACTGCCGGTGAACTGACTATGCGATCGCTTGCCTGGTACCTCCAAAGAAGGGCGCCCGTGCTTGCATTCAGGGCATAAGCATATCCATACGGGTTGTTAATCGAACCGCCCCCCATGCCAACGTAGATCGCACCATTGGCTACGACCGGCGAACTATAGGTTCCCTGCTGGGAATCGGAGTAGGTCCAGCCCAGCGCCAGATTCCCGACCGTACTGGGACTCAGAATAGATTCATACGAATTGCAGCCGGTGTGTGCAGCGTCATAGTGAAATTGAGGCCAGTTGACGAAGAGCGTTCGGGTCGGAAGGATTGTTGGTACGCAAGGTTTTTGCGCGAGGCCAGGCTGCACGGTCGCGAAGGAGACCATCAGCAGAACCAGACCGAACAGGAAAGCATTCTTGATCTTCATAGTGTCCTCTCTATCAGTGCAAAACCGACTGTAGTCTGCTCGAAGAGATGGTCCTGCTCACTACGTAATCATCGAGTTGAGGCCCGTGATGGGTCGCCTCGCTCGCTGACTTCGTCCGGGGCAGGTTCGTGTCCCGGGGTGCAGCTCTTCAGTCCTTGCTCAATGGTTCGGGAGGTGGAAGGCGGCCATTCCCAGGCCGCCCATGAAATAGACGACGCCGTTGGCCACCACCGGCCCGGAATCCAGTCCCATCGATGTATTCCTCCAGAGCAGCGCGCCGGTGCTGGCGTTCAGAGCGGTAGCAGAGCCATCCCACGAACCGAAATAAACCACGCCATTAGCTACCGCCGGTGGAGCTTCAAGATAATCGGACGCCGCGTATTGCCAAAGCAGCGCACCCGTGCTGGCGTTCAGAGCGTAGAAGTAATTGCTCAAGAACGACCCGATATAGACAATGCCATCGGCGACTGCCGGCGAACAATATACCTGGCCCCCGGTGGTGTACTTCCAGACGAGAGCGCCCGTGGTGGCATTCACAGCATAGACGTTATTGTCGTCCGACCCGAAGTAGACGTTGCCGTTGGCTACTGCGGGAGAAGAATTGATGTAGCCGCCTGTCGTGTATTGCCAGATGAGATCGCCGGTGCTGGCATTCAACGCGTAGAGGTTGCCATCCTGCAAGCCGACGTAAAGTATGCCATTCACTACAGCGGGCGAGGAGCTTGCATCACCGTTATTTCCCGGTGCAACTTTCCAGATGAGGGCGCCCGTACCGGCATTGAACGCATAAATGTAGCCGTTAGCAGCCCCGACGTAGACCACGCCGTTCGCCAACGTCGGCGAAGCCCCGCTGCCCTCGAAAAATTGGTTGTACTGCCAAAGCAGCGCTCCGGTGTTGGCATTGACGGCCTCGAAGGCCGTCTGCGTGGAAAAGTAAGCAACGCCATTGGCCACGGCCGGCGAACTGAATACCAGATCTCCCTGCCTCTGCCAAATGAGGGCGCCCGTGCTGGCATTCAGGGCATACGCGCCTCCCTGGACAGGGTAGTAGGTGAACCAACTGCCATAGATAATGCCATCCGCTAGCGTGGGAGCCGGAAATGGGTCCTCTAGCCTCTCGACGGAGTACTGCCACTTCACCGTCAGGTTACCGACTGTGTCGGGGCTCAGAATGGATTCGTAAGGGTTACAGCCGCTGTGAGCGGCATCATGCTGATATTGTGGCCAGTTTACGGCCAGGGTTTTCGGCGGGATTACCGTCCCGCCGCAAGGTTTTTGTGCTGCCGCAAAAGACGCGCACAGCAACAGCAGACTCAAATAAGAAACCGTCTTGAGTGACATGGAGTGCTCCGAAGGAGGCTAAGTTCGGACGGCCATCTTACCGCAGGCGTGGGCAAGAACCTCGAAGCTTTTCCGGCGCCACTACTGATAAGCGCCGCTTTTTGACAGAAGCCTAAACTGCTCCTTTAGCCGACCCTGGCTGCGGTCTGATTGTTGTTAACGGGCGATGACGCTACTCGTCACCTGGGGCAGGCGGCAAGCGAGTATTGCGATAGTATTTTCAACTCGCTTCTACGGCCGCAGAACTCTCGCCAGCGCGCCACCGGCAATCAGCTCGGAAACGCGGGCGAAATCGCGCGAGAAGATGCGGTCTTCCACAATGGGCGGGCTGACCGAGCGGATGGCGGCGTGTGCGGCTTGTCCGGGCTTGCTGGGTTTCAGCGGAGCGAGAAAGTCTACGGCCTGCGCCACCGCCAGAGCTTCGATCGCCAGCACATTGCGCGTGTTGACCAGGATGCGTTGCAACTTGTTCGCGGCAGTCATGCCCATCGAGACAAAGTCTTCTTTGTTACCGGAAGTGGTGATCGAGTCGGCTGATGCCGGGTGAGCCAGCACCTTGTTTTCGTTGACCAGGGCCGCCGCGGTGACCTGCGCCATCATGAAGCCAGAGTTCAATCCCGCACCGGGCGCCAGAAACGGCGGCAGGTCTTCGTTCAGTGAGGGATTTACCAGCCGCTCCAACCGGCGCTCCGAGATGCCGGAAAGAGCCGTCAGAGCGATCGCCAGAAAATCCAACGCAAAGGCGACCGGCTCGCCATGAAAGTTTCCGCCCGAGAGAATCTCGCCCGTCGGAGTCTGTCCAACCTGGAGTTTGGGAGCCCCCACCTTCTTGGGGGCAGGAAAAACCAGGGGATTGTCGACGGCCGAGTTCATCTCCACTTCGAAGACGTTACGGCAGTGGACGAGGGTGTCGCGCACGGCTCCGTGAACTTGAGGAATGCAGCGCAGGGAGTAGGCATCCTGCACCTTGCCGCAGTCGCGATGCGACTCGCGAATCTGGCTGCCTTCCATCATGCGGCGCAGGTTATGGGCGACGACGAACTGTCCCGCGTGAGGACGTGCCGCCTGGATGCGCTCGTCGAAGGCAACGTCGGTGCCGCGCAATGCGTCAACGACCAGGCCTCCAATTACGTCAGCGGTCTCGGCGAGAATGTCCGCCTGGAGAATTGCGAGCAGGCCGATGGCCAGCATAGCCTGCGTTCCGTTGATGAGGGAGATCGACTCCTTTGCCTCCAGCACCAGCGGCTGAATGTCGGCCATCCGCATTGCATCCGCGCCGGAGACCTTCTTTCCCTGATGGTAGGCCTCGCCCTCTCCGATGAGCACCAGCGCCAGGTGAGACAACGGCGCCAGATCACCGCTGGCGCCCACGCTTCCCTGGGATGGTATGACGGGATGCACGCCGCGATTGAGCATGGCGCAGAGCGTGTCGATGACGGTGTCGCGCACTCCGGAAAAGCCTTTGGCCAGCGAGTTGGCGCGCAGCAGGATCATGGCGCGCGTGACATCCTCGCCCAGCGGATCGCCAACTCCCACAGCGTGGGAGCGCAGCAGGTTGACCTGCAGTTGCCGGATGTCCGCCGGCGATATGCGCACATCACTTAGTTTGCCCACGCCGGTGTTGACGGCGTAAGCCACCTGGTCGCGTTCTAGGAGGTCCTCGACAATTGCCCGCGCGCGGTGGACTGCCTGGCGTGCCTCGGGCTCAAGCAGCACGGGACGCTTCTCATAGACCACCTCGCGGACGTCCGTGAGACTCAGATCGTTGCCATTGATGTGAAGCGCTTTCAAAGAAACTCCAGCTTGAGTGAACCTCGGTGTTAACCACAGCGGCGCGGAGTCGCAGAGGAAACCTTAACAGAACCAGTTTGGTTTTTCCTGGTGCCCCGACGTCTGTATTGTGTGGCTGCGGTGGATCGTCATCCGCGAGCCGTCAGGAAGAGACTGTCTTCGTGCTTCGGCATGAAGCCTCCAGGAAGGAGTCCAGGTATTTCTTTGGCAGTGGCACCCGTTTCATATCCGCGCCTACCACCAGATGGACGGTCTCGCCTTCTGCCAGCAGGACCTGATCGCTGTCGCGCAGGATCTGATATTCGAAGCGCAACAGCGATTCCCGGACATTCGCCAAACGGGTGCGCACGCAGATAACGTCATCGTAGCGGGCGGGCATCTTGTAGCGGCAACGCGCGTCCACTACAACGATGTGGGTATCGTCCTGCTGCTCCATCTCGCGATAGTTAAATCCGAGCTGACGCAGCATTTCGACCCGCCCGACTTCAAACCAGATGATGTAGTTTGAGTGGTAAACCACCGCCATCTGGTCTGTTTCGGCGTAGCGGACGCGTAACCTGGTCTCGTAGAACGGCCCTTCCCAGGAAGGGCCGTCGATACCGCTCATCGCGGCTTTTCTGCGGTCTGGGTCGCAGGTGGCTCCGCCTGGTTGGCGACCGTTTGACCGCGCAACGGCTCACCGATCGTCACCGGCTTCCCATCCGCGGTATAGTCCACGAACTGCGCCGGCATGGTCTTGGGCAAAGGGAAGCCGCGCGTATTCTGCAGGCTGTACTCGACGTGCGGCGCGTAGGAGCTGCCACTATTGCCGCACTCTCCGATGACATCCCCACGCTTCACACGCTGGCCATTCTTCACCTTGATGCTGCCGCCCTTCAGATAGCGAAGCAGCGAGTACTCGCTGTTTCCGTGGGCGATGACCACATAGTTGCCGCGGCTCATCATCTCCGCAGGTTTCCCCGGCGGATGGTCCTGCGAATTGGCGGACAACTGAACCACAACTCCTGCGGCCGGGGCCAGGACAGGCTCCCCGTAGCAGTAGAAATCGGTATTCCTTTTGCCATCATTTTCGAATGGCGCGCCGTCTTTCAGGAACATGAAGCTTACGGTGTATTTATCATCCTCAGTGGAGGCGAAAACGTTCTCAAAGACGTTGCGGCCGCCTTGGAATACCATCCACGTTCCATTGAAGGGCAGATGCAGCTTGGTGGTGTCCTGATAATCGTTGTACTGGTCTCGCTGGGTCGGCGGCACCTGCACGATCTGCATATCCGACAGCTCGCCCTGACCGTTGACTCCCACAACCGCCATAAACGCAGTTTTAGACCCGGTTTTCGAATTGCTGTATAGCATGGTCCTGGAGTAAAGCGTGAGGGGCGCTGTCATGCTGGGCAGGTAGGTCTCGCTCAGCACCTGACCTTGCGTACCCAGCTTCTCATTGACTTGCTTCGATAAGGCCGCGACTTTGGCCTCGGGGTACTGCTTCTTCATGTCCGGCGCGAACGAGGCATAGAGCGGCCCCCCTTCACCGCGGATGAGGTACTCGTAAAGCTGGCGAGCACGGTCCTTGGCCCGGGTGCTCATGATGGGATATGGCATGGGCGCGGCTGGCCGGGGCGCTTCAGCGGTCTGCGCCGCCGGGGCCGGCGGAGTCTGCGCCGTCGAGGACGCTGGTTGCGCCGAGGCAGCGTTCGCCTTGGGTGTCGTCGCGGATTGGCCCGTCGATGTTTGCGCCAGCAGCAGCGCGGGGGTCAATACAATAAATACTGCCAGCCTTGCAAGCACCTTCACAATTCACCTCGCCCAATTTGGTTTGCGCTTCTCCAGAAACGAGCTGACGCCTTCGCGAAAGTCGTCGGTCGTGCGAATGCGCGCGTTTTCCTGCACCGCCTCGGCAATTTGCCGATCAAGTTGCGCTGCCGAATAGTTTCTCAGGAGGCGCTTGGTTGCGAGCAGAGAAGCAGGACTATTTTGCAACAAATCCTGGGCTAATTCACGTGTTCTTGTGAGCAGCCCTTCCGGGCTAACCACTTCGTTTGCCAGCCCAAGCCGGTGTGCTTCGTCCGCACCAATAATACGCCCTGTCAGCAAAAGGTCGCGCGCCATCTTCTCCCCGAGCTGCCGCGACAGGAATGCCGATACGATTGCGGGAATAAATCCAATACGGACCTCGGTGTAGCCGAATTTGGCTTCCGTCGATGCCAGCGTGAAATCGCATAGCGTCGCCAGTCCACAGCCGCCGGCGATGGCCGGGCCGTTCACCGCTGCGATCGTGACCTTGGGAAACTCGTAGAGCCTGCGAAACATCTTCGCCATCTTTTCGGAGTCAGCAAGGTTTTCTTCGTGGGTGCGCGAAGTGATTGCCCGCAAGTTGTCGAGGTCCATGCCCGAACAAAACGCTTTGCCCGCACCAGTGAGAATCAGGATCGACGCCGGCGAGGCTTCAATTTCGTCCAGCGCTTTGAGCAGATCGTCGATCAGTTCGTAGCTGATGGCATTGCGCTTCTCGGGCCGATTCAGGGTGATGAAGGCCAGCGGGCCCTCATGCGACAGGGCCAGCGTGGTGTAGGGGGCCCCGCTCATCCAAACACCCGCTTGAAGATTGTGTCCACATTGCGCAGCGGGCGCTGGAGGTTGAAAGCATGTTCCAGCGTTTCGGATTTGACCTTTGACGTAATCTCGGGATCGCTGAGGATCAGATCGTGGAAGTTGAGGTCTTCCTTCCAGGCCTTCATCGCATTGGCCTGCACCAGCCGATATGCATCCTCGCGTAGCACACCAGCCTCGACCAAATCGAGCAATAACTGTCCACTGAAAACCAGCCCGCCGGTCGATTCCAGGTTCTTGAGCATACGCTTGGGATAGACCAGCAGCGTGTCGATGAGGTTTGTTGTCTTGGCCAGAAGGTAGTCAACCAGGATCGTCGAGTCGGGCAGGATCACGCGCTCGACGGACGAATGCGAGATATCGCGCTCGTGCC
>Ga0335085_10011843_pt1 | contig 12887 bp, 12 predicted proteins | sample Lox_Sample_45_FD_206712 | JGI IMG/M metagenome (GOLD analysis project Ga0335085, IMG submission 206712) | Soil microbial communities from Loxahatchee National Wildlife Refuge, Florida, United States - Lox_Sample_4.5 | ecosystem: Environmental > Terrestrial > Soil > Wetlands | place: USA...
CTCGCCGACCTCAATGCCGCGGTGAAGGCCGAGCCCGGCAATCTCGGTGCGATCCTCAATCGCGCCGCCGCCTATCACGGGCTTGGCGACAACGACAAGGCGATCGCCGATCTCGATACGGTGATCCGCCTGCGCCCCGATCTCGCCGGCGCGTATTACGATCGCGGCAATGCGCGGCGGGACAAGGGCGACATCGCGCGCGCCATCGTCGATTACGCCACCGCGATCAAGCTCAAGCCGGATTACGCCGACGCCTACAACAACCGCGGCAACGCCTATCAGCTCGAAGGCCAGTATCCGAAAGCCCTCGCCGATTTCGCCGTCGCGATCCGCCTCGCCCCGAACGAGCCCAGCGCCTACTTCAATCGCGCCAAGGTCTACCGCGATCTCGGCCAGTATGACGACGCGGTGGCCGATTACGATTCCCTGATCTTTCTCTCGCCGAAATTCACCGGCGGCTATAACGGCCGCGCCTTCGCCAATTTCGCCGCCGGGCGCTTTGCGGCAAGCGCGAATGACTTCAAGCGCAGCCTCACCCTCGATGCGCGCCAAGCCTATCCGATCCTTTGGTTGCACGTAGCGCGGCTGCGCCTGCGCCAGGCCGATGGCGACGAGTTCGGCGCCAATCTCGTGCATTTCGAAGGTCAGGCCTGGCCGCAACCGATCGCGGCGTTCCTGGCGCACAGGCTCAACGGCGCCGAGCTGTTGATGACGGCGCAGTTCGGCGACGCGAAGACGCGCGCCATCCGTCTGTGCGATGCGAATTTCTTCCTCGGCGAGGACGCGCTCGCCGCCGGACAAAGAGGGACGGCGCGGCGCTATTTTCTTGCCGCGCGGCAGAGCTGCCCGATCTCCTCGCCTTCCTATACCGGCGTCGTCGCGGCGTTGCGGCGGCGCTGAGGATGATCGCGCGCGCTTTTTGTCAGCGCATTCCGGTATCGCCGCCCGGCATGATCACCGATCCCCAGCCGGGCAGTGGGAAACCGCGCGCGTCGCGCACCTGATCGGTCCAGTCATAGCTGCCGCTGTTGATCACCGGGTTGCGAGCGGGCGGCTCCTGGCATCCGGCCAGGAGCAGGGCGTAACCGAGGAGAAGAGCTATGCGAAGCGTCATCGGGAAACCCTCGTTCATCGCGTCGGATCATACGCCTGTTCGTCGCGCCGGCGCTTCTTGCCGCGAACACATTCGCGTTACGGCACAGCTGAAGTCAGCGCACTTTTTTCGCTGTTGCAGAGCTGCATCATAGCCGGTGTTTCGCGCGTCGTGACGCGATGACGCATTGAGCCTCCGACCGTGCTTCTTTATAAAAAAGGGCACGGGGACTTCGGGGGTTTTCGTGCACACGGTTACGCAGATGTCAGCGCTTCGCGCCGCCGCTCAGGCTGTGGCTGCGATCACCCACGGCGCGGAATTAAGCAAGCTGTCGCTCGACGGCATCGAGATCCAAGGCGCCGAGTCGCGCGGCGGCGATATCCTCGGCGATATTTCCGTCTGGGTCTCGGGGGTCGCCGCGATCGATCGTTATCGCTTCGGCAGCCCGGCGGGCTCGGGCTGGACCGTCGACTTCAATTATGACGAGGATCAGCGCTACGACCTCGCCGCTGCGGCCAAGCTTGCGGCAGAAGCCGATCCGGAGGACGACCGCGATCTGCTTTACGCCGCCTGGGTCTGGGCGACAGATCTGATGGCGGATGAATCGGCCTGGGCCGCGATCGAGGCGGTGGCGCGCCTGATCGAATGCGCCGCACCGCCGGTCGAAGGCGGATCGGAATAGAAGTGTCGGCCTAAGCCGATTTACGGCTCAGCGCTTCGTCTTCGGCCGCGAGGATCAGTTCCTCGTTCGCCGTCTGATCGAGCGGTATCTCGTCCCAGATCGCGGCGATGCGCGCTGCGAGATCGCGCGCCAGCGGATCGACATCGCCCGGCTTCAGCACGCTGAGATGCGTGCCTTTCAGCTTCACCACCGTCGAGCGCGGCGCGAGTGCGCGCCAGACGCGGCCGACTTGCGGCAGGCGCAGCAGCGGCTTCTTCGCCGCCTCGTAAGCGACGACCGTGCCGGCATAGGTCTTTGGCTTATAAGCAAAGAGCGCCGCATAGAGCCGCGTCATGAACGCTTTTTCGACGGCGGGATAGCGCGAGACGTCCATGAAGGCGTCGAGCGTGTCGGCGCCGCCTTCCTTGCTGCCGCGCCAGTTCGGCCGCATCTGCAGTATGGCGCGCGCGACGCCGCGCTTCATCAGCGCGCGCAGCGAGCCTTTGCCGAAGATCACGTCGTTGAGCACCCAGCTCACCGAATTGACCGCCCATTCGCCCATATAGAGCGGATGCCATGACGGCAGGCCGAGGCCGGTGTTCTCGGGAATGGCGTCGATGGCGGCGAAGAGGCTGACGACGCGGCCGCGCGCGCGCAGCTTCTGCGCGACCTCGAGGCCGATGATGACGCCGGCCGACCAGCCGCCGAGGAAGAAGCGGCCTTTCGGCTGAAAGCGGATCAGCGCATCGGCATAGAATTCAGCGAGCGCTTCGACCGAGGCGCCGAAGCTTGTGTCCTCGAACCGCGCCGGCGGCGCCTGGATGCCGAAGAAGCGGATATCGGGCAGGCGCTCGGCGAGATGGATGAAATCCGTGCCGCCGGCGCCCGACAGCGAATGGACGCAATAGAACGCGGGCAGGGTCTCGTCGCCGGCTTGTGCCGCGTCGTTGATCGGCAGGATCACCGTGTTGGTGCCGCGCGCGATCCGGCCGAAGAGCGCTGCGAGGCCGCGCTCGTTCCCCTTGGCCGCGGGCTGCGACGCGGCGGTGCTAGGCAACGGCCGCCTCCAAGCTTTTCGCGCTGTCGAGCAGCTCGCGCCGCGCCTTCTCCAGCGCCTCGATGGCGATGGCGATATCGGCGCTCGATGTCTCGCCGTGCGTCACGCAAGCGCGCACGACGTCGCGGCCGGCGAATTTCGCCGCCGAGAGCCACGCTTTGCCGTCGTGCAGCACGCGCGCGACGATGTCGCGCACCGGCGGCGATCCCGCCGGCGGCTCGAGACAGACGACGGCGAGCTTCGGATCGTTGACGACGTTCCAGCCGCGAAGGATCGCGCGGCCCGCCAGCTCATGCGCCAGATCGACGGAATGCTCGACATGCGTGGCATGCGCCGCCCAGCCGCCGGCGGCGAGCGACAGGAACAGCCGCAGCCCCATGAAGCGGCGCGACCATTGTGCGCTCGTCATGTAGGGATCGAGCTCGGCCGCTTGCGAGGGCATGAAGTTTGCGGCGACGGAGAAAGCGCGGGCGAGCGTCTCGGCATGGCGCGTCAGGAACATGCCGCTGCCCATGGTCGTCGCGAACCATTTATGCGCGTCGATGGTGATCGAATCCGCGGCGGCGATGCCGGCGAGCAGCGGCCGCAGCCGGTCCGAGGCGATCGCGCCGCCGCCCCAGGCGGCGTCGACATGGAGCCACAGCCCCTCACTCGCTGCGATCATGGCGCAAGGCATCAGCGGATCGATCATGCCGGCGGCGGTGGTGCCCGCGGTCGCGACGATCATCACCGGCACGAGCCCGGCGCGGCGATCGGCGGCGATGGCCGCGGCAAGCGCCTCGCTGCGCATGCGGCCCATGTCGTCGGTCGGGATGAAATGCACCGCATCGCGGCCGATGCCGCTCATATGCGCGAGCTTTATCCAGGCGAGGTGGCAATCTTCGGATACATAAAGCACCGGCGCGCCGGCGAAAGCGCGGCTGCCTTGCGCCGCGAAACCCGGCTCGGCGCGGGTCAGCGCGCAGATCAGCGCGGTGCCGTTGGCTTCCGAGCCCCCGGAGGTGAAATGCCCGACCGAATGATGCGGCAGGCCGGCGCGGTGCGCGACGGCGCGGATCACGTGCGCTTCGATCGCGACCGCGACCGGCGAGGTGGCGTGGCTGGCGAGCTGCGGGTTGAAGCTCGCGGCAATGCGATCGGCGCATTGCGCGGGGAAGCTCGGCGCCGGATTGAAGAGGCCGAGATAGCGCGGATGCGTCATATGGGTGACGCCGTGCTCCAATTGCGCGACGGTCCAGGCCATCACTTCATCGAGCGGCACCGGCCGCGCGAAATCGAAAGCGGCCAGCTCGTCGGCGAACTGGCGGCGATCGAAGCGCGGCGTCACCGGACCCACAGCGACGCGCGGTTCGGCTTCGGCGAGAAGCGCGGTGAGAGCCTCGCCCCAGTCGCGGCGCTGTTCGGGCGCGGGGAAAAGCACGGTCGCGGTCATGCGGCTCCGCGCTGCGCTTCGAGGGCGAGCGGCGGGCTCGCTTCGCGGCGCGCTTTCTCCGTGGCGAGCAGGCCGAGCCAATTCGCGTAAAGCTGCGCCGCCGGCGTCTCGCAAGCCGGGATCTTCGCTGCGGCGAACACGGCATAGATCGCCGCGAGCAAACGCGGGCTGCGCGAGCGCTCGGCCTTGGCGCGGAGCTTGGCCAGCTCGCGTGCCGTCTTGGGCGCGAAATAATTCTCCGGCAGCTCGGGGTAGGTTGCCGATTCGCCGGTGAGGTAGCGGCGGACATCGCGGCGGTATTCACGGAAGAGGCTATCCGGCGCGTATTCCATATGGCCTTGCAGGAAAACGAACTGGCTGCCGCCGACCTGCTTCACGAAACTGTCCGCACCCACGCGCGGCGAATGCGCGAGAATCTGGTAGCCCGCCGCTTCGAGCGCGCGCTCCTCGACCGCGTTGTGGCGCGAATGCGGGACGCGCCAGCGCCGCGGGAAGCCCTGGAGCAGCGGATGGTCGCTGGCGGCCTCGCATTCGTAGATGCCGGAGAGCTTTTGCGGCTTGCGCTCGCGCGCGATCGCATCGAGGCGGAACACCGCAGCATGCGCCGCCATGCAGGACCAGACCGTGCCGAGCGTGTTCTCTGCCGCCCAATCGGTCAGCACCGCGAGGAACGGCCAGAGCGGCTCCTCGACCATCGCTTTGCGCCGCGGCTCGTCGCCGGTGACGATCAGCGCGTCCGGCTGCAGCTCCTGCAGCACGCGGAACGTCTCGTCCACCTGATCCGCATCGTTCTCGACGACGAAGAATTTGATGTTGAGGCCGCTCGCCTCCGCGGCCGACGCGAGCAGTTCCGTGAACTGCTCTTCGGTCGCTTTCTTCGCCGCCGGCGGCATGTTGTTGACGAGACCGATCAGCAGCTCGGTTGCATCGATGCTCAGCAGTTCTTCACTCATGGCGCACCTCACCCTGCCGCTTCGCGTGCCGGCGCGTGGGCGGCGGCGGCGAGGGCCTGATCGATATCGGCGAGGATGTCGTCGATATGCTCGATGCCGACGCTCAGCCGGATTGTCTCGGGCGTGATGCCGGCCTTGCGTTGCTGCTCGGGAGTCATCTGCCGATGCGTCGTCGAGGCGGGGTGGCAAGCGACGGACTTAGCGTCGCCGAGATTGACCAGCCGCTTCACCAGCTTCAGCGCGTCGTAGAACCGCGTGCCCGCCTCGGCGCCGCCGTGGATGCCGAAGGTCAGTAGCGAGCAGGCCTGGCCGGCGAGGTATTTCTGCGCCAGCGCGTAATAAGGGCTCTCGGGCGCGCCGGCATAAGAGACCCAGGCGACACGTGGATCGCGCGCCAGTGTCTCGGCGACCCGCCGCGCATTCGCGACATGCCGCTCGACGCGCAGCGCAACGGTCTCGACGCCTTGCAGCAACAGGAACGCGCTCAGCGGCGACAGCGCCGCGCCGGTGGTGCGCAGGCAGTAATTGCGGACGCGCTCGATATAGGCGGTCGGGCCGAAATGCTCGACATAGATCAGCCCGTGATAGGAGAGATCCGGCTGGTTGAGCATCGGAAAGCGCGCCGCCGAGCGATCCCACGGGAAGCTGCCGCTGTCGACGATCACGCCGCCTAAGGTCGTGCCGTGGCCGCCGAGGAACTTGGTCATCGATTCGACGACGACATCGGCGCCCCATTCGATCGGGCGCAGCAGCACCGGCGAGGCGACCGTGTTGTCGACGATCAGCGGCACGCCCGCCGCATGCGCCACCGCGGCGAGCGCCTCGATATCGCAGATATTGCCGGCCGGGTTGCCGACGGTCTCGCAGAAGACCGCGATCGTGTTCTCGTCGATCAGCTTTTCGATATCGGCGGCCTGGTCGGACGCGGCGAACCGCGCCGTCACCCCCATGCGCGGCAGGACATGCGAGAAGAGCGTATGCGTCGTGCCGTAGAGCTGCGGCACCGAAACGATGTTGCGGCCGGGATCGGCGATGGCGAGGATCGCGTTGTGCAGCGCCGCCTGGCCCGAGGCGAGGCAAAGCGCGCCGGCGCCGCCATGCAGCGCCGCCAGGCGCCGCTCGAGCACGGCAGTGGTCGGGTTGCTGATGCGGCTATAGCGGAAGCCTTCAGCCTCGAGATCGAACAAGGCGGCGGCGTGTGCCGCGCTGTCGAATTCGTAGGCGACGGTTTGGTAAATGGGAACAGCGACCGCGCGCACCGGCGCGTCCGCTTCATAACCCGCATGGATGGCGAGCGTTTCTGTCCGCATCGTCCGGCATTAAGGAATGCCGGGCGTTACCAGCGGTCTAAAATTATCTCGCATTTTAGATAAGTCGCGCCGGCCGCCTTCGCGCGCATTACACCAAAAATTTAGGGATTGGCTGGCACGCTCGAACGACTTGGGAAGACCCATTTCTTGGGAAGACAGGGGCGCTTCACAACGACGCCCGCTTTTGTTCGAGAGGCAGCGGCAATGGATGGCACTTCGCGCGGCGACGAGTTTCGCTTCAAGCGGGTGATCGGCGAGATTTGCGACCTCAACTGGTCGGGTCTCGATGAGGCGGGCGTGATTGACGCCGCCTGGGCCTATTACTTTTTCTCCGTCCAGTTCCAAGAGAACATGGAGGTCGCGCGCGCTCTTTATCCCGACGATCCGAAGCTCAAGGATCTCGAGAGCGAGGAATCGAACACCGACAATCTCTCGCCCTGGCCCGGCGTCGCCGCCGACGGCGAGAAGATGAACCACTGCGAATTCATGCGCCGCGTGCTCGCGCTGGCGCTGCCGGCCGAGGAGAAACGCTATCGCTTCCAGGCGGCGGGCGGGCGCTATCTTGAGCGGGTGCGGACGATGGACCCGCAGATCCGCGCCCTCAGCATTGCGAGCTACGAGGATGGCGGGCTCGAGAAGGTTTTCGGCGCGATGCTGAAATCGCCGCCGGCCGAAAGCCCGGTGGTCGCCGGGTTCCGCTATTTCCTCTTCGCGCATATCCAATTCGACAGCGACCCGAATGGCGGCCACGGCGCGATGACGCGTCATCTGGCGCCGGACGATCGCGTGCTGCCGCTGTGGAGCGCGTTCTACGACCTGCTCGTCGGCTTCGTCCCGGCGCTCGCCGTGCCGGAAGAATCGGCTACATCCCGCGTCGCCTGAAGAAAATAAGAGAAAGCTCCCATGACGGTTCGCAACACGGTTCTCGACACGATCACCGAGATCGGCCAGCAGCACGATCGCCATCTCCCGGTGCTGTCCGACGATTTGCCGCTCCTCGATTCCGGCCTCGATTCCTTGTGCATTGCGGTTCTCGTTGCGCGGCTGGATGACCGGCTCGGCGTCGATCCCTTCGCCGCCGCGATCGACAGCTTCCCGGTGACGGTCGGCGATTTCATTGCGCTCTACGAGAATGCCGCCGCTTGAGCCGCCCCTTCCTAAGCTACAGGCGCTCTGGCATCTGACGAACACGGCCGGGTCCGCGCCGGGCCGCTTCATCGCCGATTCCGCCGGGCTCGGCGTGCTCGGCGAGCTCCTCTCCTGCGGCACGATCGCCGCTCCGCTCGCGCGCTTCCGCGGCAAATCGCTGCTCGTCTGGTGCAAGCGCCAGCGCACCGTGGTCGAGACGCTACTCCAGCTCGACGGCATCGCCGCGCGTCTGGTCCTGTGCCCCTCCGATTTCGATGCCGCGCATCTCGCGCCGGTCATCGCCGAAGCCGCGATCGACGCGATCGTCACCGACAGCACCGCGCTCGCCGAGCAGGCGCGCGACGCCAAGCCGGTCGTCTTTATCGAAAACGAGGCGCGCTACGCGCTCGATCCCAGCGAGGACCGCAGCCGCGCCACCGAATGGGTGCTCTTCACCTCGGGCACCAGCGACCGGCCGAAGCTGGTCGCGCATACGCTCTCAAGCCTCACCGGCCCGGTCGGCGACTTCCACGGCAAGGCGCAAGGCGCGGTGTGGAGCAGCTTCTACGATATCCGCCGCTATGGCGGGATGCAGATCCTGCTGCGCGCCCTCATCGGCGGCGCCTCGCTCGTGCTCTCGCAAGCGGGCGAGCCGGTCGCCGCTTTCCTCGATCGCGCCGGCGCTTGCGGCGTCACACATATCTCGGGCACGCCCTCGCATTGGCGGCGCGCGCTGATGAGCGGCGCCGCCGATCGCTTCGCGCCGCGCTATGTGCGGCTTTCGGGCGAGATCGCGGATCAGGCGATCCTCGATCATCTCGCCGCGGCTTTCCCGCGCGCATCCATCGCGCATGCTTTCGCCTCGACCGAAGCCGGTCTCGCTTTCGAGGTCGATGACGGCCGCGCCGGGTTTCCGGCGGCGATCGTCGACGGCGAGGGCGCCAAGGCCGAGCTGCGCATCGTCGACGGCTCGCTGCGCATCCGCTCGCCGAGAACCGCATCGCGCTATCTCGGCGAGCGCGGCGCGCTCAAGGATGCCGACGGCTTCGTCGATACCGGCGATATGCTCGAGCTGCGCGACGGGCGCTATTACTTCGTCGGCCGGCGCGAAGGCGTGATCAATGTCGGCGGCCAGAAAGTCCATCCGGAAGAGGTCGAGGCGGTGATCAACCGCCTGCCGAATATCCGCATGGCGCGGGTGCGGTCGCAGCGCAACCCGATCACCGGCGCGCTCGTCGTCGCCGATATCGTGCTTGCGGATGCGGCGACGAATTTCGATGCGGTCAAAAGCGACATCATGGCCGCCTGCCGCGCGGCACTGCCGGCGCACAAGGTGCCGGCGATGCTGCGCGCCGTGCCGGCGCTCGACGTCGGCGCCTCCGGCAAGCTGAGTCGCCGCCATGCGTAACGTCCTCGTCACCGGCGGCAGCCGCGGCCTCGGCCTCGGCATCGCCCAGGCCCTCGCGGCGACGGATTTCAGCGTCGTCGCGGTGGCGCGCAAGACCAGCGATCAGCTCAAGGCGGCGCAGGAAGAGATCGCCGCGCGCGGCATCGGCGCGCTGCATTTCGCGCCGTTCGATTTGAGCGACACCGAGGCGATGGCGGATTTCGTCAAAGACCTCACGCGCGAATTCGGCCATTTCTACGGCCTCGTCAACAATGCCGGGCTCGGCACCGCCGGCATGCTGGCAAACATGCCGGACGAGGCGATCGAGCAGCTCGTGCGGCTCAACACGGTCGCGCCGATCACGCTGACGAAATATGTGCTGCGCTCGATCATGACCGGGCAGGGCGGACGGATCGTCAACATCTCGTCGATCGTCAGCCGCACCGGCTATAGCGGACTCTCGGTCTATAGCGCGACCAAGGCTTCACTCCTCGGCTTCACGCGGTCGCTCGCGCGCGAAGTGGGCCCGCTGGGCATCACCGTCAACGCGATCGAGCCGGGGTTCGTCGCGACCGAAATGACCCACGAGATGAGCGAGGCGCAGCGCAACCAGATCGCGCGGCGCAGCGCGCTGAAGCGCATGCCCGAGATCGCCGATATCGCCAACGCCGTCGAATATCTCTTCAGCGAGAAAGCGCGCAACATCACCGGCACGACGACGGTGATCGACGCCGGCAATACGGCGTAAGGCTAGAGCCGCTTCTCGCCCTTCTCGATCGCCGCGATCAGCGCCGCATCGCAAGCAATGAAACCGCGCCTTGCGCGATCGTTGAACCACACCGGATCGCCCGCTTGGGCATAGGCTTCGCGCGCGAGCTTGGTGCTGGTCAGCTTGAACGTGCCGGTCTGATCGAGGCCTGGTGCAATACGCAGGAAGAGCGGTTGCGCATAAGCCGGGAATGCCGCATCGAGATGCGTCCACAAGGCGGCGAGATCGAAGCCGTCCGCGGTCGTGATCGTCGCCATGCCGGCGCGGCCTTCGTGGCCCGGCACTTTGACGCCGTAGACCACGGCGTCCGCGACGCCGGGGCAGGCGCGGATCGCGCCGGCGACTTCGGTCGTCGCGACATTCTCGCCTTTCCAGCGGAACGTGTCGCCGATGCGGTCGACGAAGAAGAAATAGCCGCTCGCATCCTTGCGCATCAGATCGCCGGTGCGGAACCAGCGATCGCCCGGCGCGAAGACGTCGCTCAGCACTTTCTTCTCGCTGGCGGCGTGATCGGTATAGCCGTCGAATTGCCGCGCCGGCGTCGCTGCGGCGTCGAGCACGCGGCCGATCGCCTCGCCGATCTCGTCGGGGGCGCAGGGAATGCAGCGGCCGGCGTCATCGCGCAGCGGCGTGCCGGTCTCGGCATCGCAGCGGATCAGCGCGACCGGGAAACGCTGCGCCAGGAACGGCGGCACGCGGCCGATCGCGCCCGGCTTGCCCTCGCAATTGTAGAGCGACACGCTGCCCTCGGTGGCGGCATAGAATTCGAGGATCTGCGGCACGGCGAAGCGCTCGGCGAAAGCCAGCCACGGCTCGCGCTGCAAGCCGTTGCCGCAAGCGAGGCGCAGCTTGTGGTCGCGCTCGCGTGGATGCGGCGGGCTGGCGACGAGGTAGCGGCAGAGCTCGCCGATATATTGGAAGATGGTGCAACCGCCGTCTGCGACGTCAGCCCAGAAGCGGCTCGCCGAGAAACGCGCGCGGATTAGCACCGAGCCGCCCTTGACCAGCATCGCGCCGATGGCGACCACGCCGCCGGTGCTGTGATAGAGCGGCAGGCAGTCGTAGAGCCGGTCGTCGGCGCGCGCGTCCATCATGCCGGCGAACCAGAAGCTCCATTCGACGATGCGGCCGTGCGTGACGCGCGCGGCTTTCGGCGCGCCGGTCGTGCCCGAGGTGTAGATCAGGAGGGCGGTGTCGCGCTGCTGCGGCAAGGCGATCTCGCGCGCCGGCACCGGCGCGTCGTCGCAGGGGGCGAGCGCCGCCTCGAAAGACGGCCAGAGCGCGACGGCCTCACCGCGCACCCAGATGCCGGTATCGAGGGCGAGCTTGTCGGCAACCGCGGCGAGCACCGGCACGAAGGCGCTGTCGACGATGACGCTGGTCGCGCGGGCAACGCGTAGCGAATGCAGCAGCGCCTCGCCGGCATGGTTGGTGTTGATCAGCGCGACGATGCAGCCGGCGCGGGTCAGGCCGAGCCAGGTCGCGACATAATCCGGGCAATTCGGCATCAGCAGCGCGACGACCTCGCCTTTGGCGAAGCCCTGCGCCACGGCCCAGCGCGCGATCCGGTTGGCGCGGGCGGCGAGGGTGCGATAGCTCAGCTCCTGGCCTTCGCCGGTCAAGGCGATGCGCGCGCCATGCGTCTCGGCGAGCCCGTCGAGCAGCGCCGGCAGGGTGACGGTCGGCGCCTGATCGAGGATTTTGACCGCGCTCAGGGCGCGGATCCACGCCTGCGTCGCATTGCCCGAGGGCGTCGGGTCGGCGCCGGGCGATTTTTTTGCTGCGAAACTGCCGTCGTCGGGCATGGGAACGGGGAACCGGAAAGCCTCTAACCGCCTGGAGGCTACAATTGCGGAAACCAACGGATTGATAACGCCAAGGCGCCGATCCGGCGCAGATCGATAAAATTTTAATGAAATTGTCGGCGATGCCGTGCCGGCGCGGTAAAGCGTCAACGTCCGGCATGATATCGTCCCGCCGGTGAGCGACTTGCCCCTGAATGCCCGTTATGCCGGTCCCGCCGCGGCGCCCGCGTCGGGGGTATGGTGGCTCGTCCTGCCCTTCGCCGCCGCGCTCACCATCGCGGCGGCGGTGCTCGCGCTCTGCGGCGCCGACGATAGCGGCATCCGCGCGGCGCTGCTGACGACGGCGCGGTTCGCTTTCCTCTTGTTCCTGCCAGCCTATACCGGCGGCGCGCTCGCCACGCTGTTCGGCCCGGCTTTCGACCGGCTGCGCCATCACGGCCGCGAATGGGGCCTGGCGTTCGCTGCGGCGCTCGCGATCCATCTCGGCCTCGTCGCCTGGCTTTGCCTGTCCGGCGACATCCCGCCGGTCCGCACCTTCATCGTCTTCGGCGTCGCCGCGTGCTGCGTCTACGGCCTGGCGCTGTTCTCGATGGCGAAATTGCAACATTGCCTCGGCCCGCGCGCCTGGGCCGTGCTGCGCTTCCTCGCGATGAATTACATCGCCGCCGCTTTCGCCGACGATTTCCTGCGCATCGCGCCGAGCTTTACGCTCGCTTATCTGCTGGTCTATCTGCCCTTTGTGCTGCTCGCGATCGCCGGGCCGGCGCTCTATGGCGCCGCCTTCATCAAGCGCTGGGCGCCGCGCTTCTCCTTCCGCTGACCGTGCTCGAGAGCGAGGAGCCGCGCCCCAGGCAACCGGGCGCGGCGATGCTTATTTATGGAAGGAACCGAGCGAAGGATATTTCCGATGGCCGAGCACGCACGTCCGCCCAAAGCCTATATGAACCCGCGCTTCCTCGAGAGCCGGGATGCCAGGGCCTTGCGCATCCTCTCCGAGTATCTCGAGCCGCTGGCGCGCTTCAACCGCCAGAAGGTCAACGACACCATCGTCTTCATGGGCTCGGCGCGGCTGCTGCCGCGCGACAAGGCCGAGGCGGCGGTGGCAGCGGCCGAGAAGAGTGGCGAGGGCGTCGCCCAAGCGCGCATGGCGCTGGAGCTTTCCGCCTATTACGAGGCGGCGCGCGAACTCGCGCATCGTCTCACCAACTGGTCGAAGAAGATCGAGAAGCAGGAGCATCGCTTCGTCGTCTGCACCGGCGGCGGGCCGGGCATCATGGAAGCGGCCAACCGCG
>Ga0335085_10011844_pt1 | contig 12886 bp, 6 predicted proteins | sample Lox_Sample_45_FD_206712 | JGI IMG/M metagenome (GOLD analysis project Ga0335085, IMG submission 206712) | Soil microbial communities from Loxahatchee National Wildlife Refuge, Florida, United States - Lox_Sample_4.5 | ecosystem: Environmental > Terrestrial > Soil > Wetlands | place: USA: Florida...
GACCCTGGATCCCAACTTCCAGCATCTGTTCCAGGCGGACAACGACAACTCGCCCGAGATCATCTTCCCGATCATCGAGGACGGCAACTTCACGCAGTCGTACGGTGGCGTGACGTTCCTCATGCACGCGGGCTGTGGCGGCAACATGAACGCCGCCAACTATGGCATCGACTACTGCTGGGGCGGCACGCGGATGAAGCCGGAGATCTACAATCTGTTTTCGCCCGGCGACGCGCGCGGCGCCTTCATCTATACCAGCGGGCAGAAGAGCACCGTGGATACCATCACCAACTTCAACGATGGGTACGCGGCGCCCAAGTTCACCAACATTACGTCGGGCGGCGCGCAGGGCTCCAACCCGACGTTCGTCGACACCGACTTCCCGATGTTCCGGTTGGGCGAGGCGTACCTGATCGCCGCCGAAGCCATGCTGCGTGGCGGCGGCGGTTCTCAGGCCCAGGCCGAAGCGGATGTCAACCTGCTTCGCGCCCGCGCCGGTGTGGCCAATGTGCCGGCCGGAACCATGACGCTCGACACGATCCTGGCCGAGCGTGGCCGCGAACTGCTGTGGGAAGCGCACCGGCGCACCGACCTGGTTCGCTTTGGGCTCTTCACCGGCGGCACCTATCTGTGGTCGTGGAAGGGTGAGCAGCCGGTGGTGGGTGGCAGTCCGGTGGGCAAAGCGACGGATTCCTATCGCAACCTGTATCCGCTTCCGGCTACGGAGTTGATCGCGAACCCGAACCTGAAGCAGAACCCCGGCTACTAGGCCCGGGATTGAGGCGAAATCCCCCTTGGCGCACTCTAACGGCCAAGGGGGATTTGCTTCCTACGGGTTTTCGGCAACCGCTTGGTCTGGACTTAGAGGTGTACGATGCGAACGTTCAGGCCCGCGGAGGTACCTCCGCCATCCCCGTTCTTTACCGTCACTGTGTACGGGCCTGGTACAGTCAGTGCGATGTTCGCCACCACCTGTGTGGCGCTTCTAGACGTGACGCTCATAGTGCATGCGGTTGGGCAACTTGTTATGCTGGAATCGCCCGTGATAAATACCTGGGCGAACGCCGCGTCAAAAGCCGAACCGCCCAACGTATATGTGGCAGACAGGTATTGCTTGGGCGGCGAAGGGTTCGTAGAGAGCGTAGATAGTGTGGGCGCGGGTTCGGCATTGTGGTAAAGATATGCATACCCCAAGCCACCACTCTGCGCAATGCTAAACCCGCATTGCGGGCGTGCTGCGGTATTGATCCAAGTAGTCCAACTGGTCGGCCAGACCTCCGTGTCAGTTTCATCGAAGAGAGCAATGCTGTTGAAATGCACGCCGTCGTAGGGATATTGGCTGCACGTTGAGATGACCCCGTTCTTCTCAACGGCTCCGCCGATTGCGTAGACATACGTGTCGCTTGAGTCGGTTGCCTGCAACACGGTGGAGTCGGTCGTGCCCAAGACCTTCGCGACAATTGTCCACACGCATTTGCCGGATGAGCAGGCGCCGATTACGCTGCCCTGGATTGTCTGCCCTGTGGAGACCGTCAAGGGGCTGCTGTGATAGCATAGTGTGTCGCACTGATAAGATGCAAGCGTCCAGTATGCGCCGCCGAAGTATGAATCATTGCCGTACTGGAGCACAGGTTGGAGAATCCAGGTGGAGTTAGCGAGTGCTGGGAAGGCAAAGTACGCTCGGACCGTTCCGCTTGGATACGAGCCAAGTGGTGCGTCGGGCACAACCCAAGTTGCAGTTATCTTGTGCCAGGTAGCAAAGGCGCCTGAGGCAGAGTCAAAGGCCGCCTCACGATAATTCGTATCAAGGGTTAGCGGCCCAAAGGGGGTCGGCGCCGTCGATCGGGTATCAGAAGTACACTGCGGTAGGGTATAACCGGTTCCGTCCGCGCGCACTACCGAACGCGGTCCTGTTAGGTGCGAGCCGGCCTCTATCTCGTAGACGCACGAGCGGGGTAGCGGTCCTACTGGTGTTGGAATCAAGGCGCCGAGTGCGCCACTCGAGTCTGAACGCATAGCAAACAGGGGTTGGCTTGTCGGGGTATGTTGGTCCGAGCAAGCGTATAGGGCAGCGAGGGCCAGGATTGCAACTGATCGCTTCATTGTTTGTCTCCGCGTTAGATGCGCCGCCTGGTGGCATGACTTGGCGCTCCCGCCAAACCTCGCGCGCCCTCGCAGTTGCGCGTGGCCCAGGCGTTCCCTTAACTACAAGAGGGGCATGATCATGTCAATAGGGGATTCGCACGGTAACATGAAGGTTCCCCGGGGCCTGATCGCGGCGCTGCTTACGGCGGTCTCCCTCGTCGCGTGCGACAAAGGCCTGCCGTCCGAGCACGGTGGGGCGGGCGCGATCTCGCGCCCTGTGCTCAACCCAACCTATCGCGCGAGCGGGCACATGGCGGCGGGCGACGTGTTCGTGCACCTCTTCGAGTGGCCGTGGGCCGATATCGCCAACGAGTGCGAAACCGTGCTCGGCCCCGCCGGCGTCACGGCGGTGCAGGTCTCGCCGCCCCAGGAACACAGCATCACGCCGAGTCACGACTGGAGTGAGCGCTACCAGCCGGTGAGCTACAGCATCGCGCGCAGCCGCTCCGGCGACAGCACCGCGTTCGTGAACATGGTGAATCGCTGCAAGGCCGTCGGCGTCGGGATCTACGTGGACGCCGTCATCAACCACATGACGAACTCCCCGAGCCCCGGGGTCGGCAGCAATGGGACGGCGTACACCAAGTACACCTATCCGGGCCTGTACGACTCGACGGACTTCCACATGCCGCCGTGCACGGTGACCGACTACACCAACGCGGCCAACGTGCAGGATTGCGAGCTGCTGGGACTGCCGGACCTCAACACCGGGAAGGCGTCGGTCCGGCAGAAGATCGCGAACTACCTGATCTCGCTCGCCGAGCTGGGCGTCGCGGGGTTCCGGATCGACGCCGCGAAGCACATCCAGCAGGTGGAGGAGAATGACATCTTCACCATCGTGGATTCGACGCTGACCGCCAACGGGTATCCTATTCCCTACTATTTCCTCGAGGTGAGCGCCGGCTCGGGGGAAGCGCTGCATCCCAGCGACTTCTACGGCGAGGCCTACAGCTCCGGCGGCGCGGCGGACATCACCGAATTCACGTTCACCGGCGTGGGCGACAAGTTCCTCAACAAGCCCGGGCAGTTCATTGCCCAGCTCAACCCGAACGGGCCGACCGGGGCGCAGTTCTCCCAGGCCGCGTGGGGCCTGATGCCGAGCGACAAGGCGGTCGTGTTCCTCCAGAACCACGACACCCAGCACAACGACGGCACGATCAGCTATCGCGATGGCGCGGTGTTCCGCCTCGCCAACGTGTGGATGCTGGCGCAGCCGTACGGCTACCCGAAGATCCTGTCGGCCTACTCGTTCCAGCGGCCGGCGCAGAACTCGATGGGCCCACCCTCGGACGCGAACGGCTGGACGCTGCCCGTGGCCTGCGCGGCGAGCTGGGACACGGCGGCGAACGACCAGTTCCTGTGCGAACACCGTGACCCGTACATCCTGCACATGATCGGCTTCCGGCGCGTCGTCGCCGGCACGACCTACAACCACTGGTGGGACGACGGCGCGAATGCGATCGCGTTCTCGCGCGGCGACAAAGGCTTCGTGGCGATCAACCGCGAGGACACGACCATCGCGGCCACGATCGCGACCGGCATGCCCTCCGGTACGTACTGCGATCTGCTGTCGGGGAGCCTCCCGGGCGGCGCGTGCACCGGCACGGTGGTGGTGGTGGATTCCACCGGCTCGGTCCAGGTCAACCTGGCTCCGCTGACGGCGATCGCCATCGACGCGGCGACCAAGCAATGAAGGCGGCGCGGTTCGCGGGGCGCGTCGGGCTGGCCGCGCTCGCGCTCGCGGCGCTGGCATCTGGCGCGCGGGCGCAGGACTCGGCGAGCGTGGCCTCGCCCGACGGGCGCAACGTCGTCACGGTCCTGACTCGCGGCGGAGGCCTGTATTACGATGTAACACGGGAGCGCCACACGATCCTGTTGCCCTCGCGGCTGGGGTTCGTGTTCCGCGGCGGCGATTCGCTCGCGACCGCGCTCCGCATCACGGGCGTCACGCGGGATTCGGCCGACGTCACCTGGACGCAGCCGTGGGGTGAGGTGGCGCGGGTCCGCGATCACCACAACGAATTGCGCGTCGCCGTGGCCGAGGACCGGCCGCCCGGCCGGCGGTTCACGGTGGTGTTCCGCGCGTTCGACGACGGGATCGGCTTCCGCTACGAGCTGTCCGACAGCAGCGGCCTCGGCGACTTCGAGATGATGCAGGAGGTGACCGAGTTCGTCATGGCCGACAACGCGAAGGCGTGGTGGATCCCCGCCAACGTCCCGGCCCCGGACCGGCAGGAGAATCTCTACTCCGAGAGCCCGGTGAGCCGCCTCGACACGGTGAACGTGCCGCTCACGATGCAAACGGCGGACGGCTTCGACGTCGTGATCCACGAGGCGGACCTCGAGGACTACGCGGGCATGTACCTCGCCGGCGACGGGCTGCGAACCCTGCGGGTCGTGCTGCCGCGGTGGCACGACGGCGTCGCGGTGCGGGGGCGGGCGCCGTTCGTGACGCCGTGGCGCACGATCCAGCTCGCCGACCGCGTGGAGGATCTCGCGCCCTCGCTGCTGGGCCTCAAGCTGAACCCGCCGAGCCGGATCGACGACACCAGCTGGATCCACCCGATGAAGTACGACGGCATCTGGTGGGCGATGCACATCGGTTTGCTGACCTGGTCGGAAGGGCCTCGGCACGGCGCGACCACACAGCGCGCCGAACAGTATCTCGATTTCGCGGCAGCCAACGGCCTGGGCGGCACGCTGGTCGAAGGCTGGAACCTCGGCTGGGACGGCGACTGGTTCCACGAGGGCGGCATCCACTTCTCGTTCACCCAGGCGTATCCGGACTACGACCTCGCGGGCGTGGCGGCCTACGCGCGCAGCAAGGGGCTCACGCTGATCGCGCACGACGAGACGGCGTCGAACATCACCAACTTCGACCGCCAGATCGACAGCGCCTTCACGCTCTACGAGCGCCTCGGCATCCGCGCCGTGAAGACCGGCTATGTGGGCGACACGACCGACCAGGGCGATGCGCACCAGAGCCAGCCGATGGTGCGCCACCAGCGGCACGTCATCGAGGAGGCGGCGCGTCACCACCTCATGCTGGACGCGCACGAGCCGATCCGCGACACAGGCGAGCGGCGCACCTGGCCCAACATGATGGCACGCGAGGGCGCGCGGGGGCAGGAGTACAACGCGTGGGGCGGCGACGGGGGCAACCCGCCGGAACACACGACGATCCTGTTCTTCACGCGGATGCTCGAAGGCCCGATGGATTTCACGCCGGGCATCTTCGATATCCTGATCCAGCGCCCGACCGGCCATCCGCGCACGCCGGAGCAGCCGCGCCCGCGGACCACGCTCGCCAAGCAGCTGGCGCTGTACGTGGTGCTCTATTCGCCGCTCCAGATGGCGGCCGACCTGCCGGAGAATTACGAGGGTCAGCCGGCGTTTCAGTTCATCCGCGACGTCGCGGTGGACTGGGACACGACCCGTGTGATCGCCGGCCGAATCGGCGACTACGTCATCGTGGCGCGCCGGCAGCGCGACCGGCCCACGTGGTTCCTCGGCGCGATCACCGACGAACAGGCGCGCAGCTTCGACGTCCCGCTCACATTTCTCGATCCGGGCCGCCGTTACGTGGCGGACATCTACGCCGACGGGCCCGGCGCGAACTGGCGCGACAACCCGCTGGCGATCGCGATCACGCATCGCGCGGTGACGTCGCGCTCGACCCTGCACATCGCGATGGCGCCGGGAGGCGGTGCGGCGGTCCGCATCCACCCGGCCGAAGGAGCGGAACGATGAACCTGCCACGCGCGGCGGCCGTGGCCGGCCTGGTGGTGCTGGCCGTGGCGCCGCGGGCGCGAGCCCAGTCGTGGACGAGCGCGCCGGGCTGGACGGCCGGCGCCACCTGCTACGAGGTGTTCGTCCGCAGCTTCTACGATAGCGACGGCGACGGGGTCGGGGACTTCAACGGGCTGACCAGCAAGCTCGACTACATCAACGACGGCAATCCGTCGTCGCACACGTCGCTGGGCGCCTCGTGCATCTGGCTGATGCCGATCATGCCCTCGCCGAGCTACCACGGCTACGACATCACCGACTACTACGGCATCAACCCGCAGTTCGGCACCATGGCCGACTTCCAGCGTTTTCTCGCCGAGGCGCACCGCCGCGGCATCAGGGTGCTGATCGACATGGTGCTCAACCACAGCTCGAGCCGGCACCCGTACTTCCAGGCCGCCCTGCACGACACCACGTCGCCCTACCGCGCGTGGTACCGGTTTTCGCCCACGTCGCTGGGGCCGGGCCCGTGGGGCGGGCCGGCGTGGCGCCGCTCGCCGGTGCGCGACGAGTACTACTACGGCGCATTCTCTCCCGGCATGCCCGACCTCAACTACGACACGCCGGCGGTGCGCGAGGAGGCGATGAAGATCGCCGACTTCTGGCTCCGGATGGGCGTGGACGGATTCCGACTCGACGCGGTCCCGTACCTGGTGGAACAGGGCGCCTGCCTCCAGAACTGCCCCGGCACCCACCTGTTCCTGCACCAGTACGGCGCGCACATCGACAGCGTCGAGCAGGGCGTGTACACCGTGGGCGAGGTGTGGGGGCCGGTGGATACGCTGCTGCCCTACTACCCCGACCAGCTCACGTCGTACTTCTGCTTCGAGTGCGCGTTCGCGCTGGACTCGGCGGTGGGCCGCGGAACGGCGGGCGGCATGCTGGCGCCGTACCTGAACGTCCAGCGCGCGGTGCCGGCCTATCGCTACGCGCCGATCCTGGACAACCACGACCAGCCACGGGTGATGAGCGTGCTGCGCGGCGATCCGGCGCGCGCGCGGCTCGCGGCGACGCTGCTGCTCACGCTGCCGGGCTTGCCGTTCGTCTACTACGGCGAAGAGATCGGGATGATCGGTGACAAGCCGGATCCCCGGCTCCGCACGCCGATGCAGTGGACCGCCGGCCACGCGGCCGGCTTCACGACCGGCACGCCGTGGGAGACGCTCCAGCCCGACACGGCGAGCGTCAACGTCGCGGCCGAAACCGGCGATGCCGGCTCGCTGCTGAACCTGTACCGGCGGCTCATCCACTTCCGGTTGCGCAACGACGCCCTCGCGAGCGGCGCGCTCGTTCCGCTCGCCGCGAACGACTCGGCGGTCGTGGCATACCTGCGGCGCTCGGTGGGCGGCCACGCGGTGCTCGTCGTCGCGAACCTCGGCGGCGCGCCGGTCGGTGCGGTGAGCGTCACGGCGGGGGCGGGGACGCTGCCCGCCGGGACGTACGCGACGCACAACCTGCTTGGCGGGGCGCACGGCGCCTCGCTCGTCGCCGCCGCGGACGGCGGCGTCCGCTACCTGGTTCGCGCGCTGGCTCCGCGCGAGGCGCGGGTGCTCGACCTCACCCGGCATTAGGAGGCGCACGTGATCGCACCGCTGGAACGCGCCGCGCGCGCGCTCGCGGCCGCCGGCATGCTGGCGGCGGCGCCGCTCGCCGCGCAGAGCGCCCCCGGCGGCCCGGGCGCGCGTCCGACCTGGACGGACGCCGGCAAGGACGGCATCGGCACGGCGCTGTCGGCCGCCTCGAAGGTGTGGTTCACGTTAGGCGGCGGTGTGCTGACGGAGGTCTACTATCCGCGAGTGGACCAGGCCGACGTCCGGAGCCTCGAGTTCGCGGTCAGCGACGGTCACCAGGTGTGGATGGAGTCGCGCGACATGCGCCACGCCATCGCGCAGACGGACCTGCGGGCCCTGCTGTTCCGCCAGACCAGCAGCGTGCCGGGCCGGTTCACCATCACCAAGAGCTACGTGACCGATCCGCGCGGCGACGCCCTGCTTTTGGACGTGACGTTCACGGCGCCCGCCGGTTACGCGCTCTACGTGCTCTACCATCCGGCGCTGCACAATACCGGCACCGGCACCACGGGCTTCGCGGCGGGCGACGCGCTCGTGGCCGAGAAGGCCGGCGTCGCGTCGGCGCTCCTGGCCGGCGGCGGGTTCGCCGAGACGTCGAGCGGGTTCGAGGGCGTCAACGACGGCGCGACCGACCTGCTGCTCCACGGGCGCTTGGCATGGCGCTTCGCGCGCGCCGACAGCGGCAACGTCATCCAGGCGGCGCGCATCGCGCACCCGGCGCACTTCACGGTGGCGCTGGGCTTCGGGCCGACGGCCGAAGCGGCGGTCGCGGCGGCGCGCGCCGGGCTGGCGCGCGGATTCGCGGCGGCGCGCGCGGAGTACGCGAGCGGCTGGAGTAGCTATCTGGACGGCATCCGGCGCGTCGCGCCGGCCTACCAGGCCGAGTTCGATCTCGCGGCCATGGTGGTCCGCGCGCACGAAGACAAGACGTATCCGGGGGCGATCATCGCGTCGATGAGCGTGCCGTGGGGGTATTCGGTCTACGCCGACTCGGGCAACGTGGGCGGCTACCACGTGGTGTGGTCGCGCGATCTGTACGAGGCCGTGTCGTCGCTCATGGTGGCCGGCGACTCGGCCACCGCGCGGCGCTCGCTGCGTTACCTGTTCGACGTGCAGCAGCGGCCCGACGGGAGCTTCCCGCAGAACACCTGGCTCGACGGCCGCCCGTTCTGGCCGTCGGTGCAGATGGATGAGGTGGCGTTCCCGATCGTGCTCGCCTGGCAGCTCGGCGTGACGGACCGCGCGACGTGGGAGCAGCACATCCGGCCCGCGGCCGAGTACGTGGCGCAGCACGGTCCGGTGACGCAGCAGGAGCGGTGGGAGGAGGAACCGGGCTACTCGCCCTCGACCATCGCGGCGGAGATCGCCGGGTTGGTGTGCGCCGCCGCCATCGCGCGGACCAACGGCGCGGCGGACGACGCGGCGCGCTTCCTGGCCACGGCCGACGACTGGTCGTCGCACCTGGAGCCGTGGCTGGTCACGACGACGGGGCACCTGGGCGGGCCGCTCGCGGCGCGGGGCTACTACATCCGCATCGGCGACAACGACGATCCCAACGACGGTCACCCGCTGGAGGTGAGGAATGGCGGCGGCTCGTGGGACGAGCGGGACATCGTGGACCAGGGGTTCCTTGAGCTGGTGCGCCTGGGGATCCGGCCGGCGAACGATTCGATCATCGAGAACTCGCTGCGCGTCATCGACGAGACGATCCGGGTTCAGACGCCGAATGGACCCGCCTTCTACCGCTACAACCACGACGGCTACGGCGAGACGTACTTCGGCGGGCCATGGCTCGGCGTGGGCGTGGGGCGGCTGTGGACGCTGCTCGCCGGAGAGCGCGGCGAATACGAAGTCGCGCGCGGCGGCGATCCCACGCCCTACCTAGATGCGATGCTCCACTTCGCCAACGACGGCGGGATGATTCCCGAGCAGGTGTGGGATCGCGCCGACCCGACGCGCGGCGGCTTCACGTTCGGCGAAGGCACCGGCAGCGCAACACCGCTGGTGTGGAGCATGGCACAGTTCATCCGCCTCGTGGTGGACGCGGAGGAACACCGGATCGTCGAGCAGCCCGCGGTGGTCGCGGAGCACTTTCTCGGAGGGGGCTCGCGATGAGACGAGTGCTGATGGTCGCCGCGGCGCTGGTGGCGAGCGGCACGGTGCCGGCGCGGGCCCAGGTGCCCGACACGGTGCGGGTCGCGCAGGGCCGCCTCGCGGGCGTGGTGGCGGCTTCCGGGGTGCGCGAGTTCCGCGGCATCCCGTTCGCCGCGCCGCCGGTCGGCCGGCTGCGCTGGCGGCCGCCGGAGCCACCGCCGCGCTGGGCCGGGGTGCGTCCGGCCGCGGCGTTCGCCGCGCGCTGCATGCAGCAGCCCATCTTCAGCGACATGGTGTTCCGGTCCCCCGGCATCAGCGAAGACTGCCTCTATCTCAACGTATGGGCGCCCCCGCGCGCGACCGGCCGGCGGTTGCCCGTCCTGGTGTACTTCTACGGCGGCGGCTTCGTGGCGGGCGACGCGTCGGAGCTGCGCTACGACGGCGAGAGCCTCGCGCGCCGCGGCATCGTCGTGGTCACGCCCAACTACCGGCTGGGCGTGTTCGGATTGCTCGCGCTGCGCGACCTGTCGCGGGAGAGCCGGCATCATGCGTCGGGCAATTACGGGTTCCTGGACCAGGTCGCGGCGCTGCGCTGGGTGCGGAGCAACATCGCGGCCTTCGGCGGCGACCCCGCGCGCGTCACCATCGGTGGAGAGTCGGCCGGGTCCATGTCGGTGAGCGCGCTGATGGCCTCACCGCTGTCGCGCGGGCTGATGGCCGGCGCGATCGGCGAAAGCGGAGCGCTGTTCCGCCCCACGGCCCCGCCGCTGCCGCTGCTTCAAGCGGAGGAGGCGGGAACGGCGTTCATGCGGCACGCGGGCGCCACGTCGCTCGAGGGGCTCCGCGCGATGCCGGCCGAAAGTCTGCTCGCGGCCGCTTCCGGCGTCTGGTTCCGGGCGGACGTGGACGGCTATTTCCTGCCCGCCACACCAAAGGACCTCTTCGCGGAGGGACGCCAGTCGCACGTGCCGTTGCTCGCCGGATGGAACTCGGAGGAGCAGGATTGGCACACCCTGCTCGGCGATTCGGCGACGCCCGCGCGCTACGACGCCGTGCTCGACTCGATGTTCGGCTCGCGGGCGGCGGAGGCGCGGCGGCTGTTTCCGGGTGCCACGCCGGAGCAGGTGGCGGAGTCCGCCACGCTGCTCGCGGGCGCCGGGTTCACCGTGTTCAGCACCTGGAAATGGACCGATCTCCAGCGGCGCACCGGCGGCCGGGCGGTCTATCGGTACGTGTATGCCCATCCGCGCCCGGCGTCACGCGACCCCGCCGCCATGCCGCTCCACTCCGGCGCCGTGCACTCCGCCGAAATCGAGTATGCGTTAGGCAACCTCGCGACCAATCGCGTCTACGCGTGGACCGCCACCGATTCGTCGATCTCGGCCGCGATGGAGTCGTACCTCGCGAACTTCGTGAAGACCGGCAACCCCAACGGCCCGGGGCTGCCGACGTGGCCGCGTCTCGCGGCCGGGGATTCGGCGCGCGTCATGGTGCTGGACAGCACCGCCCACGCCGAGCCGTCGCGTCACGAGGCCGGTTTTCGGTTCCTCGATTCCTGGTACACGTCCCGGCATCATGAGTGAGTCGCTATGACGACCTTCCGCACCGCGCGCATCGTCCGCCTCGGCGGACCCTTGGTGATCGTCCTGGCCGCGCTCGCCGCGGCCGCGACGCCGGCGCGGGCGCAGCGCCAGCGCTTCTCCATGGACCCCGGCTGGCGCTTCACGCTGGGCGACCCCGCCGGCGCCGAGCAGCCGCGCTTCGACGACCGCGCATGGCGCACGCTCGACCTGCCGCACGACTGGAGCATCGAAGGCACCCCGACGCGTGACGCCCCCGCCGGCGGCCACGGCGGCTATTTCCCCACGGGGATCGGCTGGTACCGCAAGACGTTCCGCATGCCCGCCGGAGCGCGCGGCCGCGAGGCGTGGCTCGCGTTCGACGGTGTGTACATGAACAGCGATGTGTGGATCAACGGCTTCCACCTCGGCCATCGCCCCTACGGCTACAGCAGCTTCGCGTACGACATCACCGGTCACCTGGTGAACGGCATCAACGTCGTCGCCGTGCGGGTGGACAACTCGCGCCAGCCCAACTCGCGCTGGTACACCGGCAGCGGCATCTACCGGCACACCTGGCTCACGATCGTGGACCCGCTGCACGTGGCGCACTGGGGCACCTACGTCACGACGCCGCGCGCGGACTCGGCCGGCGCCGAGGTGCGGGTGCGCACCGACGTGCAGAACGGCGGCGTGACGGCCGCGAGCGGTGTGCTGCGCTCCATTATCCTGGACCAGGCGGGGCACGAGGTCGCGCGGCTCGAGACGCCGCTCGACGTCGCGGCGGGCCACGATTCGCTCGTCGATCAGACCCTTCAGGTGACCTCACCACGGCTGTGGTCGGTCGAGACGCCGGCGATGTACGCGCTGCGCTCGGAAGTCGCCGACGGCGGCCGGGTGACGGACACGCTCGACACGCCCTTCGGCATTCGCTCGATCGCGTACGATGCCGACCGCGGCTTTCTGCTGAACGGCCGGCACGTCAAGATGCACGGCGTGAACCTGCATCACGACGGCGGCGCGGTCGGCGCGGCGGTGCCGGAAGCGGTGTGGCGGCGGCGGCTCGACGTCCTCAAGGCGATGGGCGTGAACGCCATCCGCACCTCGCACAACCCGCCGGCGCCCGAGTTTCTCGCTCTGTGCGACAGCATGGGCTTCCTGGTGATGGCCGAGGCGTTCGACGAGTGGACGATCGGCAAGGTGCCCGAGGGTTACCACAACTACTTCGCCGAGTGGGGCGCGCGCGACCTCACCGACTACATCCACCGCGACCGCAACCACCCGTCCATCGTGCTGTGGAGCGCGGGCAACGAGATCGGCGAGCAGAGCACACCCGAGGGCGTCGAGGTGCTGCGCGGCCTGGTGGCGATCTTCCATCGGGAGGACCCCACGCGGCCCGTGACCACCGGCAACGACCAGATCCACGCCGACGGCCACCCGGCGCTGCTCGCGTTTCTGAACGCGGAAGACGTGGTCGGCTACAACTACGTGGACCGCTGGCACGAGCGGCGCGAGCTGTTCGCCGAGCAGGACCGGCACGATCATCCCGACTGGAAGATGATCGGCACCGAAAGCGCGCCGGCGGGAAACCCGTTCTTCGGGCAGTACAGCCTCGGCGACAGCGGCGCGGTGCGGCCGAACTACACCGAGGGCATGATTCGCGCCGAGCGGCAATGGAAGTGGGTCGCGACCCACGACTACTTCGCCGGCAACTTCATGTGGACCGGG
>Ga0335085_10011846_pt1 | contig 12886 bp, 10 predicted proteins | sample Lox_Sample_45_FD_206712 | JGI IMG/M metagenome (GOLD analysis project Ga0335085, IMG submission 206712) | Soil microbial communities from Loxahatchee National Wildlife Refuge, Florida, United States - Lox_Sample_4.5 | ecosystem: Environmental > Terrestrial > Soil > Wetlands | place: USA...
CGACCGCGTCGTCCACGACGCCGAGTACCGGCCGACCGAGACGATGACCGTCTCGAAGATCCTGTCGCACTCGTCCAACGTCGGCGCGGTCACGATCGCGGAGCGCCTCGGCGCGCCCTCGCTGATCGACTGGATCAAGCGCTTCGGCTTCGGCGAGAAGACGGGCATCGACTTCCCCGGCGAGAGCCCCGGCGCCGTGCTGCCGCTCGACCAGTGGTCCGGGTCGACGATCGGCAACGTGCCGATCGGCCAGGGCGTCGACGTGACGCCGATCCAGGTCGCGGCCGCGTACGCCGCGGTGGCGAACAACGGTGTCTGGATCCAGCCCCACCTCGTCGAGCGGATCGGCGAGCGTCCCGTCGCGCCGCCCGAGCGCCGCCGCATCGTGTCGCCGCGGATCAACCGCGAGCTGAAGACGATGCTGACCGGCGTCGTGGACGAGCACGGCGCGACGGGCACGGCCGCCGCGATCCCCGGCTACACGGTCGCCGGAAAGACCGGCACCGCGCAGGTTCCGGGCCCGCACGGCTACACGACGGGCCAGTACGTTGCCTCGTTCGTCGGAATGGTGCCCGTCGAGAAGCCCCGGCTGGTCGTCCTCGTCGTCGTCAACGAGCCGCGGAACAACATCTTCGGCGGCGTCGTGGCCGCGCCCGCATTCGAGCAGATCGCAAAGTTCGACCTCCAGTACCTCGCGGTGCCTCCGAACGTCCCCGTCGCGCCGACGGGCTAGCGTTTCGGCCACATGGAGCTCGCCCGGCTCACTGCGGCACTCGAGCCGACCGAGGTCGCGAACGCGGCCCCGCTCGAGATCACCGACCTCGCGTACGACACGCGCGCCGTCGTGCCGGGCGCGCTGTTCTTCTGCGTCCCGGGCACGAAGGTGGACGGTCACGACCTGGCGGCCGGGGCGGTCGCCGGCGGGGCGGTCGCTCTCGTGGTCGAGCGCAGGGTGGATGCCGGCGTACCGCAGCTCGTCGTCCCGAGCGTCCGTGACGCCATGCCGGTCGCTGCGAACGTGTTCTTCGGCGCCCCCTCGCACGAGCTCGAGATCGCCGGCGTCACCGGCACGAACGGCAAGACGACGACCGCATTCCTGCTGCACGCGATCCTCTCCGCGGCAGGCCGCCGCCCGGGGCTGCTCACGAACATCGAACGCCGGGTCGGCGGTGCGAGCGTCCCGCTGGGGCTCAACACGCCCGAGGCGATCGATCTCCAGCGTCTGCTGCGGTCGATGCTCGATGCCGGGGACCGCTCGTGCGCGATGGAGGCGACGTCGATCGCCGCGAGCCAGGGCCGGCTGCGCGAGACCCGCTTTGCGGTGCTCGTCTTCACGAACCTGACCCAGGACCATCTCGACTTCCACGGGACGATGGACGACTACTTCGCCGCCAAGCGCGGGCTGTTCGAGCAGGCGGAGCACGCGGTCGTCAACGTCGGCGACGAGTGGGGGCGGCGCCTCGCAGCGGAGCTGCCCGGCGCGCGGACGTTCGCGCCCGGTGACGAGCTTCCGGACGTCGGTCTGAGGCTGGCCGGCCACTTCAACCGCACGAATGCGCTCGGCGCCGTGTGGGCCGCGCGCGAGCTCGGGATCGACGACGAGTCGATCGGGGCGGGCGTGTCGAGCCTCGCCGCAGTCCCCGGCCGCTTCGAGGTGGTCGACGAGGGCCAGCCGTTCACGGTGATCGTCGATTACGCGCACACGCCCGACTCGCTGGCGAACATCCTCGAGGCCGCGCGCCCGCTCGGCGACGGCCGGCTCGTCGTCGTGTTCGGCGCCGGCGGCGACCGTGACCGCGAGAAGCGCCCGGTGATGGGGCGGATCGCCGGCTCGCTCGGCGACCGCGCGATCGTGACCACCGACAACCCGCGGTCGGAGGATCCGGCCGAGATCGCCGGGCAGGTCGCGGGCGGCTCGCTCGAGATCATCCTCGACCGCCGTGACGCGATCGAGACGGCGATCGCCGACGCGCATCCGGGCGACGTCGTGGTCATCGCGGGCAAGGGCGCCGATCGCGAGATGGAGGTCGCGGACGGGAGCGTGCCGTTCGACGACCGCGAGGTCGCCCGAGCGGCGCTACGGCGCGCGGGGGCGGCGGCATGATCCCGATCGAGCTCGAGCTGCTCGAGCCGCTCGGCCGGCTCGTCGCGCGTCCGTGGGCCGACGAGGTGACCGGCCTCCAGGTCGACTCGCGCCGGATCGAAGAGGGCGACCTGTTCGTCGCGATCGGCGACGGGCGCGACTTCCTCGAGCATGCGCTGGCGCGGGGAGCGGCGGCGGCGCTCGTTCCGGACGATCACGTCGCGGCGCTCGGCGCGATTGCGGGAGCGGTGCGCGACCGCTCGGCCGCGCAGGTCGTCGCGATCACCGGCTCGACCGGCAAGACCTCGACGAAGGACATCCTCTTCGCCCTCTCCGCTCCCAGCCGCCGCACGATCGCGAACGAGGGGAACTACAACAACGAGATCGGCGTGCCGCTCACGCTCTCCAGGCTCGAGCCGGGGACGGAGCTGCTGATCGCCGAGATGGGCATGCGCGGGCTCGGCCAGATCGCGTGGCTCGCGTCGTTCACCCGGCCGGACATCGCGGTGATCACGAACGTCGGGCCGGTGCACCTGGAGCTCGTCGATACGGTCGAGAACGTCGCGCGCGCCAAGGCAGAGCTGATCGAGGCGCTCCGGCCCGGTGGGATCGCAGTCGTTCCCGCCGGCGAGGCGCTGCTCGAGCCCTACCTCGTTCGCGACGACATCGAGATCGAGCGGGTTCCGCTCGACGGCGAGCTGCCGTTCGCGACCAGCTTCGAGGCGCGGCACCAGCTCGAGAACGCACGGATCGCGGCGGTGGTCGCGCGTCGGTTGGATGTGCCTCTGCCCGCGGAGCTCACGGTCGAGTTCTCGAAGCTGCGCGAAGAAGAGCGCCCGCTTCCCGGAGGAGGGCTCCTGCTCAACGACTGCTACAACGCGAACCCGGTCTCGATGCGCGCCGCGCTCGAGCATCTCGTCGAGCGGGGCAGGGGGCACCGCCGGATCGCCGTTCTGGGTGAGATGGCCGAGCTCGGCCGCGAGGCCGACGTGTACCACCGGGAGATCGGGGACCTCGTCCACCGGCTCGGCATCGAGCAGGTGATCGGAGTCGGCGAGCACGCGCAGGCATACGGCGGCGACTGGGTGCCGTCGGCCACCGACGCCGCCGTACGGCTGCGAGCGGCGCTGCGCCCGGGGGACGTCGTCCTCGTCAAGGGCTCGCGCTCGGTGGGACTCGAGGCGGTCGCGGAGAACCTGGTCGCGTAATGGCGAAAGTCCTGATCGCGGCGCTCGTCGCGATGATCCTGGCGATCCTCGCCGGCCCGAGGTTCATCGCGTTCATGCGCAAGAACGAATTCGGGCAGCACATCCGCGAGGAGGGGCCGGACCACGCCGAGAAGCAGGGGACGCCGACGATGGGCGGGATCCTGATCGTCGCTGCGGCGTCGATCGCCTTCATCGCCGTCTCGAGGTTCACGCTGCCGGCGCTGACCATCTTCGGGACGATGCTCGCGTGCGGCGCGATCGGCTTCCTCGACGACTTCACGAAGCTTCGGCACCGTCGCTCGCTCGGGCTCTCGGGCCGCTGGAAGATGCTCCTGCTCGCGGCGATCACCGTCGCCGTCGGCTTCGCGACGCACCACCAGGAGCTGCGGCAGGGAATCTACATCCCGATCGTCGACACGTGGGTGCCACTCGGCCCGTTCTACTACGTGCTCTTGTTCCTGATCATCGCCGGGTTTGCGAACGGGGTGAACCTGACCGACGGCCTCGATGGGCTCGCCGCCGGAACGGGCATCATCGCGCTCGCGACGCTCACGGCGATGGCGGTCACGATCTTCGTGCGCTCCGCAACGCCAACGCACGGCCGCATCGAGAACCGGCTCGACGTCGCCTACATCGGCGCGGCGCTCGTAGGTGCGTGCATCGGGTTCCTCTGGTACAACGCCTTCCCGGCCGAGGTGTTCATGGGCGACACCGGCTCGATGGCGATCGGCGGTGCGATCGCGGCGATGGCGATCATGATGAAGGTCGAGTTCCTGCTCCTGTTCGTCGGCGGGATCTTCGTCGTCGTGGCGGCGTCGGTGATCCTGCAGGTGCTCTCGTTCAAGTGGTGGGGGCGGCGCATCTTCCTGATGGCGCCCTTGCAGCATCACTTCGAGATGAAGGCGTGGTCGGAGACCAAGATCATGCTCCGCTTCTGGATCGTCGCCGGGATCCTCTGCGGGGTCGGCTTCGCGCTCTTCTACAAGTACTACCTCCCGCAGTTCCGCCCGCATCCGTGAAGGCGGTCGTCTACGGCCAGGCGCGGTCGGGCCGATCGGCGGCGGAACGGCTGCGCGAATCCGGCGACGAGGTGGTGGTGGTCGACCGCGCGCTCGGGAACGAGCACGATCTCTCGCTGCTCGACGGTGCCGGGCTGCTCGTGAAGTCGCCGGGCGTGCCGGGCGAGGCCCCGCTCGTCGCCGCAGCGCGCGCGCGGGGAATCCCGGTGTGGTCGGAGGTCGAGCTCGGTTACCGGCTGCTCGACGGCTCGCGGGTGATCGGCGTCACCGGGACGAACGGCAAGACGACGACCGCCGAGCTGCTGGGGGCGATCCTGCGCGCCGGCGGGCGCGACGTCGCCGTTGCCGGCAATGTCGGCACACCGCTCTCGAGCGTGAGAGTCGCGGACTGGGTCGTCTGCGAGCTGTCGAGCTTTCAGCTCGAGGACGTCCACGAGCTCGCCTGCGAGGTCGCCGTCCTGCTGAACCTCGAGCCGGACCACCTCGACCGCCACGGGACGTTCGACGCCTACCGCGCCGCCAAGCTCCGTATCTTCGAACGAGCGGGGACCGCCGTCGTCCCGCGCGGGTTGTCGCTCGAAAACAGTTGCCTTCCGGCAACAGTTGTCGAGTTCGCCGCGGACGACGAGCTGCCGGCCGAGCCGTTGATCCGCGGCGCGCACAACCGCGCGAACGCGGCAGCAGCGACCGCGGCTGCCCGTGCGGCCGGCGTCGCGGACGCGGCGATTGCGGAGGCGCTGCGCTCCTTTCCGGGCGTGCCGCACCGGCTCGAGCTCGTCGGCGAACGCGACGGCGTCCGCTACGTCAACGATTCGAAGGCGACCAACGTCGCCGCCGCCCGGCGCGCGCTCGCCGCCTATGCCGACGAGCCGGTGCGCCTGATCCTCGGCGGTTCGCTCAAGGGTGAGGACTTCGCGCCGCTCGCAGAGGCGATCGGCCCCAACGTCCGCTCGATCCACCTGATCGGCGAGGCCGCTGCGCCGCTCGCGGCCGCCCTCGAGCGGCTCGAGCCGTTCACGGACGGCGACCTCGCCTCGGCAGTCGCGCACGCCGCGGCGCTCGCCTCGCCCGGCGACGTCGTCCTGCTCAGCCCGGCCAATGCGAGCTTCGACCAGTTCGAGAACTTCGAGCACCGGGGCGACGCGTTCCGGGTGCTGGCGCGGACCGGCTGAGCAGGCGTTCTGACGGTCTCGCGCGCATCTCGCGACAGTTTCGTGTGTCAGACCGCTCCGCCTAGGAATCCAGGCCTCGCCCGCGAAGCAGACGGGTGGTGTGAGGCGGGGAGAGCTCGATTCGAGGCTGTTGATCCTGGTGACGATGGCGCTGGTCGCCTTCGGTCTCGTGATGGTCTACAGCGCGACATCGGCTGCCGCCGCGGTCGGCGGCAAGGATCCGAGCTACTACCTCAAGCGCCAGGGGATGTACGCGGCGCTCGGGATCGTGCTGATGGTGCTCGCCCAGCGCTGGGACTACCGGCGCCTGCGGGCGCTCGCGCCGATCCTCGTCGTCGGCTCGCTCGGCCTGCTCGTCGCCGTGCTCGTGATCGGGCCGCCGGTCAACGGCGCGCGACGGTGGATCTCGTTCGGCCCGGCCGTCTTCCAGCCCTCGGAGCTCGCGAAGCTCGCGCTCTGCGTGTGGGCGGCTTCGTACCTCGCGCGCAAGCCGGCTCCCCGGAACCTGAAAGAGCTCTGGCGCCCGATCGGCGCCCTGGCGACCGTCTTCTGCGTGCTGCTGATCCTCGAGCCCGATCTCGGCACGGCGATCGCGCTCGTCGTGATGCTCGCCGGCATGCTGCTCGTCGCCGGGACGCCCGGCCGCACCCTCACGGCGGCCGTGCTGATCGCCTCGGCGCTCGGAACGGCGGCGATCTGGATCGAGCCCTACCGGCGCGCGCGCTTCTTCGCCTTCCTGCACCCGTGGCACGACGCGCAGGGGACCGGGTTCCAGATCGTCCAGGCGATGATCGGGATGGGCTCCGGCCACATCTTCGGGGTCGGGCTCGGCCAGGGCGTCCAGAAGATCTTCTACCTCCCCGAAGCCCACACCGACATGATGCTCGCCAACATCGGCGAGGAGCTCGGGCTCATCGGCGTCACGGCGGTGATCGGCGCCTACGCATTGTTCGCCTATGCGGGCCTCGACGTCGCCGCCCGCTGCCGCGACCCGTTCGGCAAGCGGCTGGCCGCCGGGCTCACCGTCCTCGTCTGCGGGCAGGCGGCGGTCAACATCGCGGCCGTGCTCGGCATTGCGCCGCTCACCGGCATCCCGCTCCCGTTCCTGTCCTACGGCGGCTCCAGCATCGTCGTCCTGCTCGCGGGGGTCGGCATCCTCCTTAACATCGCTCAGCGTGGAGGGGCAGCAACAGCTTCGGTGTCTGATCGCCGCCGGCGGGACGGCGGGGCACGTCCTGCCCGCGCTGGCCGTGGCCGACGCCCTGACGAAGCGCGGCGCACACGTGACGTTCGCCGGGTCGCGCGATCGGGTCGAAGCGCGGCTGGTCCCTGAGGCCGGATACGAGCTGGACACGTTCGCGATCAGCGGCTTCCCGCGCAAGCCGTCGCCCGCGCTGGTGCACGCGATCCTCCAGGCCGGCGCGGCTCCGCGCGCCTGCCGCGCGATTCTCAGGCGGCGGCGGCCGGACGTCGTCCTCGGCGGCGGGGGCTACGTCGCGGGGCCGATGGTCGTCGCGGCGCGCTCGCTGGGGATCCCCGCAGCTTTGTCCGAGGCGGACGCGCATCTCGGTCTCGCGAACCGCCTGGCGGCGCCGTTCGCGCGGCGCGTCTTCCTCTCCTATCCGGTTGACGGCCGCGAGGACGGGAAGTACCGCGTCCTCGGCCGGCCGATCCCCGCGCGGTCGCGCGCGATCGACCAGGCGGAGGCGCGTGAGATCTTCGAGCTCGACCCGGACGATCGCATCCTCGGCGTGTTCGGCGCGCTTGCAGGTGCCCGCGCGCTGAACGAGTTCGTCGTCGACACCTGGGGCCACAAAGGCCCGCCGATCCTCCATCTCACCGGGAAGCGCGACTACGACTACGTCCGCGGCCGCGTCGCGCGCCCCGACTATCGCGTGCTCGCAGAGACCGACCGGTTCGGGGCGGCGCTCTCCGCCGTCGACCTCGTCCTGTCGCGGGCCGGCTCGTCGGTCTGGGAGATCGCGGCGGTCGGGAGGCCGGCGATCCTGGTTCCGTACCCGTTCGCGACGAACGACCATCAGGCGCTGAACGCCGGGTACTTCGTGCACGCGGGCGGGGCGATCATGGTGCGCGAGCTCGAGCTGGACGACGTGCCCGAGCTTGCCCGGTCGCTGCTCGACGACCCGGTGCGCTGCGCGCGCATGGGGATGGCGATGCTCGCCGCCGCGAAGCCCGACGCGGCTGACGCGATCGCCGACGAGCTGGTCGCGCTCGCGGGCCGGTGACGGGACCGCTCTCCGGCCGCAGGCTGTGGTTCGTCGGCATCGGCGGTTCCGGTCTGAGCGCCTACGCACAGCTGGCAGCGGCCTGGGGCGCCGAGGTGGGGGGCTGGGACCGCGCCCCGACGCCGTACCTCGCACCGCTCGCGGATGCGCGCATCGAGCTCGGTCCGTCACCGTCCGTCCCCGACGGCTTCGAGGCGGTGGTCTCGTCCGCCTACCCCGACGTCCCGGGCCTGCGCCGACGCGAGTTCCTGCGCGAGTTGGTCGCCGCACGACGCTCGATCGTCGTCGCCGGCACGCACGGCAAGGGGACGACCGCGGCGATGATCGCGTTCGTCTTGCTCGAGACGGGCCACGATCCCGCCTGGCTGATCGGCGCGCCGGTGCCCCAGCTCGGCTCCAACGCCGGTGTCGGCGAGGGCTACCTGGTCGTGGAGGGAGACGAGTCCGACCGCACCGTCTTCGAGTTGCCGGCCGAGATCGCCGTCGTGACGAACATCGAGCTCGACCACCACAGCGAGTTCGCCTCGCTCGCCGACCTCGAGGCCGCCTTCGCCGCCTGGCTCGCGACGGCAAGCGTCGTCGTGCGGGACGCGCCACCCTACGACGGCGAGCTTGCGCTGCCCGGCGAGCTGAACAGGTTGAACGCCGGGTCTGCGCTCGCTGCGCTCGAAGCTGCGGGGGTTCCGCGCGGCGAGGCTGCTCCGGTGCTCGCAAAGTTCACGGGGACGGGCCGCCGGTTCGAGGTGCACACGAGTGGAGGGCTCACGATCGTCGACGACTACGGCCATCACCCGACCGAGATCGCGCGGACGATCGAGGCCGCGCGCGAGCGCTTCCCCGGGTGCAGGCTGCTCGTCCTCTTCCAGCCGCACCTGTACTCCCGCACGCGCCACCTCGCCGGTGAGCTGGCCGACGCGCTCGCGGCCGCCGACGACGTGACGGTCACGGAGATCTATGCCGCACGGGAACAGCCGGTCGCCGGCATCAGCGGCAAGCTCGTCGTCGATGCGCTCTCCGACCGGGGCGTGCTCGCGGGATGGGCGCCGACCGTCGCGGGGGGAGCAGCGCGGCTCCGGCGGCTCGCGCGACCGGGGGACGTGCTGCTCGTGATCGGGGCCGGCGACGTCGACCGCGCCGTCGCGCTGCTCGAGGGCTAGGGATGCGCATGGACGAGCACGTTTCGCTCTCTCGTTTCACGACGATCGGGACGGGCGGCCCGGCCCGCCGGCTGGCGCGGCCGGAATCCGTCGCCGAGCTCCAGGACGCGCTCGCACGGGCCGCCGCCGAAGGGCTGCCGGTCGAGGCGATCGGCCTCGGCTCGAACGTGCTCGCGCACGACGACGGCGTCGAGGCGCTCGTCGTCAAGCTCGCAGGTGAGCTCGCGTCCGTGCGGATCGAGGGCGACGTCCTCGTTGCAGGGGGTGGTGCCGCCAACGCGGTCTGCCTGCACCGTGCGCGCGCCGCGGGCCTCGGCGGATTCGAGTTCGCCTCCGCGATCCCGGGTACCACGGGTGGCGGCGTGCGCATGAACGCCGGAGCGTACGCCCGCGAGTTCCGCGACGTGCTCGTCGAGGCGATCGTGGTCGGCGCGGCCGGCGTGCGCACGGTCACCGCTCGCGACCTCGATCTCTCCTACCGCCACTCGAACCTGGGTGCGGGAGAGGTCGTCGCAGAGGTCAGGCTCCGGCTCGAGCCCTCGTCTCCGGAGGCGGTGAAATCGCTCACCGCCGATCTGCTCGGCCGGCGGAAGGCGACGCAGCCCACGAACAAGCGAACCTTCGGCAGCGTCTTCAAGAATCCAGAGGGATCGCCCGGCGCCGGCAGGATGATCGAGGAGTGCGGCCTGAAGGGCTTCGCGATCGGCGGCGCGCTCATCTCGCCGCGCCACGCGAACTTCATCGAGAACGCAGGCGGAGCCACCACGCAGGACTGCCTCGACCTGATGGCGGAGGCGCGCCGGCGCGTCTTCGAGCAGTTCGGCCATGCGCTCGAGCACGAGGTCCGCTTCCTCGGCCCGCTCGTGCTGCCCGGGCTGTAGGGAAGAGGGGCCGGGCGGCGAAGTCACGCCCATGGCGGAGACGACGAGGCGGACCGCGGAGGCCGCAGCGGCAGCCCCTGCGCCGCGCGTCGTCGACACCGAGCTCCTCCGGTACCTGCCGTCTGGCCGCTCGGTCCTCGTGGGCCTGGCGATCGCACTGGTCGCGCTCGGCGCATACGTCGGCGCACGGGAGACGTCCGTCTTCGCGGTGCGGAAGCTCGACGTTCGCGGCGGGAACGCGCAGACGCGCGCCGAGGTTCGCGCCGCGCTGGCGGGCGAGCTCGGCACCAGCCTCCTCAAGATCGATCGCGCCGTGATCGCGGCGAAGCTCGCCGGCGTCTCGAGCGTCCTCCGCTTCACCTACGACCGCGCCTTCCCGAACACGCTCCGCGTGACCGTTCGCCGCGAGCAGCCCGTGCTCGTTCTCCGACAGAGCAGCCACGCGTATCTCGTCGCCGCCTCGGGGCGGGTGCTGAAGCCGCTGCCGCACCCGCTGCTCTCGCACCTGCCGCGGCTGTGGGTGAAGGGCAGCGTCCCGGTCGTCGTCGGGCAGCAGCTGCCGCCCACCCCGGCGGCCGCCGCCCACGCGCTCGCGGCGGCGAACGGCGCGCACCTGCCGGGAGGCGTGCACACGATCTCGTCGACGCACGGCTCCTTCGCCCTCGAGCTCGGGACCGGTCTCGAGCTTCGCCTGGGGCAGCCGAACGACGTTCTGCTCAAGCTCGCGATCGCGAAGCGGATCCTCCGCCAGACCGGCGCCGCGGTCGATCCCGGCTACCTCGATGTCAGCGTTCCCGAGCGCCCGGTGCTCTCCGTCAACCCTCGAGTCGCAGGTTGAGCTTGAGAGTTAGGCAAGTCGAGGGTGCGAAGGTCGGCGTTGACACGGCAGGAAACCGGCCCTACCCTCCCGAAGGAAGGAGGTGCTCGACGGCCCACCCTGCACTCGAGCTTGAGGTCGAGCACGATCGAGATGAGAGAACGCTCCGGTAACTACCTCGCAGTGATCAAGGTCGTCGGCGTCGGCGGCGGCGGCACGAACGCCGTCAACCGCATGGTCGACGCCGGGCTGACGGGCGTCGAGTTCGTCGCCGTGAACACCGACGCGCAGGCGCTCCTGATGTGCGACGCCGACGTGAAGATCCACATCGGCGCGAAGGCGACGCGCGGGCTCGGCGCAGGCGCCGATCCGACGGTCGGACGCGAGGCTGCAACCGAGTCGCGCGACGAGTTGAAGGAGGCGCTCAAGGGCGCCGACATGATCTTCGTGACCGCCGGCGAGGGCGGCGGCACCGGGACCGGCGGCGCGCCGGTGATCGCCGAGCTCGGCCGCGAGCTCGAGGCGCTCACCGTCGGCGTCGTGACGCGCCCGTTCAACTTCGAAGGCAAGCGGCGCCAGCAGCAGGCCGAGCAGGGGATCTCCGAGCTCGCCGACAAGGTCGACACGCTGATCGTGATCGAGAACGACCGGCTGCTCCAGGTCGTCGAGAAGAAGACGCCGCTCTCGGAGGCCTTCAAGATGGCCGACGACGTCCTGCGCCAGGGCGTCCAGGGGATCACCGACCTGATCACGGTGCCCGGCATCGTGAACCTCGACTTCGCCGACGTCCGGACGATCATGCGCGACGCCGGCTCGGCCCTGATGGGCATCGGCATCGGCCAGGGCGAGAACCGCGCCGCCGAAGCGGCCCGCACGGCGGTCTCGTCGCCGCTGCTCGAGTCGTCGATCGAGGGCGCGACCGGAATCCTGCTCAACATCACCGGCCCCACCGACCTCGGGCTGTTCGAGGTCAACGAGGCCGCCGAGGTGGTCACCGGCGCGGCCGACCCGAACGCCAACGTGATCTTCGGCGCCGTGATCGACGATCAGGCCGGCGCGGACGTGCGCGTGACCGTGATCGCCACCGGCTTCGGCGCCCAGCGCCGGCGCCGGGCGCGCAACCAGGTCGCCGACACCAGCTCGCCGCTCGGCGGCCGGACGCCCGAGTTCGACCCGGGCGACACGCTCGACGTTCCCTCGTTCCTGCGCGAGGGATAGGTGCGACGGCCCCGCGGCGGGGCCGACTAGCATCGCGCCGGGGATGCAGACGCTTCGCCGGACGCCGCTCTACGACAGGCACGTCGCGCTCGGCGCACGCCTCGTTCCGTTCGCAGGCTGGGAGATGCCCGTCTCCTACGAGGGCGTGATCCCCGAGCACATCGCGGTCCGCACGGACGCCGGCGTGTTCGACGTCTCGCACATGGGCGAGCTCGAGATCGAAGGACCGGCTGCCCGCGACCTGCTCCAGTCGACGCTCTCCAACGACATCGAGCGGCTCGAGCCGGGGGGCGCGCAGTACACGCTCCTGACAACCGAGACCGGGGGGATCGTCGACGACCTGATCGCCTACCGGATCGACGGCCACCGCTACCTCCTCGTCGTCAACGCCTCCAACCGCGAGGCCGCCTTCCGCTGGCTGCAGGAGCGCGAGCTCCGCGGCTCCGACGTGCGGGACGTCTCCGACGACTATGCGCTGCTCGCCGTGCAGGGGCCGCGCGCGCTCGAGCGGACCGGGATCGCTCCGGGCAGGGCGTTCACCTGGGAGATGGGGACCGTCGGCGGCGTCGAGGCGATGATCAACCGCACGGGCTATACGGGCGAGGAGGGTGTCGAGCTCGCGTGCATGGAGGACGACGCCGGCGCGCTGTGGGATGCGATCGTCGCCGCGGGAGTCACGCCGTGCGGGCTCGGTGCGCGTGACACGCTGCGACTGGAGATGTGCTACCCGCTGCACGGCAACGACATCGGCCCGGAGTGGGACGCGATCTCGTCGGGGCTCGGCTGGGCGTGCGCGCTCGGCACCGAGTTCACGGGCGCCGAGCGGCTCCGTGAGATCAAGGAGGCCGGCCCGGCGCAGAAGCTCGTCCCGCTGCTGATGACCGACCGCGCGATCCCGCGCCAGGGGATGCCGATCGACGGCGGCGGCGCGGTCACCTCCGGCACCCACTCGCCGATGCTCGATGCCGGAATCGCGCTCGGGTACGTCCCCGCCGAGCACGCCGGAGTGGGCACCGCCGTCACGATCGACGTGCGGGGCAAGCCGCGCGGCGCGCGCGTCGTCAGGAAGCCGTTCTATTCGCGAG
>Ga0335085_10011848_pt1 | contig 12886 bp, 15 predicted proteins | sample Lox_Sample_45_FD_206712 | JGI IMG/M metagenome (GOLD analysis project Ga0335085, IMG submission 206712) | Soil microbial communities from Loxahatchee National Wildlife Refuge, Florida, United States - Lox_Sample_4.5 | ecosystem: Environmental > Terrestrial > Soil > Wetlands | place: USA...
AATATTGTGTGGTTTCGCCTAAAACTAATTTTTCTATTCCACCAGCAGTATTTCCTTTCATGAAATCTGCCATTCCTCCACCCATTAAATAATCTTTTCCAACCATACCCAATGCTAATGCACCAGCTAGAACTCTTGGTAATACTGTTTGCATTAATGTTTTAGATTCTGAATCTTTTTTCTTATCTTCTGCCGCCTTTTTCTTTTCTTCATCTTTATCTTTTTCTTTATCCTTTTTCTCATTTTCTCTAGATTCCATAAATTTATCCCAGGAACCCAATTCACCAGACATAAATTTATCCCATTTTCCTGAAATGGTTTTACTTTCTTTAAGAGACAAAGTATTATTTTCATTTAGTTTAAAAACTTCTTTATAAATTTTTTCATCCGTACCCTCAACATTTTTTATTGCTTCTGTTGTTTTCTTTTCAGTATTTTCTAATGTATCAGTTATTTCTCCGGTTTGTTTTTGTTGTGTTTTATCAAATGCATTTGTAATTACTGTCGGTAAATCTAATCCTTCTTTTCCAACCACACTACCAGCTAATCCAACCAATTGTCCCATAGGTGATGTAGTGGTCAAAATATCTTTTGCTGTTCCACCTAATTTACCTGTTACCTCAAGAGATGACCCAACCAACCCAGAAGTTTTATCAGAAATACCGGCTGCCCATTCACCCGTACTTTTTGAAAAATTTTCTATTATAGAATTAAATTTCCCACCGCCCTCAGAAATCTTTTTATTAAAATTTTCTCCGGCTGATAATATGTTTCTACCTAATAAATGTGTTGCAGAAGAAATGCCTTTACCAAATTCAAGACCAACCTTTTTAAATTCACTTGGTAATCCTAATAACCCAGAACCACCTTTATGAAATTTTTCTGTTACTTTATCTTCATTGCCCAAATTAACACTTAACTTGTCTATCCTGGTAGGTCGTTGAGAATTTACGAATTGCTCAAAAAATTTTTTTACTTCATTACTTACATCCACTCTATTTTTCCATTTCTTCCTTCAATTTATCAACTAAATATTCAAATTCATATAATTCCATATTATCAATATCTTCTTTTGAATAATTATCTCTTTTAATCAATACCCGTTCAACTTCCTTCATTCCATATATCATCGAATCTATTTCTTCAGGACTTATGTTAAAAAAAAATCTGGAGTCAAGTCCAATTTCCTAAATATTGTATCTTTACAAAAAACACATTCTGTCTTAACTGACTTTTCAAACCCATGATAAATTAAACTTACATACTGTTCCAAAATTTTTAGAATATTTCCTGGTATATTCAACATAAAATTTACTATATTTTCTTCAGGATAATTTTCAATACACAATATCAATGAAACCAAATAATTAGTATATGGATCGTCAAATTCCAAATCTTTATAACTTTTTATATCTGAAATAGAATTTAATTGCTTCAGATAAAATTTCCCCAATATATCATTTACCTCTTTTAAACTACTATCAGTTTTGTTTTGATATTCCTGTATTTTATTTTTAATTTCTTCTCTTTTAGTATTTGCGTCTTTCTTTATTTCTTCAATTTCATTAGTTTTCATGCTCTTCATTTTTTCTAAAATCAAAACATTTGTTCTATTATTTACCCTGTCTAATTCAGAATTTAGTGTTTCTATTTCATTTATGTACAAATAATTACTCAATTTCTTAAATGCATTGAATTTATATTCATTCAACAATTTATTTAATTTAAGTAAATCTTCCCTTACTGGTACTTTTAAATTATATTTTACATCATTAATTTCTATTTTTTCATTTTTAATTTTTTGTTTTATTCTATCCTCATTTATAGTAGTCAAATCAACTTTTACCTCATTCAATTCACCACAACTACCACATTTAAATAATAGCGTTACTTCTGGGCCCTTGCAATTTATTCTCTGCCAAAAAAATAATTTCTGCCTATCAGGCAATGTTAATTTATCACTTGTCTTAATGAATCCTGTTTTATCCCAATCTATTACACTATCAAGTACACCAGTTAAAACATCTTCAAATGCATCGCTACTTCCCTTTGAAGCAATATACAAATCTTTCCAATGTTTAAGTAGAATATACCCAATCCAAATGAATCTTGGATAATTGGGTAACATTCCATTACTAGAAAGTTCTACTTTATAATACGTCATTTTTATATTCTCCTATTTAATTTTAATAAAAATCTATTTCTACACCACCATTAACCCTAAAACTAATATTTGTTGGATCAAGGTATTTTGTTTCAGAAGCATCAAATATTCGGTCAATTAAACTTCGTGGACTACATGCATTATATGTTCTTTTACATATCAACTGATTAACCCTATTATAAATATATATTGAAATGGGTGCCTCATAAGTTCCTTTTGGTCTCTTATAATCTTCTGCAAAATTAAACATTATACTCAACCACAAATAATAAAATTTTGGTAATATTTCACCTGTTGTCGCATAAAAAGTCATAGTTAATGAATTTCCGTTTCCCATCTGTAATGTATCTGCAACATCAATATTTATTCCACCCAGATTAACTGTTTGACCGATTACATCAATATCTGGGGCCGTAATTGTCTTGACTGACAATGACAATGCTGAAAGATCAAATGCACCTAATTTATCTGCAATACCCGAAATCTCAGCTAATTCTCCTTCAACATCACCAAACTTATTAATATTTATATAATTAACTATTTGTTGTTGTAATGCCGCAACAGTTACAGTAAAATCAACAAAGAAATTCCAATCTGGTACTAGTTCAAAACTTTTTATTTTTCTTAATTCAGATAAATCTAAAACTGGCATATTATATCCTTTACTATACTATCAAACTCCTTTTCATTATAAACCATTATATAATTTAAATTATTCTTTTTTGCGATATTTAACTTTTTAACATCTCGTTCAGTCCAAGTATCTATAGTATTAAAATATAAATTTTTTCTTTTTTCTTTTTTATACCTTATTCCCCCATTTAATTTCAACCAATCTAAATAATTTAAATGATTAAGATTACAAAAATCAAAAGGTCCAGGACCATGTGTTAAATATAAATTTAATTCTATATAAAGGTCTAATTTAGGAATATAAAAATCACAATTGAATGGATATAAGTCTGATCTATATTGCCTTTCATATATTATATTATTCTGTTCTAATAAACTTGCAAATATATCCTCTTTCTTTGAAGATTTAAAGGTTCCATTTTTCTTTTTTGTTTCATATTGTTTTTTCATTAAATTAGTAACAAATATTTCATCATTATATAAATTTTTAAAATAATCAGAACATGAAATATTCTCAACACCATATTTATTTAAACATCCTTGATTTCTTTTATTCTGTATTTCTTTCCATTTTTCATCGGTAAAATTATTATATGCTTCACTTATTTTATTCCTTCTTCTTTGTTCACCACTTAATCCATTTTCATCAATATTATTTTTTAATGCCTCATACCTTTTATTATTTATTATTTTTATTTCTTCTTTAGATTTATTTTCCCATGTTTTAGATATTTTTATTCCGGCTCGTTGCAATGAATTCAATCCATTTTCGTCTATATTATTCCTTTTTGTTTCAATTGCTTTTTCTCTATCAATTTTAATATAATTATCACCATATTTTTCAATTTTATTATTATGCATGCATAAATAAATACATTTATTATTATGACAAGTTTTATTATACCCAATACTTAAACTGTTAAACTTTTTGTCTTTCCCACAAAAAGGACAAATTTTATCTTTTGGATCCTTTAAAATATATTTATCATAATATTCTTGCTTGGAAATATTTGGGTGAATATAATATAAATGATTTCCTAAACCATTCCCGGATTTAAATAATTTTTTATTATTACATAATTTACATTTATACATCTATGTCCTCTTCAAATTCCATTATCTCATTATTTAAGTTTTCAGAATATAAGCCGTATATAACTTTATTAAATCGAACTTCCTTGTTTATATCAAACTCTAATCCAATTATTTCTAATGAATATGTCCATCTAAAATAACGACCAATATCAAACATTTTTTCTATTCCGTGATTAGAGGTTATTTTATCTAAATGAATTTCTACTTCCATATCATCTGATAATTCTGGTAGACCAATTTCAGAAAAATTAAATTTTAATGTTTTGTCTTTTTGAAAATTTAAATAATTTTTGTTTGCCTTATTCATATCAAACATATTCTTTGCCCAGAAATTTATATCGTATTTTAAACCAATCATAATTTGATTGATTGATTTTTCTTCACTTAACATATATGGAACTCTATATGTTGAATAGGATCCTTCAGAAACTTTATCTGCTGGATCAGATCGAAATACTGAATACAACGGAAAAATTATTTCCCCAAACTGTTCATATGCAAGTCGAATACTTAATTCAGGTGGGGAGTATAAAAACCTTGCGTCTGGAACAAGATTTAATTTCTTTTCCAGAGCTTGTAACACGTAAAAATCATAAATTTCAATGCAATTAGTGGCGACCACTTTTAATTTCCTTTAAACATACGAAATGTCATCTATACTAAAATTACAATTTAATTTAACCATTCCACTTGGTTCATCATAATTCAATGTTTCCACACCAGGAATATTTTTTGGAAAAATTCCACTCAGTGTAATACTTCTATTCACAACAGGAACATTCAAACTAACTAAATCAATATATGCTACTGTCTTCATTGCAATTAATGGATTGACATCTAATAATTTATACCATGTAAGTAATTTTGGAATTATAACATCGAATTCCATCATAAAAACTGTAACTTTCCAATCATGGGGAGGAACTGATCTATTTGGATGAATTTCATCACCAAGAAGAGTTCTTACTAATGTAGTTTCTCTTTTTTCTTCAGGAATTGAAGATGAACGAACTAAAAATTCTATTTCACTTGATGGGCCTAAAAAAGGTATAATTGGAATTCTAACATTAAAAAATCCTGATCGTTGAATCTGACCAAACGATTTTAATGGTCTTAAAATTAAATTACTTTCATCAATATATGCAGACATTCCTATTCCTCAAAAATAAATATAAATTAAATTTAAGGAATAGAAATTCACTGATTAAAAATTATTTATTCAAGTCCTCTAATATTAATTTCACCGTCTATATGCCCACGATTATCTACAACCAAAAGTAACTGCTCAATAAAACTCTTCATCTTAACTTCATAAAGAGAAAATTCTGTTTCACCGCAAAGGCATGCTGAAACCCATAATTTTCCACCAGTAAAAATCGGTGTAGCATCTGATGTATGATAGTGACCGCATATTACATTTTTAAATGTGCTTTCAAAATTTGTACCCACATGCGATAACAGTCCCCAAAATTTTGCTGCATTCATTGTAAACCCATAAAAAGGAAGTCCTGCAAATGATTTACTTCCCCCTTTAGACAATATGTCTCCATGCATTAAAAGAAACTTAGTTCCATTTACTTCATCAACTATAAACGGTGACTTTGGTACATTAATTGAAATCTTGTCTTCACTTGCAATCAATTTTAATGTTGATTCTATTTGTCTACCTAAAACATATTCCCAATTCAAAATAGCTTTTTTCTTATAGAATGGTTTTGCATTTTTCTTTAAAATTCTACCATGATTTCCAACCAGAAAATTTATTTTTATTTTATTTACGTGTTCACTCAACCAAGCCAACTTATTCATGATATACGAATATACAAAAAACATCGACTCAACTATATTTAGATCTGCTGTTTCATTTGACTCATCCTGAATCATACCAGAAAGTAAATCACCTAAAAAATTTAAATTTATTTCTGTTATACCAATTTTTTCACAATATGTCAAAAATCTATTGAATATTCTGTCTGCTCTTTCAACAAAAATATCTTTGTTAAAAGTATTTATACCTAATACTTCTGTTCCATCCACAACCTCACCTACATGCCAGTCATTTAAATTCATTACTGCAATCTTATCAGTATATATTTTCTTATCAATGCTATTATCAATTTTTATTTTGTCAAAATCAAAACTTTCTAAATTTTTATTAAATGTATCTAATACCAATTCTTCTAATAAATGTTCTTTTAATAAATAGTCTTTCTGTTCTTTCAAATCAGAAATTTCTTTAGTCAATTTAAAAATCTTTTTGTCTTTATCTAGTACTTGAATAGAGTCTTTTAATGCTAATTGCTTTAATTCAGTAAAATCCTTAAACAATGTTTCAAATTTCCAACCATACTTACTATGACTAGTGTAATATTTTCTATTTATTACTTCATTTGGAAATTCTTGTTTAAAAATTTCATTAATCTCCAAAAAATCCTTAATGATTTCTTTTCTTGTAATTTTACTCATCTATTCTCCTTAAAATAAAAAACCCAGTAAATTTTACTTGAAAATCAGAGGCATACCGGGTATGAATATAAACTAAAAATATTTTTCAATCTTCATATAATAACAAAATAAAAAGGTATATATGACCATCTGTTCTTAATAATTTTTAGATTTTGTGCAGGTATCTGCAACATATATACCTTATTTTATAATTTCTAAATCAGCTGGTTCAAAATCTACCATATTTCCACTTGGTAATTTAACTTTAATCGGTGATTCATTATTTGGATTATTAGAAACACTTATTACTATTCCTATGGTTCCTACTGGGATACCAATATAATCATCTGCAATAACCTTAACTTTCATTCCTTCATTAAAATCTGCTGGATAATTATCTTCTAATAATAATTTTCTAATCATTTAACTCACCTTAAAAATTTAATTGATTTTCTGGATCAAAATCAACATCATCAAATGAAAAACTAAAAGACAAATCTATATGTCCCGATGTAGTTGCCTGATTTAACTGATCAAGATCAGGTATTTTAGTTGGAAAAATACCAAGGATTTTAAACTTTTTATTCACATTATCCTTGTCCAAACCATTCAATGTAATATAAGCATCTGTCTTAATACTTGCAACCTGTTGTCTTAAAGAATTTTTCGGTATTGAATAAAACCAAGTTACAATATTATCTAATACTGTATGTGTTTCATCCATTACTAATGTAAATGTCCAAGAACTTTGATCTGCATTTTCTATCGCTGCTGGTAATGAATACTGTTTACCCAAAAATCTTATAACATCATTAAGTAATGTCTTACCAGGAATCTTTGTAGTTCTAACCAAAAATTCTACATTGTTTGAACCGACAAATGGGATGTTAGGAATCGCCACTGTCCACATGTATAAATTCTGCAACATTCCAATTGCTTTTAATCTACTTATATCTATAGTTGCCATTTATTTACCTCTCTTTTGTATAAATATAAAATATCTTTAATGACTTTTTCAAACTCATCCTGTCTATAAATTTGTATGTAATTTAAATGATTCTTTTTGGCTACTTCTAATTTCTTTACATCTAAATTTGTCCAAACATAAATAGCTACAAAATATTGCTCTTTCTTTTTGTCTTTAAAATTTAATTCATTTCCTTTCCTAGTCCATTCTTTTAATATTTCAATATGTTTCTTATTATATATATTAAAAGGCTCATGCCCATGTGTCCAATGAAAATTTAATTCTATATAAAGATCTAACTTTGGTATGTAAAAATCGCAATTGAAGGGATATAAGTCTGATCTGTAATTTTGTTCATATACTAATTCAAAAATATTTAATAATTTTTTAAATTCTTGTTCTATTTTAGAACCAATAAATGAATTATTTTTCTTTTTTGTTTCGTATACTTTAGCCATCAAATTAAAAACAAATTCATTATTTTTAAACTTATTTTTATATGCTTCAGATTTAAAATAATTATCTGTTCCATATTTTTCTAATAATGTATTTTTCACTTTATTTGACAATATTTTTGATACTAATGTATATCCCCCATATAAATTATTCATAACCTCCCTTTGCTTTTCAATATTATTATAATTCTCATTTCCATATCTTTCTAATTTAGTTTGTTTACTTTTAATAATTTGTCTATCAAAAGAATTTAATCCATTCTTATCTATATTATTTAATTTAGTTATTTTTGCTTTGCCTTCATTAATCCCATGAACAGGGCAAATATTCTTAAATAACCTCAAATTTGTTTCAATTGCTTTTTCTCTATTATTATAATTCTCATTTCCATATCTTTCTTTTTTTGTTTTTTTGATGTCCAATAAATGACATTTTTTATTTCCACAAGTATGTAAATATCCAACTTTAATTGAATGATATTTTCTATCTTTTTCACAAAATGGACAAATTTTATCTTGTAAATCTTTTAAAATAAACTTATCATAATATTCCTGTTTAGATATTTTATGTGATCTTAAATGTTGAAACAAATCACTAATTCTGTTATATTCTTTAAAACAAATTTTACATATTTCCATAATATAATTATATACAAAATTTATTTTTACATTATTATCAACAAAAAAGACCAGGAATCACTTCCTGGTCTTATAAAATTAATTATTTTAAAACTATGCCCCTGTAACAGAACTATAAAGTGAATTGGTGGTATAAATTAAGGAAAGATTAATAGTTCGGGCCAAATTCTGAAATACGAAAATAACATCAACTATGACTTGACCAGCATCTTTTGTAGTCTGATTGTTCTTACTAAAATCAATTGTATATTCTGATGGCTCTATTGTACCATCATACTGCGCCAATTGTGAAAGGTATCCATTAATCAATGAATCTAACTGCCTGAATGTACTATCATTTATGACTCTAAAATTTATAACCAATAATGCTTTTTCAAATTCCGTTACCATTGCATTAAGAGTTGCTACTGAACTATAATAACTTGTAGCACTAGTTTTCTTTTGCATTGTAAAGTCACTGAATATGACATTACCAAAATCAGTAAAATATCTAATTGCATTTACATTGTTCTTATACAATAACTGTAAATCTGCATCACCAAAATACTGTTCAGCCTTTATAACAGTCAATGTACCTCTATCTGAACCAATACCAGCGGCTGGCATAAATGGCTGACCATTAGATGCTACTACTGCCTGTTGAGCTCCAACTAATGCTGAAATTGGACAATAGAATGCTTTTCCATTATAAGATACATACATATTTGGGGTGAAAAATTCTAGATACATTGAATCTATTGCAACGGTATCTGTAATCCAAGAATTGATTGTTGCCTGATCACCTACAATAGTATCTAATATAGCCTGTTTTCTTTTTCCGATAACTAATGTATTTATTTCATCTATTACTAATGGATCTATAATTCCTGCACCAATAAACAAATCAAAATATACATTCTTTGCTGAGAATGCGTCTACCGCTGCTGAATACTCAGGTGATCCTGGAGTAACACCGTCATATCCACCACCAGAATACACTGTTTCTAATGTATCTGTAGGTAATATATCGGACTCAACGCCATCATTGTTAATTGCATAGAAAACATAATCTTCATTTTCAAAAATATCATTGATATAAATCGGTTTTCCAAATCCATCTACTGCATTTTCATCTCTACTTACAAGATGTTCTATAATAAATGTTTCTGTATTATCTGAATTCAATTGATATACTGAAATATTGAAAGTATTGTCATCTGTATTAACATCAGATATTCTGATTCCATAATTGTTTGACCAAGATTTTTTACTTCTTGCAATCAATGCAAATAATATTTGTGAATACTGATAACTTGCTAAAAGACTTGAACCCAAATCTAATGCAACTGAAAAAACAATATTTACTATACCAGTATCATAATTTACAGTACATGAAACAATATCTGTTCCTGTTATATTTCCATCTTTATCAACTGTTGTTGTATATTGATGTGATCCAATAGTATATTTAAATGATAATGAATTAATTATTACATCAAGATGATCTAAATTAATTCTAAATGACTTTGTTGAACCATCACCTGTCTTAACTGATTCATCTGTAATTGTATTATCAAAATTGTAAGTATCTTTTGTTGATACCCCGGTTACTAATGGATTTATCGCACTTGATGTAACTGTCAATCCACCAAACAATGCATTCTTAGTTACATTCAATAACTGAACACCTTGAGCTTTGTTTAAAAGCTGAATTGCTGAAATGTATGACTGTTTATTTGGTGCATTTTCTACCGAACCAAAATATTGCTTAAATGACTGAGAATTTACTAACAATGGAACATCATCTGGTCCTTTTTCAAACTCTCCAACCATTGCTTCTATTATTGAATTATTTGCGATTATTATATCCGATTGGTCAACTGTATTTACTTGAAGCCCCGGAAAAATTGCTGGCATACTTTATTCTCCTATTCCTATTTTATTCTTCACATAATAAATATAAATTTTCATATCAAACTATTTGAGTTTCTTGCCTTCTGCTTTACCAATAAAACAAAATTTGGGTTTTTAAGTATATCCAATACCTGAGCCAAATACCAATCACTTTCAGAATTATATGTTTTGACAATATTATCCGCTAATTTATTTGCTATCTGGGTCAAATCTTCTTTTATTAATTTCTTTATCATCTTTAAAAATTACTTACCATTGCAATTCTAACTCTATATGTAGCATTATCTGTAGGTATCTCTACATATGTATTACCCATTCTATCCTTATAGGGTTTTGCTTTAATTCCCTTTGAATATAAATAATTTGATAAATCTATATCTTCAATACTTTCTGTAACTACCTTTTTAAATCTTGGATGAGCTGATTCCTTCTTTTCTTTTTTCTGCAATATTTCTACTGCATGTTTCAATACACCTTTTCTTTCATCTGAAAGATTCTTTCCACCACGATTTAAATAAAATTCAACCGCTTTAATTGCTTTTCCTGCATCTCCACCATGACCTGACAATGCTGAACTTGCAATTTTTTCTGCACTTCCTGATTTGAATAATCCTTCCGCGGGGTGCCATTTTGTTGAGACCGAATTCGACCACTTAGCTTCTTGTTGAACTGATTCAAATATATCTGAAATATAAAATTTCTTTTGTCCATCATTATCTAAATCAACAATAATAAAATCTCTACCATCATTTCCTTTTCCAATTATATCACCTTGACCATTTGGAGTCATAACTATATCTCCAACATCAAAATCCTCAAAACCATATTCCATATTATTTTCAATCACTTTTCTTAACATTTATTTTTACTCCTAACTAAATTTTCACTATATTATAAATATAAAACTCATACTATTATAAATCCAAATTTTCTAACATTAATTTAAAGTCTTCATAGTATCTACTAATATTTTTACTTATCATGTCTCTAGTTCTTCTAAACAAGGGACGACTGGGAAGGCCTCTTGAGGTACCATATTCAAGCCATTTTGCGACCCACAATACAGGAATTGAACCATACTTAGATTTATACCAAACATTTTCCTTTATCCCAATCATAATCTGCTGACGAGACCAATCAGGATATATCCCTACACTGTCTATAAGCTTTCCTGTTGACATCCATATATTAGGATACCGTCCTTTTTTTATTTTCCATTCTTTATAATCATGTGAAAGTGGAATCCAAAATTTTTCCCATCCTCGATCTTTTACATTTTGAACTAATGTCTCTTTATAGATGACTGCTATGTAGATTATGAAGGCTGCATATCTATCACTTCCCCATTTAGTTTGAATCACATTTTTAAAAAGATTCTGGCCAGGATGCCATTCACCAAACTTAAATAAAAATTTAGAATTAATTGCGTCCCAATCCTGAGAAAGAGTATAATTAGGATCGAGAACATCAAGATAAAGAAACATTAAGTAATTTCCTTATAAATCTGGTATCTTTATTATTTACAACATCTCTAGGAGTATATATTAAAAATCTATATTTAATATTATTTTTCATCATAAAAGAAATTTCACTCCTAGGATAAATTACAGTAACATATTTAATATTTTCTTTATTCACATTTACTTTTGAATATTCTTTTCCCTCTATTCCATTTCCAGTAAAAATTATTTGATTATTATTAAATGAAACAGTAATGCCTTTTTCAGCAAATAATACTGAAGATGAATATTCATTCAATCTTTTTGATACAGTTAAATCAATAACTTTTCCATTAAAAAATTTTAAAGAACTTATAAATTTATCATAATCCTTATCAAGATATTCATCTTCTAATATTATTTTTGTTATCATATTCTTCCTGGATATTTTACTTTCAATACATCTATAAATTTTTGAGTAATCTTTTTGAATCCATCGGGCGAAGCGTGTAACTCGTTTGCCCAGTCCTTTTTTGGATCTAATGTACCTTGAGTTTCAATATATACTAAATTATTTTCTGGTACACTAGCCAATTCCTTCAATACATTTGAAAATTGAGTCAATGCAGATTTTACTATTCTATATCCCTGATCAAAATCAGTCCAACCCCTAAATACCAAACCCGGTCTCAACCATGGCCCCATCCCACATACACCAACACCTGATGGAAATGCAAAATCATAACCATGACAGAAAATAGTTTTACCCGGTAAATATGTATTTCTGGTCTGAATTAAATCCTCATATGAAGACTTAATTACTGCTAATATTGCATTAAATCTGTCTTCATTGATTGCCTGTGTTTCATCATTATTTACTTTTGATGAATCATTCAACCAAATCTTAAACTGATCACCGGCAACATCATCTCCCCCAGCTGAAAAAAGAATTACATCAAACCCACTTTCACATTTCTTAATTGCATTGATTAATCTTTGTGTCTTGGCTATGCCTGTCTCAACGACTGAAGTGTCACCTGCGTGCGCAAGGTTTAGAAGATTGGGTGTAATATCGCACATACTAGCTAATACATCTGCAATACCAGAAGGCGCATACAATGGCAATGGATAGTCAAACCATGAATCACCAAGTGCC
>Ga0335085_10011849_pt1 | contig 12885 bp, 10 predicted proteins | sample Lox_Sample_45_FD_206712 | JGI IMG/M metagenome (GOLD analysis project Ga0335085, IMG submission 206712) | Soil microbial communities from Loxahatchee National Wildlife Refuge, Florida, United States - Lox_Sample_4.5 | ecosystem: Environmental > Terrestrial > Soil > Wetlands | place: USA...
ATGGTGACGACCCGTGAGTTCATCGTGATGGCCGCCTGGCACCTCTTCGACGACGACGAGCTGCGCGCCCGGTTCGCCGCCGGCGACGAGACCGACCAGGTCGCCATCCTCGAGGAGATCCTGCGCCTGGAACCGGTCGCCGCGATGCTTCACCGCCGAGCGACCGCCGATGCCGAACTCGGCGCGGAGTCGGTGGTTGACGGCGAGTTGCTCGCCGTCAACATTCGAGCGGCGAACGTTGACCCGGCGACGGTCGGGCAGTGCCCGTTCGCACTCGACCCCGACCGGGCGGCGAAGGTCAAGATGGTCGGGCCGTACATGAGCTTCGGTGACGGCTCGCATCGTTGTCCGGGCGGGCAGGTCGCGATCGCCGAGACCCGGGTGTTCCTCGACCGGTTGCTGCGCCTTCCCGGCCTGCGGCTGGACAAGGAGCCGACGATGACCTGGTTCGATGGCGTGATGAGTTATGAGCTGCGGGATGCCATCGTGAGCTGCGACCGAGCCTGATCGGCTTGTCAGACTCTCACCCGGCTATAGGCCGCTACGAGTCTGACAACTGCAGCGCTAGAGAGTGAACTCCAGGTGCAGGGAATTCAGCCCGCGCAGGATGTAGGTCGGGGCGTAGCTGTAACGCCGAGCGTCCGCGGGACCGTGGTGCTCTTCGGAGATGCGGATGTCGCTCGTGCGCGCGAGCAGGCGCTCGATCCCGATCCTGCCTTCCGCCCGGGCGAGCGGTCCGCCCGGGCAGGTGTGCACGCCCCGCCCGAACGCCAGGTGCTGGCGGGCGTTGGCGCGGTCGAGGCGGAACTCCTCGGGTGAGTCGAACTTGCGCGGGTCGCGGTTGGCTGCGCCGTTGACGACCATCACGGTCGTGCCCGCCGGGATCGGTACGCCGCCGACGGAGGTGCCGACCTTGGACAGCCGGAAGTCGCCTTTGATCGGGCTCTCATAACGCAGCGACTCCTCGACGAACGCGGTGAGCTTGCCCGGATCCGCACGCAACGCCTGCTGAACCTCCCGACGCTCGGCGATGATCATCATCGAGGAGGACAGCAGGCGTGCCGTCGTCTCCTGCCCGGCGGCGAAGATGTTGGAGGCGAGGCGGGCGACGTCGCCGGGGGTCGGGATCGACCCGTCCGGGTAGGTCGCGGCGGCGAGTCCGGTGAGGACGTCGTTGCGCGGGTTCGTGCGGCGCTCGGCGATGTAGTCGGAGAAGGCCTCGTAGAGGAACTCGAGCGGATTCTGCTCCAGCGCCTCGTCCTCGGTGCCACCGATCGGTGCGGACCCCTCGCGCCGCAGTGCCCGGCGGAACCGCGGATGGTCCTCCTCCGGTACGCCGAGCAGGTCCGCGATCACGAACATCGTGAACGGTCCGGCGAAGTCCCGCATGAACTCGCACGAGCCGGAGTCGATGAACTCCTCGATCTGGCGGTCGGCGAGGTGTTCCATCGCGAGCTCGTTCTCCCGCAGCCGTGCCGGGGTGAGCAGTCGCATGAGCAACGCGCGGTTGTTCGTGTGTTCGGGTGGGTCCATCGTGATGATCTGGTCCGCCATCGGCAGTTCGTCGCGGTGGGCCTCGATCAGGGCGCTGACGTCCTCACCTTCCAGCGGGACCGGAAACCCCGGAAACGGGCCGGTGACCGAGGTCGCGGAGGAGAAGGTGTCCGAGTCGGAGAAGACCTGCGCGGCTTCGTCGTACCCCGTCACCATGACGACGTCGTGGTGCGGCTCCCGGTGGACCGGGCACCGCTCGCGCAACTGGGCGTAGTAGGGATACGGGTCGGCGATCAGTGAGTTGTCGCGAAAGAAGTCGACCGCATCCGGGTCGCTCATGCTGCCTCCGAACAATCGATCCCTGACGGTCGCTGCCAGATGAGTGTACCGACCGGTCCAGAGCGGCCGGGACGTGGCATTCTGGGGCGAGAGGATGGCGATCCGTCCGGATGACCGGCACGCCACGATGAGCGAAGGAGCCGACGATGGCCGACCACGACAAGATCTACATCGGTGGGAAGTGGGTCGCATCCACCGGCACCGAGACCATCGACGTGGTCAACTCGGCGACCGAGGTGATCATCGACAGCGTTCCTGCGGGTACGCCGCAAGACGTCGACGCCGCGGTCGAGGCGGCGGCGGCCGCGTTCCCCGCTTGGGCGGCCACGCCCCGTGAACAGCGCGGCGCGCTCGTCGCGAAGATCGGGGAGGCCCTGGCCGCCCGCAAGGACGAGCTCGCCGAGTTGATCGCGCAGGAGCTCGGGATGCCGCTGTCCCTCGCGGCCGGTGTCCAGGTCGGATTGCCGATCTCCGCGATCGCGAGCGCCGCGAACTCCGTCGAGACCTTCGAGTGGGAAACCGAGATGGGCAACTCGCTCATCGTGCGCGAGCCGGTGGGCGTGGTCGGTGCGATCACGCCGTGGAACTACCCGCTGTTCCAGATCGTGCTCAAGGTCGCGTCCGCGCTCGTCGCGGGTTGCACCGTCGTCCTCAAGCCGAGCGAGGTCGTGCCGCTCAATGCCTTTGTCCTCGCCGAGGCGATCGACGAGGTCGGTCTGCCGGCGGGCGTGTTCAACCTGGTGAGCGGCGTCGGACCGGTGGTGGGCGAGGCAATCGCGAGCCATCCGAAGGTCGACATGGTGTCCTTCACCGGATCGACCCGCGCGGGTCGCCGGGTGATGGAGCTCGGCTCGGCGTCGATCAAGCGGGTGTCACTGGAGCTCGGCGGGAAGTCGGCCAACGTCCTCCTCGACGACGCCGACTTCGCCAAGGCCGTTCCCGCCGGTCTGTTCGGCTGCTACATGAACTCCGGCCAGACCTGCTCGGCCCTGACCCGGATGCTCGTCCCTCGCGGCCGGCTGGCCGAGGTCGAGGAGCTCGCCCTCGCGGCGATCGACCGCTTCACCCCGGGGGACCCGTTCGAGCAGGGTCGTCTGCTCGGACCGCTGGTGTCCGCGGTGCAGCGCGACCGAGTCGTCGGCTATATCAACAAGGGCATCGAAGAAGGCGCGCGGCTGGTCTACGGCGGACCCGACGCCCCCGACGGTCTCGACAAGGGCTACTACGTCAAGCAGACGATCTTCTCCGACGTGACACCGGAGATGACGATCGCCCAGGAGGAGATCTTCGGGCCGGTGCTGTCGATCATCCCCTACGACACGGAGGACGAGGCGGTCGAGATCGCGAACGGCACGCCGTACGGGCTGGCCGGCGCGGTCTGGGGTGCGGACACCGAGCGGGCGGAGCGGGTGGCGCTGCGGATGCGGACCGGCCAGGTCGACATCAACGGCGCAGCGTTCAACTCCGAGGCGCCGTTCGGGGGCTACAAGCAGTCCGGCCTCGGTCGCGAGCGCGGTCCGTTCGGCCTCGAGGAGTTCCTTGAGGTGAAGGCCGTGCAGCGCTGAGACGCTATCCCGGGTAGTCGGGCAGGATGTCGCGAGCGAACGCCTCGACCTGCGGCGCTCCGGCCTCCGGCCAACCGCACACGAGGTAGCCGTACCCGGCGTCGGCCCACTTCTGCGCGTGCCGCCGGGCGGTGTCGAGGTCGTCGAGCGAGAGCGAGCTCGCGCGCATGATCGACGCCGGGTCGCGGCCGGCCTCGACCGCCAGCTCGTCGATGCGGGCGTTGGCCTCGCGCAACGAGTTCGGCGACCCCCACGAGTGCCAGACGTCCGCGTGCTTTGCGACAAGCGGCAAGGTACGCCGCGGACCGCTGCCGCCGATCCAGATCGGGGGATGCGGACGCTGCACGGGGACGGGGCGCATCTGCGCGTGCTCGAGCGAGACGACCCGTCCGGCGTAGTCGACCACCTCGCCGGTGAACAGGCGGGTGACGATCTCAATCGTGTCCTCGAGAAGGTCGAAGCGCGCCGGCGTTTCGGGGAACGGGATGCCGAGCTCGTGATGCTCCTTGTCGAACCACGCGGCACCGAGGGAGAGTTCCAGCCGCCCGTGCGATGCGTGGTCGATCGTGAGCGCTTGGGCCGCGAGCACCGACGGATGCCGGTAGGTGACACCGGTCACCAGCAGGCCGAGGCGGATCGTCGAGGTCAGGCCGGACAGGGCGGCGAGAGTGGTCATGCCCTCGAACGTCTCGCCTGGGCCCTCGCCGTACATCGGCTGGAAGTGGTCGAACCCCCAGACCCCGTCGAAACCGAGGTCCTCGGCCATTTGCACCCGCCGGACCAGCTCATCCCAGGACACTCGCTGTTGGGCAACGTCGATTCCGAAGCGCATCAACTCAACCTACCTGGTCGGCCGCACCCAGTTGTACCGGTCGGTCCAATAGGATCGGCGGTGTGGACTTCTCGCTCACCGACACCGAGCGCGACCTGGTGGCACTGTGCCGCGAGTTCGCCGAGCAGCAGATCGCGCCTCGCGCCCCGATCGCCTGGGAGGAGGCCCGCTGCCCGACCGACTTGCTGCGGGAGATGGGGGAGCTCGGCCTGCTCGGCATGCTGATTCCCGAACAGTGGGGTGGCATCGGCATGTCGACGGTGGGGTTCGTCGCTGCGATTGAGCAGATCGGCCACGCGGACCAGTCCGTAGCCGCGGCGCTTCAAGCGCACCTGACGATCGGCTCGCTGCCGCTCTACCTGTTCGGCAATGACGCGCAGCGGGAGCGGTGGCTGCGCCCGCTCGCGGAAGGGCGGGCACTCGGCGCGTTCGGGCTCACCGAACCGGAGGCGGGCTCGGACGCGCGGGGGATTCGCACCCGGGTACGCCGGCACGACGGCGGGTGGCAGATCAACGGCCAGAAGACCTTCATCTCCAACGCCGGCACCGACATGTCATTCGGGGTCACGATGCTGGCTCGCGCGGATTCCGGCGGCGAGAAGCCTGCGTACGCGACGTTGGTGGTCGAGAAGGACACGCCCGGATTCACGATGGGACCGAAGATGCGCGGGATCGGTTGGCGCGGCCTGGACACCCGCGAGCTGTTCTTCGACGACGTCTGGGTTCCCGACGAGCACCTGATCGGAAATCCCGATCTCGGCCTCGGTCAGTTCCTCGCGACCCTCGAGGTCGGACGGATCTCAGTTGCCGCGTTGTCGCTGAGCCTCACCCAGGCGGTGCTGGATCTCGCCCTGGAACACGCCGGGCGACGCGTTCAGTTCGGGACCCCGATCTCGAAGTTCCAGGCGGTGCAGTTCAAGCTCGCCGACATCGCCACGGAACTCGAGGCCGCCCGCTGGCTGACCTATCGTGCGGCCTACCTTCGCGACGCCGGGGCGCCGTTCCTCAAAGAGGCCTCGATGGCGAAACTCAAAGCGAGCCGACTGGCGGCGGCGGCCGCCTCCGAAGCAGTTCAGATCCACGGGGGTGTCGGTTACATGCTCGATTCCGCCGTGGCTCGGTTCTACTGTGACTCGAAAGTGCTCGAGATCGGCGAAGGAACGAACGAGATCCAGCACCTCGTGATCGCGCGCGCGCTGGGCTGTTGAGGAACCGGCTACGGAGGAGCTCAGTCGTTGACCACCCAGGTCTTCGGGCTGCTGACACCGGCGAGCAGGACCGAGACCATGATGCCGACCGGAAGCGTGCCCCAGTAGGACACGTGGATGCCGACGTTGCCGAGGAAGAGCATGAGCAGCCAGGTGGCCGGGAAGGTGGCGATCAGGAAGAACAGCACACCAAAGATCAGCGCCTTAATCACGTCATGCCCCCTGGATCCTCATTGATAGTGGCGCGCTCATTGTCCGGCAGGTGAGCTGGCCGCCCCGGGATTGAGCCCGCCTGGCGTGTCGGGATCGGTGTCGGTGTGCGGGCCGCTTCAGAAGGCAGCGAGGTGGCGGATGGTTGTGGCGATCTCCTCGCGTCCGGGCAGCCAGGCGCGTTCGAGGTTCGGTGCATAGGGCGCCGGGGTCGCGGCCGCGCCGATTCGCTCGATCGGGGCGTCGAGGTCGCACAGCGCCTCGGTTGCTACTCGGGCCGCGATCTCGGCACCGATCCCGAACGGGACGACCGCCTCGTGCGCGATGACCAACCGGTTGGTCTTGCGGACGGAGGCGAGGACGGTGTCCATGTCGAGCGGGGCGACGGTGCGCAGGTCGATCACCTCGGCGCTGATGCCGTCGGTTGCGACCGCGTCCGCTGCCGCGAGCGCCTCGTGCACCATCCGCGACACCGAGACGACGGTGACGTCTTCGCCCGGTTGCACGATCGTGGCCCGCCCGATCGGGACGACGTGCTCGGGCGGTGGTTGCGGGCCTTTCATGCCGTACAGCAGCCGGTTCTCGATGACCACGACCGGGTTCGGATCCTGGATCGCGGCGCGCAGCAGGCCGTAGGCGTCGGCGGGGGTTGACGGCATCACCACGGTGAGGCCGGGCAGATGCGCGAGCAGCGCCTCGAGGCTCTGCGAGTGCTGCGAGCCCGACGAGCGCCCCGCACCGAATTGGGTCCGGACGGTGAGCGCCATCGCGGCCGCGCCACCGGTCATGAACGGCAGCTTGGCCGCCTGGTTCATCAGCTGGTCCAGGCACACGCCGACGAAGTCGAGGTACATGAGCTCGACGACCGGGCGCATGCCCGCCATCGCCGCGCCGACCCCGAGACCCATGATGGCGGTTTCGGAGATCGGCGTGTCGCGCACCCGCTCGCCGAACCGTTCCCGCAGTCCGCGGGTCAGCCCGAAGACGTTGCCCCCGTCGCCGACGTCGATCCCGGCAACGAAGACTCGCTCGTCGCAGGCAAGCTCGATCTCGAGGGCGTTGCGGATCGCGTCCATCGTGCGGAACACGGGTGCGTCCGCTGCGGGTGCCGGCGGTTCGGGGACCTCCGCCCGCGGGACGACGACGTACCGGCTCAGCGTGCCCGCCTCCGGCTCGGTCATGCCCCGCGCGGTCTCGACAGCCTCGTCGAGTTCGCGCTCGATCTCCGCGGCGAGGGCGGTCAGGATCTCCCCGTCGATCCCGGCCAGGCGCAGCCGGTCCGCGTGCACCAGCAGCGGGTCGCGGGCTTGCCATTCGCTGCGTTCCTGCGCGCTGCGGTAACGCTGCGGGTCACCCTCGTAGTGGCCGTGCCAGCGGTACGTCGTGGCCTCGAGGAGCACCGGCCCCTCGCCGGAGCGGGCTCGTTCCACGACCTCGGCCATCAGTGAGGCGGTTGCCACGACATCGTTGCCATTGACCTGCCGGTAATCGACGCCGTAACCCTGGGCGCGCTGCTCGAGTGTCGCCGCGTGCTGGGTGCTGGCCGGGGAGAATTCGGCGTAGCCGTTGTTCTCGCAGAAGAAGATCACCGGCAGGTGCCACACTGCGGCGAGGTTGACCGCTTCGTGGAATGCGCCCTGGGCGACCGCGCCGTCGCCGAAGAACGAGACCGCCACGCTTCGATCGGCCCGCAACTGCGCGGCGGTTGCGGCTCCGACGGCGATCGGCAGGCCGGCGGCCACGATGCCGTTCGCGCCGAAGATGCCCAGCTTGGGGTCGGCGATGTGCATCGATCCGCCGCGCCCCTTGTTCGTGCCCCCTGCTTTCGCCATCAGCTCGGCGAACATCCCCAGCGGGTCGAGACCCTTCGCCAGGCAGTGACCATGGCCGCGGTGGGTCGAGGTGATGACGTCGGATTCGCGTAGCGGCCAGCACGCGCCGACCGCCGATGCCTCCTGGCCGGTCGAGAGGTGGACGAAGCCCGGCACCTCCTGATCGCGATAGAGCGCCGCAACGCGCTCCTCGAAACCGCGGATGACCAGCATCCGCCGGTGCATCTCGATCAGGTCGTCGATGGCGAATTCGCCAGGCGGGCGGGTGAGAGTGGTCACGGTGACGGTATTGTACTGACCGGTACAACCGGGAAGGGCGATGACCGAAGAGATCGAAATCCCCGTGGCGTTTCCGTCCGGCGGTGACGTCGCGGGCAAGCGGGTCGTGCTCACCGGAGCGGGTCGAGGGCTCGGCCGGCTGCTGGCGCACGCCTTTTCCCGCGCCGGCGCCTCGCTCGTCCTGGTCGCGCGGACCGAGACCGACCTGAAGTCGGTCGCCGCCGAGCTGCCCGGCCCCTCGCTGGTCCTGGCCGGCGATGTCACCGACGCGGCGTTCAACGAGGAGGTCGCCGACGCTGCGGCCGGCGAGTTCGGTGGCCTCGACGTTTGGATCTGCAACGCGGGGATCTCGCCGATCGTCGCCGGACCGACAAGAACCGACCCGGCGATCTGGCGTCAGGTGCTCGACGTCAACCTCACGGGCGCCTTCCTCGGCGCCCGGGCTGCGGCCCGGGTCATGTCCGAGGGCGGCCGGCTGATCTTCACCGGGTCCGTCCTCGGTGAGCGTCCTCGGGCGGGGCTTGCGGCCTACAGCGCGTCCAAGGCGGGGCTCGTCGGGATGGCGAAGGCCCTCGCCCTCGACCTGGCCGAATCCGGGATCACGGTCAACGTCGTGGCGCCCGGGTGGTTCGACTCGCCCCTCGCCGAGACCTGGAAGGCCCGTCCGGCGCTGGCGGACAAGGTGCTCGCGCACACCGCGCAGGGCCGGTGGGGCGCCTCGACCGACCTGGCCGGGGCCTACCAGTTCCTCGCCTCGGACGCGGCCGCGTTCGTCACCGGGACCGTCCTCAGCGTGGACGGGGGGTACCTGCTGATATGACCGAACACCGACGGGTCGTCGTGATCACCGGCGCCGGAGGCGCGCTCGGGTCGGCGCTGTCCCGGCGGTTCGCCGGCGAACCGGCGACCGACGTCGTGTTGAGCGACCTGAGCGAGGGCGCGCTCGAGAAGACGGTCGGTGGCATCGCCGAGCCCAGCGGCGAGATCCTCACCGCTCCGGCCGACGTGAGTGATGCCGCGCAGGTCCAAGCGGTCGTCGATCTGGCGGTGTCGAGGTTCGGGCGAGTGGACGCGCTGATCAGCAACGCCGGTGTGCTCTCGCCGAGCGGCCGGATCCACAACCTGTCGACCGAGGACTGGGAGCGCGCGTTCCGGGTGAACGTCATGGGTGCCGTCAACGGCATCCGGGCCGCGGTTCCGGCGATGCGCCGGCAGGGGTCGGGGTCGATCGTGCTCACCGCGTCGGTCTCGGGGTTGACGGCGTGGTCGCATGCCGCGCCGTACTGCGCGACCAAGGCTGCGGTGATCCAACTCGCGAAGGTGGCGGCGGTCGAATACGCCCGAGACGGCATCCGGGTCAACTGCGTCTGCCCCGGGACCTTCCGCTCTGCGATCCATGAGGGGTTGCCCGAATCGGCGATCGATGCGATCGCGGCGAAGCACCCGCTCGGCCTCGGCGCCGCTGAGGATCTCGTCGGGGCCTACTCCTACCTCGCGGGCGAGGCCGCGCGCTGGACTACCGGGACAGCGATGGTCGTCGACGGCGGCTACGCCGCGCCGTGATCGGTGGCGATACCGCGAATGAAGATGTCCGCGAACCTGGCCGCGACTTCGGGCGCGGTGAGCGCTCCGTTCGTCTTCAGCCACAGGTAGGTGTAGTTGTGCATCCCGAGCCACGCCCGGGCGGTCAGCCGCGGCTCCACGTCGCGAAACTCACCCGTGGCGATGCCTTCGGCGAGGATCGACTCGACCACGTCCTCGTAGGCTCGACGGCGCACGCGGAACTGCGTCGCCCGCTCACCGGAGAGAGCCGGAAACTCGTGCAGGAAGACCCACACGTGGTCGGGATAGCGGGTGATGACCTCGAGCAGTTCCAGGCCGAGCAACGTGAGGCGCTCGACGGCGGATCCGCCGGCGGCGCGCACTCGGTCCCCGCTGCGTTGTACCTCGTCCATCACCCGGTCGTGGATCGCGGCGAGAAGCTCTTCCTTGGAGCCGATGTAGTGGTAGAGAGCGCCCTTCCCGAGTTCGTTCGCGGCGCACAACTCGGCAATGCCGGTCGCGTGATAGCCGCCGCGTGCGAACGCCCGTGCCGAGGTGTCGATGACCTGTTGCCGGCGAGCCTCCCAATTGGGATTGCGTCGGGTGGCCCGGCCCGACTCGGCCGCTGGAGTCGACATCGGCACCGTACCTTCCGCTCATCGACGCGCTCGTCGAACCTGAGAGTGACCGTTCGGCACCCACCCTGTCACGACAACGAGGACTTCTGATGCCTTCGGGGACACCAACCGCCGCGACCGCGAACCTCAACTGGTGCTCGGTGCTCGCGCACCATGCCAGACGTACGCCGGACAAGGCCCTGGCGATCGACGGTGGCGAGGTCAGCACCTATGCCGACCTCGCTGCGCGGACGTCGGCAACGGCCACCGGCCTGGCCGAGCGTGGGGTCGGTCGCGGCGACGTCGTGGGCTTGCTGTCCTACAACTGCACCGAGTTCCTGGAGGTGCTCTTCGCCGCGAACCACCTGGGTGCCATCGCGATGCCGATCAACTGGCGGCTCGCGGCGCCCGAGGTCCGCTACATCCTCGAACACTCGCAGGCGCGCGCCTTGGTCTGCGACGCGGCGTTGGTCGACCTCGCGACCGCCGCGGTCGAGGGCATGACGGCGCAAGGCCTCGTGCAGGTGTGCATCGCCGCGACCCCACCGACCGGTTGGACCGCGCTCGCCGACCTGCGGGTCGACGGCCCGTGCGCGCCGTGCGCGCCGTGCGCGCCCGACGACGTCCATCGCCTGATGTACACCTCAGGCACGACCGGGCGGCCCAAGGGGGTCATGCTTACCCACGCGAATCTCGCCTGGAAGAACCTCGCGCACATCGTGGAACTCGGATTCACCAGCGAGGATCTGGGGCTCGCCTGCGGTCCGCTCTATCACGTCGGTGCACTCGACCTCACGACGACATCGTTGATCGCGGTTGGTGGAACGACGATCATTCACCGCGCTTTCGACGCCGCCGCGGTCGTCGAGGAGATCGAGCGATCGCGGGTCACCGCCGTGTGGCTCGCGCCCGCAATGGTCAACGCGATCATGGCGCTCCCCGACATCGACCGGCGCGACCTGTCGTCGGTGCGGCTCGTCGTGAACGGCGGAGAGAAGATGCCGATCCCGTTGATCGAACGGATCAAGACGGTGTTCTCACGGGCCTGGTTCGCAGACGCCTACGGTCTCACCGAGACGGTATCGGGGGACACCTTCCTCGACCGGGACAGCATCCTGACCAAGCGCGGCAGCGTCGGCCGCCCGTGCCTCTACCTCGACCTCGACATCTGGGACGAGGGCGGCGTACCCGTGCCGGTGGGCGAGCCCGGTGAGATCGTCATGCGCGGCCCGAAGGTGTTCCCCGGCTACTGGCGCGATCCCGACGCCACCGCGACCGCGTTCGCCGGTGGCTGGTTCCACACCGGAGACATCGGTGTTCGGGACGAGGACGGCTACCTGTTCATCGTCGACCGACTCAAGGACATGATCTCCTCGGGTGGAGAGAACATCGCCGGCTCCGAGGTCGAGCGGGTGCTCTACGAGCACCCGGCGGTCCTCGAGGCGGCCGTCGTGGGGCGTCCGGACGAGCGTTGGGGACAGGTCCCGGTGGCCTTCGTCGTACAACGCGAGGGCGCCGCCGCGACTGCGGACGAGCTCGTCGAGCACTGCCGCTCCCAACTCGCGAAGTTCAAGGTGCCCAAACAGATCACCTTCATCGACGCGCTGCCACGCAACCCGTCCGGGAAGGTGTTGAAGCGCGAGCTGCGCGCAGATCCGGCGTGACCGGTCAGTCGCCGCGGACCTGGGCGACCGCGTACTCCCACGAGACCGGCAGCCCACCGGCGTCGGTGATCTGCGAGGTTGTCGCGCCGAGATCGGCCCACACCTCGTAGTTCTTCCCGCCCGTCACCTCGGGAATCGTCAGTACCGCCGAGGTGACCAGCCCGCCCGATCCCGAACAGTCGATGATCGCGATTCCATTCGAGCAAGCGATCGCGCTGATCGTCAGCGGTTGTTGGTAGCGAGCGCTCTTCGGGCTCATCGCGTACGCCGTGAGATTGCCCGTGGTCAGGTTCTGGACGCCCTCGTCAAAGTCGAGCGTGATCTGGTGGTAGGCGCCGGCTGCCGTGGCGGCCGTGACGACCGGGTCGTAGACGTACTGCGGCGCGGACGCGACCTGCAGCGTGCTCGGGAAGCCGAGCTTGGACAGTGCCGAGCTGCTGAGGTACTTCCCGTTGGTCGCATGGTCGGCAACGGCGGCGCTCACGTGCCACTTTCCGGATGGCACACACTGCCGGAACTTCGCGGTGCCTTGCCAGGTCGAGCCCACCTGGGACAGCTGGACATTGACGTACCCGCCTGCCTTGAAGAAGCCGAACCGGCCGAAACCGGGCGCCGCTGCGACCCCTGCGGAGTTGCTGCCGGATGCGAACACCACGGGGAGCTTGGAGTTCTTTTCGAACGTCACGTCGATCGAGTTGACCCCGGACACATCGTCGGTCGCGGTGGCGCTGACGTTGACGATCTGGATTCCGGTGGTCGTGTCCACGCTGCTCGGCGTCACGGTCAGACCAGTCAAGGTGGGCGGCGTGGTGTCAACCGTGCTCGTGATCGACAACAGGCTCGGTACGCCGGCCATGGCCTTGAGCGTCGAGTTGGTGTACCCACGGAACTCTGGACGGTCCTTGGGGTGGAAAAGCGCATACAGCACGACCGACGGCTTCACGTCGCCGACCCACTGCGGCACGGTGACGTGACCTCGCCACTCGCCACTCACGTCGTGTAGTCGGGCCCCGAGCTCCAGGGCGTGCCCTGTCCCGTGGGCGTGGTGGTCGAAACGCACGCTGACCGTCCGCGGCTGGTGGCCGGTGAACCGGGCGCGGATCACGACCCGCTTCGTTGCCGTGGTCGTGTTGACGGAGTTCGGCGACACGCTGAAGGCAGATAGCTTGCCGGAGGACACGTGCTCCACGACCGTCTTCACCGGCGTTGGCCCGGTGAGCGTGAGCGAGGAGTCCCAGCCGCTCTGGAGCGAGATGTCGGTGGGCGAGGTCGCGGTCGTGTCGTTGGCGCCGTAGTCCTGGTA
>Ga0335085_10011850_pt1 | contig 12884 bp, 15 predicted proteins | sample Lox_Sample_45_FD_206712 | JGI IMG/M metagenome (GOLD analysis project Ga0335085, IMG submission 206712) | Soil microbial communities from Loxahatchee National Wildlife Refuge, Florida, United States - Lox_Sample_4.5 | ecosystem: Environmental > Terrestrial > Soil > Wetlands | place: USA...
GATCAACCGTCGTCTCAAGCTCCGCCCCCAGCCCTGTGCAGCCTTCAGCTACTCAAACCCGACCTCGCCCCCGAGGCCGAGCCGGCAAGCTGTTGCTTCAGCCTTGACCGGGGACATAAGAGACTAGCATCGGTGTCCACCAAACCGAGGGAGGATCACACCCGCTCGCGCGGCAGATGCTCTGGGAAGGGTTGGCGTGCCGGCTTGCGCCGGTTGAAGCTGACGACCGAGGCGGCGTTCGCCTCAAGTTCCTCAAGCTGCAACTCCATCTGGTCGAGCAGACGCAACGAGCGTTCCGAGTGGTGCCCGTACAGCTCGCGCGTCAGCTTGGCGATCTGCAATAGAAGGTCCGCCAGAACGGGACTGTCAGGAATTTCGTGCGCGGCTGAGCGGTTGAACATTGATCAGGCCATGGCCCTGATGAAGCGCTCGCCGGCGAGGACAGCGAACTGAGCCTTGGCCATGGACCACTCGCGCTGCGGCATGATCCACTCCTTCTCGGAGCGGTTCAAGACCCGGAAGAGGAGCTTTGTTGCCGCCTCGTCGCTGGGGAAGTGGCCTCTGTCACGACACTTATTGCAGGGCTCCTCGGGTTCGGTCCGTGCGGAGGCACCGCAAACAGCTGGCGACCGGGATGTACCGATAGAGGGTGGCCGTTGTCACGGTAAATTTCCACTGCCGGATACGTTGGGGCCGACGGAGCCCCCCGAGCCGACAGGAGTCACTAATCCGCCCTAGAGGGGCGAACAACGGTAGCTATAAAATCGGAGGTTGACGAAAATATACGCGTTTCAATAGATTCTAGAAAGCTCGGCTCATTCGAGACTGAATAGCGACAATTATGGCAAGGGGACAACATGGCCTCGCTCACGATGCCATCACGGCTCCGTCGCGCTGTTCGCTTTGTCGTCCGCGCGACTATCCCAACCCTGTGGTTGAGTTGGGCAGCGGGCACCCCCGCGTCGGCAAGTGAGAAAGTCAATCCGGATTTTGCTGCACAACAGCAGTCGTTGTTTCAGCAGATGCAGCGGGAGCCCGCCAATCTCAACGTGATTTTGGCTTATGCCGAAGTTTCAGCCAAGCTCGGTGACAACGAAGCCGCCGTTTCTGCTCTGCAGCGCATGCTCCTGTTCAACCCCAATCTCTTGAGCGTCAACTTGGAGCTTGGCGCGCTCTATTTCCGTATGGGGTCATTTGCGATGGCGCAGGCCTATTTAGAGAAAGCGGCCGCTGCCAATCCGCCACCGGAGATTCGAGCGCGGATCGACCAGTACCTGACGCGGATAGCATTTGAAGATTCGCCGTCCAAGCTGACCGGATCGCTTCTTCTCGGATTGCAGTATCAGTCCGATGCAAACGTTGCAACCGCGTCGCCCCTCATCAATTCCCCGGTTGGACCGTTGCTGCTGTCAAACGAGTTTGTCAAAAAGGCTGATGGTGACATCTTTCTTGCCGGCTCTGCGCTCTATAGTTACGATCTCGGGACGGCAAACCGCGATACCTTCGAGGTCACGGGCACAGGTTTTCTTCAACACTACTTTCAGGTTCAGCGACTTGATCTCGACTTCGCCGAATTGACCGTAGGACCGCGCTTTCAGGTTCCCGACCTCGGGATTTCAGGGGTGCAATCCGCATCGCTTAAACCCTATGCAATCGTGAATGAAGTCGGGTTGGGCGAAAACCAGTATTTCTATACTTACGGAAGCGGCGCCGAAGCAACCGCCCGTTTATGGGGCGATCTGTCCGCCAAGGTAAATTTTGAGTTTCGCCACAAGACATTTTCGAACGCGCCCGACCGACCGTTTTCGACCGGCTTGGACGGGGACGACAAGCTCGTGTCCCTCGCCCTTGCGAAACCGATCACGGATAACTCGGTCCTGACGACGGGCTTCGATTTCCTCGACCAAAGCACCAATCTCGCCTACTACAGCAATAAAAGTTATGCGGTCTCGGCCGCCTACCGGGTGCGTTACGACGACCCGACCCATTGGATCGGTTTGCCCTGGGAAACCACGGTTTGGGGCAGCCGGCTGTGGAGCTTCTATGGGGCGCCGGACCCCTGTTGTAACACCAGCAGCACGCCTTTCATGGTTGACGAGAGCGACCAGCGGACGCGCCACTGGCGCTTTGGCGTGACGCAGATAGTTCAAGTTTCCGATGATCTGGGAATCTTCGCGCAATTTGGGCGCGATATCGTGTCCTCTAACCTCCCTTTCTATGCGTACACGAGCAATTCCGTGCTCATTGGCCCGCAGTTCCGTTTCGCGGCGGCGCCAACCTTGCCGCTGGACAACAGCGCGGCGAACCCGCTGCGTGATCCAACAGATGGAGTTGGCCAGCATTCAGTGATGGCCTTCCGCCTCGAAGGCGTTGCAGGCGGCACATTTGGTTCCAATACCGCCAAGGCCGCGCTAGCGACAAAATCGGTCTCGATCAATACCAACGACGTTACGTTCACAGGGGCTGGCTTCACGGGAGGCGTCGCGCTTTGGGCGGATGGTCCGCTCGCCGCATGGACCGGCGATCCGTTCCTCAACAATTTCTCCTTCGGTCTCGAATACCGTCATCTCAGCGATTCGGAATCGGCGAACGTCACCGCCACGATACTGCCTTCGGGAGACTTTCTCGGAGGAACCATCGGCGGTAGGGCAACTGCTAATTTCGATTCCGACAACCTGATGGTTGACGCCGCCTGGCGGTTGAACAGTGGCGTGCTCCACCCCTATACCGGCGCCGGCGTTGGGGTCGCTTTAGTCGATTGGGAGGCAAGGCTCAATGCTCCGATCCTCGCGTTGGTCGGTTCGCCGACCTCGTTCAGCTCAGGTATTTTGACGGCTGTAACCGCCGTCCACCTCTTCGCAGGACTGGATTATGACCTTACGCCGCAGGTCTATGTAGGCGCAGGCGCCGATTACTATTTTACCGACACAGCCGCCAAGCATTTCACCCATACGAGCGTCGACCTAAACGCGAACCAGTTTTCGCTGGCAGCGCGTGTCGGCTATCGTTTCTAGCAGGGAGGGCTGCGATGAGTATCGCCGGCCACAGCCGTTGCTTGCTGTCTCTTATCTTCGTAGGCTCCATCTGGCCATGCTTTGCGATGGCGCAGCAGAGCATTGGTGTTCACGCAGCGGTAAACCCGCAAGCAACGGTCACTCCGCCCGGTGGCCCGAAACGCACGCTGGTGATCGGGCTCAACGTCATTTACCGCGAGCACCTGACGACCGGCCCTCTCGGGCAAACGGAAATCGAGTTTGTCGATCAATCGTCGCTGACCATGGGCCCCAACGCGGACATGGACATCGATCAGTTTGTTTACAACCCGAACGCGTCTACAGGTAAGGTGACGCTCTCGATGACGCGCGGCATCTTCCGCTATGTCGGAGGAAAGGTCAGCAAATTAGACAATGCCGTAACGCTGGATACGCCATCCGCCACGATCGGCATTCGCGGCGGCGAGATACTGGCAAACGTCGAGCCGGGAGGCGGCGTTACGACCGTTCTGATCTACGGCAAGGAATTGGTGGTGACGGGCGCGACCGGTGCGTCCGAGCGGCTCAGCCGGGTTGGATTCGCCATCCGGGTCGCTCGCCCGGGTGCGGCACCCTCCGCACCGTTTCCGGTGTCGCCCGCAGCGATCGCGGCCTATCTGGCGCAACTCGACGGACGTGCTGGCTCGAACGGCGGTGCCCCGGTGCTGCCGACCAATCAGACGATCGCACAGAGCGGTGTTCCGCCGACGATCTCCGGCAACCTGGCTCGTAGTGTCCAAGCGGCGGCACAAAACAGCCCTCTAGCCACTAGCCCGCCGACCATCGATCTGCCGTTTTTGCAGACCAACTACCAAATCCAACTCGTTCAGGGGCAATCGGCGCTGGCCAACTCAAGCACAAATTCGTCACCGTCCTACCAAATCCAACTCGTCCAGGGGCAATCGGCGCTGGCTAACTCAAGTACAAATTCGTCACCGTCCTCCCAAATCCAGCTCGTCCAGGGGCAATCGGCGCTGGCCAACTCAAGTACAAATTCGTCACCGTCCTCGCCGACGCCACCGACGCCCGCGGCGGTATCGTTCTCTGCGTCAGGCTCAGCGACGATCGTATCGTCCGATCCGCATCTTGGCCCATACATGGGAACGCTTTCTTATCCCGACTCCTCGCTGCAGAACGGTTCGTTGTTGGTGACCGTGCCAAACGTCATACAGGCCAACCCGAATATTACACTCAATCACGGCAAGCAGCTTCTTAGCAGCGTACCCAACTTCGCATCCTATTTGGCGGGCTTCAGCGGCGGCGCCACGCTCGGACCGCTGAATGCCGGCGGCACCAATATTCCGGTGACGCTTACCGTCGCAGGCTCGTATAACGGGCCTCCAATCTCGGCGACCCCAACTCCAATCAGCAATGTCTCGACCAATCTCGGGACGGTCGCGTCGGGTACAGCCACGGTATCCGCTGATGGCCAATTTTTCTCGGCCAATCTAACCGGTACGCAGAACATCAGTATCAACGGAAACAGCTTGCTCAATTCGAGCATTTTTCTGTTTGGTGGTGTGCCGACGGTCACAATGCCGACAAGCGGCGTAGGCACGTTTAGCGGAATCGCGAACGGCGCGATCTCCAACAATGGTGCGGCCTATTCGGCATCGTCACCGTTTACTGAAACCTATAACTTCGGCAGCAACAGTGGTCAGCTGCAAATAAACAATTTCGACGGAGCGAGCTATGTGTCGAACTTGAGCGGTTCCGGCAATACATATTCCGGCAGTTTGTTAGGCGTCACCAGCCGCACGGGCTCAGTCAATGGCGGTTTCTACGGCACCAGCGCCGCTGAAACAGGCGGCACGTTCAGCATCAACTCGATCACCGGACCACGCTATGTAGCAACCGGCATCTTCGCCAGCCATTGATCGGAAAGAGTGTTCCGATTTTAGTTTCTTGCCCGAATGAAGTGTAAATGACGATCGCAGTGCGCGGACAGAACTGTTGGCTCGCTAGCGCACGCAGCTATTAATCCCCAGCCTATCATGAGAATTGTCAGGGCGACGAATAAAAGTCCAGTGGTCCGCTTGCTGAAGTTTTCCACGGCGACATCCCCTCGTTGAGTGGTGCTCCTTTTTCAATTGAGATGGTTTCGTAAGCGGAGCTTGATCGCTTGATCCCCACCTTGCGGCGGCTGATTTGAGGCTGACGATATCGCCGTGTTTGATCGCGGCGGGGGCGTTGGTTTGCCAAGTAATTTGCCAATTAATGGGCACAATTTCCGTCGCGTTGAGGTGCTGACCGGGGATGAGCGCCGGCGGCGTTGGAGCGTGGCGGAGAAGGCCGCGATTGTCGCGGAGAGCTTGGCGCCGGGGGCGGTATCGAGTGCGATCGCACTGCGCCACGGATTGCACCGCAACCAATTGTACGCGTGGCGCCGGGAGTTCCGCTCGGCCGCCGTTGCCGACGCTGGTGTGCCGGAGCCGGTGTTTGTGCCGATCGTTGCCCAGGAGCGTGTCGCTGCTGGCAACGCGACCGTCGAGATCGAGATTGGCGGCATGATACTGCGCGCCGGCCCTGGCACCGACCTGGGGTTCCTGGGTGAGGTCATCCGCGTGTTGAAGGCGACGGCATGATCTCCGCGCTGGCGGGGAGCCTGCCGGCCGGCATGCGAGTGCTGGTGGCGACGCGACCGGTCGACTTCCGTCGCGGCGCCGACGGCCTGGCGGTGACGGTGCAGTCGATTCTGCGGCAGAACCCGTTCAGCGGCACGGTCTTCGTGTTCCGCTCGAAGCGCGCCGACCGGGTGAAGTTGCTCGTGTACGACGGCACTGGGCTGGTGCTGATCTGGAAGCGGCTGGAGGGCAGCAAGTTCAGATGGCCACCGATCAGCGACGGGGTCATGCGGCTGTCCGGGGCCCAGCTTGCCGCACTGTTCGACGGTCTGGACTGGCGGCGGATGCACGCGCCCCGGATTACCCGACCCAAGGTGGCAGGGTGACTGCGACGGATTGACTCGGGGCCTCTCGCGACGGGCGGCAAGCCGCTGATTCCATGGTTCAATCGGCTCATGAACATGGCCCCCGAGCCGCTCTCCAACGACATCGCCGCGCTGCGCGCGATGCTTGTCGCGGCGTGGGCCGAACGCGACGCCGCGCGCGCCGAAAAGGAGCAGATCGCCGCCCAGAACGATCGGCTGCGCCACCTGATCCGCCAGCTTCAGCGCATGCAGTTTGGCCGGCGCTCGGAGAAGCTCGACCCTGACCAGCTCAACCTTGCGCTGGAGGACCTTGAACAGGCCGTCGCCGAAACCGAGGCGGAGCAGGAAAAAGCCGATCCGGCGCTCAAGCACACCCGCGCCGAAAAGCGCCGGGCGGTGCGCGGCTCGCTGCCCGAGCACCTGCCGCGGGTCGAGATGGTCATCGAACCCGAGGACACCGCTTGTCCCTGTTGCGGCGTCGCGATGCAGGTGATCGGCGAGGACCGCTCGCAGCGCCTCGACAGGGTTCCGGCGCAGTACCAGGTGGTCGTGACTCGCCGCCCGAAATACGCCTGTCGCCAATGCCAGGAGGGGGTGGTGCAAGCCCCCGCGCCGGCACGGTTGATCGAGGGCGGTCTGCCGACCGAGCGATTGGTTGCGCAGGTGCTGGTCGCCAAGTACGCCGATCACACGCCGCTGTATCGCCAGTGCCAGATCATGGCGCGCCAGGGCATCGCGATCGACCGCTCGGTGCTGGCCTTCTGGGTCGGCTATGCCGCGGCCGAAGTGAAGCCGCTGTGGCGGCTGATGCGCGAGGAGTTGCTGCGCTCGACCAAGCTGTTCGCCGATGAGACGACGGCGCCGGTGCTCGATCCCGGCCGCGGCCGCACCAAGAAAGGCTACTTCTGGGCGCTTGCCCGCGATGACCGACCGTGGCGCGGCGGGGCGCCGCCAGCCGTGGTCTACAGCTACGGGCCGGGGCGCAGCGGCGAGGTCGCGGCGGCTCTGCTCAAGGGCTATACCGGTGTGCTGCAAACCGACGGCTACACCGTCTACGGCCAGTTGGCCGATCCCAAACGGGGCGGCGGCGCGTTCAAACAGGCGTTCTGCTGGGCGCATTGGCGGCGGCAGTGGTTCGAGCTCGCCAAATCGCCGCCGGCGCCGATCGCCGACGAGGCCTTGCAGCGGATCGCCGAACTCTATCGCATCGAGGGCGATATCCGCGGCACCAGCGCCGACGACCGCCGCGCAGCTCGGCAGCAACGGAGCCGGCCGATCATCGCGGCAATGAAGGCCTGGCTCGAAAAAACGCTGGTTCAGGTGTCCGGCGGCTCGACCCTCGCCCAGGTCATCCGCTACGGCCTCAGCCGCTGGGACGGCTTCACCCTGTTCCTCGATGACGGCCGCGTCGAAATCGACTCCAATACCGTCGAGCGCAGCATGCGCCCGATTGTTCTGACCAGAAAAAATGCACTCTTCGCCGGCAGCGACGAAGGGGCGGAAAACTGGGCGGTGCTGGCCTCGCTGATCGAGACCTGCAAGCTCAACGGCGTCAATCCCGAGGCCTACTTCACCGACATCCTGACCAGGCTCGTCAATAACTGGCCAAACAGCCGCCTTGCCGAACTCCTCCCCTGGGCCTGGGCGCCAAGCACCGCCTGATCCCGTCAAGCTCCGTTCTCCACGGTGGTCAAGCTCCGCTTACATGGTTTCGCCCAGCGCACGCAGTGTGATGATGGTTACAGTTCAGCAAAATTTTATGGAAAGGGATCGATCTTGCCTGCCACCACTCCTGCAGGCGCTGCCATTGACGCTTCTCGAATTGAACGGCGACAGCTATCGACTCAAGCAGAGTAAGCAACGACAGCGCCGGACCTAACCTGACCAGCGGTCAGCTTGCCACGGTGCTCGCTGCGGGGAAGAAGGTTCGGTGCTCGCCATGCTCGCGTTGCTCCGCTCCTCCCATCCCCCTACGCTGCGCACCGCGGCTATCGGTCCCAAGGTCGGGACGGAAAAGCAGGCTCAATCGATCCGAACAGAAAAGTGTGAGTTCGTCGTGGCGCCACCTGCCGGCGCCTGATGCATTTTTACTCCGTTCCGCCGATACATCTTCGCTCCAGCGTTGACACGATAGCGATGATGACGATTAACCTCGTGCGAATCTCACGTGGTTTTACCACGGAGGTCGTAAAATTCGAGCTGAGTTTCGACTTTCATCATCTCGTCGGCAGTGATGCGAATCTCATCTCGTGGCTCTGCCTCAAGCACTGCGCATCGCCAGACATACTGCCTATCAGGTCTTCGAGAGGGCCGTATCAAATCACGAGGTCCCACCTCGGACCAACCCTGCCAAGGTTCAGGGAATTTTACCGCATCGATGGCATCACCTAGAGCATGTTGCACAGCATGGTTTATTGTCCCTATATGGATTTCTCGACCAAGACATGACGCATTAATCAGATCAACAATTTGCCGAAGCGGAATATTCCGATCTTCACCAGCTAAGTGTTTTTCTTTCATCCTCACTTGGCGAATGTAGCGGCAGATTTTCGCCAAAATGTTCGGCTTGGTCGTCCCATGGAGAAAGAAGTTAATCAAACCTCGCCGGAATGTCGCATAGTGACGGAACAGGGAATCGGCGTCTTTAATCAGCCACTGAAAGGGATCAGCTTGACTATAGTCTGCTTGCGATGGCGCCATGCCGCGCATCGCATACACCGTCGGCAAGCGCGCCACCTTCCCGCCTAGTACAGAGACAATCTGGAACATGTATTCTTGAAACACCGTGCCCCTCATTGCCGCCGCTTCTTCCATTGCTTTAGCGTAAACGCTAGTACGAAATACAGCCCAAATATGTGGTTGGTATCTCCGCATGAGATGAAAGTATCGTTGGATTGGTTTTTCTTCGCCAATTGTAGGAATGAAGTGCTCAACCTTATAAATATCAAAATCACTCCTTTCTAGACCGAAGCGCAAGCTGTAACCATGCGCAGCTACATAATCTTTATGATCTTGAAGATATTTGAGGGATGCCTCGATTGCGTGTGGGAAGGCGATATCATCATCGGGAAGAACGACGATATACGGAGAGCTAACACACTGCGCCAGTCGAGACAGCTTTGTATATTGCCCGATGCGAGAACCAAAATATTGATATCGGGCCAAATCCCCGATAGAATTCTGCAGCGTCCGCGCGCGATCCGAACGGCTGGAATCCGCAACAACAATAGGATGGGCGAACCCACAGGATCGAAGATAACGCAAAAGGGTCAAACATTCCTCGACCCGATTATGGGCTGGTATAACCGCAGTCAATAACTCGTCCGGCGCGATCTCCCACACCGAAGATCTTATGAAACTCATCATGCCCCTTCAATTAATGTTGCTAACTAAGAGTTAACATGCTCCGACTTGGCTCGCTAGAGCAAGGCCAGCGGCAATGGCGAAGCTACTGTACGACTCTTGCGCTTCGCACAAATGTAGCGCGGCACAGCCCAACGTGCGTCAGCGGCCTCGGGGCTGCCCGATCACCCCTTGTTCAGACCTTCCCTTAGTGTATCGAGGCGTGGGCAAATTTGTATTCCGCGACGTGAGGGCCAATATGACAGTTCAAGAACCAGGGATCGGTGCGCTCACACGGGCACTTCTAGAGCAGGGCTTCCAAGCGGTTGATGAATTCGAAGTGTTCATGACGTTTGGACGAAGAAACGAACTTTTAAGAATCCATGTTGCTCCCGATGGGTCATTTGCTGTGTTTGATGACGGTGACAAATTCATCACGCAGGGTAAGGGCGTCGAACAGCTACATCGAGCCCTTAAAGTGGTATCCGGGATGCTAGGCCATCGAAATGCGTTGTAGCTAACGTCTGCAATAGCGACTTACCGATGTGTGTCCATAGGATGAAGAGCCGGTCATGTCGTCGAGTGAGCGCGACGCGGACTTCGCCCAGCATCTGGGTCCCGCGGTCGAGCAGGGTGACGCGTGCGGTCATGCTGCGCACTGTCAGCGGCAGGACGCATTTAACAAAATCAGACTATTCGCCGTCTGAAGGGTGCGGAGGATGATGGTCCAGGCGATCAAGTAGTCGGGATGCACCACGAGCTTCGCGTTTGCCGTACCACCGATATCGGATGGGGTCGGATCGCGCGGCAGCGGGTCGTCCGCGCCTGTGTTTTTGGCCGGGGTTTGCTGATGGTTGTCGAGCATCGGCGCAACGGATGGCTCGTCGAGCGTCCATTGGTCCGAAGCGGTCGACAGCGACGGGCTTGGCCCAATTTGGGTGTACCTTCCGATTGAGTCTGAGTTGCTAGGCAAACGGAGGGAGAACCATCTGACGGCCATCGCAACGTTGCAACCGCGGCTGCTCACGCAGCCGGGCCTTGCGGTCCTCGGCTACAAGCTGGCGGATTTCCATCCGAGCAGACCGTCATTGTCACGGAATTGTCGGTTTCACAATGCAGGGTTTTCTGCGAGCCTATGCCGGTTCTCCGAATAATCGCCACGCTGGCTAACGGTCGGGGGCCAAATGGCCCTTGAGGTTGATCAAAGCGAGCAGCCGCTGTAGAGTCGTTTTGATCGATTGCAATCTTTAGTTGCTAAGAGCTGCCTGATCGGCGAATATGCGGCGTCGCAATGCAGCTGCAGGCAACCAGGAGAGAGAATGCTGCGAAGGAGCGACCGGAGCCGGTCGGGGCATGGAGATAACGGCCCGCATCCGATCGATGTTCACGTCGGTGCAAGGGTCAGACTGCGCCGCAACATGTTGGGTTTGAGCCAGGAGAAGCTAGGCGAGGCTCTCGGCCTGACATTTCAGCAGATTCAGAAGTACGAACGCGGAGCCAATCGCATTGGCGCAAGCCGCTTGCTTGAGATTGGCCGCATTTTAGGGGTGCCGGTCGCGTTTTTTTACGACGATGTCGATCCAGTCAACGCCCCACCGATCCCGGTGGGTTTTGGTGAGGCGTCCAGCGCTGAAGATGATCATCTTCGCAGCGAAGAAACAGTAGATCTTGTGGCTTCCTACTACGCCATTCGATCAGACAAAGTGCGGCGGAGTTTGTTCGAGTTGGCCAAGACCCTGTGGGAGCGGGAACAGCTTGCCACCAATCCCCTGGCTGTCAAAAAACCCAAGGACACCCATGCCGCGAAAAACCGTTAGTAGGAGCGCGCCCACCACCGTTGGGCGCACTCGTCGCACCGAAAAAAGCAAGAGCGCGGAGACGCGAGATCGTCCGTACGGACGTGGCACTGGGAGGCCGAACCCGATTGACGTGCATGTCGGAAAGCGCATCCGGATGCGCCGCCTCTTTCTCGGAATGAATCAGGAGACGTTGGCCAATGGCCTCGGTTTGACTTTCCAGCAAGTCCAGAAATACGAGGGCGGTGCCAATCGGGTGAGTGCTTCACGCCTCGCAGAAGTGGCCCGGATTCTCGAAGTTCCAGTCCCATATTTTTTTGCCGACATTCAGACGGAAACTGACCAAAACATCAATGTGCCGCAAGCATCGCGCAGGTACATCGAAGAGCCCGAGACGATCGACCTGCTGCGGTTTTACTACGGAATGTCGGACACGGGTCTGCGTCGTCAGTTTGCCGCTCTCGTCGAAGCCGTGGCCACCCAAGATCAGGCCTGATCGGATCGTGCCCCCTGTGGTGGTGTAGGAGCGCGGGGTCGCTCCAGGTCTCCGGCGGGTCTGGCCGGTAGTGTCAGGCAGCCACGGCAGGCAGCTTGACGAAGGGATCGTCACTCAAACCGGTCATCGTTTCCAGGGTCATGTAGCGGGCACGCTGCACTGCCCATTCATCGTGTTGTTCCGTACCCCTTCGCTGAAGGCCGCCTTGCGGGCTGATGGCTTGCGAGGTTAGCACCGGTGCAAAGGACAGTGTTTGCACTGGTGCTAGTGACAGTGAGATGGTCAGGGTTGAGGTGATCACCGGCGTCGAACGCCGACGGCGCTGGAGCGATGACGAGAAGCGGGCGATTGTCGCGGAGAGTTTCGCGCCGGGAGCGATCGTCGCTGAGGTTGCGCGGCGTGTCGATGTTTCTCCGGGGCAGATTTATCGCTGGCGCCAGGAGGTGCGCGCTGCCGTTGCCGGGTTTGCACCGCTGTTGATCGCTGCTCCTGAAGTGGCCGAGAGCACAGCAGGGCCACGGTGTCACGGCGAGCCGGTGATCGAGTTGGAGTTTGCCGGTAAGATCGTGGTGCGGATACCGGCCTCGATTCCGGCGGAACTGGCGGCGGCGGTGGTGAAGGTGCCGATTCCGACGATGTCGCTCGGTGATTCCGAGATCATGTCGCTCGCTGTTCCGATACTTTGGCTTCTGCCAGACCCCACGAGTGCTCACCAACCTGGAGGCCTGGATCCGCCGGAGGTTACGTTCATATCTTTGGCGGCAATGGCAAAACGGCTCCAATCGCTTCAAGGAACTGCGGCGCCGTGGCGTGCCGAAGTTCGACGTGTCATTGTGGAACAGAGCAGCGTGTGCGTGGTGGATGGCGCCGGCAGGATCGTGCGCGAGACCAAGGTAACGAGCGAGCCGGAGGCCCTGGTCGGGTTCTTCCGCGGTCTGGAGATTGAGGTGACGCGGATCGGGCTGGAGGCGGGCCCTCTGTCACAATGGCTACACGCTGGCTTGGTCGCGGCCGGGTTTGAGGTGGTGCTGCTTGAGACGCGGCACGTCAAGGCAGCGTTGTCGGCCATGGTGAACAAGACGGACCGTAAGGATGCGCGCGGCATCGCCCAGCTTCTGCGTATGGGCTGGTTCCGGCCGGTGCATGCCAAGTCGCCGGGAGCCTGAGAGCGGCGGTGGAAAAGTTGGCCACGGGAGCGGCGGGATAGTCCTGCTGTGAAGGCGGAGTAAGACTCTGCCACTTTTGCCCTTTCTGCTAGCAGGGAGGGCGGGGGCATTTTCACCGTGGAA
>Ga0335085_10011851_pt1 | contig 12884 bp, 10 predicted proteins | sample Lox_Sample_45_FD_206712 | JGI IMG/M metagenome (GOLD analysis project Ga0335085, IMG submission 206712) | Soil microbial communities from Loxahatchee National Wildlife Refuge, Florida, United States - Lox_Sample_4.5 | ecosystem: Environmental > Terrestrial > Soil > Wetlands | place: USA...
CGCATAAGTGATCATGGTCTGCAATGACCGAAGAGATGGTTGGTGGGCAGCACCGAAGTGATGAAGCGACACAGATCCGAGCGTCAAGGGTGAACACGCGAACGCCAAAGACCGATGCCTTACAATTTAACTGGCGAATCGTCATGATCCCAAACCTAGGCTGGACGGGCAAGACTCTGAAGGTTACGGTGGAAGAAGATGGCTTCGCTATCGTTCACAATTGTTTGGACGAAAGCGCCGTGGACCGCCTCTGTGTAGAGTTTGACGACCGGCGGCACCCCCAAAGAAATCTTTTGTCGATTCCCAGCGTTCGCCAGCTTGTCAAGTCGAGACAAGTGCGCGAAATAGTGGAAACTGTTTTGGGCCCGCAATGCTTTGCGGTTAAAGCGATTTTTTTCAATAAGACGCGAAGCTCAAATTGGAAGGTCGTTTGGCATCAAGACCTAACAATTGCCGTTCGAGAACGTAGTCATGTCGAGGGGTTCGGTCCTTGGACCATGAAGGACGGAGTCGTGCACGTGCAACCGCCAGCGATGGTCATGAGCAGCTTGCTTGCCATCAGGCTGCACTTGGACGAAAGTAGTTTTGATAACGGACCACTGCGCGTCATTGCCGGTTCACACCGCAAAGGTCGACTTTCTGCTGAACAAATTAGTGCTTCGGAGAAAGAGAACTGTGTGACCTGCACTGTTCCTAGAGGCGGAGCCTTACTGATGCGCCCACTGGTTCTTCATGCGTCGTCTGCGTGTAGCGCACCGAGATCTCGCCGTGTGATACACGTTGAGTTTGCTAATGCGGAACTGCCCCCACCTTTGGACTGGCACGAAAGAGTCTAACGGAGAGCGCCTAAAGTCCTGGTAAACAGGGTTCCCGGAAAAGTAGCCTCCAGTACGGGCACTTTCCCGAAGAGCATCGACTTAGACTGCTCTCCAACATGCTGTTAGTCGCAATAGCAGTCGATTTGCGCGCGGCTTTCCTCCAGCTTCCGTCTCGAGAACATTCCGTCCCGCCAGCGCGTGTGACTAAGAAATCTGTCCAATGTTGAATCGATTTAATGTACACTGGCGCCAGTTGTTACGAAAAATCATTTTCCCTGCTGTTTAGTTCTGCGAGGAACATTATGTCTCTACTCCGCGCTTTGCGGTTCTCCGCTTTCCTGCTGTGCAGCTCCTTCGTTTTCACAAGTTTTGCGATGGCCCAGACTCCTGCCGACCGGCACGATTTGCACGGCACCTGGCGCATGCAATCGTCCTGCCTGGATAAAACCAGCGGTGAGCAAATCTCGGTCGCCGGATTCGATGCCGCCAAATGGCATGCGGCGGAAGTTCCCGGCACGGTGGTTGGCGCGTTGGTCACGGATAAGTCGCTCCCTGACCCCAACTACGGGATGAATCTGAAGAAGTTTCCCGGCTTTGTCTCGGACACCAAAGGCCTTTTCGCCACCCGCGATATGCCCGCGGACAGTCCGTATCGCTGCTCGTTCTGGTTCCGTACCGAATTTCCTACGCCCGAAAGCTCCGCGAAGCCCGCGGCGTGGCTGCACTTTCTCGGCATCAACTATCGCGCCAACGTTTGGTTGAACGGCAAAAAAATAGCCGATCGTGCCGACGTTGCCGGAGCCTATCGCACCTTCGAGTTTCGTATCGACCAACTTCTGAAGAAGAGCGGTCCGAACGCCCTCGCCGTCGAAGTCTTCGCCCCAGAAAAGAATGATCTGGGTCTCACTTGGGTCGATTGGAATCCCACTCCTCCTGATAAGGACATGGGCATCTGGCGCGAAGTCTTTTTGTCCGAAACCGGTGATGTCTCGCTCCGCCGTCCCTTCGTGGCCGCGAAACTCGGTTCGGACTACAGTTCTGCGGCACTCGCTCCGAGTGCGGTGCTTACCAACACCACCGACCATCCCGTTACCACCACCCTCCAAGTCGATCTGGCGGGCGTACAAGTCAGCCAGCCGGTCGAACTCGCCGCTAAGGAAACGAAAACGGTTCGCTTGACTCCCGAGCAGTTTCCGCAACTCAAGCTCGCGCAGCCCCATTTGTGGTGGCCGTATCAAATGGGCGAGCCCTATCTCTATACCGCGAAGTTCAGCGTCGTTTCCGGGGGCAATGAGTCTGATAGCGCGACCGTCAATTTCGGCGTCCGCGAAGTAACTTCCGAACTCACCAGCAGCGGCGGGCGGCTCTTCAAGGTAAACGGCAAGAACGTTTTGATTCGCGGCGCGGCGTGGGCTCCCGACATGCTCCTGCGCTGGTCCTCCAAGCGCCTTGATGCGGATCTGAATTATGTGAAGCACATGGGGTTGAACTCCATCCGGCTGGAAGGCAAAACCGATCGCGACGAGTTTTTTGACAAGACCGATAAATTGGGCCTGTTGGTAATGCCCGGATGGATTTGCTGCGACGCCTGGGAGCGCTGGAAGCATTGGACGCCAGAAACGAAATCCATCGCCGCCGCTTCACTGGTCGATCAGATCTCCCGTTTGCGCAATCATCCCAGCGTGTTTGTCTGGCTCTACGGCAGCGATAATCCGCCGCCTCCCGACATCGAAAATATGTATCTGGGCATCCTGAAAGATCTCGAGTGGCCCAATCCCACAGTCTCTTCGGCTAGCGAAACATCCACCACCGTCACCGGAAAATCGGGCGTCAAAATGACCGGTCCCTACGAGTATGTTCCTCCCGTGTATTGGCTGGTGGACACCCAAGCGGGTGGCGCGTACGGCTACAACACGGAAACCAGTCCCGGCCCGGCGATTCCTCCCAAGGAAAGTCTGGAGAAATTCATTCCCAAGGACCATCTCTGGCCCATCGACGAGTATTGGAATTTCCATTCGGGCCGCGATCGCTTCGCCGATGTGCACGTCTTTACGGACGCGCTCGACAAACGCTATGGCCCGGCCACTTCCCTGGACGATTACGAACGCAAGGCTCAAGCCATGGCGTACGACAACGAGCGTTCTATGTTCGAGGCTTACGGGCGCAACAAATACACCTCCACTGGCGTGATTCAGTGGATGCTGGATAACGCGTGGCCCTCGCTGATTTGGCACCTATACGACTATTATCTGGTTCCTGCCGGCGGTTATTTCGGCACCAAGAAAGCCCAGGAAATTGTCCACGTGCAGTACGATTACAACGACAATTCTGTCGCCGTCGTGAACGGAACCTACCAACCCATCAACGGCCTGGAAGCCACTGCGCGGCTTTTCAACATTGACGGGAAAGAGGTCGACACCAAGAACGGCAAACTCGATTTGCCCGCCGATGCAGCGGTGAAAGCCTTTGATCTTCCCAAACCCGCGAATCTTTCCAAGACCTACTTCCTGAAGCTGTATCTCCACGATGCTTCCGGAAAACTAATCAGCGACAATTTCTACTGGCTCTCCACAAAACTCGATACCCTTGACTGGACGAAGCGCCGGGACACCGTCTACACGCCGCAGAAAGACTTCGCCGACCTAACCGGACTCGGTTCGCTTCCGCAAGTTAAGCTGGAGTGGACCTCCGAAGTACGCGAGGAAGGCGGGAAGGGAATTATTACCGCCAAGGTGAAGAATCCTGGCACTGGCGTAGCGTTTCAGGTTCTGCTGCGCGCCACCAAGGGCCAGGGCGGCGACGACATCGTGCCTATCTTCTGGGACGACAACTATTTCTCGTTGCTGCCTGGCGAGGAAAAGTCCGTCAGCGCCACGTATGACCTGAGCGACGCGGAAGGCAAGCCCGCCGTGCTCGAACTGAGCGGTTACAACATCATTCCCGCAACCGCCAACCTGGCGCATTGATTCGCGGACGGCCTCGCAAGGCCGTCCCTACCAGGCAATGCAGGCACAGTCCGATCGTGGTTTTCATGGTTACCTTTAGGAACCTTTCGCTGGGCTTTCGCCCTTGCCAGTCCTACTGTTAGCCACTAAGCTACTGTTTCCGTTGGAGGAAACCGTGCCTAAAGAGAAACCACAAGTAAACATCGGCGAAGTGATTAAAACTTACCGCAGCCAACGCGGATTGTCCCAGGGCGACATTGAACGCCGCACCGGCTTGCTTCGCTGCTATCTTTCCCGCGTGGAAAACGGGCACACGGTTCCTTCTCTGGAGACGCTGGCCAAGATTGCCGAAGCCATGGAGATTTCTCTGGCTGACTTTTTCCCCGGGACCGAGACTCCCCGGGACAAAGAAACCCAAAAAATGTTGGGCGAGCTTTCCCAGGACGAAATTCGCTTCCTTGCCGAGATTAAGAAATACAGCACCACGCTGTCCGAAGGCGACAAGCGCTTGGTGCTGGCCATGATTCGCAAGATGGCTACCCTCCTGCCTGCGCAAGCCGCTCAGGCGAAGAAAGCCGTTGTGCGGCGGCCGTCACTGTAGTCTCTAGCTTTCTGTTGTAAAACACCCGACGTTTGCAGCCGAGAAGGATTCCTCGCCCGTAAACTCTGCCCCGACTGGGGGCGGCAGCGGTTGAAATCCCGGCAGAATCAAGTCCGTTATTTAGGAGTTACGAGAGCGCATGATGCGGATGGCGTCCGGAATCGTGCCTTCGGCGGAGCCACTTCCGCTATTTCCGTTCTCCTCGGGTTTGTCTCCTTCCCCCGGAGCCAGAAACAGATTTGTTTCCACGGCGTGCTGCTTGTTATACAGCTCGAAGTAGCGGCCTTGCGCGGCATATAGGCTTTCGTGGGTTCCGCGTTCCAGGATGCGGCCGTCCTGGACGACGAGAATCTGCTCCGCGCGACGGATAGTGGAGAGGCGGTGCGCGATCACGAATGTGGTACGTCCGCGCATCAGGTATTTCAAACCTTCCTGAATCAGCGCTTCCGATTCCGAATCCAGGCTGGACGTCGCTTCATCGAGGATCAGAATGCGCGGATCGGCCAGAATCGCCCGGGCGATGGACACCCGTTGCTTCTGCCCCCCGGAAAGCTTCACGCCGCGCTCGCCAACCACGGTGTCGTATTTCTTCTCGAAATTGTCGGCAAATTCATCGACGCGTGCGATGCGGCAGGCCGCCATGATTTCATCTTCGGTTGCGTCCGGCCGCGCATAGGCGACGTTTTCGCGGATGGTGCCGTCGAAGAGAAATGTCTCCTGAAGCACCACGCCGAGCTGCGTCCGATACGAACTGAGGCGCACCGTAGAGATGTCCATTCCATCGACGAGTATCCGCCCCGTTGTTGGTACATAAAACGCCGAGATCAAACCAATAATGGTGGATTTACCTGATCCCGATGGCCCGACGAGGGCCGTTACCGTTCCCGGCTCAGAGACAAAGCTGATGCCGTGCAATACTTCCTTGTTGGGCTCGTAGGAAAAGTGCACATCGTCGAATTGCACTCGTCCGTCGATGCGATCCAGTGTAACGGTGCGCTTCGGATCTTCGTCCTCTTTGGATTCATTCAGGATTTCCCGGGTGCGTTCCAGCCCGGTGATGGCCTCCGTGATTTGCGTTCCAATGTTCACGATCTGGAACACGGGTGCGACCATCAGAACGAGATACGCGGAATAGGAAATTAACTCGCCTTTGGTCATGGTTCCGGCCAGCACCTGCCGTGCGCCCAGATACATGATGATGGCGCTGACAATGCCCATCAGCGACGCGCCGGAAAGGCTCATCAACGAAGTCGTGGTCAGGGTTTTCAAGACATTGTCCAGCAGTCGTTGTGCGCCGCTGGCGAACACCTGTTCTTCGCGATCCTCGGCGTGATAGCCCTTCACCACCCGCACGCCGCCCAGCGATTCCGTCAGCCGTCCGGTCACTTCCGCGTTGATCTTCGGCCGCGCCCGGAAAATGGGGCGAATGGCCGCGAAGGCCTTGTTCAGAAACAACGCGAAACTCAACATTACGGCGAAGGCCACCACGGTCATCATGGTGCTGGTGCGCAGCAGGATGATCAGTGCGAGAACTGCGGTCAGCAAGCCGCCCACAAACTCCACTAAGCCCGTGCCGATCAGGTTTCGAATACCTTCCACGTCGCTCATGATGCGGGAGACCAGCACTCCGGTTTTGTTCGCGTCGTAATAGGCGACGCTCAGCCTACCGATGTGCGCTTGCACTTGTTTGCGCATGTCCGTGATCATGCGCTGCGCAGACTTGGAAAGAACCTGGGTGAGGGTGAACGAGGTAATGCCCTGAAGCAATGTGGCGCCAATGACCGCCGACACGATGGGCACAAGCAGTTTCGTCTGGTGCTTATCGATGACGTTGTCGAACAGATATTTGCTGGAGCCCGGTAGCACCAGGCCGGCCACGCGATTAATCGCCACCAAAACGAGGCCAAGCAGAAGCATACCGCGGCGCGGATGCAGCAGCGCCCAGATTTCCGGCAGCGACTGCCAGTTGATCTTCTTCTTCGCGTTTTTGGCAGCAGCTACGCTGGGTACTGCCGCCGTTGTTGCAGTCGTGGCCATAGGTTCCCTTTGTCTCTTGGAGGATACCCTGTTCGATGCACGAGTGGGAAAACCGAGTACGCCGCCTGGCGCAATCAGGCGGAGGCGCGCTTAGGAACAGGGATGGCGAAGATGGCGGCTGCACCCAGGATCCCGGCGATAGCGATGATTTTCCAGGCCAAATCGTAACTGTGGCGAGCGTCGAAGATGCGTCCGACGAGCCAGGGTGCGGCCCACTGGCCGATAGAGTAGCCCATGATGATCAGAGCCAGCAGCTTGCCGAGCGCGGCGGTGCCGAAACATTCCGCGGTTACCAGCGGAATGAGCATATAGTCCGCACCCATGGAAAATCCAAAGATAATGGCGAAGGTCCAGAGCACGGTGGATGACGGCGGAAGTACGAGCAGGAAGACGGATGCGCCGATCAAAAAATAGAAGAAGGTCATGATGTGGGTTTTTCGGAAGCGATCGGCGAGGTAGCCAACAATCACACGTCCGCCCAGGCTTGACGCCAGCAAAATGGTGGAGAAGCGCGCGGCGTCCGTTGCCGAATAGCCGGAATCTTTCAGGAACAGGATGAAATGTTGAATCACAGCTCCGATGGTCCCAATGGCCAGCGTGGACCCACCGAGGATCAGCCAGAAACTGAGGGAGCGGGCGGCTTGTGCGACGCCGATCGATGATGAAGTTTGCGAGAGGTTCTGCGTGGCTAATTCCGGTGCGGAGTCGATACCCAACTCCTCCGGAGCGGAGCGCGTGACCCAAAGCGCCACAGGAAACAGCACAACGAGAATTGCGGTGCCGAGCAATTGCAGGGCATGGCGCCATCCCAGCGTGTGCGCGAGAAAATTAATCAACAGAGGTGCAACGACTCCCCCAAGTCCGAGACCCAGGTAGGCGTAACCCATGGCGCGCCCGCGGCGGCGGGAAAACCAGCGCGAGATCAAAACCTGGTTGGGGATGGGCCCCGCGAGGACGTAGCCCAAAACTTCCATGATGCAAAGAACTTCGAACTGCCAGAAGCGCGTCATCCAGCCCATTAGGAGAAGTGGAAGCCCAACGAGGCCCACGCCGACGAGAATCACCAAACGCGCGCCAACGCGGTCGATCAACGTGCCGGCCAGGATGCCGAACGGAAGTCCGGCGAAAAGAAATCCGAGAAAGAAACCTTGCGTGACTTGGGCGCGAGTGAAACCGAGCGACTCCACGAAGTAGGGGTAAAAGACGGGGAAGCCGTAGAAGATAATGCCGACGACGCAGAAAAGATTCAGAAAAGCGGCAACAACAATCCACCAGCCGTAATAAATGTGATTAGGCGAAGCGTCTGACCCGCTCGAGACCATTGGCCCCCGGAGGTGCGTTCATTTCGGAATACGGAGTGGGAAGGTTAACGTGAATGGCAGGTGGATTTCATCCAAATTCGGGACCGGCAATCGCACAGACTGGATCGGTATTGCCGGGTTGGGCGTTTGCGCCGCGAAACATTCGCATTAGCCTGCGGGAGTGGGTAAAACCGTGGGAGCGCAACAACTCCATCGCCATCCGATTGGCGGAACGGCAGTCCGCGATAAGCGTTTCACGGGAAGAGCGGGCCAGAAATTCCTGGAGAAGATATTCTGCTGCGGCCTGGGAACTCGCTACCCAGGGGCCGAGATGATCGGCGAAGAGACCATTGCGGCCGAATGCGTAGCCCTGCAAGTCGTTGTGACGCCAACTGGCTATGGCGAGATTCGGTGAACTGTCTCGAAGGGAACGCAGCAGAAAGCTGCGATCGGCGCCAAATATTTCACGATCCCGCTTGAAGATGAGTTCTAGTTGCGCGTCTTCGAGCGCTGGGGCGGAGAAATGGGGCGGACGGCCGGTCACGTTGGGCGGTCTTTTTAGCATCCATCGCTCGATCTCATATTCGGGTACGAACCCCAATTTCGCGTAAAGCGGCTGGCCTTGCGGAGTGGCGTCGAGCTTCATGGTGGGAAGTTCTTGCTGGTCAAGATACTCGATGCTGCGCTGCAAGAGCTGTGTGCCGATGCCGCGTTTTTGGTGGGCAGGGTCAACCAAAACCATGCCGATCCACGCGAAGCGCTTTTCGTAGGCAATCGTTGTGGCGGTGCCGCAGACTTGCGCATCCTCTTCGGCTACAAAACATCCGGTGGGGCTGGCGTCGAGGAAGCGGCTCCAGTCGGCGCCAGTCTGATTCCATCCCGCTCGTTCATTCAGGCGGAGACCCGCAGGAACATCGAGTTTGGTCATCAAGCGAAGGTGCATACCGAGAATTTCCTGAAAGATTGTAAACTGCTGGGAGCATACCGGAACCGTCAGGGCGCATGCCAATCAATTCGAGTAGAATCGCGCGGCAAGGTGCGCCAGCGCGGAAAAGAGAAAAAAACGGAAATGGCGAGTAATCCGAACGCGATTGAGAATGTCGAAGAACTGGAAGACCTGTTGAGCCAGCCGACTCTGGGTGCGATTCAGGCTCTGGGCGCGCAGGAAGGCGACATCGTGGTGCTGGGCATCGGCGGGAAAATGGGGCCGTCACTGGCACGCATGGCGAAACGCGCTTCGGAGATGGCGGGAGTGAAGCGGCGGGTCATTGGAGTGGCGCGATTTTCGTCTGCCGCGTTGGAGCAGCGATTGCAATCTTGGGGCGTCGAGACGGTGCGCTGCGATCTCCTCGATATTGCTTTGCTGCGCAAACTACCCGACGCGGCCAATGTGGTGTTCATGGCGGGAATGAAATTTGGCACCACGGGGCAGGAGGCGTTGACGTGGGCGATCAACAGCTTTCTGCCGGGAGTGATCGCGGAACGATACAAGCACAGCAGAATCGCCGTGTTTTCCACAGGGAACGTCTACGGTCTAACGCCCGTCTCGCAAGGTGGCTCGCGCGAAGGCGATGCGCTGAATCCGTCGGGAGAATACGCGATGAGTTGCCTGGGACGCGAGCGCATATTCGAGCACTTTAGCCGCGTACACCAGACGAAGATGACCATTCTGCGACTGAACTATGCCACCGAGCTGCGTTACGGCGTGCTGGTGGATATCGCGCAGCACGTCCATGCGGGAAGGCCGGTGCGGCTGTCGATGGGATACCTGAACGCGATTTGGCAGGCCGATGCTTCGGCTGTGAGCCTAGCGTCACTCGCGCACGCCGCTTCGCCGGCAAATGTGATCAATATTACCGGACCTGAATTACTGAGTGTGCGAGCGGTCGCGCAAGAGTTTGCGAAGCTGATGAAAAAGCACGTTACGTTTGAAGGACAGGAATCGAGCGACGCGCTCTTGAGCAATGCGGAAAAGTCGTACGGGCTTTTTGGGCGGCCGCAGGTGAGCGCGCAGCAAATGATGGGTTGGATTGCGGAGTGGGTGACCAAGGGTGGCACAAGCTTAGCCAAGCCAACGCACTTTGAGGAGCGGGCCGGACGCTTTTGAGTAGCGGGATCGCAGATTAGCCGGGGAGATAAATGGCCGTACGGATGGACGCGAAAATTCGGCAGGTTTTGCAAAAGGGCACGGTGATTCCAGCCCATCCACTGGCATTGACGGCGGCTCGCCGGCTGGATGAGCGCCGGCAGAGGGCACTGTCGCGCTACTACATCGCGGCGGGCGCGGGTGGCTTGGCCGTTGGCGTACATACGACTCAATTCGCGATTCGAGATGCGCGCGTCGGCCTATTTGAACCGGTATTGCAATTGGCGGCAGAGGAGATGGATCGCGCGGACGTGGGTCGCGCGGAGCCGATGGTGCGCGTAGGCGGTATTTGCGGAGAGACAGCGCAGGCGCTGCGCGAAGCACGGCTCTTGGCAGACTTGCGATACAGCGCCGGGCTTCTGAGTTTGGCCGCTGTGAAAGACCTCGACGAGCGAGCGCTCATCTCGCATTGCCGCGAAATCGCGCAGGTCTTGCCGATCATCGGCTTCTACCTTCAGCCTGCCGTGGGCGGGCGAGAGCTTTCCTACAAATTCTGGCGAGAGTTTGCCGAGATTGAAAATGTAGTGGCGATCAAGATTGCGCCATTCAACCGGTATCAAACGCTGGATGTGGTGCGGGCCGTCGCGGAATCCGGACGCGACATCGCGCTATACACGGGCAACGATGACAACATCCTGATGGACCTGGTCACTCCGTATGTGTTCCGGAGCAACGGAGAGGATCGCGCGTGCCGGATCGTGGGAGGGTTGCTGGGGCATTGGGCAGTTTGGACGAGAGGCGCGGTGGAGTTGTTGCAGGAGTGCCACGCGGTGGCGTCCGCAGGGCAAGCAATTCCTCGGAAGGTCCTGCAACGGAACGTGGAGGTAACCGATTGCAACGCAGCCTTCTTCGACGCCGCGAATCATTTCGCGGGATGTATTGCAGGTTTGCATGAAGTCCTGCGACGGCAGGGCCTGCTGGAAGGGATCTGGTGCCTAGACCCAAATGAAGGCCTCGGACCGGGACAACGCGAAGAGATTGCCAGAGTGTATGCTGCGTACCCGCGCTTGAACGACGACGCGTTTGTGCGCGCAGGATTGGACGATTGGCTAAGGCCCTAGCGCCCGTTGATCCGCTAGTTTTTCGGGTTGCCGGCTTTCTTCCTCAGGATCCCGGCGGAAAGCAGCGTGACCGCCAATCCCACGGGAAACACCTCAGCGAACGTCAGGGCGACGTTGTTTATGGGATTGTCGTACATCTGCTTGAACTGCTTGGCCTGCTGGATCATCGCATCCATTTTTTCCGGCGTGGCACCGGAGGCCTTGGCACGTTCGATCATGTGGGCGGCATACTTATCGGAAAAGTCCGGCATGAATTTGTAATAGACGATCTCCCAGGTAGCTACATAGCAAGCGCTGGAGATCAAGGTAATCAGGATGCCGACCGCGAAGCCGCGACCGAAGGTCAGACGGCCGCCCGCAACATTTTCTCGATAGGAACGCACCCCAAAGAAGATCATCAAAGCCGAGACCACGATCAGGGTGTAGCCGAGGTAGGCGCCTTTGTCGAAGCCGATCTTGTCGGCTAAGCGGGCGGTAATGAGCATGAAGACGGCCGAAATTGCGCCGGAGATCAGGCCGAACGTGAGAACTGTTTTTTTCATGGGATGGCACTCTCCTTATGTAAAAACTGCGTTGACGTGGCCGAAGTGTAATGAGGGAGCCGCTCCGTGTCGTCATACTTTCGGGTGATTTTTCTTTCTGAAGCGAAAAATCATCCTTTTGGGTAGCGAGGAGGCGTCATGGAATCAGCCGGTCGGCCTTGCCGATCTGCACGGCTTGGGTACGCCGCTTTGCGCCGAGCTTATCAAACAGCCGGCTCGAATGGGTCTTTACGGTGTTCTCACTCACAAACAGCTGGGCAGCAATCTCGCGATTGCTCAACCCCTTGGCGATGAGCCCGAGGATCTCCAGTTCGCGCGCGGTGATGCCCAGTTCGCTCAGGCGGTTCTGGTCCACGGCGAATGGGTCCGTGGCGGGCACGGGGATTTCCTTGATTATAGTTGTGGGCTTCCTGGTGAGTGTCAGACCGAGCCAGATGCCGATGCCAGCAAACAGCGCGGCGACCAACGCGACATAAATCTCCACGGAATACTCCACGACGAGGAAGCGGTACTCGGTGAGTTTCAGGACCGCCACAAGCAGGCCGCCACATACTCCATAGAGCAGGATGTCGCGTATCGCGCGGCGGCGCGAACTGGGAGAGGATTCCGTCGTCGAGGTCACGTTAAGGGCATGATATCCGAAGCGGGCCCGCTTGGGGAGCACCCGCGTCGTTCCCTAGACGTAGTCGAACAGGGTCATGAAGCCGAAGTCCATGTGGAGTTGTTGGTGGCAGTGGAATAGCGTGAGGCCGGGATTGTCCGCAACGAAATCGACGTGGGCTTCCTGATAGCCGCCGACCATCAGCACGTCTTTCAGAACGCCCGCCGTGGGAATTCCGGCGAAATTAGTTAATTCGAAGGAATGGCGATGCAGGTGGATGGGGTGGATGTCGTCGCTGGCATTGCGCATCTTGAGCCGATAGCGCTTGCCTTGTTTCAGATGAAACGTCGCGGGGACTGCGGCTTCGGTCATGGGGTAAGCGGAGCCGTTGATGGTCCAAAGATTAAAACCTTCGTGAGCGGCATTGTCTTTGGCGAAGGTCATTTCGAAGGTTTCATCGGGTGGAGGAGCGGAAGCGCCAGATTTGCCGAAATGCGTGTAGTTCCATTTGAAAGGTGGAGGAGCAATCCACGCCGGGGCGCCTTTATGGTTGGCGTATTCGACGACGATACCCAAGCCGTGACGCCGATCATCGTCGGCTAGATCACCGAGAATCCACACGCCGGGATGATTCATTTCCACGATCGCGGAAATGCGTTCGGCGGTGCCGAGCCACAGTACCGGGACTTTGACGGGATTCGGAACAGGGTTGCCGTCGAGCGCAAGAACCTGGAAGGAGTGCCCGGGCAGGGCCAGGCTGCGAATTTCCGTGGCGCTGCCGTTCAATATGTGAAAAAGAACTCGCTCGCCGGATTTGACGCGAATGGGGTCG
>Ga0335085_10011852_pt1 | contig 12884 bp, 13 predicted proteins | sample Lox_Sample_45_FD_206712 | JGI IMG/M metagenome (GOLD analysis project Ga0335085, IMG submission 206712) | Soil microbial communities from Loxahatchee National Wildlife Refuge, Florida, United States - Lox_Sample_4.5 | ecosystem: Environmental > Terrestrial > Soil > Wetlands | place: USA...
CAGCATTATCGTGGTCATGATTTTTCTCGTGTTCTATTACCGGCTGAGTGGTGTCAATGCAGTTGTGGCCCTGCTCTTCAATTTGATCATCTTGCTGGCGTTTCTGGCGGTTGTCCCGGGCGCGGTGCTGACCCTCCCCGGCATCGCCGGACTAATTTTGACCATTGGCATGGGAGTGGACTCCAACGTCCTCGTTTTCGAGCGCATCCGCGAGGAACTGCGCAATGGGAAACTCCCTGCCCCTGCAGTGGATACGGGGTTCGATCGCGCTTTTCTGACAATTATTGACACCCACGTCACCACGATCGTATCTGCCGTGTTTCTATTCCTTTTCGGGGCGGGCACCCCGGTTCGGGGCTTCGCCATTACCTTGGTGATCGGTTTGCTTGCTAACGTCTTTACTTCGATCTACGTGTCGCGGGCGATCTTCGATTACCACCTGTCTCATATGGACAGGGAAGACGAACTCAGTATATAGAAGGTCCGTCGAGTACTAGGACGGCCTATCCGAATATCGCCGGCCGGGCACAAAGTCGCTCGCCGCGGTGTCAAAGCTATGGGGCGGGACTAGGCATGGAATTCTTCAAAGGCGTTAACGTCGACTGGATGGGGAAGGCGAAGTATTTCGCCTCGCTCTCCGCCATCCTTCTGATCGCCGGCTGGGTCTCGATTTTCATGCGCGTCTCCAAGAATCCCTCCGTGATGTACGGCATCGATTTCCGGGGCGGCACGCTCGTCACCGTGCGCTTCGCCGGCAAGCCGCCCATCGACGAAATTCGCAAGGGCCTGGCCCAGGCCGGATTGCCCAACAGCACCATTCAGGGCATCAGCGACACGCAGGCCGTCGGCTCGCAGAACGATGTGCTCATCGGCCTGGAGCAAACGCAAGGCGACGACTCGCTCGACGCCGGCAAGCAGAAAATTCTGGAAGTGCTCAACAAGACTTTCGGAACCAACGCCGCGGGCAAGGCCGACTTCAACTCCACCACACCCGCCACGATCGCCGCCGACCTCACCGAAAAAGATCCGCTCAAGCTCGGCACCGGCGCCGGTGACAAATATACACAACTGGCCACGCAGCTCGCCGCGGCGCGCGACACCGACCACGGCGGCATCGTCACGAACTTCGACCAGCTCCAGAATGTTCCCGGCGTCACACCCGCCGTCGTTGCCACTTTGAATAACGATTACTCGCTCGGCACCTTCGCCATCCGCGACGCCGAAATCGTCGGACCCAAGGTCGGCGCGCAGCTTCGCCGCCAGGCCATGCTCGCAACTTTGTATGCTCTCGGCGGCATGTTGTTGTATATTGCGTTCCGCTTCGAGTGGGTGTACGGGGCCGCGGCTGTCATCGCCGTCTTCCACGACGTGCTGATCACGCTGGGTTTCTTTTCGTTGTTTCATTACGAAATTTCGCTGACGGTGATCGCGGCTTTGCTCACCCTGGTCGGCTATTCGATGAACGATACGATTGTGATTTTCGATCGCGTGCGGGAAAACCTGCGGCTCATGCGGCGCGAACCCTTCGCGGACATCGTGAACAAGTCCATCAATCAGACTCTTTCGCGCACCATCCTCACCAGCGGGCTCACGTTCCTCACTGTGCTCGTGCTTTATCTGTTGGGGGGAGAAGTTCTTCGCGCGTTCTCTTTTGCCATGGTAGTGGGAGTTGTGGTAGGAACGTACTCCAGTTTTGGCATTGCGGCACCCATCGTGGTTCTCTGGAATAAATACCGCGGTGACTCGGGAGCAACCGTCCGCACCGGATCTGCAGCCGGAAAACGCGGGCCGGCAGTAGCAAGGAGCTAGGCTATGTTCAATCAACTTGTCGTGTCCGGGCAGCAGGAAGGAACCCACAAGCGCTGGACGGTGGCAACGTCGTTCGGCGTGCAGGTCATCATTGTGGGTATCATGATCCTGATTCCGCTCATCTATACCGAGGCATTGCCCAAAGGCATGCTCAACACATTCCTGGTGGCTCCGGCGCCTCCGCCTCCGCCTCCACCGCCTGCCGCTCCCGTCAAGGTCGTTCGGCCCCGCATCGTTCAGCCGCAGACCATGACCGCTCCCACGGTTATCCCCAAGAAAGTTGAAATGATCAAGGATGCCGCGCCCGACATCGGTGCGGGCAGCAACGGCTTCGGTGTCGCCGGCGGTACCGGTGACGTCCTCGGCGGCGGAATTATGAATCAGGCCCCGCCCCCGCCACCCAAAGCAGCCCCTTCCCGCATCAAAGTGGGTGGCCAGGTTCAGCAGGCTAACCTGCTGCACCAGGTGCTGCCGACCTATCCGGCGATCGCCAAGACGGCGCACGTCTCCGGCACCGTCCGGCTGCACGCCGTCATTTCCAAGGACGGCACGATTCAGGAATTGCAATACGTCTCCGGTCCCGCGCTGCTGATGCGCGCGGCCATGGACGCGGTTCACGAATGGAAATATCGGCCCACCATGCTCAATGGCGAGCCTGTCGAGGTGGACACCACGATTGACGTTGTGTTTTCGCTGGGCGGTGGCTAGAAAGATCGGGTCCCGCTCGCGGGTCCGGTTCGCTGGGGAGGGGAATTCCGACCGGCAGCACATCCTGCCGCGATCGATTTTGACGTGACGGAGGAGGATCGAACGCTATGTTTGTCTACGCACTGTTGGCGATGTTTCAGGAGCAGGAGGTCGGCTGGGATCTCATCACCATGTGGCACAACATGGGCTACCCCGCCAAGACCGTCGTAGGTATTTTGTTCGTTATGTCCGCGTGGTCCGTTGGCATCATGATTGACCGCGCTCTCATGTACAGCGCGGCGCGCAAGCAGTCTCGCGTATTCGTTCAGCAGGTCGCCGGCGCGCTCAAGGACAACAAGCTCGATGAAGCCATCTCCATCGCCGAGCGCAACAAGAAGAGCCACATCGCCAAGGTCGTCGCCACCGGTCTCTCGGAATTCCAGGCCGCTTCCTCGCAGGTCAGCGATGAGGAAGTGATCGAAGCCGCCAAGCGCGGTCTCGAGCGCTCCGTCGCCATCGTGCACGCCGAAATGAAGCGCGGCCTATCCGGTCTCGCCACCATCGGCTCCACGGCTCCGTTCGTCGGTCTGTTCGGCACCGTCATGGGCATCATCAACGCGTTCAAAGGCATTTCCAACCAGAAGGTCACCGGTCTGTCGGCCGTCGCCGGCGGTATCGCTGAGGCGCTGGTCACCACGGCTCTCGGTCTTCTCGTCGCCGTGCCTGCCGTCTGGACCTTCAACTACTTCACGAACCGCGTGGAAGCCTTCGACGTCGAGATGGACAACTCGTCGATGGAGCTCATCAACTACTTCATCACCCGCCGGGGTGGAAAGAAGTAACCCATGGCCTACAAGCCTAAAGCACCACCGGTGATGGCGGCTCCCAACGTCATCCCGATGGCGGACATCATGCTCGTCCTGCTGATCATCTTCATGGTCATCACGCCCATGCTGCAAAAGGGCTTGCCCGTGAATATGGCCAAGGCCGAGAACGCCGAAAAGATGCCCAACGCCGATCGCGACGATGCCATCATCGTCGCCGTCACCCGAGATGGCCACCTCTTCCTCGGCAGCCGGGAAATCGAACTCAATGAAATTACCGGCGAAGTGAAAGATCAGCTGTCCAACCGTCTCGATAAGACGGTGTACGTCCGATCCGATGCGCGCGCCAAGTATGGCGACGTGGTCAAGGCCGTCGACGAAATCCGCGCGGCCGGCGTTGAAAATCTGGGCCTGCTCACCGAGAAGCCCCAGGGCAAAAACGCTCCACCGCCGCCTCCCGGCGATTAGTCGGCTCGGCAGAAAGAAGTTAAGGAGTCTTCCTATGGGAATGTCAGTTGGTGGCGGTCAGGGTGGCCCGGTTTCCGAGCCCAATATCGTTCCGCTGATCGACGTGCTGCTCGTGCTGATCATCATTTTCATGGTCATCACGCCCCGCACGCCGACCGGCCTTTCCACCATCGTTCCTCAGCCTCCTCCGCCGAATCAGAAGCAGACCGAGCCCGACAACCGCACCATCGTCGTGCAGGTCATGCCCAACGGAAAGCTGAAGATCAATCAGGACGATAGCGACTGGAACAACCTCGGTCCGCGTCTGTTCGATATCTTCAAGGAACGCGCCGATAAAATCGCGTTCGTGAAGGGCGATGACGACGTCGAATTTGCCCAGGTCGCCCGCGCCATCGATATCATGCGCGGCTCCGGCATCGATCACGTCGGTCTCATCACCGCCAAGATCGAAGCCGGCCAGTAAATCGGCGGGGGGAAGCGCGGGGCGTCGGCCCCGCGAAACAGCAGTGTGTTCTCTTCCGGGCTTTAGCCCCGGAAACTCTGGCACTCATTCAAGGAGAGCAGGATGCAGCGCAAGCCCCACATTCTGATTGTGGCCGTCCTCGCGGCCTCGGTTGCTGCCGGCGTCGGATGCGACAGGCTTCGCGCCCGCGACAAACTCAACAAGGGCGTGAACGCGTACAAGAACGCGCAGTTTGACGAAGCCATCGCGGACTTCCAGGCCGCCAAGCAATACGATCCCACGCTGACCAACGCCCAGCTGTATCTCGCCACGGCCTACGCCACGCAGTACATCCCCGGCGCGCCCTCGCCCGAGAACATCCGCAACGGCGAAAACGCGGTAGCCGAGTTCAAGAGTATTCTCGACACCGACCCGAACAACGTCTCCGCCATCGACGGCATCGGCTCCATCCTTTACAACATGGGCGGCACGCCGTTCGACGAGAAAAAGCTCGAAGACTCCAAGTCCTATCACGAAAAGCACATCGCGTTGAAACCGGACGATCCCGAGCCATATTACTGGGTCGGCGTCATCGATTGGTCGCTGGCCTATCGCGCCAACAAGACCATGCGCGACGACTTCAACAAAACCTCCAAGAAGCCGGTGAAGGAAAGCGATCCCATGCCGCCCGCGCTGGCCACCCAGTTCGCGCAGAAATACGGCATGACCATCGACGAGGGCATTCAGAACCTCCAGACGGCCATCCAGAAGAAGAGCGACTACGACGACGCCATGGCTTACCTCAACCTGCTCTATCGCCAGAAGGCCGACACCGAAACTTCGGCGGCCGCCCGCGACGAGGACCTGAAGCAGGCCGACGATCTGGTCGACAAGGTCAAGGCCATCAAGCAGAAGAAAGCCAACATCTCGCCGACTTCATAGTCGCGAGACCGGTTTTCGAAAACTTGCGCAGCAAAACAAAACGGCGGGCTGAAAAGCCCGCCGTTTTCTTTCCAAGCGCCGGCAGCTCGCCGGCTCTTTTTTCTAAGCCGTCTGCTTCAAATAAAAACCAAAAACCGCCAGCCCCAGCCCGCACAGCAGCAACAGCGGCGAAAGATACGTGCTCACCAACCCGCTCACCGGCATGGGGAGCAACATCGCGCTGTACCCGGCCGCGAAATAATGCACCACCGCGCCCAGCAGCACGCACAACAGCCCGTTGCGGATCTTGCCGTTTCCAACTGCGTCGCGCCCGAAATCGACGCTATTTCGCCGAACAGCGCTCATTGCTTCCCGGCAATAAGGACACTGTGTAATCTGGTCGAATACTTCCCGCCCGCAATGCGGGCACTGCCTTGTCGGCATTTTCTTTTCTGACCTCGGGTTCGATGCTAGGGGCCCGTGCCCCGGCTGTCAATTTCGCAGCCATGCCGCAAGGCCCTAAACGGTAACGGGGCGAAACTCCGCCGAAACCGCTCTCGCCCCATAAAACCCGGCCGCTGGCCGAAAGTTTCGGGGCTGGCCCCGGGGCGTCGCGCCTAGGTCACCTCCACCGCGGGATAGTCTTCCACATACTCTTCGCCGTATGCCCCGTAATAGGCCACTTTTCGCGCGGCAAAATCGACGTCGTACCGCACCACGCCTGCTCGCCACGTGGCCGCCAGGAATTCGGGAAACGTGCTGTTCCCGGCCTGGTCGGTCCGCAGCGCCCGGATCAGCGCCTCGCGATCGAATGGCGGTACGTCGGCGATCCCGGTCACCAGTGGCGCTCCCTGCGTGACTACCGGCCCCAGCTGCGTCAGATACACGCTCTGGCACGACGGCAAATACCACAGGTTCCGCGTCACGCCCGCGCGCCGCAGCGTTTCGGCCAGGTACGGAAAGCCGCCCACTTTCGGCCGCCCGGCCATGGCCCGCTGCTGCGCGCGCTGCAGATTTTCGATCGCTTCGCTCATCCGTCTCCTTCGCTTCCGCTACCAGGCCGGATTGCCGCCCTTGTAGATCCAGTCCTTTACCTCTTCGTTGTAGATTTTCCGCTTGCTGAAAAGCCAATGGCCGTCCACCTTCACCATCTCGTCTTCGTAGTTACCGAACGAATCGAGCTGTCCGCTGCGCTTCGGGGTGTTGTTGCTGTAATGAAACCAGTAGGCCCGGCCGGTCGCGTGGTCGCCATCCACCTTGATCACGATGTTCGAAATGTTGTGCCGCCCCACCGAGGCCCACAGCGCCGAACCATCCGGAGCCGCCTGAGGAGCCGCTGCCGCCTGATCCGCGGCTCTCTTCGCCATATCGGCGATCACTTTGCGAATCGCATCGCGCCCCTTCACCTGCGGTCCGTAATCCAGCACGCCGTCTTCGGTGAACGTGGACGCGTACGTGTCCGCGTCGTGAAAATCCAGCGCGAACATGTAACGCCCCTGCAGATCCTCGATTTCCGCCCGGTCTTCCGCATAGTTCGAATAACCCGATGTCGCCGAACGAGTCACCGCCGCCGTCAACACCACCAGCGCCACGCCCGCCAGCAAAGTTCCCGCCATCTTCTTCATGTCATCCCCCCGGTCCAGATTTGGAGTCCCCGGCCACCCGGTCGCGGCACATCATACTGAATTCGAGTGGCACAGACACTCTTGTCTGTGGTCGGACGAAGAAAACCTGACCAGGGTGACAGGCGCCGTCGCTGCGAACTCCCAGAGGTAAGAGCCGACTAGGGCAGGCTGGACAGAAACGCCTTCATCTCGCGCAGCACATCCGCCTCGTTTGACTGAAACACGTAGTGATTCGCGTGAGGCAATCGCACCACCCGCGCAGACGGTTGCCCGGCCGCGAACGCGTCCGCCTGCCTTCCCGTCGCGATCTCATCGCGGGCTTCGGCCGCCGCTCGCGCTGCCGCGTCACTCGCCGCAAGCGCCCCTTGGTCGTGCGGAACCGCGAAAATCGCGAGGATGGGAACCGAAATGGGTTTTGTGAACTTCTCTTCGCCCGCGATCATCCCTGCAATGGCGGGCGGAACCGCAGGCGCAGGTGTCTGCGCTGCGAGCGCCGCGGCCGGCAAATTCGCCAGGCTCTTCTGCCAATCCCGCACCTCGTCCTCAACCTTCGGCAGCAGTCCCTGCAATTCCTGCGCGATCTTCATTTGGTCCCTCGGGCTCATGCTGGCTTTCAATTGATCCATCGTCTTCTTCAGATCGCCGAGATCCATATTCATGTCCCCGCGCACGGCGTCGTAGTACGCGTAGGCGTAGCCCGCGTCCAGGTAGATGAGTCCGGCCACTCGTTCCGGATGGCGCGTGCCCACCGAACTCAACTCCTCGCCCGCGAACGAATGTCCCGCCAGAACGGGGCGATTGATCTTGAGCGCGTCCATCACGGCCAGAATGTCGTCACCAAGCCGCTCGGCGGAATAGTTTCCGTCTTGCGGCACAGGCGCGCTCGAATCTCCGAATCCTCGCCGCGTGATTCCGTAGACGTGGTAAGCAGATGTCAGCTTCGGCGCGAACTTGTCGAACACGTGCGCCGTGTTGCCGAGCCCCGCCAGAAAGATCAGCGGCCTTCCGGTGCCGCCCCAGTCGAGCACCTCCAGCTTCACGTCCTTCTCGACGGTCACGAAGTGGATCGTATGCGACGAGGGGTCCTTCCACGCTGTTTCCTTTGTCGCCCGCGCGTAGTCCAGCTCCTGCGGCGGGTCCGACCCGCGTTTCCACGTTCCGATGATCGAATTTCCATCCGCGCTCAACTTCCCTTCGTAGACGCCTTGAGTCGACTCGACGGTGAATCGCAGGTTCGATCCTTGAAGAGTCATCGTTGTCACCGGGGTGCTGGTACCAAAGTCCGTCGTTGGCTCCACGGCGATGATCGCACCGTGCCACGCGCCCTCATCGCCCTTGGTCACTCGCAGAATGCCCCGAACACGTTGCCCGCCGAGTTGAAGGGTTCCCTGCCAGTCGCCAGCAATGTCCTGTGCGTAGGCGCCGCGGGCCAGCATCATCACGGCCGCGGTAACCCAGAGCAATTTTCTCATTTGCGTACCTCCAAAGCTTCCGGTCGCCACGCTAAGAGTTCCCTGTGCTCCGGCGACTGTCGCGACCCCAGGACCGACGAACGGTCGGCCAGCAAGAAGCATCTTTGTCGGCCCAATCATCGGAAGCTCGACGTTCGCGACCGGTCATAAAACTTGCGGTTCGTGTTTCAGGCTGTCGCTACCACCCGCACGCGACCCTGTCGGCCCGATTCGGACGCGGGCTTCACGGTGATTTCAACGTCCCGACCGAGCAGCGTCAGAAATTCCAGAAGCCGCTCGGTGGAAAACCCTGCAAGCTGACCCCGCAGCAGGCGAGAAATCTTCGGCTGATCGACCTTCAGAATTCGAGCCGCGCGCATCTGTGTCATCTGCCGTGCCCGAATCGTCTCGGCCACTCGCATCGCCAGTCCCGCCTTCGCCTGCCGCTCTTCCGGATTCGGGAGCCCGATATCGGCGAACACGTTCCCGCTGCCTTCTTTCACTCGAATTGTTCGCGTCATCGTCCCGTTTCCTCTTGGCCCGCGAGCCATCGGCTATGTTCATCCTCGCCTCGTCTGAGCCGCAGCCGGATCAGATCGAAGTGCGCCACGGCGGTCCCTCACCGCGCCGCGCATGCCAGACCGCCAGTATAAAAATTTCTCTCTCAGTCGAAATGTAATACACGTGATACCGCGTGCTTCCCAGCAGCAGGCGTCGAGTGCCGGAAACAGGGGATTGCGGATATCGCCGCCCGATGTGCGGCGTGCTCGCAATTAGCTCAAATGATTCAGTAAGTTCGTTCAGGAAGAGATCCGGCGCGGCGGGACGGTTCGTGCGCCACCATTCATCAATTTCGCGTATCTGCGCTTCGGCCCGGGGAGTGGTTTGGACCGAAAGCGTCACCGCTGCCGTCGCAGCTCGTCCAAAATCTCCGAGGCTGGCCGCAGCTGGCCTGCTTCAACCGATTGAGACGAGGCAGAAAGTGCTTCATGGAGGGCGCGCCGTTCCTCGGCCGTCAGGTCGTCGCCCTCGTCATCGGCGACAAGGTTGATCACCGTGCCGTCGCGCAATGTCGTCGGTTCGTCCAGCACAATGCGCCCGTTTTGCACGCGCGCGCGAAGAGGACTCATCTCGCCACTATACGAGCTTTGCCGCACCCCCGCAACGTAGAGCCATCCGCAGCTGACGACGCAACAACATCGTCCGTTCCCGGGTCCTATTACCTCGGTTCCATTGCCTCCGGCGAATTCTTTTTGTAACGTGCGAAAGTGCCATGGCGCAAACGGGCACGCACGACCGCAGTCCCGGCCAGACATCCGCCGGATCAGACGTCGTCCCGCGAAAGCTTCAGGAACTGGCGTCCAACAGGAAAAACTGAAATGTCTGCGGCAAGCTCACCTCCGGTGCAGCTTTTGGCCGCGCCGTCGCACAGCGCAGCAAATCGCTACTCGTTCGCCCCCACTCAAACGCCTTCACCCCACGAACGAATTCGGGAATGTTTTCCATGTCTCTATGCCTCCTTGCTTCTCTGTCTCCGTGACCAAATCAAGTGGGACACCCTCCCGGGTAATTTCGCCCGTAACCCACTGAAAACAAACAAAACGCGTACACAACAAGTGGGACACTTTTGTAGTCCTCCCAGCGCGCTACGAAGTCACCCATCAGACGCATTCGTCGCGTGCGCGCGAATGCCGAAAATTCGAGTCACCTTAGTCCGAATGCAGAAAGGAGAGTCTGTGCCACTTCGGGCAAAGGCGAATTCGGGAACGGGGGCGGCTGGGATTACAATGGGAGGAATGGCGGAGCCACTTTCCAAGCCGGGGCTTTCGATTGCGGCGCGGAGTACCGTGGATTTGCGGTTTTCCGAGCTGTTGGACAAGGTGCGGAAAAACCGGCCGGGCGACGATCTGGAGCTGCTGCGGCGTGCGTACGATTTCGCGGCGGAGCAGCACCGGTCGCAGACGCGGCTTTCGGGCGAGCCGTACCTGACGCATCCGGTGGAAGTGGCGCACCTGCTGGCGGACATGAAGCTGGACGCGACGTCGATCGCGGCGGCGCTGCTGCACGACGTTGTCGAAGACACCAAGCAGCCCATCGAAAAAATTTCCGAACAATTTGGGGCGGACGTGGCGCGGCTGGTCGAGGGCGTCACGAAAATCAGCAAGCTGGATTTGCTGGCGCCGGAAGATCGCCAGGCGGAAAACGTCCGCAAGATGCTGCTGGCGATGGTGAATGATGTGCGCGTGGTGATGGTGAAGCTGGCCGACCGGCTGCACAACATGCGCACGCTGGAATATCTGCCGCCGGAGCGGCAGCAGAGAATCGCGCGCGAGACGCTGGATATCTACGCGCCGGTGGCGAACCGGCTGGGCATGGGCTTGATCCGCGGCGAGCTGGAAGACCTCGCGTTCCGCTATCTCGAGCCCGAAGCGTTCCTGGAACTGAAGAAAAAAGTCGCGAACAAGCAGAACACGTTCGACAAATTCCTGGCCGAAGTGCAGGACTCCATCCGCGAAAAAATGGTGGAGAACGGGATTCCGGCCGAGGTGCAGGCGCGCATCAAGCGGCTTTATTCCGTGCACATGAAAATCCAAAAACAGCAGCGCAACCTGGACCAGATTTACGACCTGCTGGCGGTGCGGGTGATCACGGACACGGTGAAGAATTGCTACGCGGCGCTGGGCGTGATTCACCAGATGTGGCGGCCGGTGCCCGGGCGGTTCAAGGACTATATCGCCATGCCGCGGCCGAATTTGTATCAATCGCTGCACACGGCGGTGATTCATTCGGGCCAGCCTTTTGAAGTGCAGATTCGCACGCAAGAAATGCACCGCATCGCGGAGCAGGGCGTGGCGGCGCACTGGAAATATAAGGGCGGGGCGGAGGTGGCGGCGCACTCGGCGGACGATCAGCGCATCGTCTGGATGCGGCACCTGATCGAATGGGTGCAGGAGATGCAGGAGCCGAGCGAGTTTTTGTCGACGCTGCGCGTGGATTTGTATCCCGAAGAGGTTTACACGTTCACGCCGAAGGGACGCGTGGTGGTGCTGCCGCGGGGCGCGACGCCGGTCGATTTCGCGTACGCGGTGCATACGGAAGTGGGGCATCAGTGCAGCGGCGCGAAAGTGAACGGCGAGATGGTGCCGCTGCGGCACGCGCTGGCGAATGGCGACGTGGTGGAGATCACCACGCAGAAAGGGCACGGGCCTTCGCGGGATTGGCTTTCGTTCATCCACACGTCGCGCGCGCGCAGCAAGATTCGCCAGTGGATTCACCTGCACGAACGCGAAGAGGCTACCGAGGTCGGCCGCAAGCTGCTGGAGAAGGAAGCACGCGCGGCGGGCGTGAGCCTGAAAAAAATTCCGGAGGAAGACTGGCTGCGCGTGGCCGGCGAGTACGGCGTGTCGCGCCTGGAGGATTTGCACGCCGAGCTGGGCTACGGAAAATGGTCGGCGCGGCAGGTGCTGGCGAAGGTGAGCGGGAAATCGCTCGCTCCGGCGGGAGCCGGGGCCGAGGAGCAGCCACCGGCGAAGCTGGCGTCATCCGTCAAGCGCATGCTGGGGATGGACGAGGCGGCCATCGTGGTGCGCGGCCACGACGACCTGATGGTCTACCGCTCGAAATGCTGCAATCCGATCCTGGGCGACGACATTATCGGCTACGTGACGCGCGGGCGGGGGATCGCGGTGCACAGCAAGAATTGTCCGAACGTCGAAAATTTGCTGTACGAAGCCGATCGCCGGATTGCGGTCGAGTGGGCGGATTCGACGCAGGCGGAATTTCCGGTGCGGCTGCGCATCATCACCGAGGACCGGCCCGGCATGATCGCCGGAATTTCGAACATCATCAGCGGCACGGGCGCGAATATTCGCAGCTTTGAAAGCGGCGGAGACGACAACACGCGGGCGCGCATCGAAGTGGCGCTCGACGTGCGCGACCGCAAGCAGTTGGAACACATCATCGCCTCGATCAAGCGCATCGCCGGCGTTTTCGATATCGAGCGCGTCTACAACGTCTGACGCGCACCTGCTGCGCGCAGAATCTGATACGCATGGCCCGCTCGTGCGCTGCGTCTGATTCGCCTCGCGTTCCCCGTAATCGTTCGGAGACACCGCCCGCCGGGCCCGCCGCTGGCGCGTACAATCGAATTATGGAGTCGACTGAAAATCCGGGCTGGCCGCGACCTGTACGAACGGACAGCTGCGTCGCTGCGCGGCGGCGCGTGTTGCGTGCGTGCGCGGGCTTGCTCCTGGTGCTCGCGGCGGGCGGGTGCAAGTCGATTCAGCCGCTGGATACAAAGGCGCTCGATAGCGCGGGGATGCGGTACGACACGATCGCGCAGCTGAAAGCGCTGAAAATCACGGCGCCGGAAGTGACGCAGATGGCGACGGCGCGGCAGAGCGGGTTTTCCGATGCGAGCTGCATCGCGGTGATGAACGCGTATCGCGGGCGCGGGCAGGCGTTCGACGGCGGCGATGAAGTGGCCGGGCTGATGCGCGCGCAGGTGAGCGAGCAGACGATCGTGGAATTGGCGAAGATGAACGAGCTGGGGCTGCTGGCCGGGGAACTGGAGGCCATGCGGCTCGCCGGGCTTTCGGACGCGATCCTGCTGGAGGTGGCGCGGCACCGGGCGGCGAATCAACCGGTATTGAGCGGA
>Ga0335085_10011853_pt1 | contig 12883 bp, 13 predicted proteins | sample Lox_Sample_45_FD_206712 | JGI IMG/M metagenome (GOLD analysis project Ga0335085, IMG submission 206712) | Soil microbial communities from Loxahatchee National Wildlife Refuge, Florida, United States - Lox_Sample_4.5 | ecosystem: Environmental > Terrestrial > Soil > Wetlands | place: USA...
TGAAAGTTCACATGTGTTTTTTTACCTTACCCCTAGTCCTTCATCCGCTCGTTCTTCTCTGCCCCGCATTTTTTACTCCAACCAGTTGACAAGCGATCACGGGCAAGACTAGGCTAATCCTCGTTGCCGACGTCATGACGAAAAAACTCTACATCCAGACCTACGGCTGCCAGATGAACGACCACGACTCCGAGCGGATGGCCGGATTGCTGGCGCCGGACGGCTATACGATCACCGACCGGATGGAGGAAGCCGATCTGATTGTGATGAACACCTGCAGCATCCGGGAGAAGGCCGAACAGAAGGCGTTCAGCGAGCTGGGCCGCATCCAGCAACTCCACCATCGGCGGCCCGATCTGATCGTCGGGGTGGCCGGCTGCATGGCCCGCCAGGAGGGCGCTGCGCTGCTGACCCGCCATCCCTGGCTCAAGCTGGTCTTCGGCTCCAAGCAGATCGACCAGTTGCCCCGTCTGCTTCGCGAGACGACCGCCAGCGGCCGGCCGGTGATCGCCGTGGATGATCCGACAGGCACGGCGCCGTCGCTGCCGGCCCGTCGCGCGCCCGGCGTGCGCGCCTGGGTCTCCATCATGGAAGGGTGCGAGAACCGCTGCAGTTTCTGCGTCGTGCCCCACAGCCGGGGGCGTGAACGAAGCCGCTGGAGCGGGGAGATCGTGGACGAAGTGACGGCGCTGGCCCGGCAGGGCTATCGGGAGGTGACCCTGCTGGGGCAGAACGTCAATTCCTACGGCCGCACCTCGCCGGAGGGCGTCGACTTTGCCGAACTGCTCCGCCGTCTGGACGGCATCGACGGATTGGACCGGCTGCGCTTCACCACCTCCCATCCCGCTGCGGTGACCGATCGGATGATCCGCGCGATGGCCGAACTGCCGGCCGTGTGCGAGCATCTGCACCTGCCGCTGCAGTCCGGCTCCGACCGGGTGCTGGAACGGATGAACCGCGAATACACGAGGGAGGACTACCGGCGGCGGATCGATTCGCTGCGGGCGGCGGTGCCGGGACTGACGCTGACGACCGACATCATCGTCGGCTTCCCCGGCGAGACGGAGGAGGATTTCGAGCTGACGCTGGAGGCCGTCGCTGCATTCGGCTTCACCGGCCTGTTCGCCTTTAAATATTCCAGGCGGCCCCACACGCCCGCGCTGGAATTGGACGGCCACCTGGACGAGGCGGTCAAGACGGCCCGGTTGCAGCGGGTGCTGGCCGCGCAGCAGGAATTGGTGGCGGCGCGGCAGCGCTCGCTGGTGGGCACGGTCCAGGAGGTCCTGTTCGAAGGGCCCAGCCAGTCGCGCCCCGGCTGGCTCTTCGGCCGGACGCGGGCGAACGACCAGCTCCACGTGGAGGCGCCGGCCTCCCTGATCGGCCGACCGGCCGCGGTGGCCGTCACGCAGCGCCGCGCGCACCATCTTGAAGGCGCGCTGTCGGCCGTATGATTGATCGGGTGTGGCGGCGGGTCGACCGTCTGGTCGCGGCCTGGCCGTTTCTGGCCTCGCCGCTGGCGGCCTGGATCGCCTGGTTCGGCTACGCCGGCCTGATCTTCTATCTCTCCTCCAGACAATTCGGCCCCATCCTGAGTGATCTCCCGCCGAACACCGACAAACTGATTCATCTGATCGAGTACGGCGGCTTCGGCGTGCTCACGTATCACGCGGTGGGCACCGCCGGTTGGGCGCCGGAGGGCCGTTGGCGTGTCGTCCTCGTGATCATGATCGGCCTCGCGTACGGCTTCAGCGATGAATTTCATCAGGCGTTCGTGCCGACGCGGGAGGCGGATGTGCGCGACGTGGCGGCCGATGCGACGGGCACCGCCGTCGGAGCGTGGATCATGGCGCGTCTGACCCGCAATCGGGGGGCGTCGAACGGGTCGCTTTCGAGCGACTCGATTGAGAAGTGAGGAGTTTTGCTGCCTAAATCTTCAGCACTTTGCTCAGAACGGCCACGGACGTGGCCCGGATGAATAATCCACAGAGTTAATCACAGCTAATTCACAGCGATTGTGGAAAAGTTTCCTCCACGGTTCGCTCCAGAAACAATTTGGCCTGCTCGCAGGCGATCGCGGAGCCGAAGAGGACCAGCTCATCGCCCGGTTGCAGCGTGGTGTCGCCGGCCGGCACGAACGGCGTGCCGTTGCGGATGATCGTGGTGATCATGCATTCCGCCGTCGGCCGGATGGCGGAGAGCGGTTTGTTCGCGTGGGGCGACCGGCGCGGGATGACCGCCACGACCTCCGTCAGGCCGGCGGTCCGCAGCCGCCGCCGCAACGTGACGCCCGAATCCTCCGGCGCTTCAAGATTGAGGGCCGCAAGTTGCTGGGTCAGGTTCTCCATCCGGGCCCGCAGCCGTTCGATGACGCCGGCCACCCGGATCAGCTCCGGATCGTCAGGCGGAACCGACTCGGTTGGGACCTGGCCGGTGGCGCCAGGGTGAGTTTGGCCGCGCTCGGGTCCGCCCGCCAGGGCCAGCTCGGCCACGCGCTGGCCGAACTCGCGATAGGCGATCAGCAGCTCACGGTTCAGATCCCACAGGGTGATCCGCAGCCGCGCCAGCTGGACGGCGCGATCGGTGCGCGCAGCCACTTCCCGGATGGCGGTTGTCAGGCCGGTCCAGCCGGCCTTGAGATTTCTTGTGTTCAGGAGTCGCAAGGGCATGGCGGAATCGTGCATCATTATATAACCATTGCGCCCACATCTTCAAAAGCCGATTGTGTTCGTCTCCTGACGGCCTGCGTTTCAGCTTTATGGGAATGGGGGCAATAGGGGACGAGTGGGGACGCGCCGCCCCAATGTGGCCGGGTGGGACGGTGTTGAGGGAGATCGATGAGCCGGTCGTGTTATCCCCATTACGTCGGATAAGGACTATTATGTTAAATTGTACACACCGAATGTAGGAGAGACTAGCTTCTCCCCCTCAATCCGATCGAATGCTCGACTCCCGCCCGCAACCGCTGGATATTCTCGGCATGGCGGAGAATGATCAGGCAGGTGATTCCCGCGCCGCAGGCGATCGCAATCCAGTCGGAGGTAAAGAGCATCATGGCCACCGGCAGCACGAGACTCGCCACGATCGAGGCCAGCGACACATAGGAGGAGACCGCCAGGACCACGCTCCAGACGGCTATACTGATCAGCCCGACCCAGGGCATGGCGATCAGGATTGCGCCGATGGCGGTCGCCACCCCCTTGCCTCCCTGGAAGCGCAGGAGCGGTGTGAACATGTGACCGGTGACGGCGGCCAGCGCGGCGGCGAACTCCCAGTCCGGCTGCGGGAGGCCTGACAGATACCGGACGATCCAAACGGCCGCCGCGCCTTTCCCGATGTCACTGAGCAAGGTCAGGACGGCCGCCGACCGCGATGAGACGCGCAGGACGTTGGTAAAACCGATGTTCCCGCTGCCCGCCTTCCTCGGATCGACCCCGGCGATCGCCATCGACCAGATGACGCCAAAGGGAATGGCGCCCAGCGCGAAGGCGGCGACGATTCCCATCGCCGCCGACGCCGGATGCGGGGGAAGCGGCTCCATGGCGGCTTACGGCCCGCTTTTGTGCGGGCTCATGAAGAGATGGCCGGCCCGGATGGCGTACTGCCCGCCCGAGATCAATGCCAAAAGCACCGCTGCGGCGAGAGCGCCGACGCCGATCATCCACAGAACGCCGTGATTGACAGGATCAGCCAGAAAAAGAAACGTTATCCCAATGACCTGAAAGAGCATCTTGAACTTTCCCATCCCTTCGGCCGCCATCACCAGGCCCCGGGCCGAGGCCATGGCCCTCAGGCCGGTGACGGCAATCTCCCGTCCGATGATGAGGATGGCGACCCAGGCCCACAGTTTACCCGATTCGACCAGCAGCAACAGCGCGGCCATGATGAGCAGCTTGTCCGCCACCGGGTCGAGCAGTTTGCCCAGGTTGGTGATCTGCTCCCGCCGCCGGGCGACGTAGCCGTCGAGCAGGTCGGTCGCCGAGGCGGCCAGGAAGGTCAGGGCGGCCAGCCGCTGGTGGTGTTCGATGGGCACATAGAAGAGTCCGACCAGCACGGGAATGCAGGCCAGTCGGATCGCCGTCAACAGATTCGGGAGATTCAGCAGTTGGTCCATCGTCGGCTAGGGTCTGAGGAGGGCGGCTGTCCGGCGTTGAGTCACTGGCGCGTGCGGGAGGTGCGCGCCGTCCCTTTTGCGGCCAGCAGCAGGTCGGTCACTTCCCGCACGGCGCCCCCGCCGCCCGCCCGGTCGGTGATCCAATGGACGGCCCGGCGCACATCCGGCGCCGCCGACGCGACGGCCACGGCCAATCCCGCCCGCGCGAGCACGGGCAAATCGGGCAGATCATCGCCCACGTAGGCGACCTCGTGATCACTCAGCCGGTGGTCGGCCAGGATCCGCTCGTAGACCGGCAACTTGTCGTCGACCCCCTGGTGGAGGATCGTCACGTCCAGCTCCTTCGCGCGGCGCTCGACCGCCGCCGAGGCCCGGCCGCTCAAAAAACCGACCAGGCAACCCGACGCGCGCAGCCGGTTGATCCCGTACCCGTCGTGGATATGAAACGCCTTCGATTCCCGTCCATCGGCGTCGTAGATGATCCGGCCGTCGGTCAGCACCCCGTCGACGTCGAGCAGGAGCAACCGGATCGGCCGGGCCCGGTTGAGGAGCGCCCGGGGCGCGTGGCCGCGCCCGTCAAGCCTGAACCTGGGCCGCGCCACGCTACACCACGCCCAGCTTCAATAAATCGTGGAGATGCAGAATACCCTCCACCTGTTGTTTCCGGTCGATCACGACCAGGACCAGGATCGAGTGCTCCTCCATCACCTGGACCGCCTTGGCGGCCAGGGCGTCCCGGGCGATCGTCTTGGGCTCGGCGGTCATCACGTCCGCCGCGGTCAGCGCGAAGGCGTTATCGGGCTTTTTCTGAAGCAGCCGGCGCAGGTCGCCGTCGGTGACGATGCCGGCTAAACGCCCGTCCGGCCCGCACACGGTGGTGCAGCCCAGTTTTTTCGAGGTCATTTCCAGGATGACGTCCTTCATAGGGGCGGAGGGCCGGACGCGGGGAATGGCGTCGCCGACGTGCATGGCGTCCTCCACCCGCAGCAGCAGCCGCCGCCCCAGCGCGCCGCCGGGATGGAGCATCGCAAAATCCTCCGCCTTGAATCCCCGCCGCTCCATGAGCGCGACGGCCAGGGCGTCCCCCATCGCCATTGCGGCGGTCGTGCTGGAGGTCGGCACCACTCCGAGCGGCGCGGCCTCCTCGGTCACCGCCACGTCGAGCACGATGTCGCTGTATTTGGCCAGGGTCGACGCCACGTTGCCGGTCAGGCAGATGAGCGGGGTTTTGAGCCGCTTGATCATCGGCAGGATTTTGACCAGCTCTTCCGTTTCGCCGCTGTTGGACAGCGCGATCACGACGTCGCTGGCGCTGAGCATGCCCAGGTCGCCGTGGATCCCCTCGGCCGGATGGAGAAACAACGCCGGTGTGCCGGTGCTGGCCAGCGTGGCCGAGATTTTTTTGCCGATGATCCCCGACTTGCCCATGCCGGTGACGACCACCCGTCCCTTGCACTTGACCAGCAGATCGAGCGCGCGCAGGAATTGGTCGTTCAGGCGCGGCACCAGCGATTGGATGGCCCTGGCTTCCGATTCGAGCACGCGGGCGGCGAGGCGCAGCACATCGGTTCGCTTGGTCATCATCCGCCCGGGCATCGTCCTTGGACGCTTGGGTGTCGCGCTCATGATTGTTTTCCCATTGTGCGCACAACGGCCTCGATCGCTTTGACCTGCCGGAGCAACCCTTCGAGCTCCGCGAGCGGCACCTGCGTCGGCCCGTCGCTGAGCGCCCGCGCGGGGTCGGGGTGCACCTCCATGAAGAGGCCGTCGCAGCCGGCCGCCACGGCGGCGCGCGTGAGCGTCGGGATGAACTCCCGTTGCCCGCCCGAGCTGGTCCCCTGTCCGCCCGGCAGCTGGACGCTGTGGGTGGCGTCGAAGATCACCGGATAGCCGAAGCGCTGCATGATCGGGATCGACCGCATGTCGGTCACCAGGTTGTTGTAGCCGAAGCTCGCGCCCCGTTCGGTCAACAGAATCCTGTTGTTGCCGGCCGACTCGATCTTCTTGACGATGTTCCCCATGTCCCACGGGGCGAGAAACTGCCCCTTCTTCACGTTGACCACCCTGCCCGTCTTCGCCGCCGCCACGACCAGATCGGTCTGCCGGCAGAGAAAGGCGGGGATCTGCAGAATGTCGAGCACCTCGGCCGCGGCCTCGACCTCCTCCGGATGATGGACGTCGGAGAGCAAGGGCAGCCCGAACTTCGCCTTGACCTCGCGGAGGATCTTCAACCCGGCGATCAGGCCGGGACCGCGGTAGGAGTCGATCGCGGTCCGGTTGGCCTTGTCATAGGAGGATTTGAAGATGATCGGAATCTTGAGCGTCTCGCCCAGTCGTTTGAGCGCTTGAGCGGTCTCCATTACCACCGGTTCGTTTTCAATCACGCACGGGCCGGCGATGACGAAGAGCGGATTGCCTTCGCCGGCCTGAATGTCGCCGATGGAGACGGTGCGGGCCATCATCACCTCTTGGCGCGCCGGAGTGAGGCGCCGATAAAATCGCGGAAGAGCGGATGGGGCGCCAGCGGCTTGGAGCGGAACTCCGGATGAAACTGGGTGGCAAGAAACCAGGGATGGTTTTTGAGCTCGATGATTTCGACCAGTCCCCGCTTGGGCCAGACGCCGCTGACGACAAGGCCCGCCTTGGTGAAGCGCTCCAGATAGCGGTTGTTGAATTCATAGCGATGGCGGTGCCGCTCATCGACCTTCCCCCCTTTGATGATCCCGTAGGCCGCCGCCGCCCTCGTGCCCGGCGTCAGACGGCAGGGGTAGCTGCCCAGGCGCATCGTGCCCCCCTTGTCGGTCACCTTCTGTTGCTCCGCCATCAGATCGATGACGGGATCGGCGCATTTCGGCTCGAACTCGCTGCTGTTCGCCTTCGGCAGTCCGACGACGTGGCGGGCGAATTCGATCACCGCGCACTGCATGCCTAAACAGATGCCGAAGAAGGGCACGCCCTGTTCGCGGGCGTGCCTGATGGCGGCGATCTTGCCTTCGATGCCGCGCTGGCCGAAGCCGCCCGGCACGAGGATGCCGTGCACCTTGTCGAGCGGGCCCGCGTCCCGTTCCAGCCCCTCCGCGTCCATCCAGTGGATGTCGACCTTTACGCCGTTGGCGATGCCGCCGTGGATCAGCGCCTCGCCAAGGCTCTTGTAGGAGTCCTTCAGCTCGACGTATTTGCCGACGAGCCCGATCCGCACCGTGGACTTCGCCTCGCGGATGCGCCTCATCAGCGTCTCCCACGGTTTCAGGTTCGGCCTCGAGGCCGGCAGCCGCAGGCGCTGGACGATCAGATCGTCCAGTCCCTGCTCATGAAACATCAGCGGGACGTTGTAGATGCTGTCGACGTCCTTCGCCGTGATCACGGCGTGCGGCTCGACGTTGCAGAACAGGGCGATCTTCCGCTTCAGTTCGGCGGGCAGATCGCGGTCGGTCCGGCACAACAGGATATCGGGCTGGATGCCGATCTCGCGCAGCTTGTTGACGCTGTGCTGGGTCGGCTTGCTCTTCAGCTCCTCGGACGCCTTGACGAACGGCACCAGCGTCAGGTGGATGTAGAGGAGGTTCTCGCGGCCCAGATCGAAGGGCAGCTGGCGGATCGCCTCGAGAAAGGGCAGGCTTTCGATGTCGCCGACCGTGCCGCCGATCTCCACGATGACCACGTCGCAGCGGTTGCCGGCCGCGCGGATCCCGTGCTTGATTTCATCGGTAATATGCGGGACCACCTGCACCGTGCCGCCCAGATACTTCCCCTGCCGCTCCTTGGTGATGACGTCGAAATAAATCTTGCCGGTGGTCAGGTTGTTCTTCTTGCTGGTCACGACGGAGGTGAACCGCTCGTAATGGCCGAGGTCGAGATCCGTCTCGGCGCCGTCCTCGGTGACGTAGACCTCGCCGTGCTGATAGGGGTTCATCGTGCCGGGATCGACGTTGATGTAGGGATCGAGCTTCAAAAAGGTGACGTCCAGCCCGCGGCTTTCGAGCAGCGCCCCGATCGAGGCCGAGGCGAGTCCTTTGCCCAATGACGACACGACGCCGCCGGTCACGAAGATGAATTTCGGCCGGCGCGTTTTCGACGCGTTCCGTGATGATGTGTGGGTTCGTTTACCCGCGGCCATGGTAGGCTGCCTCCGCTGCGACGAGATCGTCCGGTGCGTTCACTTCGACCGTGCCTTCATCCACCTCGACCACCCTGATCCGGTAGCCGTGCTCCAGCGCCCGCAACTGCTCCAGCTGCTCAAGCTGTTCCAGCCGGCCGGGCGGCAGCGTGGCGAAGGTCGTCAAAAAACTCTTCCGATAGACGTACAAACCCATGTGATGGAAGTAGACGCCGGCCGGCAGCGGATCGACGGCCGCCAGATCCCGCGCCATCGGAATCGGCGCGCGGGAAAAATAGAGCGCGTCGCCGTTCCGGTCGGTCACCACCTTGACCGTGTTGGGCGACCGGAGCTCGTCGAGCCGGCTCATCGGCCGCTTCAGCGTGCTCATCACCACGGTCGGATCGTCCAGCAACGGCCCAAGCGCGGCCGTAATAAATCGCGGCGGAATCAACGGCAGGTCGCCCTGCAGGTTGACAATGATGTCGCACGCCAGCGCGTCGGCCGCTTCGGCCACCCGGTCGGTGCCGCTCTGGCAGGCGTCGCTCGTCATCATCACCTCCGCGCCGAATCCCTTCGCCGCGGCCGCCACGCGGGCGTCGTCGGTCGCCACCACCACCCGGTCGACGTCGGGCACGGCCGTCGCCCGCTCCCAGACATGCTGGATCATCGGCCGGCCGGCCAAGGGCGCCAGCACCTTGCCGGGAAAGCGGCTCGACCGGTAGCGGGCCGGGATGATGATCGCGCAGGTCATCACGCCGTCTCAACCAGCCGATGGATCGCCGCCCCCAGCTCGCGCCGGTCAACCGTTGCGGTGCCCACCTTGCCGACGACCACGCCCGCGGCCGCATTGGCCAGTGTGGCGGCCTCCCGCATCGAGGCGCCGCACGCGAGCCCCAGCGCCAGGACGGCGGCCACGGTGTCGCCCGCGCCGGTCACATCATAAACCTGCTGCGCCACGGTGGGAATCTCATGGTAGCCGCCGTTGCGCTCAAAAAGCGCCATCCCCTGCTCGCCCAGCGTGATGAGGACCGCTTCTCCGTCCAGTCGCTCCAGCAGGTGGCGGCCGACCTCCATGACGTCTTCCGTCGATGTGACGCGGCCCGCCGCGATCTGCATCGCTTCGAGATGATTGGGCGTGACGACCGTGGCCCCCTTCATCCCGTCGAAATTGGCCACCTTGGGGTCGGCCACCACTGTGACCCGGAGCCGTTTGGCCAGCTGGATGAGTTCCTTCAGCAGTCCCCCGGTGAAGAGGCCCTTGGCGTAATCGGACAGCACCAGGCACTGGGCGCCGGCGAGCGCCCGCTCCACGCCGTCGAGCAGCCGTTGGCGCGCCGGTCCCGGCTCCAGCGGATGCCTGACCTCGCGATCGACGCGCATCATCTGCTGCTGCCGGCCGATGATCCGCATCTTCACCGTCGTCGGCCGTTTGGCGTCGACGACCAGCCCGTCCGGCTTGACGCCCTGCTGCGCCAGCAGCGCGCGGAGCCGGCCGCCGGCTTCATCATCACCGATCAGGCCGCAGAGCACCGCCTTCCCCCCGAGCGCGCTGACATTGTGGGCGACATTCGCCGCGCCGCCGAGCCGGTACTCCTCCCCGTAGACGTCCACCACCGGCCAGGGCGCTTCGGGCGAGATGCGGGTGACGTGGCCCAGCAGATAGTGATCGAGCATCACGTCCCCGACCACGACGATCGTGGCGGAGGGAAATTTCTCCGTCCAGGCCGACAAGGCCGTCGAGGTGGAGGCGTCCGCCCGTTGTTTCGCCATCACCGCACCGCTTTCCCGATCCGTTCCCAGCGGACCCACTCGCCCATGCCGTCCCACGACCAGTAGATCAGAAACGCCCTCCCCTTGATCTTGTTCTCCCTGACGAAGCCCCAGAACCGGCTGTCCAGGCTGTGGTCGCGATTGTCGCCCATGACGAAGTAGGAATCGCTGGGCACGGTGACCGGTCCGAACTCGTCGCGGGGGCGCATCTCCGTCTCCGGCGTCACCCCCTCCTGGTGCACGGCGTAGGGCTCGGTCAGCGGCCGATCGTTGACGTAGACCTCGCGGTGGCGGACCTCCACCCGGTCCCCGGGCAGGCCGATCACGCGCTTGATGAAATCCTTCGTCTCGTCCTGCGGGTATTTGAAGACGATGACGTCGTCCCGATGGGGATGGGTGAAGGGGATCAGCGTGAGATCCGTGAAGGGCAGCTTGATCCCGTAGATGAATTTGTTGACCAGGATGTGGTCGCCGATGAGCAGCGTCGGGATCATCGAGCCGGACGGGATCTTGAACGCCTGCACGACGAACGTCCGGACGAAGAGCGCGAGGACGACCGCGATCAGAAACGCTTCGACGTATTCACGAACGCGTGATTTCTGGTCGGTCATCGCGTCGGCGCGCCCTAGACTTTGGCTTTCAAGAGCGCGAGAAACGCTTCCTGGGGCACTTCGATCCGCCCCACCTGTTTCATCCGCTTCTTGCCCTGTTTCTGTTTCTCCCATAGCTTCCGTTTCCTCGTGATGTCGCCGCCGTAGCACTTGGCCGTGACGTTCTTCTTCATGGCGGCGATCGTTTCCCGGGCGATGACTTTGTGGCCGATGGCCGCCTGGATCGCCACCTCGAACATCTGCTTGGGGATCAGCGTCCGCATCTGCTCGACCAGCTCGCGGCCCCGCTGGTAGGCCTTGCCCTTGTGCGTGATGAACGAGAGCGCGTCGACCCGCTCCCCGTTGAGCAGCACGTCGACCCGCACGAGCTCCTCGGGCTGGTAGCCGATCAATTCGTAGTCGAGCGAGGCGTAGCCGTGGCTGACCGACTTGAGCCGGTCGTGAAAATCGAGGATGACCTCGTTGAGCGGCAGCTCGTACCGGATGATCGCCCGGCGGCGGTCGAGGTAGCGGACGTCCCGCTGGATCCCCCGGCGGTCCTGGCACAGCGCGAGCACCGGACCGATGCTCTCCTCGGGCAACGAGATCGTCGCCAGGATCACCGGCTCCTCGATCATCTCAAGATGCTGCGCTTCGGGAAAGTTCGCCGGATTGTGCACCCAGCGCTGCTCGCCGCTCGTCAGATGGAGGCGGTAATTGACCGTCGGCGTGGTGCAAATGAGCGGAATGTGATACTCCCGCTCGAGCCGTTCCTTGATGATGTCCATGTGCAGGAGCCCCAGAAAGCCGCAGCGAAAGCCGAAGCCCAGCGCGAGGGAGGTCTCGGGCTCGTAGGTAAACGACGCGTCGTTGAGCTGCAGCTTCTCCACGGCCTCGCGCAGTTCATCAAACTGCCCGCTCTCGGAGGGATAAAAGCCGCAGAAGACCATCGGTTTGACTTCCTGAAAGCCCGGCAGGCGGGCGGCGGCGGGATGGTCGGCGTTCGTGGCCGTGTCCCCGACCTTGGCGTCCTGCAAATTTTTCAGGCCGGCCACCAGATAGCCCACCTCGCCCGATGAGAGCTGCTCCTGCGTCTGCCGCTTGGGGGTGAAGACGCCCAGCTCCGTCACAAGCGACTCGGCGCCGGAAGCCCAAAAGCGGATCCGGTCGCCCACGCGCACCCGGCCGTCGACGATCCGGATCAGGATGATCACGCCCTGGTAGGCGTCGAACCACGAATCCATGATCAGCGCCCGCAGGGGATCGTCCGTGTGGTCCAAGGGCGGCGGGATCCGCTCCACGATCGCCTCCAGAATCTCCGGCACGCCGACGCCCTCCTTGGCGCTGCAGAGAATCGCCTCGTCGCCGTCGATCTCCAGCAGTTCTTCCAATTGCCGGCGGCACCGGTCGGGATCGGCGCTGGGCAGGTCGATTTTGTTGATCACCGGGATCAGCTTCAGGCCGTTGGCCTGCGCCAGTTGGGCGTTGGCGATCGTCTGCGCCTCAACCCCCTGGCTGGCGTCGATCAGCAGCAGCGCGCCCTCGCAGGCGGCCAGGCTGCGGGACACCTCATAGCTGAAGTCGACGTGACCGGGGGTGTCGATCAGATGCAGCCGGTACGCTTGCCCATCGCGCGCCGTGTAGGTGAGGCGGACGGCGTGGGCTTTGATGGTAATCCCGCGTTCCCGCTCCAGATCCATGCTGTCGAGCAACTGGTCTCGCGCCTCGCGCGCCGTGACCGCGCCGGTCAACTCGAGCAGCCGGTCGGCCAGGGTCGATTTGCCGTGATCGATATGGGCGATGATCGCAAAATTTCTGATGGGTTGGGTCATTCTACAGTCGGCCGCCGTCGGTCCCGCCCGCCCTCATATCGGCTGGCTGTCCGAGTCGGGACTGCGCCGGGGGCCCTTTGGAGACCCTGGTGTCGGGCGGGCCGTCACCGACATGGATTATAAGGGTGAAACGAGGATGTTGTCAAATTTTTTCAATCAGTTTTGGAGTCGACGGCGGGAACGATCGCCGGGGCGGTATGGGGGGGAACCGGCCGGGGGAGCGGTCGTTATTCGGGGGCTTCTTTCAGCAGCGCGAACCCATGCTTGATCCGTTCGACCACAGGCCCGATCGATCGTTCCAACTTGATCCGGTCAGGCCGGCCCAGGCGGTTGAGAGCGGCCGAATACTTGTCCAACGCCTCGGCGGCCAGGACCTTGGCGCCCTCGATATCTTCCAACGCTGAGCCTTCTCCGGAAGCCAGCTCCATTTCCTCGGCGACCTCAACCAGTGTTTTGGTCAGTTGAGCGAGATCCTGGTCCG
>Ga0335085_10011855_pt1 | contig 12882 bp, 13 predicted proteins | sample Lox_Sample_45_FD_206712 | JGI IMG/M metagenome (GOLD analysis project Ga0335085, IMG submission 206712) | Soil microbial communities from Loxahatchee National Wildlife Refuge, Florida, United States - Lox_Sample_4.5 | ecosystem: Environmental > Terrestrial > Soil > Wetlands | place: USA...
CATCAGCACGCCCTTCATCGTCCCGAGGGTGGCGGCGACGTCCTCGGCGGTCTGCAACGCCAGGTCGTTCCGCAGCGCCTGCCGGTGCTCGCCCGCGCTGGCGAACAGCCGGGGCGCGCTGGTCGCATAGCGCGCCCCGCCCCGCGCGGCCAGCCGGACCGCCGCCATCCCCCGTTCGAGCCGCAGCCTCCCCCCTGCTTGCAGGCGACGGGGCCGCCCCCGGCCGCGCAGCAGCACGAGCGCCGTGACCGACGCGCCCCCGATACCCGTGGCGAGGGCCAGGTTCTTCTTCTTCATGACCGGGCCGCGCGCATCCGCACGGCAATCCGCTGCCGGGCCTCGAGCACGCCGGGCTCGCCCAGGTAGACCGCGTCGAGCACGCCGAGCGCCTGGCGGATCTCGGTACGCCGCTGCTCGGTCAGCGGGGTCGGCTCGGCGTAGCCGTACAGCCGCACGGCCCAGCCGGGCAGCGCCGCCACCGCGGCGTCCCTGATGTCTTGCCACAGCTCGGCGATGTCCTCGTCGAGCCCGGGCGGATCGAGCAGGTATCCCATCGACTCCGCCGCGGCGGGCGTCAGGCGCAGGTCGGGGCGGACGCCCTCGATGTAGCGGGCCAGGGCGGCCGTGCTGTCCGGGATGATCTCGCGCGGCGTCCCGAGCAGCTCGGCCGCGACCGCCATCTCGGCCACGTAGGCGTCGGCGTCGGCCTCCGACAGGGGCGTGCCGAGCAGGGCGCTGGCCGCCAGGGCCGAATCCACCAGGGCGGCGTGCACCCACAGCAGCAGCGCGGGATCGCCCGCCTCGTAGGGCAGCCCGGTCACCGTGTCCACGCCGCGGACGTGCTCGTGGATGGCCCGGACCCGCTCGGCGACCCGCCGGGCGCTGGCCCGGTCCCCGAACGTGACCGTGACCTCGTAGGCCGAGGTCGCCGCCAGCCGCCCGACCGGGTCGGTCCGCCAGTCGCTGTGCTGATCCACGCCGGCCATGGCCAGCGGGTGCAGCGCCTGCATCAGCAGCGCGCGCAGCCCCGCGACCGGCGCGGACAGGTCGGCGCTGACCCGCCAGGTCACGCTGGCGGGCCCGAAGTACCCGTCGTCTTCCGGCGCGACGGGGACGGCGGCCGCGTAGGCCGCGGCGGACCGCTCGACCAGGCCGGCCGCGTCGGCGTAAGGCCCGGCGTTCATGACCGCAGCCCGGCGAACAGGTCGTCCTCGGGTAGCGGCGCCCCGGTGGTGTCGCTGACCCTGATGAAGCTCTCGCGGCCGAAGGTGGCCTCGGCGACCTCCGGCGGGATCTTGCTGAACCACGACTCGCCGCCGATCTGGCTGCCGTGCGCGAACAAGGCCTCGCGCTTGCGGGGGAGCACCGCCCGGATGTCGATGGTGGTGGTGATGCGCTGCTCGGACTCGAGCCCGCGGCGCATGCGCTCCGGGTCCGGCTCTTCCCAGTCGGGCACCTCCGCGCCGAGCTCGCGCAGCGCCTCCCAGATCTTGCGCCAGTCGCTGCCGCGCATCGCGCTGAGGTAGAGCTTGGCCACGCTGCCATTGGCGGCGAACGCCTTCTGGGCCGAACGGCTGGCGTGCACGTGATCAGGATGCTGGTACGGACCCTGGTCGTCGTACGTGATCAGCACCTGCGGCCGGTACGTGTCGATCAGGCCGGAGATGCGCGCGGCCACGTCCGCCTCGGGGATGTTGCAGAAAGCGTCCGGCCGGTCCTTGTAGTCCCACTCCAGCATGCCGGAGTCGCGGTACCCGAGGAGCTCGAGGTCGGTCACGCCCAGGATCGTGCAGGATTCGCGGAGCTCGGCCAGGCGCTGCTTGGCGACCGCCTGCTCGTCATGCCCGTCCTGCCCCGGCTTGACCCCGCCGTCCGCGTCCCCGAACTCGCCATTGGTACACGTCACGACCACGGTCCTGATGCCCTGGGCGGCGCAGGTCGCCAGCACGCCGCCGGTGCTCGACGCCTCGTCGTCAGGGTGTGCGTGTACCGCCATCATCGTCAGCTTGTCTGCCATGATTCCAGACTGCCTGACGCGATGACCTGCTTGGCACGGGGGTACCCCGGGCCGGGCCCGGTGGCGGGACCCTTAACGGGAGCTGTCCCGGGCGCCGGTGAGGGCTTCCGGGTGCATCCGGTTGTAGTGCTGGGTCAGCACCGCGCTGGCCTGGCCCGGGCGGTAGGCCAGGGTGCGTCCGCACACGTCGCAGCGCGTCACGGGAAGCCGGGAAACAGTCACCGGGAAGCGGGTGGATTCTGACTTGCTCATTGGTATACATCATGCCAGATGCCGGCGACCGCTTCATCTCCGCATCCCGCAATCTGGCCCCGGAATCTGGGCGACACGCACCGGATGTCCCGGTCTGGCCGCGGTCCGGCCAACAGACTTGGAACCATGCACCAGGAGCTCGCGGATCTCGAGCTGCCCGAGCCGGACGCGGTGCGGCTGTCCGGCCTGGCCGGCGTGCGGGACATCAGGGGCCGGATCGGGGTGTGGCGCGCGCTGCTCGACCGGCCGCTCACGTCCTACTACCTCGTGCTCGGCATCACCATGCTGCTGCTCGGGCTCGGCCTGGTCATGGTGCAGTCCACCGGTTCGGTGGCCGACCTGGCGGCCGGGCTCGGGCCGTACTCGGATTTCAAGAAGCAGCTGCTCGGGGCGGCCGTCGGCCTGCCGCTGATGTGGGTGGCGGCGCGGTCGTCGCCCCGGCTGTTCCGGGCCCTGGCCTACCCGCTGCTCGCGGTCGCGGTGGTCGGGCTCTGCCTGACGCTCATCCACGGCGTCGGCGTCACCCAGAACGGCGCGTCGCGGTGGATCAACATCGGCGGGCAGCAGGTCCAGCCGTCCGAGATCGCCAAGATCGCCCTGGTGATATGGGGCGCCGACCTGCTGGCCCGCAAGGAGAAGCTCGGCCAGCTGGCCGACTGGCGGCACATCCTGGTCCCGCTCATGCCCGGCGCCGGCCTGCTCTGCCTGCTCGTGATGACCGGCGACGACCTCGGCACCACGTTCATCCTGCTGGTCATCTTCCTGGCCATCTTGTGGGTCATCGGCACTCCCGGGCGGATCTTCAGCGGGCTGCTGATCCTGATGGCGCTGGCCATGGTCCTCATGATCGTCTCGGCGAAGTACCGGTTCGAGCGCCTGACCGGCTTTCTCTACCAGCAGGACGGCGTCACCGGCGCCAACTGGCAGGGCATCCACGGAAAGTACGCGCTATCCTCGGGCGGCGTCTTCGGGGTCGGGCTCGGCGCCAGCGGGGAGAAGTGGGGCTATGTGCCCGAGGCCACCACCGACTTCATCTTCGCCATCATCGGCGAGGAGCTCGGGCTGGTCGGGACGCTGTGCGTGACCCTGCTGTACGGCGGGCTCGCCTTCGCCGGGCTCAGGATCGCCCGGCGCGTGCCCGACGTGTTCAGCCGCCTGGGCGCGGCCGCCATCACGGCGTGGATCGTCATGCAGGCCACGGTCAACATCGGCGCGGTGATCGGTGTCCTGCCCATCACCGGGGTGCCGCTCCCGCTCGTCTCCGCCGGGCTGTCGTCCTTGCTGGTGACGCTCATCGCGCTGGGCATGCTCATGTCGTTCGCCCGGCTTGAGCCCGGCGCGCGCGAGGCTTTGGCCGCACGTGGCCCCGGCTGGCCCCTTCGCGTTCTAAGCTGGCTCGGTCTATCAAAGCGCCGCAGATAAAAGACCGGCGCCAGTACAGCGGGACGAGGCATGAGGGTATTGCTTGCCGGCGGTGGGTCCGCCGGGCACATCGAACCAGCGCTGGCGCTGGCCGACGCCTTGCGCCGGATTGACTCCGGCGCCGAAGTGACCTGCCTGGGCACCGAACGCGGCCTGGAAACCCGGCTGATCCCGCTGCGCGGGTACCCGCTGGAGCTCATCCCGGCGGTGCCGATGCCCAGGTCCGTGACGCCCAGGCTGCTCACGGTGCCTGGCCGGCTGGCCGGCGCCGTCAACGCCGCCGCCGCGGCGCTCGACCGGACCAGGGCGCAGGTGCTCGTCGGCTTCGGCGGGTACGTCGCCACGCCCGCCTACCTCGCGGCCAGGCGGCGCCGGGTCCCGATCGTGGTGCACGAGGCCAACCCCAAACCCGGGCTGGCCAACCGCCTCGGGGCCAGGTTCACCACGCACGTCTTCACCGGCCACCCGGACACCGTCCTGCGGAACGGCAAGTACCTCGGCATCCCGATCAGGCGCGAGATCGCCGAACTCGACCGGCTGGGGCTCGGCGACAAGGCGCGCGCCCACTTCGGCCTGCGCCCCGACATGCCCGTGCTGCTGGTGACCGGCGGCTCGCAGGGCGCGCGGTCGCTGAACGCCGCGGTGTTCGGGGCCGCGGACGCGCTCCGCGCGGCGGGCGTCCAGGTGCTGCACATCATCGGCCCGCGTAACGGCCACGACGCCCCGGTCACGTCGTCGGGCGTGCCCTACGTGGCGACGCCCTACATCGACCGGATGGATCTCGCCTACGCGGCCGCGGACTTCGCGCTGTGCCGGGCGGGCGCGATGACCTGCGCCGAGCTCACCGCCGTGGGCCTGCCCGCCGCCTACGTCCCGCTGCCCATCGGCAACGGCGAGCAGCGGCTGAACGCGGTGCCGATCGTGCAGAAGGGCGGCGGCATGCTGGTCCCCGACGCCGACCTGACCCCCGAGTGGATCCGCGACACCCTGCTGCCCGTGCTGGTCAACATCGACCAGGTCGCGGACATGTCGGAGGCGGCCGCGGCGCTCGGGCGCGGTGACGCGGACCGCTGGCTGGCCGAGGCGGTCATCGAGATCGTGAACGCGAAGGAAAGCGGTGACGGCCCAGATGGGCAACCGACTGATCAGCACGGCTGAGCCGCCGGTGCCCGCCGCCCGGCTCGGCCGGGTGCACTTCGCCGGCCTCGGCGGGGCGGGCATGTCCGGCATCGCGCGGATCATGCTGGCCCGCGGCATCAGCGTGTCAGGCAGCGACGCGAGGGACTCGGCGCTGCTCGGCGAGCTGCGGGCGCTCGGCGCCGGCGTGCACATCGGGCACGCGGCGGGCAACCTGGGCCCCCTGGGCCCCGGCGACACCCTGGTGGTGTCGAGCGCCATCCGGCCGGACAACCCGGAGCTGGCGGAGGCGAAGCGGCGCGGCCTGCGGGTCCTGCATCGCGCCGCGGCGCTGGCCTCGGTCATGGTGGGCCGGCGGGTGATCGCGATCGCCGGGACGCACGGCAAGACCACCACCACCTCCATGCTCACCACGGTGCTCAGGGAATGCGGCGCCGACCCGGGCTACGTCATCGGCGGGATCCTCACCGAGACCGGGCTCGGCGCGGAGGACGCGGCCGGCCTGGATTTCGTCGCCGAGGCCGACGAAAGCGACGGGTCGTTCCTGCTGCTCTCGCCCGACGTGGCCGTCGTCACCAACGTCGAGGCCGACCACCTGGACAACTACGAGAGCCTGGCGGAGATCGAGGCGGCGTTCACCACGTTCGCCCGCAAGGCCACCAGCATGGTGCTGACCTGCGCGGACGACCCTGGCGCGGAGGCGGTCGCGGCGCGCCTTGACCCGTCCCGCGTCCGCCGGTACGGCGAGTCCCCGCGCGCCGACTACCGGATCCTCGACGTGACCTCACACGGGATGGCGGTGGGCTTCACCGTGGCGGCGGACCGCAGCCCGTTCGGTGAGATCTTCGCCCAGCTGACGGTGGACGTGCCCGGTCACCACAACGCGCTGAACGCCGCCGCCGCCTTCGCCGCCGCCGTCGAGCTCGGCTTCGCGCCGCCCCGGGTGGCCACGGCCATCGCCAGCTACCGCGGCGCGCAGCGCCGGCTCGAGCTCAAGGGCGAGGCGCGCGGCGTGCGGGTGCTCGACAGCTACGCGCACCATCCCACCGAGCTCGCGGCCGACCTGCGCGCGGCCAGGGGCATCACCGAGGCGGCGGGCAAGGGCCGGGTCATCGCGATCTTCCAGCCGCACCTGTACAGCCGGACCAGGATCTTCGCGGCCGAGTTCGGCGCCGCGCTCGGGCTGGCCGACGAGGCCGTCGTGCTCGACGTGTACGCCGCCAGGGAAGACCCGGAGCCCGGCGTCAGCGGCCGGCTCATCGCGGACGCCGTCCCCGGCGGCCGCGCCCGGTTCGCGCCGGACGCGGACCAGGCCGCCGCGGTGATCGACGCGATCGCCGAGCCCGGGGACCTGGTGCTGACCATGGGAGCCGGGGATATCACCGCGCTCGGGCCGCGGCTGATCGAGATCCTGCGGGGATCTAGAGAGTGACCGGATCCGGCGGCATCCTCAGGGAGGACCCTTCCTCCCCGGACGATGCCGCTGGTGACAGCCCGACTGCTGCGGCTAATGGGGGACACGGACCCCGCGCGTCCCGCGGGCGCCGTAAGTGGCGCGCGGCGTTCTACGCCCTGCTGGCGGCTGGCCTGCTCGCCGTGGCGGGCTGGGTGGTCTTCCTCTCGCCGCTGCTCGTCGTCCGCTCGGTGGTGGTCACCGGGACGCACCTGGTACCGCGGGCCGAGGTCCTCGCGGCGGCCGGCGTCGAGCCCGGCACGCCGCTGATCCGGGTGAACACGGCTCAGGCGGCCGCGCGGGTGGATGCCATCGGGCAGGTCCGCGGCGCGCGGGTCAGCCGGTCCTGGCCGGACCGGGTGGTGATCGCGGTGCGCGAGCGGGTCCCGGCGCTGGTCCTGACCGCGCCCGGCGGCGGGTACGACCTCCTCGACTCCGGTGGCGTGGTGGTGCGGTGGTCCGCGAGCCGCGTCCGGGGCCTGCCGCTCTATCTGACCTCGGTCCCCGTCACCGCGCTGCGCGGCGATCAGGACCTGGCCGCGGCGGCCGCCGTCCTCGGCGAGCTGCCTGCCTGGCTCCGCGGTTCCGTGATCTCGGTCACCGCGTCCGCCCCCGATCAGGTCACGCTGGGGCTGGCCGGGGGGCCGGCCGGCCCCCGGCGCCGGGTGACGGTGCTGTGGGGCGGCACCGACCGGGCCGCGGCCAAGGCACGGGAGCTTGCCGTTCTCATGCGCTCCCGGCTGAGCTACTACGATGTGAGCGCGCCGGGATCCGTCCTGGCCAGGTGACCAGGTCTCCGGGATCGAGCCGATCCGCGACACGCTGACCGGTTCGCGCGTGGTTAGTTGACCCGGGTGCCGTCCGACCCTACTGTCCGTATCAATCGTACGGAAGGTAAAAACTCTAAATCTTAACCTGAAGGTGAAACCTGATGGTGACTGAAATTTGCCCTGGCGGTGAATTCAGAGTGGTATCGAAAAACGCCTCCCGCCTGCCGGGACGGCTGAAGTAAAACGAGCGGAAAGGTCCCTCCTCGTGGCAGCACCGCAGAACTATCTGGCGGTTATCAAGGTCGTCGGAATCGGCGGTGGCGGCGTCAACGCCGTCAATCGCATGATCGAAGAGGGGCTCAAGGGCGTCGAGTTCATCGCGATCAACACGGACGCCCAGGCGCTGCTCATGAGCGACGCCGACGTCAAGCTCGATGTAGGCCGCGAGCTTACCCGGGGACTTGGCGCCGGGGCCAATCCCGATGTCGGCAACAAGGCCGCGGAAGATCACCGGGAGGAGATCGAGGAGGTGCTCAAGGGCGCCGACATGGTCTTCGTCACGGCGGGCGAGGGCGGCGGCACCGGGACCGGCGGCGCCCCGGTGGTCGCGAACGTGGCACGGTCGCTCGGGGCCCTCACCATCGGCGTGGTGACCAGGCCGTTCGGATTCGAGGGTAAGCGCCGCGTCGTCCAGGCCGAGATCGGCATCGAGAAGCTGCGCAGCGAGGTCGACACGCTGATCGTCATCCCCAACGACCGGCTGCTGTCCATCTCGGACCGGCACGTCAGCGTCCTGGACGCGTTCAAGGCCGCCGACCAGGTGCTGCTCTCCGGTGTCCAGGGCATCACCGACCTGATCACCACGCCGGGACTGATCAACCTCGACTTCGCCGACGTGAAGTCGGTCATGTCCGGCGCGGGCTCGGCCCTGATGGGCACCGGCTCCTCGCGGGGCGACGACCGCGCGGTCGCGGCGGCCGAGATGGCCATCTCCAGCCCGCTGCTCGAGGCGAGCATCGACGGCGCGCACGGCGTCCTGCTGTCCATCCAGGGCGGCTCCGACCTCGGCCTGTTCGAGATCAACGAGGCGGCCCAGCTGGTCTCCAACTCGGCCGCGGTCGACGCGAACATCATCTTCGGCGCGGTCATCGACGACGCTCTGGGCGACGAGGTCCGGGTGACCGTCATCGCGGCCGGCCTGGACCAGGAGCGCACCAGCCGCGGCGCGGCGTCCGGCGGCGCCGACGCCGGCGGCAGCTTCGGCGGCGGCAGCCAGGGCAGCTCCGGCGGCTTCACGCCGCCCGCGGAGCCGGCTCCCGCGCCCGTGTCGCGGCCCGCCCCCGTCGTCAGCGACCCGGCCCCGAAGAGCCCGGCGGCGCCCGAGGCCGTCGTCCGCGAGACCGTCCCGGCGCCCCCGCTGCCGGACACCAGCGCCGCGATGTCCGCTGGCGCTATTCTCGGCGCCCCGGTCATGGAAGACACGGCGCTGGCCAAGCCGGCCGAGGATGTCCCGGTGGCCCGCGAGGCGCCCCGCCCCGAACCGCCCCGCCCGGAGCGGGCCGTCGCGGCCGCGGACACGGCTGACGCCGACACCTCTTCTTACCGCCCGGCGTACGCCGAGAGCCAGGGAAAGACCTTCGACGTCGCCGCCCCGCGCCGCCGCCCCGTCGTCTTCGAGGAAGACGACGACCTGGATGTCCCCGACTTCCTCAAGTGACCGACCCCGGCCGGCGTGAAGAACTGGCCCTGCGGCTGGCCGACGTCCGGGGCCGCATGGCCAAGGCGTGCGAGGCAGCCGGGAGAGACGTCAGCGAGCTGACGCTGATCGCGGTGACCAAGACCAGGCCCGCGTCCGACGTGCGGCTGCTGGCCGGGCTCGGCGTCGCCGACGTGGGGGAGAACCGCGACGCCGAGGCGGCGCCCAAGGCCGCCGAGTGCGCCGGGCTGGATCTCACCTGGCACTTCGTCGGCCAGCTGCAGACGAACAAGGCCGCCAGCGTGGTGCGGTACGCTCATGTCGTCCACTCGGTGGACCGGCTGCGGCTCGTCCGCGCCCTCGGCCGGGCCGCGCGCGGCGCCGAGCGGGTCGTGGAGTGCCTGGTCGAGGTGAGCCTGGACGGCGACCCGGCCCGCGGCGGGGCGGCCGCCGGCGAGGTTCCCGCCCTCGCCGAGGCGCTCGCCGCCGAAGAGGGGCTCGTCCTCGGCGGCGTGATGGCGATCGCCCCGCTGTCCATGGAGCCCGCCGACGCGTTCGCGCGGCTGCTGGCCAGCGCGGTCGCCGTGCGCGGGATCCGGCCAGGCGCCACGATGATTTCGGCCGGGATGAGCGGCGATCTCGAAGCCGCCGTCGAGGCCGGCGCGACACACCTCCGAATCGGTACGGCGTTGCTCGGCGATCGCGGGCCGCGTGTCAGGTAATGTCCCACGCGTGGGCCTGATCGGCCGGCGAAGATGGGTACACGCTGGGAGGACTGCAGGATGGCCAGTGCCATGCGGAAGATGGCGGTCTACCTCGGCCTCGTAGAGGACGACCACCGTTACCAGGACAAATACGACTCCTACGGTGAGTACGAGGACTACGACGACCAGGCGGACCGGTCTGATCAGCCCGAGGAGACTGAGGCGCGTGTCGTGGGCCGGGACGGGGATATGGGCGGAGGATACGCCGGCTACCAGGCCCCCGACTGGCGTACCGAGCACGTGGCCCCGCAGATGACCGATCTCGCCCGCATCACGACGCTGCATCCTCGTACCTACAATGAAGCGCGTACTATTGGTGAACACTTCCGCGAGGGCACACCGGTGATCATGAACCTGACCGAGATGGTTGACAGCGATGCGAAGCGTGTCGTCGACTTCGCGGCCGGCCTGGTCTTCGGCCTGCGCGGGAGCTTTGAACGTGTGACGAATAAGGTCTTCCTGCTGTCTCCCGCGAACGTCGAGGTGACGGCGGAGGACAAGGCTCGCATCGCCGAGCGTGGCTTCTTCAACCAGAGCTAGCTGTCGCTGGCTGGGGCAGGGTGGATTCGTGCAGTACCTGAAGGAAGTTCTCGTTTACGTACTGACGATCTACCTCGTGGTACTGATCGGCAGGATGATCTTCAGCTGGGTTCAGGTTTTCGCCCGCGACTGGCGCCCCTCAGGCATACTGCTGGTGATCGCCGAGGGTATCTTCACGATCACAGATCCGCCGCTGAAACTGCTGCGCCGATTCATACCGACCTTCCGGATCGGTATGGTGGCCATGGACCTCAGCTTCATGGTTCTGTTCATCGTGATTCTGATCCTGCTGGAAGTGGTCGTGCCGCGCCTTTGATTCGGGTACCGTCGTGAGGAACACGGTCCAAGTGCGCCGAGGAGACGAGATGCCGCTGACGCCCGCGGATGTGCGGAACAAGCAGTTCAGTACGACCAGGCTCAGGCCGGGCTATGACGAGGAAGAGGTTGACGCCTTCCTCGATGAGGTCGAGTCTGAGCTCGACCGGCTGATCCAGGAGAACGAAGAGCTCCGGGCCAAGCTGGCAGAGTGCCTGCGCGGTGGTAAGTCTGCGGTACCCGCGCTGAGCTCTCCGCTGTCGGACCCGAAGCCAGACATGATGGCGCCGCCCGAGCGGATGGAGCAGGAGCGCAGGCAGCCGGAGCCGGTCATGATGGGCGGGATGCCGCACATCGAGGACAACATGGACACGGCCGCCCGCGTGCTCTCCCTCGCGCAGCAGACTGCCGACCAGGCCATTGCCGACGCCCGCCGGGAGGCCGACGAGACCCTGGGCCGCGCCCGCCGCGAGGCGGACGAGGTGCTGACCAAGGCTCGCCGCCAGGCGGAGCAGATCACCGGCGACGCGCGGGCCCGGGCCGAGAGCCTGGAGCGCGACGCGCAGGAGCGGCACCGCCAGGCCATGGGCTCGCTGGTGCAGACCCGTGAGGAGCTCGAGCGCCGGGTCGACGACCTGCGCGCGTTCGAGCGCGAGTACCGGAGCAGGCTGAAGGCTTACCTGGAAGGCCAGCTCCGCGACCTCGAGGCGGGTGTCACCGACAGCGGTACCTTCCCCTCGATGGGTTCGGGTACACAGCCCTCGATGGCGCCGCCCGCGCTCGCACCCAGCGGTGCGCGCAGCGGTCAGGGCTCGGGCCAGTACGGCGTTCCCGAGATCGCGCAGCACTCCGGCGGGTTCCGCACGGGCGAGGGCGCGCCCTCCCGCGACCGCCGATAGGGCAAGTCAGCACAGGCACTTAGGACCTTGTGAGCGGGGACCGCGGGGAGAACGTGTGTGATTCGCTTCAGTGCGTTTCTCGTTGTCGCCGCGGTCGGAACGCTGGTCGCCGGTGTAGTCACGAGCAAGCTGCTCCTCGTCTACATCGCGATCGGCGTGAGCGGCCTGGCCCTGCTGGCGCTGGGCGCAGGCGCGGCCGTCCACTGGCGTGAGCTGACCGGCAAGCCCGAGACGGCTGCTGCCCGGGTCGGCACCTCTCCGCCCCCCGCGGTCGTCCCCCCGCAGGTCACGACGCCGGAACCGGCGGCGGCCCCGGCTGCCGCGGCGGCCGCGGGAACGACCGCTGGCAGGCCCGCCTGGTCCGGGGCGGTGCCGGTCGGCTTGTCCCGGCCGGGTTACCTTCCCCCCGAGCCGCCCCCGGCTACCCGGCCTCCCGCTCCCCGCGAGTGGAAGTGGCGCGATGATCCCGCGCCCAGGGAAGCCGCAGCCGAGAAGCCCGCCGCGTCGCTCGCGGGCCAGCGTGACAGCACCGTCGCCGGGGACCGGCCGTCCGTCCCGGATGGGGACCTGTCCGTCCAGGATCAGACCATGATCTTCCGCCAGCCGGACCAGACCATGATCTTCCGGGCGCAACCAGCCGCCGTCGCGGAGGAGCCCGCGGCCCGCACCCCAGCCGAGCCCGAGGACACCGCCGCCGCGGCGGACACTGCCCGCGGAAGCACCGGCCAGGAAAGCGAGAGCATCGCCGCGGAAAGCACCGTCGCCGAAAGCACCGTCGCCGAAAGTGCGCCGCCAGCCAGCGATCCCGAGCCCGCCGCTGACACCCCGGCCAGCCCCGCCGCCACGTCCGCTCCCGCGTCCGGCTCCACTTCCGCGTCCGGCTCCACTTCCGATGATGACGCCCCCTCCAAGGCCGACGGCCAGGCCGGTCCAGCGCCAGCCACCGAACCCGAACCCGAACCCGCGGACGACATCGCACCCGCCGACCACGCCACGCCATCCGAGCTCGCGCCGTCCGAGGACGAACCCGCGGACGAAGCCACCACCATCACCAAAGCCGTCGCTCCCGCATCCGACGCCGCATCCGACCTGGAAGTGACGGAAGTAACGGTGGTTCCCGGCGTTCCCAGGTACCACAGGGCCAACTGCATCCTCATCCGCTTCATGGGCGACAGCGACCTGGACAAGATGACGGTGGCCGCGGCCAAGGAAACGGGCTGCACCCCCTGCCGCGCCTGCCTGCCGGACCAGCCAGAAGAATCCCCGGAGTAATAATAAGGCCCCGGGTAATCAGGCGCGGCTGAGCCAGAACCGCAGGCCCAGTTCGGGGTCGGCGTGCTCCCGCATCCCCGCGACGGGTTCGCCGGGCCCGTACTCCACCGCCAGCACCTCGCCGGCGATCAGCGCCGCGTGCTCGCTCAGCGCCCCGCTCAAGTCGGTTTCGCTGGCCTCGGCGTCACCGGCCGACCAGCGCAGCACGATCCGGTCGGTGATGTCGAGCCCGTCGTTCTTGCGGGCGTCCTGGACCAGCCGGATGACCTCGCGGGCGAGTCCCTCGCGCCGTAGTTCCGGCGTGACGGCGGTATCGATCGCCACGGTCTCGCCCGCGTCGGTGGC
>Ga0335085_10011856_pt1 | contig 12882 bp, 6 predicted proteins | sample Lox_Sample_45_FD_206712 | JGI IMG/M metagenome (GOLD analysis project Ga0335085, IMG submission 206712) | Soil microbial communities from Loxahatchee National Wildlife Refuge, Florida, United States - Lox_Sample_4.5 | ecosystem: Environmental > Terrestrial > Soil > Wetlands | place: USA: Florida...
CCAGCCAATACGAAATGGCTGTTTTCTTCGTGCCGGGGAATACGCACGATCCCCAATTTCGATTTCGCTCGCAAAAGACGCTCGAAACCTGTGACCCACTCCAGCGTCTGAAACCCGATGCCGTCCGATCGTTTCGAGCGATTGAATTGAGACGGCGTGACCAGGCTTGGGCCACGGATTAATCGTCCCTGTTCGCGCTCTCGCGCCAGCCTGCGATCGCGGCGGATAGCCCAAGCCATGAGAGTTCCCACAAAAATGAACGCGGCGGTCAGCGGCCAACGGATGAATTCCAGCGGACCCTCGTTATCGTAGATTTCCTCGCGGAACCATTGAGCTGCGGTCGCGTTCTCCACCTCAGGAAGATACTTCCATTCAAGAGCATCCGCACCTGCTCGCCGGGCTTGGTCAGATAGGGCGAATGTGCCCAATCGTGCTGACTGTGGGTTCTGCCGAGCATGCACCACATCGCTGTTCACAGCTCTGCGCCAGCCGTCCGGGTAACGCACGTAAAGCAGCGAATAACCTCCCTTCCCGCTATATGCGACGCTGGAGAGGTACTGGTCGAAGTAACGGTTTTGGAGCGGCGTCCACCGTAACGCCCCGTAGAGATGGATTCCGAACATGGAGATCATTACGCCAAGCAAAAGCACCAGCAACTTGCGGCCCATAGCTAGTACGCCTCCTCAGCACTTGGAGTGTTGTCAGCGGCGTCGGGTTTCCCGGCCTGGCCGATCTGAGCGAGGAGCTCCAAGGCCCGCTTCGACTTGGTACCGTCGGCGCGCTGGATAAAGGCGCGCATCTGGTCCGCGGTGACTTTACCTTCGCTGGTAAAGGCGTAGATCAGATTCACCACGATTGTGCGAAGCGCGATCATTTCGGCTAGGATCGCCTGCTCTCCTGCGGAGCGCCGACCGAGGCTGGCCGCAGCCAGGAGTGCCTCGCGGCTCCACTCACTGATCGACATCTGGCTATCGCGGGCGCAGGCTTCTAGACGGGCGTACTCCTGTGCGGTGACCTTGGTTCCAATCGAGCGCGTTCGAGACGGTTTGCTCATGAGGACACCCCCGGAGGCGAAATCCAACGTCCAAACCGTAGCCCAAACGGTCCTTCCCCTTCAACAAGTTACGATTCCATAACCGAAATTCCGCCGCCCGCGGCGGCTTGTCCGGCTTAAACCTCAGCGAACTAAGAGGTTCGCCGACCGTAACCGAAGGTTACTGTACAGCACCCTTCCAGGGGTGACGTGTCAAAATCTGCAGCCGGTGCCGCAGGCACCGTCCGGTCTCTCTGCTCCGGACTCTGTGTCGCATCGGCGCGCATCCTGCCGGGCAGCTTGACCATGTTAGCCACGCTGATTCTAGCATCCACCCAGCGGGCAGGAAGCCGTGAGCGACGGAGGCCCTCCTGAGCCGTGCCGCTTGTGATTAGGAGCAATCAACCATGTGGGCGGGATAAGGCGTGAATCGGAGCCTAAGTCCCGTGTGGGAAGGCAGGCGTGGCGCGGCGAAGTTGGGCCGAGTTCGCCAGGCGACTGCCCGCAGGCAACGGGATATATGATTTTCCACCTATGCGTGATTTTATCGAGCGCTCGCATCCCCGTACTGCAACGGTCGCCGGAGTCAATCTATCCGCAGGAACAGATTGAATTCCTTCGAGATTCACGAGCCAGTGCTCGCGTGTACCGCAGGCGAGTCCAATAACATCGAGACGGAACAATCTCGAGGAAGATCGTCCATTCCTGCAACCAACTCTGGTGCAGGAAAGATGGGGTTTCCTGGTGACCACAATTCCACGCTTTCCGTATGTTCCTGAAAAAACTCTGGATCAGTGGTGATGCGAATAGGTTGACTCATTCCGGGTGCCAGGTATGAGTACTCCCGCTGAGCCATCCCCTTCACATGAATTCCCGCTGGCCGCGCAGATTCCGACGTAACTACGCGATCCAGATCGTCAAAATCAACAAGTGGCTGCGCTCGCGGGGCCAACTCGAGTCCGGCATCGGTTGCTGCGTCAAGGTCCAAGGCGGTGCCAGCCTCTTGAATAGCAGTCTCGATATCACTCACGATCTGATCTCGCCCCGTGTTGGTCAATACTGTGGCTGAAATTCGTCTCGGCAACTGCGACAGTATCGGTTGTAATTTCCCCACGAAACTCTCGAAGAGACCGATGCGGCTGCGCAAGGCTCTATAGACATCAGTTTCCACGGTCTCGTCATAATGAAGATTAACGATTCTGATGGTCGGGTTCTCCTGGCCCAGCCTATCGATTCGCCCGATGCGCTGCTCGACGCGCATTGGGTTCCATGGCATGTCGTAGTTCACGATTGCTCCGCAGAACTGAAAATTTAAGCCTTCACCCGCAGCGTCCGTGCAAAGCAAGACATCTGCCTGCCCCTCGCGAAACCGGCGTTTGGCGTCATCACGCGAGATCACACGCCACGTGCCATCAGCACTCCTGACCTCACCTCCACGACCGGAGTAGCACATGAGCCTAAAGGCCGAATTCCGGCTGAGATGGTCACGCAGGAAATCCATGGTGTCCGTGTATTGCGTGAACACCATCACCCGGTCATAGCCCGCGTTCCTAAGGTCTTCCAACACGCCCCGAAGCTTCTCTAGCTTTGAATCCGGGGGCAACGCCTGAATCCGCCGGATCAGATCCTCAACTGCAGTGCGCTCCTCGAAGGTCAGGGCCTCATGCTCAAGCGCTGCGGCTTCATCTGTGTCGAGCAGTTCGTCATCAACTTCGCTGTCGAACACATCATCATCAAGACTGCTCTTCACTCTGTCTCCCTTGCCCTCCCTTAGAGCTTCCAAATGACCGTTCAAGGTTTTCTGCAACGCCCAAAAGCTGCTCGCCAGCCGACGGCGATAGATTGTCATCACGAATCCAACCGCCGTTCGCTCTTTTTCGGAAGCGCGATTGTAGGTGTTCGATATGTAGTCCTCGACCTGCCTATAGAGGGCACGCTCATCAGCCGTCAGTGGTATGAACTCGTCTCTTACCTGGCGGTCGGCGATGGGGGTGGTGATTTTGCCGGCTTTGTAATATTTCCTGAGCAGCTCGCGGGTGTGTCGGGAGGCCAGTCGCCGCACAGGGGTGTTCGCCCTCACCAACGCGATCGCCGCTGTGCGGTCAGCGCTTTCGAGCTGCCGTCGTGGAACGTTCGAAACGTCCCGCAAGGCACGAAGGATCCGGTTTGCCCGCAGCCTACTCCCTGTACAAAACCGGACGGCCTCCTCTGTGCTAATCGAGCCGTATCGCGCTTCGGCAGCCACGAAAAGTCTCGCCAACTCGTCCAGAGCTTCAGGCGAGGGATTTGGCTGTTCAACCAGATTGAAGAACCTTAGAAACGCGCTCTCAGTCCACTCCGGGGGCAAGCCCAACAGGCTGAGTAAGTCCCAGACCTCGATTGGATCCACCTGCATCGGCGTCGCCGTGAGCAGCAAAAGCCCTCGAGTCCTCTCCTTCAACGAGCGCATTAAGCGGAGCAGCTTGTTAGGGCGGCTGTCAGGACTGATTCCACCGGATCGCCTACGTGCGTGGTGGGCTTCATCAAGTACGACGATGTCCCATGGCTCGGCATTCAGCAACTCATCAGCGCGGCCCTCCCGACGCATCAATTGGCTTGATGCGATTAGGAGCGGCTGCGTACGCCACTCGTCAGATTCAACATGCTTGGAATCGTGTTCTCGCAAGGCCGGTGACGAATACCACGCCAGCCGTTTCCCATCGTAGATTGGCCAATTCAAGTTGAACTTCTCGCGAAGCTCGATCTGCCACTGCCGGAGGACTGCTTTCGGAGCCAATATGAGAATTCTCTTCCCCTTCCCAGCTAGCCACGCCTGCCTCAGAAGCAAGCCCACCTCAATCGTCTTGCCTAATCCCACCTCGTCGGCAATCAATAGCTTTGGTGGCCAATTGTCATACATCCGCTGGAACGCCTTGATCTGATGTGGCCAGGGCACGACCGCAGCAGTAGCCTCTCCAATTCGTTCTCCGCCGTTTGGAAGAGAGGGAGCATACTTGATGAATCCCCAAATTAAGCGGCGCAATTCACCAGAGGAGAGAGGCTGTGGCTCAAGATCACGCGGGGTCTCGATGGGTGGCGGTGGCTCCGTGGGTATTTCTCGCATGCGAGCGGGACGATCGTTCGCCGGTAGGAATCGCATCAAATCTGCGCGGAGAGCGGCCGGTACGTCGAGGGTGATGACCCGCTGAGCTTTGTCTGCCCAGATTCGAGCAAAGTTTGTCTCTTCTTCGTCGACCCGCCTGGGTTCATTGCCCCAGCTCGTGAAAATATTTATGCTTTCCCAATTGTGCTGCCACCCAGTGGCCGTCTCGTTCAAACTGCCGTTCCAGGCAAGCCGATAGCCAGCCTTGTCCTCTACAATGCCGGCCTTTTCATGAAAGATTCCATCGGATGGAATGGGCTTTCGATTGGGGTCACACGGAACGGCGACCTTTACTTCGAGAATACCTCTCGCGACTAACCAAGAAAGCAGTTCAAGGGCTTGGCTAGCCTCGCTGGTCAAAGGCTCCAAAGGGCAGGCGCTGATTTTCTCTTCGACTGCATCTCGGAGTTTTAACCCCTTTTCAATAGCCTCAATCTCTCCCTGCGCCAAAGTGCATCCGACAACCAGCCGCATACGTCCATTGTTGCGAATCAAGCCTTCAATTCCACGGGCTGCAAGCGTCAGGGCCGACGCGGAGAAGAATCCCGTAGAACGATCATAGCGAACAGCCGCCTCAAGTGCGGGCACATAGAACAGCCGGACCAAATCACCATCGTCTGGTGTGTACTTCAACTTCCAAGTGCGATCCGACAGAATCATGTTTCCTCGGAAGGTTCCCCGCTCGCAGTTTCATCAGCAACCGCGACCCTATCCTGGAGGCTCTCTGCCGCCTCGACCTCTTCCCTCCAAAGCTGCAGCTGCTGTGGTTCATCCACATCGGTGGCGAAGGCTAGCTTGCGAAGGTTTTCCAGGGCCTCGAAATCGTTGCCGAACTCGGCTACATCTCCTTCAAGATCTATACCTGAAAAACTCTTCGAGACCGGCAAGACCTCAAGCACCGCTTCGAGCGCCGCGAAGAAAGCAGGGTCACCATCGACCTGTGCCTTCTTCAGGAGCTCCTGAGCGTGTTGGAGATTGCGGCTGCGTGCAGCATAGGCCGCGTGGTGGACGGCGTCGAGCCACGAACGGGAACCGTCAGCCGGGCCAATCGCGCCCTTGGCAGCGCGCTTGGCACTATCCCACAGTATGATCTCGCTGGACTTCTTCTGGGCGACATGTCCGATGATTTCTTTGTCCAGGTCTACGCCGACAGCCCGCGCGAGACGCAGAGCTTCGTCGTAGTCGAACTTCGGAGCGCTGAAGGCATCCCATGCCAGCACGTAGAACGAAGTCAAAGGGTCAAGGTCCGTACGAGCCTTCATATGTGTGAGCTGCTGCAAACGCCATCGTTTAACCTCGCGTCGTGCAGCATCGAGGGCATCTTCCGGCGTCACCCCGTACGGGTCCCACGGCTCTTCGAACATCTCGGCCTGCTTTCGGCGCTTTCTAGCTTCTGGCTGGGGGCGAGGTGTACCCCGCCGCAGAGGCCAGTGCTCGGAAAATGTCTGCAGCGCAGGGCCAAAACAGGCCAGATAGAGATCAACTCCTCCGATGCCAGCGTCCTGAAACTCTTTGATCCGCTTGCGGACGGCTCCGGCAACCTGTGGCTCGACGTCCTCCCAGTAGCTCGCATCGCCATCAGCGTCGCGCTCCGCGCGCGGGCGGCATACAAGAAAGATCGTGCTATTCGCGGCTGCTTTGTCCTTAATGTGAAGGCTGCCCTCTGCTTCGGTGTTGATTGGCCATGACGCTGTGATCGTAAAGCCGGCCTGCATCAAGCCTTTCGTGAGTGCATCCCACGCGCCGGTAGCCTTGTGGGTGAACATCAGGACCATGATGCCGGTCTGCTTTAGTACGCGATGACACTCGGCAAAGATCGCGGCCATCCGCTCTTTATAGTCACGCTTAGCGAGAGCGTCCGCCCCTTTTTGACCTTTGAATTTGGCCGGATTGGCAACAGCCTCCTCATCTTTATCCGTCAAGAGAGTGCGAAATAACTCCGGAACGACCCGTCCAGCAGTGCGTTTCAGCCAGACGTAGAAGAAGTCGGATAGCTCCGCGTACATGACATTGTCGTAGTACGGAGGGTCCATTACGATGACATTGACTGTTCCATCAGAAATGTGATCCAGGCTCTCGGCAGGCTTGCAGGTTACCTTCAAGGAAGGAAGTATGTGCGCTCTCTTGGGGGTCGGCAGCGGGATCTGTTGCTCATGCCCCGATTCATTAATGGCTTCGCCTCTGCTTAGTTCCACGAGCTCGACGATACACTTCCCGACTTGTCGAATCGCCCAGTCATAACCAACACTGCGGACGAGGGGCGGCATCTCTGCATATGACCACTTAAAGGAAAAATCATGACGGTCAAACGTATTCACCATGACCTCACGGCCAACGTGCCACCTAGTCATTCGCGAGTTGTAGTCAATCAACTTATCTATGGCCAGCGCCAGATAGATAAAAGCTGCCTTCGTAATCTCACTTGTCCGAGCCCGAGATTGCTCGGCATCCAGCAGTTCTCGAAAGAGTTCGACCGCAGTTCCGTGGCATAGAAGTTGACGATCGGAAAAAAGGTCACGCCAATAATTCACCCCATACACTTTGGATCTGTCCGCAAACATATCTGGATAGATCTCATTGGGAATCAAGTCCAAGGACTCCCACTCTGGTAGCCGCTCATTTGATCGGGTGGCGATATGCAACGCATTATTATCCTCCAAGCGCGGTGCACGGTATTCTTTGACCCACTTGTCTTTTCCTTTCTTCGCCGACGGCAATCGTCGCTTGTACACCACGGTGAAGATCTGGTCGCCCATCAGACCGGCTTGTGCCTGCCGCTTCACTTCACTCGCATCGATTACTCGCTTTGGGCGACAATCCTCGTAGGGGCAGCTCGCATCACCGTCGACCACGGTTCCCTCAGATACGTCCTTTGCCGAATGTACGATTTCAAAAGTGCAATGACGACCCGTATCGCTAGGTCCCCCGGCCAGATGTGTGATGAGCCGCACACCAAGACCTGAGGGATTTAGCCGCCAATTAGGTGAAAGTGGGACGATGCCCTCACAATAAGGACAACGAATCGTCCGCGCCCAGAGATAGTTCGTGGGCACGCAATTGTCGGACGGCTCGGCGGGGAACAGATCTGCGAGCCTTTCTTCCCGCCGCGCAACAAACAACGCGGCAATCCTGTTGTACTCGGCCACGAGATCAATCCCATAGGTAATGGGGAACTCCAGGGTGGCACGCAGGATGAGGGCCGCTACAGGATTGAGGTCGTTTGCCAGGGTTGAGAATCCTGCTCGCAAGGCCTCGAATGGAATGCTGCCGCCACCGGCCGTTGGGTCCAGAACAATCGCGGATCGGTCAACAGCAGCTCTAAACCATTTCTCATCAGAGTCGTCCAGTCCATATTTGAACGCACGGGAATACTCGTAGGCTTCGCCCTCGAAGCGCACGTCTTTTCGACGCGCAACCTGAATTCTGCGCTTTGAAGCAACGGGATCCCCATGTATTCCGATTGCTCTGAGAAACGCTTGGCGGTCGGCGTCTTCTGGGAGCAGCGAAGCCATGACAGCGGCGCGAGAAGCGATGAGTGGCCGACGCGCCCACCATACATGGAGGCGGTTGGGAGCGGGAAACGGAGTCATCGGCGTCCGTTCGCGGACGCTTTCGATACCAAGCTCGGCGATGGGGAGCCACCGCTCAATCAAACGTATATCAGAAAACATTGCGGTCTTTCATTTCTTGTGCGAAGGTTCGGTGAGCAAATACCGGAGCGCCGTCAAAACGCGTCGTGGGTTCTTGCGATGCATGGCCATTCCAAGCCAATAGGCCGCCTCTTCGCGTCCCATCGCCTCGATTCCTTCTGTAACTGACCGCATCCGGTCACGGCTGCGCATGGGCGCTAGGGCTCGAAACAACAACCCCAGCCTCAGCGCCAAATCCTCCGTGATGTTGTAACCACGGACCCTGTCAGCCGAGCGTGGCATACGCATTCCAGCCTGACTTAGACGGCGGAGAACGCGGTGCTCAACCAATTCGAGATTCCGTCCGCGGAGGCCCGCCACACGAACGGCTGTCTTTAGCTGAGGACTCGCTGGTGAGGGCATCTCCCAGACCTCGATTTCGGTATCGCCCAGGCCATGGTTTCGAACGCGCACCTCGTACTGCGGCACAGACCTCGGCGTTTCGAGCAGTCTGAGGCGAGGAATCCTACTTGGAGCGCTGCTCATTGTTGCACCTCAGCGACCGCTGTAACATAGGCTGCACCGCTGGCAAATTTCACCAGCTTTTCTGCCAGCTTATCGGCAGCATCGCCAGTGAGATCAAGCCCTTGGTCGAAACGCAGCCCATAAGTCGTCTTCAGATCCTGCTGGTTTGCCGCTCGGAACTGAGCATCAAGGAAATCCTTTACTGGCTTGGCATCCTCGACAGAACCTCGAAACTCGAACTGAAACTCGCTTTTCTCCTTTGTAGCGTAACCCCCGACGAATGTGACACTCTTCGTTGCATTGCTGACGCTGCCGATCATTGCAAGCAACTTGAAAGCGTCTCCCGCCTCGTACATCTGGATTTCGATGGCACTGATCTTCGCTACCTTAGCCGCCCGCGCCTGCTCCCAAAGTCTTACCAAAGCCTCGCGAAGTACACCCTGTGCGGTGAACTGCTTTTGGCCTGGCCCGGCCACCGCGACAGCGCCGCCACCGGCAAAGCCCGGCGCCCCACCGGACGGAGTAATCGGGCCAGCAGCCGGTCCGAAAAGTCCGCCACCGCTCGGAGGCACTGATCCAGCTCCAATCTCCGCACCACTGAGTGCTTGGGACTGGCGGGGCCAAATGCCATGCTGTTGTGCATAAGCGATGGTGAAAATGACCGATTGCTCGTCGACGATAATCATCGCAATGGGATCACCCTTACCGTATAGCAGGTCACCGCGACGATAGATGTACTCGCCCTGCTCGACGCCGCGATGGATTGCCTTTATGAAAGTGTCATTCTCAACGAGGATAGGCAGCGCAGGATCGCGGCGGAACTCATCACGCAAAGCCCCAACAGTAATCTGCCCCTTACGCAGGGGCGTGCGGTCACGAATGTAGGTCGGCGAATCTGGCTCGTCTCCCGGCAGGCGCAGCTTGCCAAGGTCCTGTAGGGCGAGAATGACCGCACGCTGCCCTTCGCCTGGATGATTCCCGGTGGCATGCACATCCAGAGCGGTATGAGCCAGGTCCACTTCGCTCGTTCCAATCCGATTTCGAGAAGGATAGAAAAGGTGCCTATAGCACTGCTGAATGGCCACGGCCAACTCGGTCAGAGACTTTGACTCCAGTTCCTTTATTTTGTTTTGCTGATGGTCCGCAAGATCTTTCAGCCGTTCCGGAGTCTTCATCTCAATCAGAGCCAAGCGCCGAATCATTTTGGCCCGCATGTCTTCTTTACGGAAATCATCCGCAACTAGGAAAACCAAGTTGTTGCGGAAACTGCGGAAGTCTGTGCCTGCTGCTCCCTTGCGATCAAAGATCTTAGCGATGAGCTCTGGCACGGCATCAACCGAGCCACCAACGGTAAGTCCGTCGTAGGAGATTAGGGATAACAATGGACGCCCATCTCCGACTTCATCTGGGACCTCGTAAGGTCCTGCCGGAAATGGAATCAACTGAAATTTCCCAGGCCCAAATATTCGCCTGATCTCATCACTGAGCTCACTCCGCGCTTGGGCTTTATCAACGTGCTGCTCCTGTCGGCGAATCATCTGCGTCAGGTTCGCTTCTGCCAGGAATCGCATCGGGGCGGTTGGTCGGTCGTCGAGATAGGCCGACGACAAGATGAATTTCTTCCGAGCGTCTTCTATAAACCCGATGTCAGTGCCGGGGCCGAGGATTGAATAGCGGAGACGTTCCGGTGTCACACCCTTTAGAGGCTCGTTGAACGCAAGCGAGTTCAGGAACACTGTGCGTGCAACGTAGGTGCCATACTGAGGCAGACCCCTATAGCTCGCTTCATCGATTTCTTGGGCGAGAGCCTTCGCAGGCTCCGCACCCGCGACGTCGTTTCGGATAGCTGGGACAAACGCTGACTGCTGCAGACGAGTGACAATTTCTTGCAGAATCGGAGCGTACCCCACGTCAACGTGATGTAGATGAATCGCCGTGGCGTCTTGGGGACGGTTCGTCCAAATGTGTGCGATTGTTCGGGTCAGGATCCGCAGCATTCCGCGGACTCGCTGAAAGTTGGAAAGTGTTGCCATCTTCGAGGTCAATACATGCAGCAATTCGGGATGGATTGGATAGCTTGTCTGAAACTCCTCGGTCGTCGCAGGCCGTGCGGCTTCCTGCGCGAGTCCATCCTTGTTGGCCTGCCAAAGCGCCCGATAAGAGGCAATGACTTCTCCCGACCTGGATTCGTCCACCTTCTCAAAGAGCCGACGGCGTAGCACCTTCACGGTTTCATCATCTTCAGTGGGGTTGAGCAGGGTAGCTTTGCGGGCAGATACGCTTTCGGCCTCGGCCATCCGATCGGCGATGTACTGGTTCTCTGAAGCGTAAGCGTCCAGAGGCTGACCCTCTTTGCCAATCGCCAATGTATAAACTAGAGCGGCGCGGTTGGAACTCTCGACAGCCTTAAACAACGACGTAAGGAAGGCTGTCAGTTGTTCACCAGATCCTGGGGCGGCCTTCATGGCCTTGCGCAGATAGACGGAAAGTTCGTCGAGCAGGATTAACGTGGGTTGGTCCCCAAATAGCTCTGCGATGGTTTCGGCCCCGGGAGCAACCATTTGTTCATCGCTGCGGCGGAGCCTTTCAAAGCCGGCCGTACCGGCCAGGCCATAGGCTATTTCTCCCCAAGGCGTATGAGCAAAGATTCCATCGCCCATTGCGCGCCCATTCGCCGGGTCAGCGTTTTCGCCATCAAATGCAGCAATACGCACTTTTGTCTTGGGAACAAGCGAAGGGTTAATGAACTCTGAAACGGTAGAGACTTCCTTCATTCCATTCGCCGCGTGCACCAAAGCAATCAAACCATGTGTCTTACCACCACCGTAGCTAGTATCCAGACGGAAGATCGAGGCGACCTCGGTGCCAGAACCACTGATTCGGCCGCACACATTCGTAAGCAGATTTTGTAGGCCGCGAGTCGGATACGTGTTTGCAAAGAACCTCTGCGGGTTGAGGTACTCTTCTGGTGCGACACCGCGGATCACTTTGGCAAGGTCAGCCGCGAAATCGGCATCGGTGATGCCTTTGAGCACATCGGCGCGAGGCTTGCAGAGGTCAAATATCAGACCCGCAGTGGAAACGTTGCGCTGGGCTAATGTTCCCAAGTGTTGCTCCGTTTAACAGTCTGGAAAGCAGTGCATTATATCTCGGAAATGCTGCACCTTGGCGCGCAGGGAGTCACACCTCAAGTGAGGCGCCGCGGTAGGCTCGACGGATTACTCGCCGGGGAGGATCGCGGCGAGGATCTCGGCGCTGGCGCGCTGCACGCGCTTCAGCGAATTGGCCAGCGTGCCCGCGTCGCCGCCGGACAAGTGAACGTAATCGGCAGAACTTGGAGACTTCACGCCGATCGCTTCGCAGACGACGTAGGCAACGGCCTCAGCTTCCGTCTCGCGAACCCACCTCGGAGCATCCTTTCGCCCAGGCTTCCGGTGCAGGAGCGCGTGCGCCGTCTCATGGGCTAGAGTGGCAAACTCCTGCGCCGGAGACAGGCCCGGAAGCACCGTCATTTTCCCGCGGATGTACTGGCCTTCCGTGGGGAGGATGTCGTTTCTGTATTTGAGCTCGACGCCCCGCGCCGCGATAAACGTCTTCAGGCGCTCAGTGTACTCACCAGGATCACCGTGGATAACTTCCAGCTGGGGAAGAGGCTCGCCCGTTGTGTCCGTCACATCAAAGAGGTAGGCCGCGCGGAAACCCACGGGGCCCCGCGCCCCGCGTTTCGCTTGGCTCGTCTTGCCGTGCGTCTTCTTACCCAGAACCGGCGCCAAGATCAGAATGCGCTTGGCGCCTTTCTTAACGCGGCGGCCGAGGCTCTTCCAAGTGCGCCGGCCGGCCACTACGGTCGCGTCGGGATGCTGGGACATGATCAGCAACAGGTTGCGAACGCTGTAGCGATGAAATTTCCTCATCACCGACACGTAGTTCCTGAGCTCCTCGCTATGGCCCCTTTCGAGGGCCACACCGAGTTCGATGATTGCTTTTCTGGCGATTTTTTCTGCTTGCTCGACTTTCATGTTCTTCCTCCTTTTCGGGAGCTATTGCTCCCTTCACCCCGACAGAGGGAGCAATTCGCCGAAAAGTGGACAGGAGCGTAGAGATGGCAGGGACTAGGGCGGAACGGGTCGCACGCCGAGTGACACAGTTTCTTCGTGGCGCGAGGCGATGCTAGTGAGGACCGTCGGCGTCGGTCGTCGGACGCCGAGGCGCTGCCATCTCGGAGCGGCCAAACGAGGAGAGCAAGCAGTAAACCGCAAGCGGCACGGACCTGCTAGGAGCCGGCAAAGGGGCGCGGTTTCCTCAATGCCTGGAGAGGGGAGGGGCACCGTGGCGGTGCTCCCAGTAAAACTCGAGGGCCGCCATCCGCATTCCCTCGCGGCAGCCGGCGTGCTCTGCTTCTGACTTCCGCCAGGGCGTGCACACAGGCTCGGTTGTCAGTTGGTGTTCGATTGCCTTTTCGAGGGCTACGAGGTCCGGGATCCCATCCTTAAACTGGGCTTGGAGACGGGCGCGCGTGATCTTCTCTCCCTCTATGCGAGCGAAACGATACT
>Ga0335085_10011859_pt1 | contig 12880 bp, 12 predicted proteins | sample Lox_Sample_45_FD_206712 | JGI IMG/M metagenome (GOLD analysis project Ga0335085, IMG submission 206712) | Soil microbial communities from Loxahatchee National Wildlife Refuge, Florida, United States - Lox_Sample_4.5 | ecosystem: Environmental > Terrestrial > Soil > Wetlands | place: USA...
CGTGATAACTCTCCAGCACAGATCGGGCGCTCAAGGATTGCAGCGCCTGCCAAAGATCGTGGATGATCAGCGGCTCAGCACCGGCAGGGGGCAAAAGCCTCTTGTTGATGGGCGCCTGCTCGATGTCGATGACGTTGGTGATGAGCACCGCGTGATGGGCGGTCATGGCGCGCCCCGATTCGGTGATCACGTCCGGATGGGGCAGTCCATGCTGTTCACAGATCTCCCACAGGGTGTGAATGACGTTGTTCGCGTATTCCTGAACGCTATAGTTCATGGAGCAATCGCTGCGCGAGCGGGTCCCCTCGTAATCGATGCCGAGACCGCCTCCGACATCGACGCAGCTGATCTCCGCGCCCAGTCCACGCAGCTCGGCGTAATAGCGGGCCGCCTCGCGAACCCCACGCTGGATATCGCGCACGTTGGCGACCTGCGAGCCAAGATGGAAGTGCATCAGCCGCAGCGACGCCAATAGACCGGCATCGCGCAGGGTATTCACCGCGTCCAACGCTTGGGCTGCAGACAGCCCGAACTTGGACTTGTCGCCGCCGGTATTTTGCCATTTGCCATGGCCGATGGAGGCGAGGCGCACCCGGATGCCGAGCAGCGGCTGAACCTCCAGCTTGTGCGCCTCCTCGATCACGATCTGCATTTCCGAGAGCTTCTCCACCACAATGTAGACCCGGTGGCCGATGCGCCGGCCGATAAGCGCGAGACGGATGTACTCGCGGTCCTTGTAGCCGTTGCACACGATGACCGCGTCCGGTTGCGACAACGCCAGCACTGCCATCAGTTCCGGCTTGCTTCCCGCCTCCAGTCCCACCCGCGCACCGCCATGCCTCAGGATCTCCTGTACCACGCTCTGCTGCTGGTTGACCTTGATGGGATAAACGGCGGTGTAGCTACCCCGATAGCAGGCGACTTCCTTGGCACGGGCGAAGGCATTGCACAGGGTGTCCACCCGGTCATGAAGGATGTCGGAGAAGCGCAGCAGCAGCGGCAAAGAAAGGCCCGATGCTTGGGCTTCGCGGCTCAGCTGGTAGAGGTCGAGGGCTGGAGCCGCGTCCCGCCGCGGTCGCACCTCGAGGTGACCGGCCGCGTTGATGCCAAAGTAGTCACCGCCCCAGTGGGCGATGCTGTAGGTCTCCCGCGCCTGTTGGACGTCCCATGGGTGCATGAAAAAACCTTTGGTGGAGAAGATGCGATTATAAAAGAAAATTCGACCGCCTGCCGGCGGCCTCGTCTCAGCGGCTTTCGGTCCTTGGCGGGCCGCAAAACGAGCGCCTCCAGCAGCAGGATCTTGTCCACGTCAGCCGGCCACCTGGATCACAGGCAAGCGCCTCGCACCCCATCCCCTTCTATTCGGACAGCGCCTGGCGGTGTTGCCGCCGGCTCGTCGGGGGAGATTGCATGGGCCTTCCTGATCCTCCGTCACCATTCCAGCGGCGCTCAAAGTCGATCAGCACGCGCGTCACCTGCATACCCTAGGACATTGGCATTTCGTCCCGCGGGGGCGATAATACCTCCGCCTCAACTCCGCACGAGAAACGCGATGGCCCTGGACGACAGTTGGTTCACCGAGATCCACCAAGCCGACGGCTCGGCCTTTTCACTCAAGGTCAAGGCCAAGCTCCACCAGGAGCAGACCCCCTTCCAACGCATTGAGATCTACGAGACGGTGCACTGGGGCAAGCTTATGACTATTGACGGCTTCTATATGGTCTCCACCCGGGACAATTTCCTCTATCACGAGATGATGAGCCATCCGGCCCTATTTACCCATGCCGATCCAAAGAAGGTGCTGATCATCGGCGGCGGCGACTGCGGCACCCTGCGGGAGGTCCTGAAGCACCCTGGCGTGGAACGGGTGTGGCAGGTGGACATTGACGAGGCGGTGACGCGCCTGTCGAAGATCCACTTCCCGGAACTGTGCGAGTCCAACCACGATCTCCGCGCGGAAATTCTGTTCGCCGACGGCATCCGCTGGGTTCGTGACGCACAGGACGCCAGCGTGGATGTGATCATCGTCGACAGCACCGATCCCATTGGTCCGGCGGAGGGTCTATTCAACCTCGCGTTCTATCAGCAGTGCCGGCGGATCCTCCGTCGCGAGGGTCTGCTGGTACAGCAGAGCGAATCGCCGCTCTATCACTTGGCGCTGCTCGAGGACATGCACTCCGCGATGCGCGAGGCCGGCTTCGCTGCCACCCGCAGCCACTATTTCCCCCAGCCTGTCTATCCCTCCGGCTGGTGGTCAGCGACCATCGCCTGCAAAATTGGTCGCATTCCCGAGTTCCGTGAGGCGGATGCGCGCGGGAAGTCGTTCCTGACACGCTATTATAACGCCGACATCCACCGATCCGCACTTGCGCAGCCGGAGTTTTGCCGGCAGGCGGGGCTGGGATAGCTGAGCAGGCGGCCGTTGCTCGCCACACCTCCAGCCCAATGTTTAATTGGGCGACCCCCCGATCGAGAGCGGATGCTTGGTTCATCTTCCGCTCGATTTTCTTGGCTCTGGCTAGGTCGGCCTGAGCCGCTCGTGAAGCGCCTCGCCCAGGGCATCCAGCGCCGAACCCATGACCAGCCCGGCGAAGCGGTGATAGAGCTCGAGGGTGCAGGCGACAGGCGCCTGGAGGTCATCTCGGCCTTGGCTGGCGAATTCCTTCCAGGCCATCACCGGCTGATCCTCCGCATTGGCGTCAACGCACAGCCAAAGGTGGTGATCGAGTATGATCTCCAGGCCCCGATGGTCGGGCACCGCAATGCGAAGCGGCGCGCCCAGGCGGCGCAGCGCGAGGCGCACGTGGTTATACACCGAGGCCTCGATGGTCTTGGGCAGGGTGCGTAACGCGGTCGGAGCGCTGTGGTCGCGCATGATTGCCCCCCGAATATAGCTCGCCCGTTGTCTACTCCTCGAATTCCATGTCTTCGTCGTCGCGGCGCCCCTCGGTGAACACGCGGCTGGCCAGCACGTCCACCGCCTCGATGGTGATGAGGTCGGTCTTGCTCAGCTTTTTCTTCGGGTCGGCGAACAGACGGTTCGCTTGGCGCAGCCGTGCGCGGTCGAGGGCGTTTCGGACCGAGCGCGCGTTGGAAAAGTGTGGCAGCTTCATACGCAGCTTTAGATAATCAGAAAAGGCCTTCTCCCCCTCCGTGCTCAAGCGGTAGTTCTGGCTCGCAAGCATCAGCTTGGCGATTGCCAGCAGTTCCTCCGCGGAATAGTCCGGAAAATCCAGGTGGTGGGCAATGCGCGAGCGCATGCCGGGATTGCTCTGGAAGAAGCGCTCCATCTTGTCCCTATAGCCCGCCAGGATCACCACCAGGTCGTCGCGGTTGTTCTCCATGATCTGCAGTAGGATTTCGATCGATTCCTGGCCATAGTCCCGTTCGTTCTCGGGCTTGTAGAGGTAATAGGCTTCATCGATAAACAGCACCCCGCCCATCGCCTTCTTGATCACCTCCTTGGTCTTGGGCGCGGTGTGGCCGATATACTGGCCCACCAAGTCATCGCGCGTCACTGTCACCAAGTGGCCCTCGCGGACGTAGCCGAGGCGTTTCAGGATCTCGCCCATGCGCATCGCCACCGTGGTCTTGCCGGTGCCCGGGTTGCCGGTGAAGCTCATGTGCAGGGTTGGGGTCGCGGAACTCAGTTCGAATTTTCTGCGGAGGCGGTCGACCAGCAGCAGCGCTGCAATCTCGCGGATGCGGGTCTTGACTGGCTTCAAGCCGATCAGGTCGCGTTCGAGTTGGTCCAGGACCTCCTGGATATTGGAGGCCTTGAACTCGGCCTCCAGATCGACGCCGCCCTCGTCTATCGCCTTGTCACCGGCCATGCTCATGCAAAGCTCCTTTTGGAAAAAATCGCCGCCGAGCGGCCGGGCGCGGCCCGGTCTGCCCGGCGGCGGTAACGCTCAATAACGCTCGCCCTCCGGCTTGTCGGTGGCATAGCTGTGCACGGTGTAGCGGATATGTCGGCCATCCGCTTCCTGACGCGCCAAGCCAAAACCGGGCTCCTTCTTAGGCCGGTTTACAATGAACGACATGCGCGGCGTCTCCCAACCACGGGTGCTGTCGAAGGCAGTCACCCGGATGTAATGGTTGGGAAAGGTCTTGCGGCAGTTGTTCACCTCCATCAGGATTCCCGCCGGATCCTTGAGGTCGAACATCGGCATGCCAAACATCTCCCAGTACGTGTTTCGCGGATGCGGGTCGTCGGTGTACTCAACGTTCACCGCCCAATGGTTTTTCAATGCGTACTTGATCTGCGCCTTGATCTGCTCATCGCTCAGGTCGGGCAGGAACGAGAACTGCCCTTGGGTGAGCCGATTGCCTTGATTGGTCATCATCGGTGTTTCTCCTTTAGCTTCTAGCTTTGAGCCTGCGGCTTAAACACTGGCTGTGGTCGTGGGGACGAAGTCAGCGGTATCCGTCGAGTCATAGTTGAAGGTGATGTCCTTCCACGTATCGAGGGCGGCCTTGAGCGGCGAGCACCACTTGGCTGCGGCCTCGAGGATCTGCGGGCCTTCCTTCATGTAGTCACGGCCTTCGTTGCGGGCCATGATCATGGCCTCCAGGGCGACGCGGTTGGCGGTGGCGCCCGCCTGGATGCCCATCGGATGGCCGATCGTGCCGCCGCCGAATTGCAACACCACATCTTCGCCGAGATAATGCAGCAGCTGATGCATCTGGCCGGCATGGATGCCGCCCGACGCGACCGGCATTACCTTGTTGAGCGAGGCCCAGTCCTGATCGAAGAACAGGCCGTGCTCCAGGCTTTGATGCAGGTGCGACTCGCGCAGGGTATCGTAGAAGCCCTTAATCATCAGCGGATCGCCTTCCAGCTTACCGACCACGGTGCCGGCATGGATATGGTCTACTCCAGCCATGCGCATCCATTTGCAGATCACGCGGAAGTTCATGCCGTGATTCTTCTGACGCGAATAGGTCGAGTTGCCGGCGCGGTGCAGGTGCAGGATCATGTCGTTCTTGCGGGCCCACTTGGCCATCGACTGAATGGCGGTGTAGCCAATCACCAGGTCGATCATGATAATCACCGAGCCGAGGCTCTTGGCGAATTCGGCGCGCTCGTACATGTCCTCCATGGTGCCGGCGGTGACGTTGAGATAGTGACCCTTGACTTCACCGGTCGCGGCGGTGGCGCGGTTCACAGCCTCCATGCAGTACAGGTAGCGGTCTCGCCAGTGCATGAAGGGCTGCGAGTTGATGTTCTCGTCGTCCTTCACAAAATCCAAACCGCCCTTCAGGGCCTCATACACCACGCGACCGTAGTTGCGACCCGACAGGCCCAGCTTGGGTTTGGTGGTCGCACCCAGCAATGGACGACCGAACTTGTCGAGCCGCTCGCGCTCCACCACAATGCCGGTGGCGGGCCCTTGGAAGGTCTTGAGGTAAGCGACCGGGATGCGCATGTCTTCCAGACGCAGAGCCTTGACCGCTTTGAAACCGAACACGTTGCCGATGATTGATGCGGTGAGGTTGGCGATGGAGCCCGGCTCGAACAGGTCGAGATCATAGGCGATGTAGGCGAAGTACTGCTGCTCCACCTTGGTGCCCTCGCCCGTGTTGGGCACCGCGTCGACGCGGAAGGCTTTGGCGCGGTAGAGTTCGCAGGCGGTAAGACGGTCCGTCCACACCACCGTCCAGGTCGCGGTGGAGGATTCGCCTGCCACAGCGGCCGCGGCTTCCTCCGGGTCGACCCCGGGCTGCGGGGTGATCCGGAACAGCGCAATGACGTCGGTCTCCTTGGGCTTGTAGTCCGGCTCCCAATAGCCCATCTTTTTGTAAGGTATTACGCCGGATTTGTAGCGCTCCTTTCCTTCTTTCATCGTCTCAGATTTGGCCATAATGCTGTCTCCTCAAATGGTTAACGGCCCGTAACCGGCCTTTCCTTTCCCAGTCTCCGGCGCCCCCCGAACCGGGCGGCAGCCTGTGTGGAGGTCCCTATCGTGCCTGCGGATAACCATCTATAACAGTCAATTTTTTCGATGATCATGATAGACTTTTCTCTATTCAAACCGCGGAACTGTCAAATGCGCCATACCACCTTCCGGCAGCTGGAAGTTTTCGAGGCCATCGCTCGCCTTGGTAGCTTCACCCGCGCCGCGGAGGAACTGCATCTCACCCAGCCCACGGTCTCCATGCAGATCAAGAAGCTTACCGCCGCGGTGGGGCTGCCGCTGTTCGAGCAGGTTGGCAAGAAGATCTATCTCACTCAGGCCGGGCGCGCGCTTCAGGAGTTTTCGCGGCAAATCTTCGATCACTTCACTCGCTTCGAGATGTTGCTTGCCGACCTCAAGGGACTCAAGCAAGGCCGGCTGCGGCTTGGTGTCATCACCACGGCAAAATATTTCATCCCCCGCCTGCTGGGCCCCTTCTGCCGGGACTATCCCGGTGTCGATGTCAGCATGAAGGTGTCCAACCGCGAGCGCATCCTCGAACGCCTGCAGGATAATGACGACGACCTTTACATCCTTGGCCAGCCCCCGGAGGACTGCGACGCGGTGGCGGAGCCCTTCCTCGCCAATCCGCTCATCGTGTTGGCGCCCGCAGACCATCCCTTGGCAGGCAAAAAGGGAATCTCACTGAAGCGCCTCGCGGAGGAGCCATTCCTGCTGCGCGAACCGGGCTCCGGCACGCGCAAAGCGATGGAGCAGCTATTTGCGCGCCAGCACCTCGAGATCAAGGTTCGCATGGAGTTGGGAAGCAATGAAGCGATCAAGCAGGCGGTGGTGGGGGGATTGGGGCTGTCGGTGCTGTCGCGCCACACGCTGGTGTTGGATGCCCCCACCCAGCGGCTGGCGATCCTGGATGTGCAGGAATTTCCCATCGAGCGCCACTGGTACGTTGCCTATCCCAGAGGCAAGCAACTGTCGGTGGTAGCGAAGGCCTTCCTGGAGTTCCTGCGTGGCGCACCAAACTACCTTGACGAGGGCGCAGCACGAAATGATGGCGCTGTGGCGCAACGGGTGGTCACCCGCGCCGGCGCCGCTTGACAGCCGCCGCCCGCGGGACTTAAATCCGAAGCGGCTGCAACCGCAAAGCGCGAAGCCGTTGCGCAGAGCGGAGCCGCTCCCTTTTTCCCTTAACTCATACCAACTATCGCACGATACGAGGAAGCGCCATGGCCGATCCCGTGATTGCCAAGAGGTCCCCCTACATTGTCCGCCTGGAGCCCGGAGACTACTGGTGGTGCGCCTGCGGCCGTTCCAAGAACCAGCCATTCTGCGATGGCTCCCATAAAGGCAGCGAATTCAGTCCGGTCAAATTCACTGTCAGCTCCAAGGCCCCGATGGCACTCTGCGGCTGTAAGCGCAGCGGCGACCGGCCGTTCTGCGACGGCAGCCATAACAGCTTGGAAGAGACCTAAACGCCAAGCACGGGAAGACGAGGCTTGCAGAGTACGCTGGGTCTTGCGGCCGAAATGGCGAGCATCCACGTTTACACGCCGTCCCCTGCTGTTGTGGGTGCATTGCGCTTCGAACGAAGGCAGGCCACTCCTCCACACCAGCAACGTCCGGATCAGGTCTCCGGCCCTGGCTTCCTGTAAGCGTCGCCCCGGGACCGCATTGACGATCAGAATTTGATCTCGCTCAGCCTTTCGTTGACCGCGCTGATGTCGAATGCGAGGTAGGTCAATTCGCCGCCACACCAGTTGAGCATGTCGCGGTGTTCTTCGTGCGTGGGATCCTCGGTCGCGTGCAGGAATTCAACTAGCCCGGCGGACCACCCACGTCTGCCCCCCATGCAGGGCGGGCGCGAGCGCAGAAGTCAAGGACCGCCCCCTGGGTCCGTTTCCTGCTGCTTTCATCACCAGGGCCACGCCCAAGGTCCTGTCCACGACAACATCGCCGCCCTCCCGCTCCCGGCAGAATCTGCACCTCCCTGACCCGCGGCCACTACCCCCACGGGCGGTGGTCGCGATCCGACCGAGCCCGCGCGGCGTCAGCGCGGACCGCGGCCCGGTGGACCTCGCAGGGTAAGGCATGGGAACGGGGTGCTTCCCCTGGTGGGATGGGCATCGGGGCGTCCCGCGCCAGCATCGGCTAGCATACCGGCACCTGCTCGCCACACGCCGCCTTGCTCCGCTTGCTGTCGCCCCGCTTGGCACGGTGCCGATTCGCCTTGCGGCTCATGCCTCGGCGCTTCGGACCAGGTTCCCTGTCGGGGCAACTCCAGGGGCGTTCGCCCCTTGCCTCTTTCCCTCACGACAGCAGGTCTGCCAGCGCCCGCCACGGCATTACCTGCCATGCCTGGCGCACAAAAAAAGGGCGCCCGAAGGCGCCCGATCTGGGTTTCCCAGGGGGGTTAGAGGTTGTAGCCGCGTTCGTCGTGCAGGGCCAGGTCGAGGCCCACCGTCTCCTGCTCTTCGGTGACGCGCAGGCCTATCACCATGTCGATAACCTTGAGCAGAATAAAGCTAACAATGCCGTCGTAAACGATGGTGGTCATGATGCCGATGGCCTGCTTGCCCACCTGTGCACCCATGGTCACGCCGTCGGCCAAACCCGAGCCGCCAAGGCTGGCATCGACGAATACGCCGGTCAGCAGCGCCCCGATGATGCCGCCGATGGCATGCACGCCGAAGGCATCCAGTGAATCATCATAGCCAAGGGCGCGCTTGACCTTGGTCGAAGCGTAGTAGCAACCCACACCCGCGGCGACGCCAATCACCAACGCGCCGACGGGACCGGCCGTTCCCGAGGCGGGAGTGATGGCAACCAATCCCGCCACGGCGCCCGAGGCAATGCCCAGAACACTCGGCTTGCCGTGGGTGATCCACTCGGAGAACATCCACGCCAGGGCCGCAGCAGCGGTGGCAATTTGAGTCACAGCCATGGCCATGCCCGCGATCCCGTCGGCCGCGACCTCGGAGCCCGCATTGAAGCCAAACCAGCCCACCCACAGCAGTGCCGCGCCGGTCACCGTATAGCCGAGGTTATGGGGCGGCATGGCGGTGGTCGGATAGCCCTTGCGCTTCCCCAGGACCAGCGCGGCCATCAATCCCGCGATACCGGCATTAATGTGCACCACGGTACCGCCGGCGAAATCCAGCACGCCCAGTTTGCTCAGGAAGCCGCCGCCCCACACCCAGTGGGCAATGGGAGCGTAGACCACAAGCAGCCATAACCCCATGAACCACAGCATGGCGGAAAACTTCATGCGATCGGCAAAGGCGCCGACGATCAGCGCCGGGGTGATGATGGCGAAGGTCATCTGGAAGGTCATAAACACGGTTTCCGGAATCACGCCGTTAAGCGAATCACGGGTGACCCCGGACAGGAAGGCTTTTGCAAAGCCACCGAGATACGTGTTCATTGCACCACCATCGCCAAATGCCATGCTGTAGCCGCATATCATCCACAGCACGGACACCAGGCAGGTAATCGCAAAGCATTGCATCAACACGGACAACACGTTCTTAGAACGCACCATGCCCGCATAGAACAATGCCAGACCGGGTATGGTCATCAGCAGGACTAGCGCCGTCGATGTCAGCATCCACGCGGTAGAGCCAGAATCAAGCTTGGGCGCGGGTGTCGCCGGAGCCGCCGGAGCTGCCGGAGCCGCAGTCGGAGATGCCGCGGCCGGTGGCGTCGCCGGTGCGGCCGGGGGTGCCGCCGCCGGTGCAGCAGTCTGACCGGCGGGCGCTGCATCATCGGCGAAACCGAGCGGTGCGGCCAGTAGCATCAACAACAGGGCACAGAGGCCCACCAGATTTTTGTAAAGCTTCATTTCGCCACCTCTCTCTTCACGGTTACAGTGCGTCAGGGCCTGTTTCACCGGTACGGATCCGCATGGCCTGTTCCAGGTTGAACACAAAGATCTTGCCGTCGCCGATCTTCCCAGTATTGGCGGACTTGGCGACACTCTCCATCACCCGCTCGACCAGGCCATCATCCACGGCCACCTCAATCTTCACTTTGGGCAGGAAGTCCACCACGTACTCCGCGCCACGGTATAGCTCGGTGTGCCCCTTTTGCCGGCCGAATCCCTTCACCTCTGTGACCGTGATGCCCTGCACGCCGATTTCCGACAGGGCCTCACGGACGTCGTCCAACTTAAATGGTTTGATAATTGCCACGACTAGCTTCATGGATAAGTTCTCCTCATTAAAATCCTCGGCACGGCCCGCTCCATTCACTTGTTGCCACCGTCACGCGGATTCCCACATACAACGTCGGTTCCCATACTCCAGTGCGTCATTTTGCTTCGAGGCACATTCCATGCCAGAGGGTAAAGTGCAGCGAAAACATCCATTTGGTCTCTGGGCGGTGCGCAACCGAAACCGGCCGCGCACCAAGATGGATAGGGAACGACGCACTCGCACTAATAAGGTGCGTCACTGGGTGCTACACTGGGCGCCCGCTTCGCGTACACTGAGGCGAGGTGGTGTTTCAACAGACAGAAAGGGAACGGCCGTGATCGACCCTAAGATTCTCGACAACCTTGCCAACCGTCTGGCGGCAACCCTGCCACCCGGCATCAAGGAGATCCGACAGGACGCGGAGAAGAATTTCCGAGCCATCCTGCAAGGCGCCTTCGCCAAGATGAACCTGGTTACCCGTGAGGAGTTCGATGTGCAGAGGGCCGTGCTGGAACGCGCCAACGGCAAGATCCAGGAACTGGAGCGGCAGGTGCGGGAACTGGAAGGCCGGCTACAGGGCCGCGGCGCCGAGAACCGGCTCGGCGAAGCGTCACCGGGATTTTAAAAGCGTCTGCGGGCTTTGCCGAGGACGCAGCCCAACGAACCAACAAGGCCGGCGGCCTAATGCGGCCAAGGGCAGAATGAATGTCTTTAAAGAGTGCTAGCAAGGCAAGATAGAGACCTTGCTGTCGCGCCAATCCCCGCAGTCCACCTCGCCACAGGCGCATTGCCGACGGTCTCGAGGGTGTCCTTGCCCAATACTACCTCCACTGCCACCAGCCCTCACCACCGGCGGGAGTGCAATGCGCCCTGCACCGATGTATCACCGGCCCCCGATGGGAATGGCGGGCCCGCAAGGCGATCACTAGAGAAGGCTCATCGCCCGGCCAGGGCATGGACTAAGATCCGCGAATTGCGCGAAACGGACCCTTCTCCGCTGCGTCCGGAATGGGCGAGTGCCGGGACATCCAACCGCCGCCGAGGCGCGCAGCGGCATGGCTTGATAACCGGCCGCCCCCAATTGCCAGGGCTGGCCGCGCCGAAAACACCAAAGTACCGCCCCGTTTCACCGGTGGCGTCCCACCCAACCCGGTGGCAATCTTCCGAAACAGCGCGCGATCCGGTGCTGCGCCTAGACTGGCCCGCGTTGGCGGGAGAGAGCTGCACCCCTCCCACCGGCTACAAGGGTCCGCCCCGACTGATAACCTCAGCTAGACCTGCGCCAGTCCGCAGCGGATGGCGTAATACACCAACCCGGTGACATTGTGGATGCCAAGCTTCTTCATTACCCGGTTGCGATGCGACTCCGCCGTCTTGAAGCTAATGCTGAGGAGATTGGCGATTTCGCGGGTGGTGTTTCCCTCCGCCACCAGCTGCAGGATCTGGCGTTCCCGCGGCGTGAGCGGATCGGCATCTTCCTCGTTCTTGTTGACACAGGCGTCCACAACCGAAGCGGCCACGCCAGGACTAATATATACCTGCCCCTGTAGCACTTCCTGAATCGCCCGGAGCAGATCCGACGAGGCCTGACTCTTCAGCACGTAGCCCCGCGCACCGCCGCGCAGGGCCTTAAGCACATAGCTCTTGTCATTGTGCATGGTGAGCAGGATGGTCTTGATGTCGGGCGCCATTCGGTGCAGCTCGTGGGCGGCGTCCAGGCCATTAAGCAGCGGCATGGACATGTCCATCACCGCAATGTCCGGATTGAGGTTGCGCGCCAGGCGCAGCGCCTCACGTCCATCGGCAGCCTGCGCCACCACTTCATGGCCAGCCCGCTGCAGCAGCCCCGCCAGTCCTTCCCGCACGATTTGATGATCATCGGCCAGCAAAACGCGACAGTGCATGGTTTATCCTCCCAATGGTATGTCCGCCAAAACCGTTGTTCCCTGTCCTGGTTCCGAAACCAGCCGCAAGCTGCCACCGAGGGCATTGAGGCGCTCACGGATACCTAGCAGTCCCAGGCCCTGCCCTCCATTCTCGGCGCGCGGCACGAAGCCGACGCCATCGTCGCGCACGCTGCAGGTCACCTTTCGCGGCGTGCACGTCAATTCGATTTTCACACTGTCGGCGCGGGCGTGCTTGGCGGCGTTGGTGAGCGCCTCCTGCACGATTCGATACAGGGCCGTTTCCACCCGCGGCGGCAACCTCCGTTCGCTATCGGACTCGACACTCACCGTGAACCCCGCGCGCTTCGCTACTCGCTCCGCGAGAAACTCCAGCGCCGGCAGCAATCCGAGATTGTCGAGCATGGTAGGACGCAGCTCATGGGAAAGTCCGCGCAGACCGGCTTCAATCTGCCGCAACAATTTCTCGATGTCGCTGATCCGCTCGCGCGAGCGCGGCGGCAGGTCCTCCGCCAGCTCGGCCAGAGCCAAATGAATGGTGGCCAGCAACTGGCCGGACTCGTCGTGGAGCGAGTGGGCGATGCGCTTAACTTCCCCTTCCAGCACCTCGTTGAGATGACGCAGCGCCAGGGTGCCCTCTCGGGCGCCGCGATGGCTCATTTCAAAGGGCGATAGGCATTCGGTGAAGAACTCGCCGGCCTGTATCAGCACCAGCTCGGTCAGCTGCCCCTCCGCCTGCAGGTCCAATAGCGCGCGGTGGTGAATATCCGCCATGTCAAGGACACCATGGCCGGCGTCCAGGGCTCGGCGTGCCACGTCATAGCCATCGCTCAGCGCGCCTTCGCCAGGGTCCCGCAGATAGCCGCGCAGG
>Ga0335085_10011860_pt1 | contig 12877 bp, 13 predicted proteins | sample Lox_Sample_45_FD_206712 | JGI IMG/M metagenome (GOLD analysis project Ga0335085, IMG submission 206712) | Soil microbial communities from Loxahatchee National Wildlife Refuge, Florida, United States - Lox_Sample_4.5 | ecosystem: Environmental > Terrestrial > Soil > Wetlands | place: USA...
GACCGGCAAATCCAGAGCACGTCTTCGAACTTCCTCCAGCAATGCCAATCCGTCCATCCCTTGCATGCGAAGATCGGTCAGCACGCAACCTGGACTGTGGCAGGGTTCGGCAAGGAACGATTCGGCCGAGCTGTAATCGCGCACCGCATAGCCCGCGCTTTCCAGGACCGCCCGGATCGAGCCGCGCACGTGCTCATCGTCATCCACGACATTGATGACCGGCTGTTTGTTCACGGTACTCGGCCCTCCACGGCAGAGAGGCAACCTGACGCGAGACGCGACGCCCGGCGAAGCGTCCGGTGGCCTCCAGATGCGCCCGCCATGCCTTGCGCAACGGACTGGCAGCCGTCCCGCCGTCACGATTACCCGAAACGGCTCAGTCGTCTTTGCGATGTGACCGGCTGACCGGCCCTGAACATCCCTGCCCCGGCATAGTTAAAGTTGAATATAGCATCGTCGGATTTCAAATACGACGAAAATCTTACACGTGACGGCTCGATTGCGCCAAAAACTACATGGAATAGATCTCCATATAACCCCCCTGCTTTGGAGATCACGATCATAAAACGTCTTGTAGATGCGCTATACGTGCAAATTGATATTGGAAAATTTAGACACTATTGACGAAATGTTCATGAATGTCACTACCGGTGATATATGAGCACATATAACTGGACAATTCATAGTTGAGATCATGCAACCGAGCGATAACCAGAAGGTGGGAGATCCGAAACCCGACGCCAGCGGACATCGAGTCCTTCAAAGCGATCGCCGCTCCAACTCTTATACAGGCGAAATAGGCGGTTCAGCTCCCAACCGCACCGTCGCATCAGCTCTGACGTGGTTTGCGCATGCCGGCCGGCACGATATGTGGCGAAGCGCGCACCGGCGCGACGGACCGGCGGCTATGACGCGTGCAGGAAGAGCGACTCAGAAGATTTTAGTGAGCAAACTGGCTCACTTGGTTATTCATGCCAGCCTGTTTCGTGATCCGATGCCGATGGGCCAATTCATCCAGCTTGACCCTGCTGACACCACCCGGAGTCTTGGCGAAGAATTCCAGTTCGCACTGCAACAGGCGATAGGTCTGGGCTGCCACAGCCGCAGCTATGGAGCGGTCACGAAATGCAAGGAAAGCTTCCCAGCTTGTCATAAAAGTGATGGAAGCACTCACAATGATAGCCGCGCTCGCAAACACCCTTCCCGCCACTTCCTCCGTGATGAAAAGGCAAACCAGAAATGCGGCGAACGCAGCGAGCGCTGCGGCAGTGAGATGCCACCACACTACGGCTCCATTTGCAGCCAAGCCTCTACCCTCGGCAGAATATATGTCGGCTGCCAATTGTCCTCTTAGCTCGTTAAGCTGCTGCTCCGATGCCAGATCCCCATCCATATGCCGCCCCACGTACGATATTGTGGCGTCACCGCTGCAGGACGATGACGCACATAATTTAAATTAAAATACCCCGTAGCACATTTTCAAGCTCGACAGAATCGCCCCTCTCGGTGACGAAGAGCAAACGTGGTTAACGGGTGAACATGAGATACCGAGACAGCGCGACGCTCGCCCGCTTAGGCCCTGAACCACCTTCGATCCATTGACGGACGAAACAGGCACTTATTCCCGCGCATCGCAGTGGAACGCCGGCGCCCGGCTACCTCGGGAGAAAACGATCAGGTCTGCGCGTGAGCACCGGCTCAAAACAGACTGTGCCCGCGCGAAACTCACACGCGAGCACAGCCATACACCAACCACCATTAGGAGAGGACTGGGACAGGATACACGATTGCCGGACCAGCACCAGACCGAAAAACTACATACCCCAATTCGCCAACGGCGACGATATTTCCATTTGTTAATGGACTTCCGGGTTACAGAACACCGCCATTGCTTGTCTGCTCTCGGATCGGATTGCACGAGACGGAGGGACGGCGGCAAGTCTGCTTCAGCAATCCTACCGGAGGAGAAGATCGTCCGTTACCGTCAGACGCAGGAGCGGCCGGCCATGCTCGGGCATTTCGGCAACGGCATCGTGGAAGAGGGCCCGCGTCTCGTCGTCGTCGTAGTTGAATCCGGCGTCGACGGCGCGCTGCCATGCGGCCTCGTCGGGCCATTCGGCATAGCCGATGAACCTGCCGTCCGCCTCACGGTGCAGCCGCGAGCCGCAGCTGCCGAACTTGGCGGTAATGCGTTTCGTGCCTCTACGCCAGGCTTCTCGGAACTGCTCTTCCTTGCCGGGTTTTGTCCGCCACCAATAGACCGCCACGAACATGGTCTCCTCGCCACAATGGAATGCGACCAGTGCGACGGATACGCCGCATCGCAGCCAATCACAATTTGCCTTGGCCCGAGCTTGCCGTGTTGACGGGAGCGGCCGACAGGCGGATACTTTTCCTACCCCCGCCCCTGAAGGGCGCTGGGCTTCAAGACGGGCCCGCCCGCCGGGCCGGTCGGTCTGGAGGCAAAGTCCCGGGCCGCAAGTCGAGGGCGCTGCCACGGCAGCGCCCTTCGTCTGTCGAGAACCCTCCGCGACTGTTTGGCAATGCGTTGCGGTAGCAGGTTGGCGGTTATACCACTAATTCCAATGCTGAAATTGGATGGGGGAGATCATGCTGGATCATCTCAAAGACAAGAATCGCGCCTGGGCCGAGCGCGTAACCGCCGCGGACGCCGACTTCTTTCGCAGGCTCGAGCGGCAACAGGCTCCGGAATATCTCTGGATCGGATGCGCCGACAGCCGGGTACCCGCCAACGACATCGTCGGCCTGGATCCGGGCGAGTTGTTCGTCCACCGCAACGTCGCCAACCTCGCCCCTCCCCAGGACGCCAACTACCTGTCCGTTCTTCAGTTCGCCGTCGACATTCTCAAAGTGAAGCACGTCCTGGTGGTCGGCCATTACGGCTGCGGCGGGGTGAGCGCCGCGGTGGATGGCAAACGTCGCGGATTGGTCGATCATTGGCTCCACCCGATCCGCGAGGCCTATCACGAGCACTGTGGCGAGTTAGAGGCGATTACCGACGAGCGCGCCCGGATGAACCGGCTGTGCGAGATCAACGTGTGCCGGCAAGTGCGCAACGTGGCCTCCGACGTCTTCGTACAGGATGCCTGGGCGCGTGGGCAGGAGCTCTATGTCCACGGGTGGGTCTACTCGCTCTCCAACGGCCTGGTGAACGATCTGAATGTGACGGTGAGCGGCAACACCACCTGACCCATTGCCCCGGCGCGGCCTTTCCGGTATAGGCCCGCGCCTTGGCGGCTGCGGTCGCGGGAACCCTTGGATGGCCGAGGGTCATGCCGGATGGTCCGGCGTCCCGTCGATCCGATGCGCGGCCGGGCGTTCCCCGCCCGAGCCATGTACCGCAGCCCGGAAAGGGACTATCGATTATGGCTCTCTACGAGCATCTTCTCATCGCGCGCCAGGATATCAGCGCCCAGCAGGTCGATGCGCTGGCGACTCACCTGAAAACCATCGTTGAAGGCGAAGGCGGCAAGGTCGAGAAACAGGAATACTGGGGTCTTCGTTCGCTCGCCTATCGCATCAAGAAGAACCGCAAGGGGCACTACGTGCTCCTCAACATCAATTCGCCCGCCAAGGCCGTGCAGGAGCTCGAGCGTCAGCTCAAGATCAACGAGGACGTGCTGCGTTTTCTGACCGTGAAGGTAGATCAATTCGAACAGTCAAGTTCCAACAAGGCGCGCCGGGAAGCTGAGCGCAAGCCGGAAGCACAAGCCACGGAAACGGAGAACGTGCAATGAGTCAGGCCGGAGCGCAACGCCGCCCCTTCTTCCGCAGGCGCAAGACCTGCCCCTTCTCTGGCGCCAATGCGCCCAAGATCGACTACAAGGACGTGAAGCTCTTGCAGCGCTTCATCTCCGAGCGAGGCAAGATCGTGCCGTCTCGCATCACGGCCGTTTCCTCCGGCAAGCAGCGCCTTTTGGCGCTCGCCATCAAGCGCGCACGCTTCATGGCACTGCTTCCCTACGTCGTGAAGTGAGGCACCCATGCAAGTGATCCTGCTCGAAAGGGTCGAGAAACTCGGCCAGATGGGCGACGTCGTGAAGGTACGCGACGGCTTTGCCCGCAACTTTCTATTGCCCAAGAAGAAAGCGCTGCGCGCTACCAGGGAGAACCGCGCGTATTTCGAAACGCAGAAAAGCCAGCTCGAGGCACGCAATCTCGAGCGCAAGTCGGAGGCCGAAGGCGTTGCCAGGAAGCTCGACGGCAAGAGCTTCGTGCTCCTGCGGCAGGCCGGCGACCGCGGCCAGCTCTACGGTTCGGTGAGCCCGCGCGATATCGCCGACATCGTGAGCGCAGGCGGCTTCTCGATCGCCCGCACCCAGGTTCCCCTCGACAAGGCGATCAAGACCATCGGCCTTTTTCCGGTGTCGGTGGTGCTGCATCCGGAAGTTCGTGTGAACGTAACCATCAACGTGGCGCGCACGGAAGAAGAGGCAGATCGTCAGGCCCGCGGCGAGGATGTCCTGGCGGAGGCCACTCAGGAGGAAGAAGCCGCCGCGGCCGCCGAGGCGCTCTTCGAGGAGGGGGCGGGTCCGGCCGGCGAAGCCGCCTAGGCGCTGCTCGACGAACTGCCGCCCTTCCGCTACGCTTGGCAGCAGCTTTCCCGGCCAGCCCGGGTGCATAAAGAGGTCGACATGTCCGCGGTCACAGATATCAAGCGCGTGAGCGTCCCGGAAGTTCGCGGTCACAAGGGCCGCAGTCCCATCGTCTGCCTCACCTGCTATCACGCCCACACCGCAAAATTGCTGGACGAGCACGTCGACCTGATGCTGGTGGGAGACTCCGTCGGCATGGTCATGCACGGTATGGAGACCACACTTGGCGTGACGCTCGAAATGATGATCCTGCACGGCAAGGCGGTGATGCGCGGCAGCCGGCACGCCCTCGTCGTGGTCGACATGCCATTCGGCTCCTATGAGGAGAGCCCCAGCATCGCATTCCGCAACGCATCACGCGTGATGCAGGAGACGGGCTGCGGCGCCATCAAGCTCGAAGGTGGCGCGCGCATGGCCGACACCATCGCCTATCTCACACGCCGCGGCATTCCCGTGATGAGCCACATCGGCCTGACGCCGCAGATGATCCAGATATTCGGCGGCTTCAAAACCCAAGGCAGGACGGAAGCGGAATGGCCTGCCATCGTGGCGGATGCAGACGCCGTAGCGCAGGCGGGCGCCTTCGCGGTCGTGCTGGAAGGCATGGCGGAGCCCCTCGCCGCCAAGATCACCGGCGAAATTCCCATTCCGACCATCGGGATCGGCGCGTCCGCGCAATGCGATGGGCAGATACTCGTCATGGAAGACATGCTGGGGCTCAATCCGCGCCCACCGAAATTCGTCCGCGAGTACGCTCACCTTGGCACCGATATCGAGAAGGCTGTGAAGGCCTATGCCGAGGACGTTCGCGCGCGCCGATTCCCCGGCACGGAGAATGTATACCCGATGAAGCGTGCAGGCTGATCGCCCGTTCGGCCCTGCGTCTTCTGCAATGAGTTGCCAGCGCGCGCGCTCAGGGCTAATCATCGCGCGTGATCAAGGCGTTGGGTCAAAGAGGACAATTCAGTGACCGATATCTTCCGCGAAGTGGAGGAGGACGTCCGCCGCGAGCGCATCGAGCAGCTCTGGAAAAAGCACGGCGACTACATCATCGCGGGCGCCGCCCTCGTGATCATCGCGGTCGCAGGCTTCGAGCTCTGGCGCGTATACGAGCAAAAGCAGCTGATCAAAGCCTCGGACGAGTATACCGCCGCCTTGCAGCTCTCCGGAGCAGGTCAGCCGGCACAGGCCGCGGAATTGTTCGCCAAGCTTGCCGCAGACGCGCCGGGCGGCTACCGCGCGGTCTCGAGGCTCCAGCAGGCCGATGCCTCGATGGCCGCCGGCAATCGCGCGGATGCCATCGCGCTTTATCGCGAGATTTCAGCGGGCGGCGACCCTTACCTGGCGGCGATCGCCAAAATCCATTTGGGATGGGCGCTTGTCGACCAATCGCCGCGGGCGGAAATCGAAACCCTGCTCTCTCCCTTGCCAGATTCGGGCAATGCCTGGAGCCCATTGGCGCGCGAGATCATCGCCTACGCCGACTATCGGGCAGGCGATTTGAATTCCGCTGCGAAGCAATACCAGTCGATTGCCGCCGACCAGAATTCTCCGGACAGATTGCGCCAGCGTGCTCTACTTATGGCCGGATTTCTGAAGGCCGGCGGAGATAGAAGTTACGGGACAGTTCCGCCACTACCTGCCCCTTCCGCTCCAGCCCTAGGCGGACATCCTGCCGCCGCCGGAGGATCTCCAGCCAAATGAAAGTTCGCACACTCGGCCTGCTCTGCGGTCTGGCGAGCACTCTTGTGCTTTCCGGCTGCGGCGCATTGAGCGGCATCGGCGACATGACTTCCGGCTGGTTCGGCGGCTCGCACAAGTCCAACCTGAAAGGCGAGCGTATCTCCGTCATGTCGGCCGAGGAGTCCGTCAAGGCCGATCCCGACCTTGCCGCCACGAAAGTGGTTCTCCCGCCTCCCTATACCAATGCGGATTGGCCCGAGCCCGGCGGTTATGCGGCCAACGCAATGTATCATCTGAAGGCGGACGGTCAGCTTCAGGTGATCTGGCAGACAGACGCCGGCAAAGGCTCGGACAACGATTCGCGAATAACCGCACCGCCGGTCGTCGTTAACGGCCGCATCTTCGTGCTCGACGCGCAGGCGCATGTCTACGCCTTCAACGCCAAGGACGGTCAGCCGGTCTGGGATAAGGACCTGTCGCCACCCAGTCCCGACCAGTTCACTTTTTTCGGCGTATTCGGCGAGGATATGTCTATCGACCCCGCGAAAGGCTTCGGGGGCGGCGTGGCTTACGACAGCGGGAAGCTATTCGTCTCCACCGGTTTCGGATCGGTGTTCGCGCTCGATGCGGCGACGGGCGCGCAAGATTGGAAGATTGATCTTGGCGTCCCCATCGTCAACGCACCGGTCGCGAACGGCGGTCGTGTCTTTGTCTCCTCCGAGGACAACCACTTCGTAGCGCTTGCCGAAAGCGATGGCCGCACGCTGTGGGATCATCAAGGCATTACCGAATCCTCCGGGATTCTTGCCAGTACGAGCGCTGCAGTATCGGGGGACTACGTGATCGTCCCCTACACGTCCGGCGAGCTTTTTGCGGTGCGCGTGGAAGACGGCCATCCGGCGTGGAACGACATGCTCACACGTTCGGGCAATGTCACGGCGCTTTCGGAGCTTGACGACATTGCGGGCCGTCCGGTGGTGGATCGGGACACGGTGTTCGCGATCAGTCATTCGGGTCTCATGGCGGCCATCAACCTGAATACCGGCGAGCGCGAATGGACGCGCGACGTCGGCGGAATTCAGACGCCCTGGGCAGCAGGCGACTATGTCTATGTCTTGTCGACCGATGCCCAGGTGCTGTGTCTGGCGCGCAAGGACGGTCGCGTGAAATGGATCCATCAGCTGCCGCGCTGGCAGGATCCGGACGACAAGGAGGATCCCATCACCTGGTCGGGACCGGTGCTGATTTCCGATCGGCTGATCGTCGCATCTTCGGACGGTTACGCCGAGTCGTTGTCGCCCTATACGGGCGACCTGCTCGGCCGCGTCACGATTCCCGACGGCACCTTCATCTCGCCTGTGGTGGCGGACGGAACGCTATACCTGTTGACTAACGGCGCGCAGCTGGTCGCGCTGCGCTAGAAAATCTACCGCGCAAAATTTCACCTTCACTGTCATCGCCCGGTTTCGATACCCGGCCGCCAGTTGGCATTGAAGGTGAACCACCTGGGTGGCCCGCCGGCGCTACGCTCCGGCCGCGCCTTGCGCAGGCCGGTGGCGCAGGCCATGACAGAGGGGACAAGATGATCACCATCGCTATCGTCGGCCGACCCAATGTCGGCAAATCGACCCTGTTCAACCGGCTGGCCGGCAGAAAGCTCGCCATCGTACACGACACGCCCGGCGTCACGCGCGACCGGCACGAGGCACTCGCGCAAATCGGACCGTTGTCTTTGCGCCTGGTCGACACGGCAGGCATGGACGAAGGAATTCCCGGGTCGCTTGCCCAACGCACACTGGCCCAAACGAAAAGTGCAATCGCAGAATCCGATCTATGCCTTTTCGTGGTGGACGGCCGGGACGGCATCACCGCCGGCGACGAGATCATCGCCGACATCCTGCGCCGTTCGGGCAAGCCCGCAATCCTGCTGGCAAACAAGTGCGAGGCGCAGCGGCGCGTCGAGCTTTCGGACGCGTTCAGGCTGGGATATGGCGAACCCGTGCAGATCTCCGCCGAGCATGGCACAGGGATGAGTGATTTATTCGAGGCTCTGGCGCCGTTCGCGGACGAGCGCGAGCAGCCCGCAACGGACGTCGAAACGAAAGATGCACCGCTCAAGCTCGCAATTGTCGGGCGGCCCAATGTCGGCAAGTCCAGCCTCTTCAACCGGCTCGTGGGCGAAGAGCGCGCACTTACCGGACCGGAGCCCGGATTGACGCGCGACGCCATTGCCGCGACCTGGCAAGTGGATGACCGCAAGATCGTGCTGCACGACACGGCAGGCTTGCGAAAGCGCGCCCGTGTTCACGGCCAGGCGCTGGAGGAGCTTGCCGTCGAAAGCACGCTCAATGCGATCCGCTTTGCGGAATGTGTAGTTCAGGTTATTGACTGCACGGCGCCCTTCGAAAAGCAGGATCTCGCAATCGCCGATCTCGTTTCCCGCGAAGGCCGCGCCATAGTTTTCGCGCTCAACAAATGGGATTTGCTCGAACCGGAGTCCGGCGCCATCACCCGGTTCAAACGGCTGCTCGATGAACTCCTTCCGCAGGTGGCCGGGGCACCGCTCGTCGCCGTTTCGGCACTGAGCGGCGAAGGGCTCGACCGGTTGTTTCCGGCGGTGCTTGCCGCAGATGCTGCCTGGAACCGGCATATCCCGACCGCCGAGTTGAACCGTTTTCTCGGCCGGGCGCTCGAGCGCCATCCGCCGCCGGCGGTCCGCGGACGGCGCGTACGCCTACGCTACATGACGCAGCCGAAGACCCGGCCGCCCACCTTTGCGCTGTTCGGCAACCAGCTGAAATCGCTTCCCCAATCCTGGCTCAGATATCTGCAGAACGAATTGCGCGCAGCATTCAGGCTCGACGGCACGCCGATCCGTTTCTCGCTGCGGACCACAAAAAATCCGTATGCGAACGAATAGCCGGCTGCCGGACCGCCGCATGTCAATGATACAGCGCCTCAACCACCTTGCTGCGGAATAGCCAATAGACCCAGATCGTGTAACCGAGGATCACCGGCAGCAGGATTGCCGCGCCGGGGAGCAGCAGCGCCAGCGCGTTATCGGCGGCAGCGGCTTGACGATAGGTCAGCGCGTAAGGAACGACGTAGGGAACGAAACTCGCCGCCAGCCCGGCATAGCCGGAGGCGAACACCAGCAAACTGCCGATGAACGGCGCCGAATGCGATCCGCGCCGCAGGCCGGCCAGTACCACGGCAATCCCTATCGCTCCGAGCACGGGTATCACCAGCAAGGGACCGAGCCGCTGCCAATGAAATCCATTGGCGATACCCCATGCGGCCGCGACACGCGGCTCGACAAGCAGCGTGGCGATGCTCACGCCCAGAAGCACGAACGCGACAAGCGGCACGGTGGCTAGTGCCCAGCGGCGCGCCTGATCGTGCAGCGTCTCGCTTGTGCGCAGTACGAGCCACGTAGCGCCCAACAGCGCATAACCGAATACAAGTCCGCAGGCCACGAGAAGTCCATAAGGCGTGAACCAATCGAAAGGGCCGCCCGAGAAAGCCCCGTTTGTCACCTGCACGCCATGGATAAAGCCGCCAAGAACAAAACCCTGCGCCAGAGCTGCGACCGTCGATCCGAAAGCGAATGCGACTGTCCAGAATGCCTTGCCGAAACGCCGGCCACGGGCGCGGAATTCGAATGCTACGCCGCGCAGAATGAGCGCCAGCAGCATGAGAATGATCGGAACATACAGCGCCGGCAGCAGAATGGCATACGCAAGCGGGAACGCCGCCAGAAGACCGCCGCCGCCCAGAACCAGCCACGTCTCGTTTCCGTCCCAGACCGGCGCGATCGTGCTCATCATGAGATCGCGATCGGCCGCATCGCGGGCGAACGGAAACAGGATGCCGATGCCCAGATCGAATCCGTCGAGCAGGACGTAGACGAACACGGCAAGAGCGAGAATGCCTGCCCAGATCAGCGGCAAATCGAGGTTCATGTCGGTTCCCCCCGCGAAGCGGCGAGTTCGCTGGCCGGAACCGCGCCCAGCGGGCTACCCGGCGGGCGAGGTGCTGCGGGCAGTGACGCCTCCGCGACAGCCGGGCCGGCGGCGAACAACCGGAACATGTAAAGAATGCCTGCACTGAAGATGATTGCGTAAACGATGACGAACGCGAAAAGCGAGACGCTCACCTCGCCGGCCTTGACCGGCGAGACCGCCTGCGCAGTGCGCAGAACGCCGTAGATCACGTAGGGCTGGCGCCCCACTTCCGCCGTGACCCAGCCCGCGACCACTGAAATGAATCCTGCCGGTCCCATCACCATGGTGGCACGAAGAAATGCCCTCGAGCGTTCCGGTGCGGAACGAATGAGCAGGACCACGCCCCACACTCCGAGTGCCGCCATCAGCAATCCGAGCCCGACCATGACTCGAAACGCATAGAAGACCACCGCGACCGGCGGACGGTCCGCACGCGCAAACGCTTTAAGACCGGGAATGACGGCGTCCGGATTTTTCTTAACGATCAGGCTTGCGCCGTTTGGGATCGAAATCGACCAAATGTTTTTCTCCTCGGCCTGATCAGGCCAGGCAATGATGTGAAATGCCTGCCCGGCTTTGGTGTCCCAAAGCGATTCGATTGCCGCCAGCTTGGCGGGTTGCAGCTCGGCGACGATGGTTCCCGACCAGTCGCCAAGCCCGATCTGAACCGGCGTAACGATCGCGAACATCAGGATCGCCATATGCAGGGCGACGCGCGATTCCTCTTGCTCATGTCGGCGCAGCAACTGCCACGCCGCAGCCGCCCCCACGGCAAGCGCAGTCGACAGATAGGCGCCCACCACCATGTGCAGCAGGCGCGCGGGGAAAGTTGGAGAGAAGATGACGTGCAGCCAGTCCGTCGCGATGAAGCGCCCGTCGGGCAGTATCTTGTAGCCGACCGGATACTGCATCCAACTGTTTGCGGCGATGATCCAGAAGGCCGAGATCAGCGTTCCGAGCGCCACCATGCAGGTGGCGGCAAAGTGAAGGCCGCGCCCGACTAGCTTCCAGCCAAACAGCATCACGCCGAGGAAGCTTGCCTCGAGAAAGAAGGCCGTGAGAACCTCATACGCGAGCAGCGGCCCGATCACCGAGCCTGACTTGGCGACGAACACGCTCCAGTTGGTCCCGAACTCGTAGCTCATGACGACGCCCGAGACGACCCCCATGCCGAACGACAGTGCGAAGACCTTCAACCAGAACCGATAGAGCGTCCTGAATGCCTCGCGCCCGGTTGCCAGCCAAAGCCCCTCCAGGACGGCGAGGAAACTCGCAAGGCCGATCGAAAAGCTCGGGAAAAGGATATGGAAGGCCAGCGTGAAGCCGAATTGCACACGGGAGAGGAGGAGCGCCGAGTGCAGCATGGTACCTGAGCCATCCGATCCGTCTACTTCGTCCAAAGGTAAACGCGGGAAGCCGACACTTCGCAAGGCAATGCCTCATTTAGGCCGAAAAGCCGGCCCATGCGTTCCTTCGGAGATGTGGCGCTCGCCGGCGGGATGTCGGACCGGACGGCGCACATGCAAGGAGCCCTTATGTTGCGCAAATTTGCCCTGCTGCTGGCGATCCTGATGACTCTGATGCCGCAGGTTGCGGCAAACGCGGCCGATACGGTGAGCGATCCGGCGGCACAGCAGATCCAGAGTTTTTACGCGTCGCTTATCGACGTGATGAAACGCGGGCCTCAGCTCGGCATGATGGGCCGCGACAAGGCGCTCGAGCCCGCCGTCGATAAGGCATTCGATCTCGTCAGCTCGATGCATCTCATCATCGGGCCCTCGTGGAGCACGATGTCGGACGCCGACAAGAACGCTCTGGTGACGGCATTCCGGCGCATGACGATCGCCAACTACGCGAGCAACTTCGATACGTATTCCGGCGAGCGATTCGATGTCGATCCCAACGTGCAGACGCGCGGGCCCGACAAGCTCGTGGACAGCAAGCTCGTTCCGCAGGGCGGCGAACCTACGCAATTCATCTACCGCATGCGCCAGAGCGGCGGCACCTGGAAGATCATCGACATCTATCTTGCGGGTTTCGTGAGCCAGGCGGCGCTGAAGCGCTCCGATTTCGCGGCCACGCTTGCTTCCCAGGGACCTCAAGGACTTGCCAAGCGCATCAATGCTCTGGCCGATGCCTCGCTTGCCGGTGCAAAAACCAATCCGTAACCTTTTCCTCCGGAAACCTAGAAATATGTCTCACACAGAGACATAGAGAGACATAGAGAGACAAAGACACAGACGCACGGAACGTTTGCGTTCGTTGCCGAACGGTGCTTTGTTCGCAGTCTACGGTTGCTGTGCATTGATTGCGCATGACGGCGAATAATCTCATTACGGGACGCACATCGCGCGCAAGTAACCTTCTCTTCACGCATTTGTTGACTATTTGAGTGAACCCGCCAACCTGCGAGGGTAATTTGCAGCTGTGTGGGAATATGTCTGGACATCCTGGTTGCTTCAGACCGAGTTCGGTACTGGCCGGCGCGGCTACGGCTTGCATGGTGCTGCTGAGCGGGACGGCACAAGCCGCGTACAATCTGACCATAAGTGCCGCGACCAGCGCGCATGTGAG
>Ga0335085_10011861_pt1 | contig 12877 bp, 11 predicted proteins | sample Lox_Sample_45_FD_206712 | JGI IMG/M metagenome (GOLD analysis project Ga0335085, IMG submission 206712) | Soil microbial communities from Loxahatchee National Wildlife Refuge, Florida, United States - Lox_Sample_4.5 | ecosystem: Environmental > Terrestrial > Soil > Wetlands | place: USA...
TGCGGATGGAAGCACGGCGACAGCGGCTACTCGGTGAAGAAAACTTTTTCTCTCCGACGAAGAACAAAAAACTCGCTATGAACCCAGAATTCCCTTGACTCCGACCGGCCTTCTCATGGAAGGCCTTATCACTCAAAATCCCCCGGCAGGCATTTTGAGCGTAATGGAGATTTTTCAACAACTACACTTGTCGGCTAGCTTGCGGGTTGCTATTGCCGACGATACCGCACGGCCTGCCAAACGAGTAGCAGACACCCACCGAGCAATAGGATTTGGCTCCCGTCAAACATTCGGTCCATCCAAATGTTCTCAACATCAAGCCCGTAATATAGAAATGCGAGTACAACGCACAGAAGAGCGTTTGCAGCGATGACAATTATCCCCACGCGGAACCGCGGCCATTGTTTAACGAGCCTGTACAGCGGATAGAGCGGCAGCAAGGCAAAGAACGCGACCACAAAAGGAAATAGAGGATGGTTGCCGACCTTAGCACCATTGCCGTGCGTTAGAAAGAGCCACGGTAGCATGCACACCACAAGAGCTGCCAAAATTACTATGACAGAGCTTTTCTTCACACTCATAGGCTACTCGTCGAGATTATAGTTGGCGAAAACAGGGCATTTACACTCATTGAGAATCCGGCCTGTAATCCACAAACCATTTCTTGAGCTGAACGAATCGTTCAAACCGAGAGTAGCCCTCATCCGGCGAACACCGTCTGATGCAGTGCTTGTACTTCTGCAAGGTGGACCCAGTCTCCTGAAAGTCGTAGACGAAAACGCCAGCCCGAGGGTCGAGCGAGATGCGCAGCACTTCTTTGTCTGAATCGGCCTCCGGTGTCTGGCTAATGCAGAGAGTGTGCATTGAAGTCCAAGGGTAAAGACCGCTTGCATATTTCGAGGCCGCGATTTGCTCGGCGAGTTGCATCATCGGACGGAAAAAGGAGTTCTTCTCCGTGATGTCACGGTAAAACCTCGTGACCTTCTGCCAAGATTGGGTTTGCACAATCATGGAACGTCGGGCCTGTCGCCAGCCAACGAACCATCATAACTGTTGCTAACAGGCCGATTACACGCTTTGAGCCGCAAAGTGGGATTTTGAGCGTTATCGCGATGTTACAACAGTTATCTGGGCCACTCCCTCGTTCACTCGTACCTTTGTTGAAGGGGGATTGACGCGAAACGCTACGTCGCATCTTCGCAATGACTGCCAATCTAGCCTCATCCGGTTCAGCGGCCGCAGCGATGTTGATTCCGAAATTTGCAGAGTGGCCAGCTTGGCTACAATTCGCGGTGCCTGTGGTTGCATGGTTCGCAACCTACCCCACAGGATTTGGAAAAACCAAGCGCGAGCGACGGGTGCGCTTAGTTTTCAAGGCAGGATCATTCGTCTTTTGTCTGCTTTTTCTGCATCCTTCTCTCCCGCTAATGGCGTTTCTTCTTGGATTGCTCGCGCTGACTTGTGTGCTCCTATTCCTCACCTTTCGGTCATTTTGAGTTAGGCATGGGCCTGGGGCACTGGCGCGGGCTTTGGGCGAGAGCCTCCGGTCGGATGTTGATGCCCTGAACTGCGGCTGCTTTCATACGCCGAACCTTTTTGGACTGTGCGTGCTTGTCGCGGATGGCAGCAATTGCGTCGAGTCGTGGGCGAAGCGCAGCGAGGCCTTTGGTTTCGATGGCGGCCTCGTCCATGTAGGAGTAGTAAAGGTCGGCAATTTTGCGGGTATTGGAACCAGCAGGCGCGTTGGCTTTGCCTGCTTCTTCGATAAGCGCAGCGATACGCTTTTGGCGCAGATCAATTAGGGAGTCGAAGACTCCAATCTCGCTGCGGTCGGGAGGGATTTCGGTGCGCTTGATCCAGTCGCCGTTCGCGTAGCGATAGAAGTCGTCACCGGGTTTGACCGACCGATCCATGTTGGCGACGACAATGCCGTGAGCTTCCGACGTGCTCGCTTCCTGAGAATAGGCAGCGAGCGGGACGATGGCGACGAGAGCATATACAGCGGCTCTCCGAGGCAACAATCCAAGTTGGACGCAGTGGGACTTCATGTCTTATCGCAGCTTCGTTTCGGCCCCACACACCGATTCGTGCCAGTGGTCTGGGTCGAACAACCCAAGCTGCACAACGGAATGATGCCATCTCGCGTGAACTCGCCGCCCACTCGGTGGCGGCACCGGACGCCGATCCATCCTTCTCTCTGGCCCTGGCAGTCGAGGCAGTCATTCATTCTCCGACCGCGGAATCACACAATGCCCTGCGGTGGGCGCTCGTTGAGTCGCGAGGTCGTACCGTTGTGGGCGGCGTGCCGACGGGCATGCAATCTGTGTATTACTCAGTGAGTCGATACAGTCCGGACGGAAGGCTGGTGGCGACTGGCGGTCTCGGGATGGCCAAGTCCGGCTGTGGGAGGCGGCGACTGGCAAAACGGTGGGAACCATCGAGGGACACAAGGATCCGATTGAAAGCGTCGATTTCAGTCCAGACGGGAAGTTGATGGTGAGCGTGGATGACGACGGCATCGCACGCGCGTCGAGAATTCCGGGAGGACAGAAGCTAGCTGAGTTGAAGAACGCCGGACACGTGAAGCGTGCCGCCTTCAGTTCCGATGGAAAATTCATTCTCACAACCAGCAAAGATGACTCGGCTCGACTGTGGGATCCGATGACCGGACAGCTCCGAGTCTTGGACTGTCGGCCCGCAACGACAACATCGGCTGCCTTGGACTCAACCGGGACCTTGATCGTGACGGCGGATAGTGACCATGTCGTGCGACTGTGGAATGTCGGAACCGCTTTAGTAATCGCGAGCCTGTCGGGACACACCGACGACGTGCACATGGTGGCGTTCAGCCCAAATGGCAAGCTGGTCGCCAGCGCGAGCGCGGATGGAACAGCCCGCCTTTGGGACGCGAGCACCGGTCGATTGCTCCGTGTTTTGACCGGCACAAATCAGCGGTGTTCGGGGCGGTTTTCGACCCCGCGGGTAATTTTGTTGCCACTGCGAGCGGAGACGGAACGGCTAAAGTCTGGGACGTCAAGACAGGAGAGAAAGTCGTCGATCTGTCGGCGGATTCACGGGGTGTCAATCACGTGGCCTTCGATCCCAGCGGGAAGTTCCTCGCGACGGCGGGCAGGGATGGTACCGCTAGGGTGTGGGAAGTCCAGACCGGACTCCCTGTCGCCGTCATGCGCGGCCATACCGGAGACTTGACCAGCGTGGCGTTCAGCGCCGACGGCACGTCCATTCTGACCGACAGTTTCGATCGATCCGCTCGCACGTGGCAGGCGATCCCAGGGGTTGCCTTAATGCAGTTGCCCAAGCAGGCAGCAACAATCACCGACATCGACGTCAGTCGCGACCGAAAGCTGTTCGCGACTGCCGCGTCTGACGGCACCACCCGGGTGTGGCAAATCTCCGGTGGCTCACTACTCACTGCTCTGCACGGTCCTGCCGGCGAGGCGAATCGCGTCGTGTTCGGACCGGACTCCACGTCGATGCTGATGGCTGGAAAGGACGGCACGGCGAGGATCTTCGATCTAAAGACCGGTACCCTGCGGTTCGAGTTGAGCGGACATCCAGGATCACTTCGTCTGCTCCGGATCAGTCGCGACAGGAAGCTGGTGTTGACAGCCGTCGCTTTCGGCGGTTTACGAATCACAGGACCCTGAGGAGATGGACTGGTCGCTATACTGCGGGCAAGGCGAGGAGTGAAACAGACAAGCTCATGCAAATAGAAAGAGCCCCGGCGCGAAGTCGGGACTTTTTCCCTGATGCGTGTTCAGTGGCGTCTCGATCCGTTCCCATTCCTCGGCCGAGGCTCGTAGCTGTGTTCCGCGAGCCAGTCGTTGATGTGGCGCCTGGCGAAGCGCACATTCGCCTGGATGCGGACATACGGTGAGTCCTAGGTGAATGATAACTTTCAATCGGAGGTTTGCTCCGCGTGTGATTATGAGTTACCCATGAACTGTAGCGTGAAGCGGACCGGCCGTACATATCGACAATTCCGGATCTTTCTGCCGAAACTACGCGAGCCCTGATTTCATAAACCTGAGCTCGCAAATTATGGTTGCATGGTTGTGTTCGTCATGCTAGCATTTCTGCCCAACAACCCAGGCGGGGTTCAGCCTGCCGAGAAGTGAGAGCTTACTCGATCCGCCCGATCGGGAAGTATCCCAAGCGCCCATAATATGAACTAGCTTCTGCATCGCACGTTTGTTGCGTTGTGGTGCACGTATTAGGAGGCTTTCTCGTGGCCCCATCGAAACGAGCTCCGTCATCCGCCCGCGCAGCAGCGTCCACCGCGACAAACATCCCCAAAGAAGTGGCGACCGCACCGGCAATCAATCTGCAGCGCATCGTGCAGTCGGTCGATCCTCTCGGCCAAGCGGGCGCAGAGCTGGAGAAAACTTTAACGCCATTGCGTGCGGCGGCGGTGACCAAGATCTTCACCGGCTTCGACCTGGTTCATCGCAGCCTGCTCAACATCGGGGCGATCCTGCAGCAGCAGCCGCTTCCGACGTTGTTGCTGGGGCTTGTGCAGCAGCCCGGCGGAGGACCAGCCGTTGGGGTGCAGGTCGAGTTGGCCCCAGCCTCCCTAGGCGCCACGGGCGATCCGGTCTGGGCGCTCACGGACGGCGCCGGTCACTTCCAGCTCACACCGCCGCCGGGCCTGCTGATCCCGGCGGGAGGCCTGCCGTTGACCGTGCAGGGCGCGACCGCACGCGTCTCGGTGACCGTGGCGGCCAACCAGGTCGCCTCCAACGGGGCGCTCGGGGTGATCGCGCTGCCGCAGACGGTCGCGCCGATGCCACAGAGCATCATTGCCTCTTTGGCCAACATCGCCGGCGGTCTCTCGGGCGGTGCCCAGCCGACACCGCCGCCACCCGCGGCAGCGGTTCCTACCATCACCCTGGGCGAGGACAAAGGCTGTCAGCTTATCTACAATGGCCAGCCGTCGATCGACCGGTTTCCTTATGGGGTGTTCTTTCGTCTCGTCGCGCCGCAGCTGAGCATCGTTCAGACTTTCCACTGGACGCGGTTCAGCAATGTCCGGATTCCGCTGCCGGTGTACCAGGGCCAATTTGGCACAGTCACCGAGACATCCTATGCGGACCGGGTTCCCGTCGAGCAGCCGCTGGCTGTCGACGGTTTTCGCGATCAAATCATGGGCCTGGAGGCCGGCGGAACCTTCGGCAGCGACGAGACGGTGCCGATGGCCGCGACGCTCGGTCTAGGCTATGTCCTGAGGCTGGCGCAGCGCTGGACCTTCCAGGGCCTGGCGCTGGGCGATCTGGTCTACTCGCTGCCGCTTGCGCCGGGCGAGCAGCAGCAGGTGGCGGTGTTCGAACGCACCGACACCGCCTCGGTGTTCGAAAGCGAAACGCTTTCAGAGAGCCAGGCGCAGCAGCAGATCGCGCTGGCCGACACCTCGACCAACGCCACCTTCAATTCCGCTTTCGATGAGGCCGCGAGCGGCGGGAGCAGCTTCTCGACGCACTCCGACACCTCGAGCTGGGGAGTGAACTTCCTGGTGGCTGCCGGCGGCGGCGGGAGCTCCGATTCCAACGGCATTTCGAATTCGTGGATGCAGGGCCAGAGGGACGCGGCCGAGAACGCCGCCCAGACGACGCATTCGGCGGCGGAGAACCAGGCCAGCGCCCGGCGGACTGCCGCCCGAACCGGCATGCGTCTGGCCAGCTCCAGTGAGAGCGAACAGGTCACTACCAAGACGATCACCAACCACAACCACCTGCATGCCCTGACTATGCAGTACTGGGAGGTGCAACGCCTCTACGACGTGCGCACCGTGGTCGAAGATCTCGACTTCGTCTGCCTGGTGCCGATGCAGATCGTCCGCTTCATGCCCCCGGGGCAGCCGCTCACCGTGGGCGATCCAAACGTACTCACGGCCTCACGCCAGGCAGTGCTCAACCGCTACGCGGCGATCATCAAGCACATCGACGTACTGGCCACCGCGCTGCCGCGCAGCTTCCAGAAGGGGCTGGCGACCCTGCGACAGTTCGTCGGCGATCCCTCGGCTACGGTCGAGCCCTTCGGCGGAGCGGCGGAGGATGTGATCCAGTTCACTCTGCTCGGCACTTTCATCCCCGGCGAGGATGTCTGGATCAACGCCGTGACCGCGATGGGCACCCGCGTCGGTCCGGCCAAGCTCGGTCCACCCGCCGGGTTCGCCCTCCCCGAGAACCAATTTCAGAGCCAGGACGATCTGCTGGCCTATCTGAGACTGCTGCGAATCGCGCAGACAGGGTTCACCGGCGCTCTAGCCCTGCCCCCGACGCTCGACAGGACCCAGATCGTTGGCTTCGAGATCACCCGGGCCTTCCGCCAGATCGACTACACGCTCGCGTCCCCTCCGGTGCAGAATCTTCAGCAGATCAATGGCCTGTTCGGCGGATTGGCGGGCAATTGGCTTGGCGATTTCCTGACCGCCCAAGGTCCCGCTTTGAGCGCACCGCCGGTCACCGTGCATCTGATCCCCTCGCAGCTCGAACGCGAGCTGGGCGGGCCGATGATCTTCCAGTTTACCGCCAACATCGAGGAGTTCGACGCCTCGGGAAATCCGCTCCCGACGGGCAAGGGGGAAACCTACGCCAACGACAACCTGTTTGGCGTCACCCTGCCGCCGACCCCCTATCCAGTGCCGGCCCTGCAGCTGGCGCCGATGCTACGCTACAACGAGATCCTGACTATAGAAATGATGGCCCAGCACGTGGTCCGCAACACCACCCGTTACTCCAAGGCGATATGGGCCTCGCTGACCGATGAGGAACGGGCAATCCTGCTGGATGAATACACCATCGGCGTGCCGCCAAACGGAATCTCCGATGCTTCGCAGATGATCCCCCTGCTCGACTGCGTGCAGAACAAGGTGCTGGGATTCTTCGGCAATTCGATGATCCTGCCTTTCTCGATTCCGCAATCCGTGACCGACGCCCTCAACCAGCAGAAGGCTGGCGGGGATGCGGACCAGCAGCCGCCGGCGTTCGATCCGGTGCAGATCAAGCAGTCGCTTTTGGCCTATCAGCAGCAGAGCTTCGTTTCGCCCCAGTCGATCATCGCCCTGCCCACGCGGGGCGTCCTGGGCGAAGCTGTGCTCGGTCACTGCCCGTCGGGCGAGAAGCTTGACCTGACGAGGTTCTGGAACTGGCAGGACAGTCCCTCGGACACCGCGCCGACGATCTCGCCAGTCACGCTGCCGACGACGACGCCCTCGATCGCCGACACGCTGACCGCGCCCTCTACGCTCGGCCAACTGCCCAGCCTGATCAACAATGTGCTTACCGCGCCCAGCCCCGACACCAGCCTCCTCAAGGCCATGGGTCAGGCTGCCGCCAGCCAGAAGGACTTCGACACCGCGCTCACCGGCCAGACCCAGCTCGCTTCGTTGCTCACCAACGCCCAGAACGTTTCCAATTCGGCCAGGGCCGACGCGCTCAAGGCGGCGACTGACCTGCAATCTCAGGCGATGGCGACGGTGGGCAACATCGTGGGCGGGATCTATGGCGGCAATCCCACCGCGGGATCGAGCGCCGCCTCGGCGGTCAAGGGCGGCGGGTCGGGAGGCAAAGGCAAGTCGAAGGACAAGTCGAAGGACAAGTCCAAGTCGGCCAAGGGTAAATCCAAAACCGGCGATGACACCAAGAGTAAATCCGACACCAGCGATGACAGCACGAGTGACGGCGACACCGGCGATGACGACACTGGTGACGACGACACCGGCGTCTTTGAAGTTTGATTAAAGGAGATTCGCGCCAAATGGCAAACACCACGCCCGCCAATCCCAACGCCTCGATCGAGGGTCAGGCACTGCAGACTCTTCTCAACGTCTTGACCGCCTCGCAGTCGCCGGACATGCTGCAGGCTCAGGCCTTCCTGCTCCGGCGCCTAGCGCTGGAAGGCGACGTTGTGCCTTCTCGGCTCCCGGCGCCGCTGAACATCAGCGAAATGGGCGGCTATATAAACCTGCTGACGACGCTCGGCATGACCGACGCGCGCAGCCAGATGCTGGCCAGTGCGCTAGGCATCGCCGGACCCTCGCCGGCGCTCGGCACCTTGGGCGAACAGCCGCCGATCGCCTGGCTCACCTTGCCCAACGACCGGCCGATCGGCCCGCAGCAGGGCTCGATTTCGTTGAGCATTCAGGTTCGCGCCGACTTCGCCGCTGCCTTGCAGGCGGCGGTACAGGCCCTTCACGACCAGGGCTGCGCTCTGCCCCTACTCTCACCCCTCCAGGTGCTGCCGCCATCCACCAGCGCGGCGCCGACGGACCTGCTGCCCCTGATCGGTCGCACGATATGGCTTGCCCCCGGCCAGGCGCTTATCAACCCCGACACCGACGCGTTGGCGCTGGCGCAACTGGCCGCTGGCCCTTGGCAGCCGGTGAGTCGAGCCGCAAGCGCCGGACCGATACCGGTTGCGCCGCAAGCGTGGAGTGCGCAGGTGTGCAGCAGCTCGGCCTGCACGGTCTCGCCGCCGCCGGCTGCCGGAAGGGCCTTTGTCGCCTTGAACCCGGTGCTGGCCAACGCCGGCTTCGCCCAAACCACTCCGGGCGCCGTGCCGGCCAACGCCCTCGACTATGCCTGGTCGCGGTTCGACAACCAGACCGGTCTTGTCCCGAATGTGACGACCTTTGGCGCCGAGTTGGCATTGCTCTGGCCGGAGGCGTTGATCGCCGCCTCGTCGGTAGTCAACCTGCTCGGCCGGACCTGGAACGGCACGACCTTCGCCTAGGAGACCGCACGTGGCCGCCCCTCAGATCATCACCTTCGAACCGCCGGTGAGCGGCACTGCCGGCGGACAGATCGTGAGCCTCTTCGGAAACGCTCTCGACAGCGTGACGGCGGTGAGTTTCGGCGTGCAGCCAGCGTTGGTGTTCTCGGCCTATCTGGTGAGCGGACACCCGACCTATAACTCGCGAATCGATGCTGTCGCCCCGCCGGGCGAGGGGACTGCGGTCATCAGCGTCACCAGCCCCGGTGGCTCGACAAGTACGGGGCCGGGGAGTTTCGCGTGGGTCGATCCAACGATTGTCGCGGTGGTGAGCAGCGTCTCTCCTCTTAGTGGCGGCGTGGGAACGGCGGTTACGATCCGGGGCAGCGGTTTCTCCGGGGCAGTGGCCGTGAATTTCGGTACAACCGCGGCGGAATTCGAGGTCGATGGTGACAGCCAGATCCTGGCCTGGGCCCCGCCGGGGGGAGCCGGGCTGGTTGACGTGACGGTGATCGCCTCCGGCGGCGCTTCGGCTGCCTCGATCGCCGACCAGTTCACTTATATTCCGCTCAAGCCACTCAAGCCAGCGCTATTGTCTATTAGCCCGAACTACGGGTCCGTTGCTGGTGGCAGCTTCGTTACCCTACTGGGCTCGGGCTTCACCAACGCCACGGCGGTGACCTTCGGCGGTCAGGCGGCGCAGTTCGATGTGGTATCGGACGGGCGGATTCTTGCGGTCTCACCGCCGGCACCGGGAGGAACGCCGCAGGCTGTGGACATCATCGTCACGACGCCGATCGGAGCTTCGACCGCCGTTCCACAGGACGGCTTCACCTACACCGTCGCACCCGCGGTGAGCAAACTGACGCCGTCCGAAGGGCCCTATCTGGGAGGGACCGCGGTGGTGATCGGCGGGTCCGGCTTTTCGGGCGCCGACGCGGTCCTGTTCGGCATGACTCCGGCCGTCTTTCAGGTCTGGTCCGACGGCGTGGTCACTGCGACGGCGCCTCCGGGGATCGGGCTGGTCCAAGTCGTGGTCCGGACCACGCGCGGGCTCTCCGCAGCCAGTCCTGCGAGCCAATTCACCTATACGGCGATCCCAGCGGTGGCACAATTAACGCCACAGAGCGGGCCGGCGGCGGGTGGGACGACCGTGGTCATCAACGGTCAAGGCTTCACAGGAGCGACGACGGTGGCCTTCGGAGGCGTGGTCGCCCCGGCGTTCACGGTCAACTCCGATACCCAGATCACCGCGATCTCGCCCCCCGGTTCGGGAGTGGTCGATGTCACCGTGACCACTAGCGGCGGCGTCTCGCCGGTGACGGTGGCGGATCAATTCACATACCTCTAATAGGTCAGCTTCTTGTGCAACCTTGTTGATCACCGCTTCGACCCTACGAGGCCGCTACCCCCATAGAGTAAGCACGAGGTGGTTAGAACCGATGCAGTAACTGACAATGGAACGAGATATACAGAAACTTCCTGGCCTGCTTGGGGACTGAACAGAGAGGCGTCCTGGCTCGGAATCGCAGCGACCGAAAGTTTTTTAGCTGGACCGAGCACATATCATCTCCAACCCAATTTTTGCTCACAGCCTCGACTACCGCGAGGGACGATCTTTGATCATTCCCTACTACCGCTTTCCTCTCTGGGAAGAAGGTCAAAAGACCGAGATACACGACATAATAGTCGGGCCAACCCCAGATATTGATCGGTCGATAAAGTCTGTACGCAAGATGATCATGGGCCGCGACGTGATTGGGGACCGGACTCTGAATGGACATAAGAGATGGGGATATCCTCCCATGAACCCATCACAAGTTCCTTTTCGCGATTGGTAGAATGCGACCAAAGCACCGACGTCGCGCAACCACGCGAAAATAGTGCAACAATGAAAATAGGTACGCTCGACGATGCCCAACTCCACGAACATTCGGTTGGAGCCGATTAACGGCCGATCAGCCGCACAACTCGGAACGCCCGCTTGAAACCCTATCCTTATTAATATGCTGTGTGCCGGATCGTCCAGTTTGATGTTTGACCTCTTTCCGATTTACCCCCCCTTAGCCAGCAATCAGAGTTCAAGGGGAAAGCGGTCACCTTCGGGAACAAGCAAGAAGTCCTCTCCCTTGCTTTGTCTTCAAATGATACAATGCTTACAACAGTTACAGTTAGGAGGATCGATGAAACCAGATCGAGCCGATTCATGAACCATGAGCGTGCTAACGAAGGACTGTCTCAACAGAAGGGTTCAACCAAAGAAGATCTGCAACTGTGCCAACTCTAGTTTGTCTCAGGAGAGGGGTTCACCTCAGATCAGTGTGCCAACGGTGTGCCCGAAGCTCGAACTGCTATCCGATTAAAGAGCCTCTATCTTTCTCAATCGCTCAAGCAATATTGAGACGCGAGCCTGGCTGGCTTGGTCGGGGAGCAGGTAACCGGGTGATGCATCGAGAAACTCCGGGGTGGCAAGCAGCTTCCTGAATTCTGCGGCAATGTATGCGCGAACGTCCTCTGGCCCAGAGTGGATTTCTTCGGCTAGTTCCGGCCGTCCATCCAAGACCGCCATTAAATCTTCGAGATCATGACTCGATTGATAGTCATGCTTGCCTCGACCAGCAAATGCCTCTAGCTTCGTCGCGCAGAAGTAAACTGCCGTCACAACTCGAACTCGCAGGTCCGCTTCCAGCTCATGTACGACGGCGGAATCCATAGCCGGCTTGAACCAGCGGTTGGAAAACCCCAGGATCTTCTCGTCGAGCGGCATGACGTCCAAAATCGTCTTCTTCAGCCGCCATCGGCAAATCGGAGCTCCTTCACTGGCATCCTCACTAAACCCGCACCTACGGAGTCGTTCCGAGAAGTCAGCGTATGCGACGTATGAGCTGATCTCGGCAATAGCATCGACATCGTAGGTGGGACGGACCTCCGCCGCTGCTTTGTCGGTGATGAGAAGCGTTGTTGTGCTTCCTCCTACGAAGACCAATTCGCCAAGGAGTGGTTTGAGAAGTCGGGCTGCCTCAGCGAGCAGTTCGAGATTGTGCTTTGACATTTTCTGTGTGCAGTCTGCTTATCAGCTCTTTCTCTGCGATCTTACGCTCACGTGCTCGCCCATCCCTGATGGCATCCACCAAGGCGAGCAATTCGTAGAGAATGGGATCGCGGAGCGCGGCTGCGGGGGCGGTCCTATATAAAGGTTCGAGAGCTATGCCCCGAGTTTCCCCGTCTCGCCATGGCCACACCGGAGGAAGCTCATCACTTGAGGCAATTTCATTCTTCAGCGGGGGAGCGGCGAACGAAGTGGGCACTCCGCGAGTTACCTCGCCGTGTTCTGCAGGAAATGCGTACTTCACGCCATGCAGGAGGAATTCTTCGAGAGCTGAGAGGTTCGGTTTTTCCTGCAACTCCGGGCCGTGCAGAAGCCGAGCTTGTTGAAGACGCTTGATGGCAGCATGGATCTCGGAGGGACTCATGTTGAGATCCGCCGCGATCAAGGACATGGGCGGGCGCTTGCGCTCATAGGAACAGAGTTTCAGAACGACCATGATGTCTTGGGGCTTTAAAGGCATACCGTTATTCTATATTCGCGATTCGCGAATAGCGAATACAATCGTATTGGCGTTGAAAATACGTGACTTACGGCGGAACAGCCGTACAGCTCGGAACGCACGCTTGAAACCTTATCCTTATCCTTAATTAATGCATTGATTAAATGCACCGTGTGCCGGATCGTCCAGTTTGGTGTCTGACTTCCTTCCGATTTACGGCGAGTCAGCCGTTGCGATGCATTCAGTCGCTCTGCTTCGTCCCGAATCCCTCGCTGGCCAAAGTAAGGCATTTGTTGTAAAGTAAGGAGAGCGGAGCGAGACTATGCAAAAACAGGCGACGATCACAAGTAAGGGACAGATTACGGTGCCTCGCGAAATCCGGCGCGTACTGGGGGTTCGAAGCGGGGATAAACTGCTATTCGAGAGCGATGGCAGGGGGATACGCGTGCGGCCGGTCAGAAGCCAGAGCGCGTTTTCAAAGTATCGCGGCATTGGCAACTCCGAAATCCCATCCGGCAGAAAAAGCATTACAAAGTGGCTACGCGGGATGAGGGGACAATGACAACCGCTATCGACACAAACGTGGTGATTGCGTTGTG
>Ga0335085_10011862_pt1 | contig 12877 bp, 9 predicted proteins | sample Lox_Sample_45_FD_206712 | JGI IMG/M metagenome (GOLD analysis project Ga0335085, IMG submission 206712) | Soil microbial communities from Loxahatchee National Wildlife Refuge, Florida, United States - Lox_Sample_4.5 | ecosystem: Environmental > Terrestrial > Soil > Wetlands | place: USA: Florida...
GGGCTGCCCGATCGCGTGACCGCCCTCTCGCCGCGCGAGCCGCCACCTGCGCCCGCCCTCACCCTCCAGTTCCCCGGAGGCGCGCTGCCGCTGCAGGGCACGGTTTCCATCGGCGCCGACTCCACCAACCAGGTGGCGCTCGACGACCGCTACGTCTCCCGCTTCCACTGCCGCTTGCACCCGCGGGCAGGCCGCTTCCTTCTCGAGGACCTGGACTCCACCAACGGCACCTTCCTCGACGGCGCGCGCATCCGCGCGGCCCAGGTCGAGCCCGGCTCGCGCATCCGCCTGGGCTCGCAGGAGCTGCGCATCGAGAGCGCCGGACCGCGCGCGCTGGCCTCCCTGCCCGGTCTCCTGGCCTGCGATCCCGCGCTGGCGCCCGCCCTGGAACTGCTGCGGCGCGCCGCTCCTTCATCATTGCCCATCACCATCCTGGGGGAGAGCGGCACCGGAAAGGAGGTGGCCGCGCGCGCCGTGCACCGCCTCTCCAGCCGCGGCGGGGGGCCCTTCGTCCCCCTCAACTGCGGGGCCATCGCCCGCGAGTTGGCCGAGGCCGAGCTCTTCGGCCACGAGCGCGGGTCGTTCACCGGCGCCGTCGCCAGCGCTCCGGGCGCCTTCGGGGCGGCCGACGGGGGCACGCTCTTCCTCGACGAGATCGGCGATCTGCCGCCCGACCTCCAGGTCAAGCTCCTGCGCGCGCTGGAATCCGGCGAGGTGAAGCCCGTAGGAGCGCCCAGGCCGCGCCGCATCGACGTGCGGGTGATCTGCGCCACCCACCGCGACCTGCGCGCGCGGGTGCGCGAAGGCGCCTTCCGCGAGGACCTCTTCTATCGGCTGCGCGGCCTCACCGTGGAGCTGCCGCCTTTGCGCGCCCGCCCCCAGGACATCCTCCCTCTGGCCGAGCACTTCCTCCCCGAGGGCCAGTCCTTCGCCCCGGAAACGCGGGCCGCGCTGCTCTCCCACCGTTGGCCGGGCAACGTGCGCGAGCTCAGGCACGTGGTCCAGCTCGCGGCGCTGCTCTCCGAGACGCCGGTCATCCGCGCCCATGCCCTGCGCTTCGACGACGCGGCGCCGGGCGCCTGGGGCCCGCGGGTGTGCGAGCCGGAGGATGCGGTCCACCTGCGCGGGCGCACGCTGGGAGAGCTGGAGGAGATCGCCATCCGTTCCGCTTTCGTGCGCCACGGCGGGAACCGGCGGGCGGTCTCCGCCGAGCTGGGCATCGCCCGCTCGAGCCTCTTGCGCAAGCTCGACCTGCTGCGGCTGCGGCCTTGAGGAGTCACTCCGTGCCCAGGTACGTGTACCCGCGCATCGCCTGCTCGTAGAAGTCGGTGAGCTGGACGCTCTCCTTGGGCTTCACCTGCCCCTCGCGCACCTTGCCGTCCAGGGCCTGCTTGATGCGCTTCGCCAGGTCGCTGGGCTCGTACTGCACCCGCGCCAGCACCCGCTCCATGGTGTCGCCGGGGATCACTTCCTCGATGTAGTAGTCCTCCGGGTCGTCGTCGTCGACGAAGACGTGCACCTCGTGCACCCGCCCGAAGAGGTTGTGCATGTCGCCCATGATGTCCTGGTAGGCGCCGGTGAGGAACATCCCCAGGTAGTACGGCTCGCCGGGCTGGAGCGCGTGCAGGGCGATGGTCTCGTCCACCGTCTCGCCCTCGATGAAGGTGTCGATCTTCCCGTCCGAGTCGCAGGTGATGTCCACGATGGTGGAGTCGCGGGTGGGCTGCTCCGTGTGCCGGTGCAAGGGGACGATGGGGAAGAGCTGGTTGATGGCCCAGTGGTCGGGCGCGCTCTGGAAGAGGGAGAAGTTGGCCATGTACTGGTCGGCCAGCCGGTCGTCGAGGCCCCGGGTGGGTCCCGGCACCCGCTTGCGCTTCTTGTTGATCTCCACCAGCCGCCGGCAGAGCCGCCAGAAGAGGCCTTCCACCGCTGCGCGCTCCTCCAGCCCGAGGATCCCGAGCTTGAACATGGTGAGCGCCTGCTCCTTCTTCGCCACCGCGTCGTTGTAGGCCTCGCCCGAGTTCTTGGGCGCCAGCCCGGCGACGATCTCCTGCATCTCCCGCACGATGGGGGCCACCGGCGTCTCCGGCACCGGCGAGAGCACGTCGGAGGGGGCGCTGGGCCCGGGGCTGGCCGCCGGCCCCTCGTGCACCGCCCCGTTCTCGCCGAACTCGATGTGGCCGAAGACGTTCATCACCAGGCAGGAATGGTGGGCGGTGAGCGCGCGCCCGCTCTCCGACACCAGGTTGGGCTCCGGCACGCCCTCGTTGTTGCAGATCTGCTGCACCGTGTAGACCACGTCCGCCGCGTACTCCTCCATGGAGTAGTTGAGCGAGGAGACGTAGGAGGTGCTGCGCGCCCCGACGTAATCGACGCCCAGCCCGCCGCCCACGTCGAAGTACTCCAGCCCCAGCCCCATCTTCCGCAGCTTGGCGTAGAAGCGCGCGCCCTCGTTCACCACGTCCTTGACGGTGCGGATGTCGGTGAGCTGCGAGCCGACGTGGAAGTGGAAGAGCTTGGCCAGCTCCAGCTTCCCCGCCGCCTTGAGCATCTCCACCGCCCGGATCAGCTCCGGGGTGGTGAGCCCGAACTTGGCGAAGTCGCCGGAGGACGACTCCCAGCGCCCGGTGCCCTTGGTGGAGAGCTTGCTGCGCAGCCCGATCAAGGGCTGCACGTTCATCTCCTCCGCCAGCTTGAGCAGGTGGGGCAGCTCGGAGAGCTTCTCGATCACCACGATGATCTTGCGCCCCAGCTTGCGGCCCATCAGGGCCAGGCGCAGGTACTCCTCGTCCTTGTAGCCGTTGCAGATGGTCAGGGCCTCGGGGTCGGAGTTGAGGGCGAGGACGATGAGCAGCTCGCCCTTGCTCCCCGCCTCCAGCCCGAAATGGTACGGCGCGCCGGCGTCGAGGATCTCCTCCACCACCTCGCGCATCTGGTTCACCTTGGTGGGGTAGACGCCGTAGTACTGCCCCTTGTACCCGTGCTGGGCGATGGCGGCGCGGAACACCTCGTTGAGCTGCTTCACCCGGCTGCGCAACAGGTCCTGGAAGCGCACCACGCAGGGGAAGCCAAGTTTGCGTTCGCGGATGTCATCGACCACGTCCATCAGGTCGATCACCGGCCCGGGCTGCCCGAACGGGTGGACCACCAGGTGGCCCTTGGCGTTGATGCTGAAGTAGCCCGCGCCCCAACCGGGAATGTTGTAGAGCTGGAGCGATTTCTCGATGGACCAGTCGGAATTCGACATCGGCACCGCCGATCTGCCACAGCGGAGGCGGCGATCACAAGCCTTGGTTCAGGTGATCGACGCGGCGCTCGACCCCGCGCTCCTGCGCCGTGCCCGCGCCGCCATCGCCCGCATCGGGGGCGAGCGCCTGCGCGAGAGCTACTTCACCACCTTCTGGCTGCCGCGCTCGGCTTCCCCGGCCAACTGCTTGGAGGAGGCCGTCCTCGCCCTCTGGCCGCTGGCCCGCCCCCGCGGCTGCTCGGGAGCGGAGTGGTGGATCGGCCGCGCCTTCACCACCCGCATCCCGGTGGAGTTCCACTTCGACCAGGACGTGAAGGGCCGCAAGAGGCGCCATCCCCGCCTCTCCAGCGTCCTCTTCTTCAACCGGGTGCGCGGCGGGCAGCTTGCCGTCACCGACCAGGTGCCGGGCGGGCGCGAGGCCCGGCGCCTGGAAACCGTCGCGCCCCGGCGCAACCGCTACGCCGTCTTCCGCGGAGACCTCTTGCACGGCATCCTGGACGCGCGCGGCCGCACTCCCGGGCGGCGCGTCGCGGGTCCGCCCGGCCGGATGCGCGTCACCTTGGTGGTGAACTTCTGGGACCGGCGGCCCAGCGAGGTTCCCACCTGGAGCGAAAGCTCCGCCTACCGCTTGCTCCGCCGCGGGCGCCGAAGATACTGAGGCCGTGCAGTCCTTCGGCATGACCGAGGCCCACTGGATGGAGTGGGCGCGCTCCCGGGGAGCGACCGCTGGCGCGGCCCGCGCGCTGGCGCATTATCTCTTGGCGAAGGCAGCGGGGCGCCGCCTGCCCAAGGCTCCCGCGCGCGCTCTCCTGGCCGAGGCGGGTTTCGACGGCGCGCTTCCCCCGGCGGAGAAGGCCGTCGACCCCGACGGGACCGTCCGCTTCGCCGTGCGCCTGCCCGACGGCCTGACGGTGGAGACGGTGCTCATCCACCAACCGGCCTCCGAGCTGAGGCAGCGGGAGCGCTGGACGGTGTGCCTTTCCTCGCAGGCGGGGTGCGCGCGCGGCTGCGTCTTCTGCGAGACCGGCCGGCTGGGGCTGCAGAGGAACCTCTCCGCGGCGGAGATCGTGGCCCAGTACGCGCTGGCGGCGCGCCACCTGGGCGCGCGGCCGGGCAACGCGGTGTTCATGGGGATGGGCGAGCCGCTGGACAACCTGGAGGAGGTGCTCCGCACCGTCGCCGTGCTGCGCGAGCCCAAGGGGTTTGCCCTCGCCGAGCGGCGGATCACCGTCAGCACCGTGGGCATCGTCCCCCGGATGGACGAGCTGTACGCCCGCACCCGCGCGCAGGTGGCCGTTTCCCTCCACGCGGTGGATCCGGGCCAGCGCCGCGCGCTCCTGCCCGTCGCCCGCAAGTGGAGCCTGGAGGAGCTGCGCGCCTGCATCGCCCGCGCCCCGCGCACCGTGCTGTTGCAGTGGACGCTGATCGACGGGGTGAACGACGGAGACGCCGACGCGGATGCGCTGGCCCGCTTCTGCCTGGGTCTCGACGTGCGGGTGAACCTGATCCCGCTCAACCCCGGTCCGGTCCCGGCGCAGAAAGCGCCGCCCCTGGAGCGCTGCCGCGCCTTCCAGCGCAGGCTTTCGGGGGCCGGCGTGCGGGCGCTCCTGCGTCTGCCCCACGGGCAGCGGGTGGGCGGCGCCTGCGGCCAGCTGGCGGGCGCCCGTCGTCTGCAACCCACTCCCGTCCTGGCAAGCTGACAGCCGGCTCGCCCTGTCCTAGCTTTGCGGCCCCATGAAACGCTGGCAGAAGGCCGTCGGTATCGCCGTCCTCGCCCTGGTGGCGATCCTGGTCGTGCTCTCCTTCGTGCTCGACGGGATCCTCACCTCCAAGGCCAGGGAGGAAGCGCAGAAGCTCTCCGCCGAGTGGGGCCGCCCCGTCCGGATCGGGAGCGTCGCCACCAAGCTGCTCACCGGCCTCGGGGTGCGCGTTTCGGACGTGGAGGTGGGCGCCGCCCAGGGGGAGGACCTGCCGCTGGTTGCCCTGCAGCGGGCGGAAGTGAAGGTGGCGCTGTTGCGCGCCATCTTCTCCGCGGGCAAGAGCGTGGAGGTGCGCTCCGCCGAGCTGCAGGGACTGACGGTGAACGTGGAGCGGCTGGCCGACGGGAGCACCAACTTGCAGCGCTTCCAGCAGGCGCTGGACAAGAACGCGCAAGAGGCGGCGGCGAAGCCCAAGGAGGAGAAGCCTTCCGATCTCTCCTTCCTCCGCGTCGATCATGCCGCGCTGCTCGAAGGCAAGGTGGCCTTCGTGGACAAGGCCACCCGCGGGGCCAAGGAGCTCTCCATCCAGCACCTCGATCTGACGGTGAACGACCTCCGCTCGGGGCAGCCGCTGGAGATGGTCCTGAAGGCGGCGGTGCTCGCCGAGAAACAGAACTTCGAGGTGCGGGTGAAGACGGCCCCGCTTCCTCCCACCCTCACCCCAACTCCGACCAGCCTGGTGCTGAAGGTCGACCCCCCCATCGACATCGGCCCTTTGGGCCCCTTCATGGGCAAGGACGTGGGCCTGCAGGCCGGGACGCTGGACGCGGACTTCGAGGCGCAGATGGGCGCCGCGGTCCCCGGCGGCAGCGGGCCCACCTCGGTGAAGGGGGCCATCAAGCTCGCCTCCCTGCGCTTCGCCGGGGCGGAAGGGGGCAAGACGCTCGACGTCACCCTCGACGCCGACGTGAAGGGAGACGCGGCGGCGGGCGACGTGCGCATCGACAAGCTCCGCCTGGACATCGGCCCGGGGGGAATCACCGGCCAGGGAAGCGCCAAGGGGCTGACCACGACCAGCCCGCGCATCGAAGGGCTGCAGATCGTCTCGCACGATCTCGATCCCCAGCGCCTCGCCGCTTACTACCCGCCCCTGCGCAAGTCGCTGGGGAACATGCTCGCGGGCCCCATCGGCCTGACGCTCAAGGCCAGCGGCACGCAAGCGGCGCAGGCCCTGGAGTTGCGGGTCGACCTGACGCCGGTGAAGGTGAGCGTCCCCCGGCAGATGACGAAGGCGGCGGGGGCGACGATGACGCTTCTGGCCCACGCCAAGGGCGCGGCGTCCGGAAACGGCCCGCTGCGCTTCGACGCCCGGCTCGACCTTTCGGGAGTGGACCTGCGGCCCGGGGAATCGCTCGACAAGAAGCCCGGCGATCCCCTCGACCTGGCGATCGAGGGCACCCGCACCCCGAACAAGTCCAGCAGCGACCCGCGCCAGCGCATCGACCTGGCGAACGTCAAGGCGCACGTGCTCGCCGACGAGATCCAGGGGAAGGGCTGGGTGGAGATCCGCGGGGCGGGGACGAAGGAGACCAGGCAGTTCGACCTCCAACTCGCCTCCTCGCATCTCGACCTGGACCGGATGCTCCTCCCCTCCACGAAGAAGAAGGAGGAAGGGAAGGAGAAACCGATCGATCCGGCGGCCTTCCGCGGCCTCTCCGGGCACGCCCGGGTGCAGATCGACAAGCTGACGATGAAGAAGCAGGCGGTGACCGACATCGTCGCCGACGTCACCCTGCAGGAGGACCACCTCACCGTGTCCACCGCGCGGCTCAAGGCCTTCGGCGGAACGGTGGACGCGAGCGGGACGGAGATGAAGCTGGCCCATCCCCAGGAGCCCTTCCACGTGGTGACGAAGCTGACCGGCGTGGGCCTGGACGGCCTGGTCGGGCTGGCGACCTCGCACAAGCTCCTCGCCGGCAAGCTCGACGGCGCCATCGATCTGCGCGGCTCGGGCGATCTGGAGAAGACGCTGGCGGGCGGCCTCGACGGGCACGTGCTGGACGGCGTGTTCTACGGCAAGGACGTGGTGGCCTCGGTGAGCGGGCCGCTGGCGAAGTCGCTGCCCTTCGGGCTGGCGGGCAAGACGGGCGAGGGCGGCTCGACCAGCCTGGGCAAGGACCTGCCCTTCGGCATCACCGTGCAGAACGGCGTGGCGCGGCTGAAGAACCCCCTGAAGATCTCCCGGCCGGAGGCGGACCTGAGCTTCACCGGCGGGATGCGCGTCGACGGGACGCTCGATCTGCCGGGCACCGTCTCGCTCTCCCCGGCCACCATCTCCGCGATCACCGGCGGGAAGGTGAAGCCGCAGGGCCCCGTGCCGGTGAGCCTCAAGCTGGTGGGGCCCGCCTGGAGCCCGAGCGTGACCGATCTCGATCTCAAGCCGGCGGTGAGCCAGATCGTCAAGGAGGCCGGCTCGTCGCTCCTGGGCCAGGCCCTGGGCACCGGCGCGCAGTCCGACGCCGAGGCGCAGAAGAAGAAGCTGGAGGAGGAGGCGAAAAGCCGGCTCAAGGGACTGTTCGGAAAGTAGCTGCCGTTTTCGCTCGCGCATCGCCCGCGCGCGCGATAGAAAGAAAGCGCCGGGTCCCCCCGCCTCCTCATTGCCCGGAATGGAACAGTCCGCATGGCAAATCAAACGAAGGATGCGCCTTTCCGCTCGCTGATCGACCGCTTCACCCGCGAGCTCACCGCGGCCATCGTCCAGCACGTCGAGGAGCAGGTCTCCCTGGCCCTCTCCCGCCTCCCGCTCGACGGCGGGAGCCGCGGGCGCCTCGACGGCCGGCTCTCGGGCCGTCTCTGCCCGGTGCCGGGCTGCGGCGAGCCTGGAGCGGGTCCCCGCAACCGCTGGTTCTGCAAGGAGCATTCGAACAAGCTCTCCGCCGCCGAGCAGAAGAGCATCCTGGAGCGGAACCGGCGCCTGGCCGCGGAGGGAAAGCTGCCCACCGCCGTCCCCGCGCAGCGCATCGTCCGGCTGCCGGCGAAGTCGCCCCGCCCGCGCCGGGCCCTGGACATGAGCTGCCGGGTGGAAGGCTGCGGGAGCCGCTCGCGCGGGCCGCGCGCGGGGTTCATCTGCGACCAGCACCGCTCGGAGCTTTCCGCCGACGAGCAGCGGATGGCCCGGGAGCGGTGGAACGCGCGGCAGAAGGGCGGTGCGCAGGGGCCGGCCGCGGAGCAGCCGGCGAAGGCCCTCCCCGCTCCCGTCCCGCCCATCGTGCGCAAGGCGGAGTCCGCGGAAGCCTGACGTAACTTCCCCGGCCTTTGTCGCGTATTGGAGGGGCGGGAGGCAACATGCGGTCCTCTGAGGTGACGCCCAAGGCCCTGTACGTCCGCCGCCGCGACTTCCTCAAGCTGGGCGCGGGCAGCGCCATCGCCCTCTCCTGGCCTTCCTCCGGCAAGGCGAAGATCGAGCACGGTCCCCGGCTCCCCGAAGTGAAGCCCAACCCGCAGTACGCGCTCGCCGAGGAGAAGAAGAACTCCTTCGAGGAGATCGCCTCCTACAACAACTTCTACGAGCTGGGCACCGACAAGTCCGACCCCAGCGAGAACGCCGGCAAGCTGCGGACCCGCCCCTGGACGGTGAGCGTCGAGGGCGAGGTGGGCAAGCCGCGCAAGTGGGACATCGAGGAGATCCTCAAGGCCTTCCCCATCGAGGAGCGCGTCTACCGGCTGCGCTGCGTGGAGGCCTGGTCGATGGTGATCCCCTGGGACGGCTATCCGTTGGCGGGCTTCCTCAGGAAGCACGAGCCCACCAGCCGGGCCAAGTACGTGGCCTTCGAGACCGCGGTGCAGCCGCAGATGCCCGGGATCAGCGGCTTCGCGGGCATTCCCTTCCCCTACCTGGAAGGCCTGCGCATCGACGAAGCGATGCATCCCCTGACCCTGCTGGCGGTGGGTCTCTACGGCGAGGCGCTGCCCAACCAGGACGGAGCGCCGGTGAGGATCGTGGTCCCCTGGAAGTACGGCTTCAAGTCGGCGAAGAGCATCGTGCGCATCCGGCTTCAGGAAACCCAGCCGCCCACCACCTGGTCGCGCTACGCGGCCAACGAGTACGGCTTCTACGCCAACGTCAACCCGGTGGTGGACCACCCCCGCTGGTCGCAGGCGAAGGAGCGGCGCATCGGCGAATTTCGCCGGCGCGAGACCCTGATGTTCAACGGCTACCCCGAGGTGGCCTCGCTCTACGACGGCATGGACCTGAGGCGGTTCTATTGAGCCGCGGCGCGCTGGTCCCCGCCGCCTTCGCGATCTGCTGCCTGCCGCTGCCCTGGCTCGGCTACCAGTTCGCCACCGGCGGGCTGGGCGCGAACCCGGTGGAGGCGCTGCTCAACGACCTGGGCTACCTCGCCTTCATCCTCCTCGCCTGCACCCTGGCCTGCACGCCGATGCAGATCCTCCTCGGCTGGACCTGGCCGCTGCTCATCCGCAAGCTGCTGGGCGACTTCTGCTTCTTCTATGCCTGTCTGCACCTGCTCACCTACACGGTGATCGACCAGGGCTTCGACTTCCAGGCCATCACCGCCGACGTGCTCAAGCACAGGTTCATCTTCCTGGGGATGGGCACCTGGATCCTGCTCCTCCCCCTCGCGATCACCTCCACCCGCGGCTGGCAGCGCCGCCTGGGCTTCCGGCAGTGGAAGCGGCTGCACCGCCTGGTCTACCTCGCCGGCGGGCTGGCCAGCTTCCACTTCCTCCTCCGCTTCAAGACGCCCCGGTTGGAGACGCTGGCCTGGATGTCCGCCATCGCCGCCCTCCTCTTCGTCCGGGCGGTGGCGGCGGCACGGCGGCGGGCCACAATGGTACAGTCGCCGTGAGATGGCGCGGCCCGCGAACATCCTGATCGTCGACGACGACGCGAACCTGCGCCAGAACGTCCACTTCATCCTGGAGAAGGGGGGGATGAAGACCGCCATGGCCTCCTCCGGCGAGGAGGCGCTGCAGCGCATGCGCACCACCGCCTTCGACCTGGTGCTGCTCGACGTGCAGATGCCGGGGATGGGCGGGCTGGAGGCCCTGCGCATCATGCGCGAGCGCCACCCCGACGTGGGCGTGATCATGTGCTCGGTGCTCAAGGAGATCACCGTGGCGGTGGAGGCGATGCACGCCGGGGCCCAGGACTACGTCACCAAGGACTTCTCGCCCCCGGAGCTGATCGCCCGGGTGCGCAAGACGCTGGCCCAGCTTCGCGCCGGGCGCGAGCTGGAGCGGCTGCACGACGTCGAGGCCAGCCAGGTGGGGCGGCCGATGGTGATGGGGAAGTCGCCGCGCATGCGCGCGGTGCTGCAGGTGGCGGAGAAGATCGCCGACAAGCCCGTGACGGTACTGATCACCGGCGAGAGCGGCACCGGCAAGGAGGTGCTGGCCCGCTACATCCATTCCCGCAGCGACCGGCGCAACGCCCCCTTCGTGGCCGTGAACGTGCCCGCCATCGCCTCCAACCTCCTGGAGAGCGAGCTCTTCGGGCACGAGCGCGGCTCCTTCACCGGCGCCGACCGGCAGAAGCTGGGAAAGTTCGAGCTGGCCAACTGCGGCACCCTCTTCCTCGACGAGATCGGGGACCTGGCGCTGGACCTGCAAGCGAAGATCCTCCGCGCCCTGCAGGAGCACGAGATCGAGCGGGTGGGGGGCGAGAAGCCCATCCTCCTCGACCTGAGGGTGATCTGCGCCACCAACCGCGACCTGGGCCGGCGGGTGCAGGAGGGGAAGTTCCGCGAGGACCTCTACTGGCGGCTGAAGGTGGTGCCCCTGGAGCTGCCCACGCTGCGCGACCGGCGCGAGGACATCCGCGACCTGGCCCAGCACTTCCTCGCCCGCACCGCGGCCGAGCACGGCCGCCCGGCCCAGAAGCTCTCCGACGGGGCCCTGCAGCTCCTCGAGCGCTACCGCTGGCCGGGGAACATCCGCGAGCTGGAGAACATCATGGCCCGGATGACGGTGGTCTGCGACTCCGAGGTGATCGAGGAGGCGGACCTGCCCTACGACTTCGCCCTCACCGCCGGCGCCCCGCAGGAGGCGGAGAACGAGCTGCAGAGCCTGGAGGAGGCCATCCTGGCCTTCGAGAAGAGCTTCGTGCGCAAGGCGCTGAAGCGGAACGAGTGGAACCGCCGCAAGGCCGCCGAGCAGTTGCACATCGGCTACTCCACCCTCAAGGCCAAGCTCAAGGCCTACGGCATCGTCGCCGGGGGCGACGGCGACGACGACTGATCCTTGAGGGGCAGCGAGACCATGAAGCTGCTGCCCTTGCCGGGGGTGCTCTTCACCGACACCGACCCGCCGTGGGCGGCGACGATCCGGCGGACGTTGGGCAGGCCCATTCCCACGTGCGCCCCGGTGCGCTTGGTGGAGGAGAAGGAATCGAAGAGGGTGGGGATGCGGTCGGCGGCGATGCCCGTGCCCTCGTCGTCCACCGACACGGCGGCGCGCCCGTTTCCGCCCTCCACCCGCAAGCGCACCGTGGCGCCCGGCCGGGAGGCCTCGATGGCGTTGCGGGTGAGGTTGAGCGTGGCCCGCTCCAGCAGATACCGGTCGCCCAGCACCCAGAGGTCGGAGGGCGCGGAGGCGACCTCCAGCCGCACGTCCGCTTCCCTGGCATAGCCCTGGGCGGCGCCCTTCACGCTCTGGGCGAAGGCGTTGAGCTCGACGGGGAGGAAATCGGCCGGCTTCGCCTCGCGGGTGAGATCGGAGAAGTCGGCGACGAAGCGGCGCAGCGTGCCCACCTCGGTGGCCAGGGAGTCGCGGATGCGGGGCAGGTAGTCGGCGTCGTTGGTGGCGGCCAGCTGCTCGATCTGCTGGAGGATGGTGAGCCGGTGGCCGAGGTCGTGGGTGACGCCCGCGGCGATGCGTCCGGCGGTGCGGAAGCGCTCCTCCAGCTCCAGCGAGGCCAGCATCCGCCGGGCCAGCAGGTAGCCGACGGCGATGGAGATCATCAGGGTGAGCGAGGCGCCCAGGACCAGGAAGGCCAGGGCGGCCCGGGCCCCGCGCAGCGCCTCGTCGGAGGGCTGCTCGACGGCGATCACCCAGGCCGGATCCCGCAGCTTCGCCCAGCCGGCGAGGACGTCGTTGCCCCTGCGGTCGCGCAGCCGTTCCGGCGCGGGCGAGCCGCCCAGGAAGGACACGGCCAGGGGGGACTCGGCCACCGGCTCGCCGCTGAGGACCGAGGCGCGCATGGAGCCGGCGCCGGCGGCGAGCAGCCGCCCCTTGCGATCGAAGGCCAGCGCGTAGCCCTGCTCGCCCACCTTGATTCGCTGCACCTGCCGCTGTAGCTCCAGCAGGTCGAGGGTGGTGCAGATGGCCTGCCCGGCCTTTCCCGAGGGGACGCAGATGTCCATCGCGGGCGCCAGGTCCGTCAGGTAGGTGTCGGAGGCGACCTCCGTTCCGTTCAGGGCGGAGGCGAGCTGGTCCGGCGTGATCATCCGGGGCCGGGAGGGAGCGGGCGTCGCGGCCGTCACCAGCCGTGGCTTGCCCAGGCTGGGCGCGTCCAGCGAGACGTCGGCCAGCTTGCGCGGCGCGTCCGCCTCGCTCCCCACCGCCATGGCGATGGCGCGCAGCATCTCCCGCTGCTGGGAGACGTAGGTTTCGACGCGCGCCGCGGCCTGTCCGGCGATGGCCTGCAGCGCTTCCAGCGAAGCGCGCTCGCCGCGCTGGCGGAGCACCTGGATGCCGAGGACGGAGAGGAAGACTAGGGGGAGCACTCCGCTGGTGGCCACGAGGGCGGCGAGGAGCAGGGCGATGCGCCGGCGGGTCACGGCAGCAACTCCCAGTCGGGAAGGGTCTGCAGGGCGTCCAGCGGGCCGAAGCTCACGTTCCGCACCCGGGCGTCGATCACCGCGAAGAAGTTGCGGGTGCAGACGTAGACCGCCGGGGGATCGTCGCGCAG
>Ga0335085_10011863_pt1 | contig 12877 bp, 14 predicted proteins | sample Lox_Sample_45_FD_206712 | JGI IMG/M metagenome (GOLD analysis project Ga0335085, IMG submission 206712) | Soil microbial communities from Loxahatchee National Wildlife Refuge, Florida, United States - Lox_Sample_4.5 | ecosystem: Environmental > Terrestrial > Soil > Wetlands | place: USA...
GCACCCGGGCGGTGATCCGCCAGGGCCTCTCCACCGACGAGCTGGTCCCGCCCGTCGTCTTCCGCGAGGGCAAGCGCGAGCGGGTGAAGGAGGTCCTCGCCCGCCACGGCATCGACGTGGGCCGCTGCTACCTGTACTCCGACTCGGTGGCCGACACCCCTCTCTTCGAGGAAGTGGGCCACCGCGTGGTGGTCAACCCCAAGCCCGCCTTCCGCACCGAGGCCCTCCGCCGCGGCTGGGAAGTGGTGGAATGGAAGGGCCGGTGGAAGACGGAGGGCGAAGAGGCCGCGACCGAGGAATGGCTCAGCTGGGAAGGATGACGGCTACTTCTCCGCCGTGAACCCCGAGTCGGCGATCGCCTTCTCCAGGTCCGCCCGCTTCACCTTCGCGTCGTCGTAGGTGACCTTCACCTCGTGCTTGTTCTTGTCCGAGGCGACGGCCGTCACGCCCTTCACGTCCTTGAGCGCCGCCTCGGTCCGCGCCGCGCAGCCTCCGCAGTGCCAGCCGGACACCTTGATGGTGTCCGTCTTCTCCGCCGCCAGGGCGCCGAAGGAAAGAGCGGAAGCGAGCAGGGAGCCGGCGATGATCTTCTTCATGGGGGTCATCCTTTCCAGGGGGTTCGACGTCGGACCGGGCAACGGATTCAAGTGGATCGACCGGGCAAGCGCAAGATCTTCCGCGCATTCTCGGCAGTTGTCCGGGCCAGGTCGTCCGGCGAAAGTCCGCGCAGGCCTGCCAGGGCCGCGGCCGTCGCCGCTACATAGGCGGGTTCATTGCGCTTTCCCCGGTACGGCACGGGTGCGAGAAAGGGGCAGTCGGTCTCCACCAGGATGCGGTCCAGCGGCGTCCGGGCGGCGGCCTCGCGAACCGGCTCCGCGTTGCGGAAGGTGATCACGCCGGAGAAGCTCAGGGCCATCCCCAGCGCAAGGTACCGCTGCGCCGCCTGCCAGTCGCTGGTGAAGCAGTGGATCACGCCCGAGTCCGGCCCCAACTCGCGGGCGAGGATCTCCGCGGTCTCCTCATCCGCCTCACGGGTGTGCACCACCAGCGGCTTGCCCAGCTCCCTGGCGAGCCGGATCTGGCGGACGAACACCTCCCGCTGCGCTTCGCGGGGCGAATGGTCGTAGTGGAAGTCGAGCCCGCACTCGCCCACCGCCACCACCTCCGGGTCGGAGCAGATGCGGCGCAGCTCGACGAAATCGTCCCCGGTGGCCAGCCGGGCGTCGTGCGGATGGATGCCGGCCGTGGGCGAGAGGAAGGACCGGTCGCCCTTCGCCAGCCGCACCGCCTCCAGCGCCCCGGCCATCCCCTTGCCCTCGCGCCACTGCCCCACCACCACCACGTGCGAGAGCCCCGCCTGGCGGGCGCGGGCGATGACCTCGTCGCGATCCTCGAAGTGGTCGAGGTGCGCGTGGGAGTCAACCAGCATCGGCCTGCACCTCGAGCAAGAGCTCCCGGCAGAGCTGCTTCAGCTCGGGCGGCTCCCCCTCGGCCAGCTTGCGCAACAGCTCCAGCGCCTCTGGCGTGCCCAGCTCGGCCAGCCCTTCGGCGGCGTCCATCCGCAAGTCCTCCGGCGCTTCCGCATCCGACGCCAGCCGGAGCAGCCGCTCCTCGGCCCCCGGCGCCTTCAGCCTCCCCAGCGCGCGGATGGCCGCGCCTCGGGCCGCGTCGCCCTCGCTCTCCGCCGCCTCGGTGAGGGCGGGGATGGCTTCGCTCACGCCCAGCCGCCCGGCCCATTCGGCGGCGATGGGCCGGTCATCGCCGTCCGACTCGATGCGCGAGACCAGGTGCGCGCCTCCCCGGGATTCGCCCAGGCGGGCCAGGGCGGCCGCCGCCAGCGTCCGGTCGAACTCGCCCAGCGACTCCTGCTCGAAGAGCTTGCCGATCTGCGGCAGGGCCGAGGCGTCGCCCAGCGACATGAGGGCGGAGAGCGCCTCCTGCCGGCGGTGGTCGTCGTCGAGCGCGGCGACCAGCTCGGGGAGCGCGGCGGGGTCGTGCGCGTCGGAGAGCGCGCAGGCGGCCGCGAAGCGCATCGACTCCTCCTCGGACCTGAGGGCACCGCGCACCTGCGCCCGCGCCTCCTCGCCGGGGAGGCGGATCGCCGACCAGACGGCGCCCACGCGCACCTGGGGCACCGGGTCGGCGAGGAGCGCCAGCACGGCGCCCTGGCACTTCGCCAGGTTTTCCGGATTGCGCAGCAGGCGGACCGCGGCCAGCGCTGCCACCCGCACCATCGGCTCGCCGTCCTCGAGCAGGTCCGCCAGCCGGGGCGCCAGCGCCTCGGCCGCCTTGAGATCACCTCCCCGCCAGCGCTCCAACAGCGCCCGGACCGCGTCCACCCGCAGCCCGCCGTCGGGGGAGTCCAGCTCCGCCGCCGGGTCGGAGTCGGACTCCGGGGCCTCTGGACTCTCGGGCTCCGCCGCCTTGCGGCCGAAGAGGGAGGAGAAGATTCCCATCACTTCACCAGCGAGCCGGGCTTCACGTCCTGGGGAAGCTCCAGCGCGGTGTGCTCGCGCGTTCCCCCGCCGGAGTAGAGGATCATCCCGTGCGAGGCGAGGCCCTTGCCGAAGGCCTTGGGCGGGAGGTTCGCCACCACGCAGACCACCTTCCCCACCAGCTCCTCAGGAGCGTACGACTGCGCCACCCCGCTGACGATGGTGCGGGGCGCCCCCTCGCCCAGGTCGACGGTGAGCTTGAGCAGCTTGTCCTTCCTGGGCACCCGCTCCACCCCGAGCACCTTGCCCGCGCGCAGGTCCATCTTGCCGAAGTCTTCAATGGAGAGCGGCTGGGGCGCGGCGGCCGCCGGAGCCTCTCCCGGAGGCGAAGCCGCGGCTGGCGCCGGAGCGACGAAGCGCGCAGAGAGCTTCTGGATGTCCGCGTCCTCGACCTTGCGCACCAGCGGCCGCGGCTCGCGGATGGCCGCGTTCTCCAGCGGCTCGAAATCGCCCCAGCCCAAAGGCGTCCCCAGCTGCTCCTCCACGCCCCTGGCGAACCCCGGGACGATGGGCGAGAGCCAGCGGGCGCACATGCGGGCGATGTTCGCCGCCAGCGTCAGCTCGGAGAGCGCCGTCTCCGGATCCGCTTTCAGCCCCTCCCAGGGCTTGCTCTTCTGCACCCGGGCGTTGCCCGACGAGGCGTAGTCCAGCACCGCCTGCACCACCGAGCGCGTGTCGCAGGCCTGGTAGCCCGGCTCGATCTTCGTCGACTCCACGTTCGCCGCGATCTCCGCGAACTTCGCATCGGCCGGCAGGCGGGTGAGCTTGCCGCCGTTCTTCCAGATCAGCGACAGCGCCCGGTTGGCCAGGTTGCCGACGTTGGCGAGCAGCTCCCCGTTCACCCGGTTCTTCAGCTCCCCCAAGGAGAGGTCGATGTCGCTGGGCGTTGGTCCCAGGTTCGCGGCGTAGAAGTAGCGGATCCACTCCACGTCCAGCCCCGCCTCCAGGTAGTCGCGCACGTTGAGGAAGGTGCCGCGCGACTTGCTCATCTTCGCCCTTTCCACCGTGAGCATCCCGTGCACGTGCACCCGGGCGGGCACCTTCCAGCGCGAGGCGTGCAGCATCGCCGGCCAGAAGAGGGTGTGGAAGTAGACGATGTCCTTGCCGATGAAGTGGATGACGTCGCAGTCGGCGTCCTGGCCCCAGAACTCCTCCACCCGCCGGCCGTGCTCCTGGCACCACTTGTCGGTGCTGGAAAGGTAGCCGACGGGAGCGTCCAGCCAGACGTAGAAGTACTTCGCCTTCTCCCCGGGGATGAGGAAGCCGAAGTAGGGCGCGTCGCGGGAGACGTCCCAGTCGCGCAGCGGCTCGGCGAGCCACTTGTCGACGAAGTTGCGGATCTCCGGCTGCAGGCGCCCCGGCGCGCTGGTCCAGCCGCGGAGGAACTCCTGGTACTTGGAGAGCGTGACGAAGTAATGCGGTGAGCTGCGACGTTCCAGGTTCACGTTCCCGCAGATGGCGCAGCGGGGGTTCTTCAGATCGGTGGGCTCGTAGGTGCTCCCGCAATTCTCGCAGGAGTCGCCGTACTGGTCCTTCGTCCCGCACACCGGGCACTCGCCGCGGATGTAGCGGTCGGGGAGGAAGCGCTTGTCCACGCCGCAGTAGACCTGGAGGACGTCCTTCTTCGCCACCGCCCCGTCCTCCTGCAGGGCCTGGAAGATGCGCCGGGCGTGGTGCTCGTTCTCCGGCGAGTGCGTGCTGTAGAAGAGATCGAAGTCGATGGCGAAGGCCTTGTAGTCCTCGACGTGCTCGCGGTGGATCTTCTCGATCCATTCCCCAGGCGGTACCCCGGCCTTGCGGGCGCTGATCTCGATGGGGGTCCCGTGGGTGTCGTCGGCGCAGATGAAGATGCACTCCTTGCCCATGGCGTTCATCGCCCGCACGAACACGTCCGTCTGCACCGACTCGACCATGTGGCCGAGGTGGAGGCTGCCGTTGGCGTACGGCAGGGCATGGGTGACGAGCATCCGCGAAGCCATCAGGCACAGCCCCTTAGCATGGATTACCCGGCGCAGACCTCGACCAGCAGCCGCTCCATCGACAAGCGTGGATCGGCGCCGTTCTTCAGCTCGAAGTCCACCTCCGCGCAGCGGATCAGCGCCCGGCGCCAGAAGGCGCGGGGACGCCTCCGCGAGCGCTTGTATCCCAGCCAGGCGGCGAAGGGATGGGGGACCTTCTGCCCCTTGGCGCCCAGCTCCTGCTCCAGGGCGGGGAAGAGCTTGGCCACAAACTCGTTGTAGCCCAGCTCCCGCGCTCCGGTTCCCGCGTAGCGGGCGCTGTCCGCCAGCGCCCGCCGGAGCGCGCCGGCCACCCCGCCGAGGAAGGGCAGGGCCACGGCCGAGGCGTTCGCCTTGCGCCGCAGTTCGTCGGCGAGGAGCTGCAGCGCCTTGGCCGCATCGCCCTCCCCCACCGCCTCGGCCAGGGCGAAGAACTCCTCCTCCCGCACCGGGGCGACGATCGCCTCCACGTCCTCGAGCGTGATCTGCGTCCGATCCCCGGCGTAGAGGGCGAGCTTGGCAAGCTCGGCGGCGATCAGGCGCAGGTCGTCGCCCAGCCGGTTCTTCAAGGCAAGCTCCGCGTCGCGCGCCAGCCGCTTCTTCAGCGGCCCCAGCACGTCGCCCACCACCGGCGAGATGTCCAGGGTGTCGATGGTGCGGCCCCGCCGCTCCGCCCGGCGCTTGAGGTGGGCGCCCTTCTCCTGCGACAGCCGCACCAGCGCGTGCTTGGGCGGCAAGACCTCCGCCACCAGGATCAGGTGCGTCCGCGGCGGCAGCCCGCGCTCCAGCGCCCGGAGCAGCACCTCCAGGTCGTCGGGCGGCGGCACCAGGTCCTGGGAGAGCGCCCAGGCGGAAAGCTCCTGCAGCCAGCCCTTGTCCGCGTCGAGGGGCGCTTCCCCGATCTCCTTGCGCCACTTCGCGGCCGAGGCGCCCGTGCGCCCTCCGAAGGCCAGCTCCGCGGCGCCCCAGCCCGCCGGGGCCACCAGCTTGAGCAGGCGCCGGGCGGCGTCGCGCTGGCGCTTGCCCTGCCAGAGGTCGCGCGCCCGCGACAGCTCCCGGGCGGCGTCCATTTCCGAGGCGAAGGCCTCGGCCCCCTCCACCACCACCGCCTTGGGTGCGGCGAACATCGCCACCGTCATGAGGTTCGAGGCGATCTCCCGCGCTCCGGCGCTGGCGTCCATCACCATGAGATTCAGCGCCCGGTCCTTCTCGGGCACCAGGGCCTCCGCCAGCTCCCGCGCGCTGGTGCGGGCCAGGTACTCGTCGCCCTCGATCAGGACCAGGGCCGGCGCCTTGCCTTGCGCGGCCAGCTCGATCAGCCCGGCGATCTCAGGCATGGCGCAGTTCCCGCGCTCCCAGGAGCAGCCGCTCGATCTGCAGGCGGCCGTTGCCGTTCTGCCGCAGGGCCTCGATCACCTGGGCGCAAAGCGAGGCCTGGGCGAGCAGCGCGCGCGGGGGCACCGCCCCGGCGATCTCCCTGGCCCTGCCGGCCAGCTCGCGAAGCCCGGGCTCGCCGCCCGACCCTGCCACCAGGAGGTCCCGCGTCCAGGCATGCACCGCCTCTGCCACTTCCAGCGCCGCCTCCCGCTCCCCGCACGCCTCCGCCAGGTCCAGCGCTTCCCGCTCGTCGGGGGCGGCCAGGGCGCGCTCCACCCCCGAGAGCAGCTCTCCCCAGCTTCCTTCCGCCTGCAGCGCGCGGGAGAAGCTCCCTTGCGCACGCGCCGCCCGCTCCCGCGCCTCGGCCTCGGGAATGCCCTCGCGCACCAGCCGCGCCGCCAGCGCCTCCCGGGGAACCGGGCCGAGCTGCACCCGCGCGCAGCGGGAACGGATGGTGGGGAGCAGCGCGTCGGGGTTGGCGCTGACCAGGAGGAAGGTGGTGGAGGGCGGCGGCTCCTCCAGCGTCTTGAGCAGCGTGTTCTGCGCCCGCTCGTTCATCGCGTCGGCGGGGAGGACGATGGCGATCTTCCGCCGCCCCCGCAGGGCCGCGAAGGACAGGCGCCGGGCCAGGGCCCGCACGTCGTCCACCCGGATGTCGCGCGAAGGGGCGGCCTCCAGATCCGCGCGGGAGAGCAGCCCGCGGGCCAGCATCTCCGCCTGGGGCATCACCACCATCACGTCGGGGAAGTTGCCGCGCTCGATCCCGCGGCAGCTCGCGCACCGCCCGCAAGGGCGGGCCTGGGCGTCCTCCGCCTCGCAGTTGGCCGCCTGGGCGAAGGTCCGGGCCAGGAGCTCCTTGCCCGTCCCCTCCGGGCCGGCCAATAGATAGGCGTGATGCGCGTGGCCGCGGGCGAGAGCCCCTTTCAGCAGCTTCACCGCCCGTTCCTGACCCTGGATGTCCTCCCAGCGCATTTGAATCCGGCTTACCTACACAGCGTCGAATGCGGAAGCAATGGAGTTCCGGCTCCATGCTAGAGAGGTCGGATGGGAAAGGCCCTGACGCCGCTGCTTTTGCTGCTGGGCGCCGCCTGCAGCAACAGCGACAACGCCATCTTCGGGGCCATTCCCCCCAGCGACATCACCCCTCCCATCGAGTGGGACGACATCGGCAGCTCGATCTCCGGCCGGGTGGGCCTGAGCGACGCCGCCGGCAACCCACTGGGCATCGACGCCCAGGTGGTGATCATGACCGACCGCCCCGGCCTCTGCGCCAAGCTGCAGCAGCAACCCGACTACTTCCGCAACCCGACCGAGGCCTACCTGGCCCTGATCCTCTTCCTCCCCGCCAACGACCACCTGGGCACGTTCCTCCCCGGCCGGGGCGGAGACGAGGGCACGGGGAGCGAGATCATCGGCAGCGACCCCAGCCGCTGGCAGCCTTCCATCGACGCCACCGGAGGCCCGCTGGCGCCCTTCCGGGCCGTCGACGCGGGATACATCACCCTCAGCGACTGGACCGAGACCACGGAGGGGGAGACGCGGGGCACCTTCAGCCTGGTGTACGCGGTGCCCCCGCCGCTGGTCTCCGTCCAGGGATTCGTCTTCTCCGGCAAGTTCAAGGCTTCGGGTTGCCCGGGGATGAACGCCGCGCTGCTGCCTTGACAGGCCCGCACCTTCGCTCTAGTGAAGGCGCGCCCGGGACGTCGAGGAGAAACGATGGCGCTGCCTCTCACCTCCGACCAGCTTGACCGCAGCGTACCCGTTCCCGAGCGCACCGAGGCGCGCGACTTCATCCTCGCCCGGCTGGGATCCCTCTTCGCCTTCGCGCCAGTGGGGGTGTGGACGGCGGTGCACCTCTGGAACCAGCTCGCCGCCTGGCGCTCACCCCAGGCCTGGGAGAATTCGGTCACCGGCCACGGCAGCGGAGCCAGCACCGCCCTGGTCTTCCTCCTCGTGCTCGGCCCTTTGCTCTGGCACACCGTCTGGGGCATCGCCCGCATGCTGCGCAGCCAGCCCAAGCCCTTGCAGGGCGGGTTCTCCAACCTGCGCTACGTGGTGCAGCGGCTCTCCGCCCTCGGGCTCCTCCTCTTCCTCGGCGCCCACCTCTACCTGGCCTGGTTCGAGCCCCGCTTCCTGCACGGGCGGCCCGAGCCCTTCGCCGCCCTCGCCCAGGAGATGCGCTTCAACGCCCCCACCCTGCTGGTCTACCTGCTGGGGGTGCTGGCCATCGCCTACCACCTGGCCAACGGCCTGTGGAGCTTCTTGACCATGGGCTGGGGCATCACCGTGAGCAAGAGCGGGATGGCGTGGCTGGAGCGCGTCTCCATCCTCCTCTTCGTGGTGCTGCTCGCCATCGGCTGGTGCGCGGTGTACGGGCTGTACCGCGGGGGCGAGGCGTTCGGCCCGCCCGCCTGATCCGGGTCCCCCATGTCCTTCATGTCCCCGCTGAAGCCCCGGCGTACGGGCTCCTGCGCATCGTCGCCGGGTTCCTCCTCCTCTGGCACGGCTCGCAGAAGCTGCTGGGGTTCCCGCCCCTGCCTCCCGGGGTGAAGATTCCCCCGTTCATCCTCTACGTGGCCGGCCCCATCGAGCTGATCGGGGGCGCCCTCGTCCTCATCGGCCTCTTCACCAGCTGCGCCGCCTTCGTCTGCAGCGGGCTGATGGGCGCGGCCTACTGGATGGCGCACGGGACCAAGGCGCTGCTCCCGGCGCAGAACGGCGGCGAGCTGGCCGTGATCTACTGCTTCACCTTCCTCTTCATCAGCTCGCAGGGCGGGGGGATCTGGAGCCTGGACTCCTTGCGCGGTGCTCGCGGATCACCGAGCGCAACAGGTAGGCCACCACCGCCAGGTTGACGGCCAGGAGCGAGAGCCGCCCCCAGCGCGGGTGGCGCAAGAGCCTCCACAGCTCCCAGGGCAGGAGCAGGGCGGTGGCGATCACCACCAGCCAGGGCGACCACCAGCGCCCCGCCCGCAGCGCCAGCCCCTCCACGGCGGAGAGCAGGGAGTCGCCGAGGAGCGCGAAGACGAGGATCTTCAGCCTCCGGGCGGTGGCGGCGCGCACCAGGAAGGTGGCGGCGTGCACGGCCCAGGCCCCGGTGAAGTGCTCCAGCATCAGCTCCGCCAGGGTGGCCGCGCCCGCCTCGGTGCCCCAGATCAGGAGCCAGATGCCGGCGATCCCCAGGGCGAGCTGGATCGCCGACTTGCCCAGCTTGTAGACGATGATCGCTTCCAGCCCCGCCGGGCGCTTCATGCGCCCGGCACCAGCGCGCGCACCAGGTCGAGGAGCCGGTTGACGTCGAAGGGCTTCTCCATCGAGCGCACGCCCAGGCGCTCCGCCTGCTCGCGGCCCTCGTTGGAGCCGGTGGTGAGGATCACCGGCACCTGGCCCAGCCCGGCCTGGCGAAGCTGCTGCACCAGCCAGGCGCCGTCCGCGTCGGGCATGAAGTAGTCGATCAGCATCAGGGAAGGCGGAGCGGCCTTGGCCGCCTCGATGGCCCGGTGCGCGTCGGGCGAGGTGCGCACCGCGAAACCGTTCAGCTCCAGGAGGTCCTGGAGGACCAGGCGGGTGTCTTCGTCGTCGTCGACGACGAGGATCTCGCGGCGGCCGGCCATCTGCGGAAGCCTACCGCTTGCGCGATTGCACGGCGAGTGCGACCGCCTCGCAGAGCTCCGGCAGGCCTCCCGCCGCCACCGCATCCACCCGCAGGCCCGCCTCGCGCGCTTCCCCGGCGCACAGCTTCCCCATGCAGGCCACCGCCGCCGCCTGCGCCAGGGACGGGCCGGCCAGGGCGGCGAAGCCGCGCGCGGCGCTTCCGCTGGCGAAGGAGATGGCCTCCACCCGGCCTTCGCGCAGCGCCTGCAGCAAGGAGGGGTCGGCCCGCCGAGCCGGCACCGTCCGGTACAGCGTCAGGGCTTCCACTTCCGCTCCCGCCGCCCGCAGGCCGTCGACCAGGGCCGGGTTTCCCCCTTCGGCGCGCGCGACGAGGACGCGCTTGCCGCGGACCTTGTCCCGAAGCTCGGCGACCAGCGCGTCCGCCCCCACCCCGCGGGAAGGGACGATCGCCTTGCCCGGCAGCTCCCGGGCAGTGGCCTCGCCCACCGCCGCCAGCGGCACCCCCCGCGCGCCTCCCAGGGCGAGCAGGCGGCGCGCGGCCTGGGGCGAGGCCAGGACGGCCAGGTCCAGGCGGCCGGAGCGGAGGAGGGAGGCGATGCGCCCCGCGTCCGGCCCGTCCTCGAAGGCGATGCAGGGCATGCGCAAGGGGATGGCGCCGCGCTCCCGCAGCAGGGCTTCCAGCTCGGGGGCGTCCTCCTCCGCGCGAGTGACGAGGACGTGGACGCCGGCCAGGTTCACGCGCGCTTCGGCGCGGGCAGCCCCTGGGCCTGCGACCGCGCCGCCTCCAGCAGCGGCGCTCCGCCCCCGTCGAGCAGCGCCTGGCCCACGGCGCGGCCCAGCGGCTCGGGCCGGGAACGGGGTCCTCGCATCTCTGCGCGCACCAGGCGCACCCCGGACTCTTCCTCGGGGCCGCCGAGCACCGCGCGCAGCCAGAGGGTCTGCCCCTCCAGCACGGCGTACGCGGCCACCGGCACGGTGCAGCCGCCGGCCAGCCGGGCCAGCACCGCGCGCTCGGCGCGGACGCAGTCGGCGGTAGCGGCGTCGTTCAACGGAGCGGTGGCCTCGAAGCCCTTCGAGCCCCGCCCGGTCTCGATGGCCAGCGCGCCCTGCCCCGCCGCGGGCAGGGAAAGCTCGACGGGCAGCACCTCGGTGACCTGCTCTTCCAGGCCCAGCCGGCGCAGCCCGGCGAGCGCCAGCACCACCGCGTCCAGCCTGCCCTGGGGGTTGCGCTCGGCGGGACGGACCTCCACCCCGTCGCGGATCACCGCCGCTCCCGTGGCCCGGGCCAGCCGGGTCTGCACGTTGCCGCGCACCGGGACGATCATGAGATCCGGCCGCGCCGAAAGAAGCTGCACCGCGCGGCGCAAGGAGCTGGTGCCCACCCGGGCCCCCCGGGGAAGCTTTTCGAAGGTCCGGGCGGAGGGCGCCACCAGCGCGTCGCGGGGATCCTCGCGGGCGGGAAAGGCGGAGAGCACGAACTCCTCGGGCAGGGCGAAGGGGACGTCCTTGGCGCTGTGCACCGCCAGGTCCGCCCGCTTCTCCAGCATCGCCTGTTCCAGCTCCTTGACGAAGAGGCCTTTTCCCCCCACCTCCGCCAGGGAGCGGTCGAGGATGCGATCGCCCTCGGTGGACATGGGCACGAGCTCGCAGTCCTCCCCGCGGGCGCGCAGCCATCCCTGGACGCGCTCGGCCTGCCACAGCGCCAGCGCGCTCTTGCGCGTGCCGATGCGCAACATCAGCCGTTCCTCAGGAGCGGCAGGACCGAGCCTTCGCCCTTCGTCTCCGCCTCCGGCGCCGCCGCGGCAGCCGTCTCCGCCACCGGCTGCGGGACCGGCTCGTCCTCCAGGCCGAAGAGCGCCGCCGCCGCCTCGCCCAGGGGGCCTTGCCCGGCCTCGGCGCGCAGCCGGGAGGTGGGGCCGTGCAGGAGCTTGTTGACGATGGCGGAGGCCATGGCCCGGACGCTCTTCCGCTGCTTCTCGTCCAGCCCCTGGAGGGAAGCCAGCGTCTTTTCCACCTCGGCCCTGGCCAGGGACTCGGCGTGAGCGCGCAGCCTGCCCAGCACCGGCACCGCCTGGCGCTCGCGCCGGGAGGCGAGGAAGGCCTTCAGCTCGCCCTCGACGATCTCCTCGGCCTTGCCCACGTGGGCGGCCCGCAGGTCGCGGTTCTGGGCGGCCACCCGCTCCAGGTCGTCGAGGTCGTAGACGTAGACGTTCTCCAGCTCGTTGGTGCTGGGCTCCACGTTGCGGGGCAAGGTCAGGTCGACGAAGAAGATGGGCCGGTAGCGCCGGGCCTTGAGGGTGCGCGCCACCATCTCCCGGGTGACCACGTGCTGCGCCGCCCCGGTGGAGCAGATGGCCACGTCCGCCCGCTCCAGCAGGCCGGGCAGCTCGGCGAGGGAGACGGGCACCCCGTCCACCTCGCGGGCCAGCTCCTCGGCCGCCTGCGGGCTGCGGTTCGCCACCAGAAGCTCGCGGGCCCCGCCCGAGCGCAGCTCCCGCGCCGCCAGCTGGGCCATCTCGCCGGCGCCCAGCAGCAGCACCGAGCGGCCCTCCAGGCTGCCCAGAAGCTTGTGCGCCAGCTGCACCGCGATGCTGGAGACGGACACCGCGCCCCGGGCGATCTCCGTCTCGGTGCGCACCCGCTTGGCCGCGGTGGTGGCCCGGGCCAGGGCTTTGGACAGCTCGGGCCCCAGCGCGCCGGCCTTCTGCGCCAGTGCGGCGGCCTCCTTCACCTGCCCGAGGATCTGCGCCTCGCCCACCACCATGGAGTCGAGGCTGGCGGTCACCCGGAAGAGGTGCCGCAGCGCCTCCTCCTCGAAGCGGCAGATGGCGTGCGGCGAGGCCACCGGGCCCAGGGTCTCCAGCACGTCCTCGCCGGCGTCGCGCGAGTCGGCCACCGCGAAGATCTCGATGCGGTTGCAGGTGGAGACCAGGAGCGCCTCCTTCACCCCCGGCAGGGCCTTGATCTCCCGCACCCGCGCGTCCACCTCGTCCCCGCGCACGGCGATCTGCTCGCGCACCGCGATGGGCGCCTGCTTGTGCGAGAGGCCGACGCAGAGGAAGGTCATGCGGCCGTCCCGTGCAGGACCGGGGCCGCCGTGAGCAGCCCGACGTAGGTGCCGATCAGGAGCACGAAGCCCGCCACCACCAGCACCGCCACCCTTCGCCCGCGCCATCCGGCCACCAGCCGGGCCTGGATGAGGGCGGCGAAGAGCGCCCAGGCGAGGACGGCGAAGCCCTGCTTGGGGGCGATGGGGAAGGTGGCGCCGGTGGCCTCCTGCGAGACCAAAGAGCCGGTGGCGATGGCCAGGGAGAGGAAGACGAAGCCCCAGACCGCGAGGCGATAGCTGGCGCGATCGAGCAGATCCAGCGAGGGCAGCCGGGCCAGCAGGCG
>Ga0335085_10011864_pt1 | contig 12877 bp, 12 predicted proteins | sample Lox_Sample_45_FD_206712 | JGI IMG/M metagenome (GOLD analysis project Ga0335085, IMG submission 206712) | Soil microbial communities from Loxahatchee National Wildlife Refuge, Florida, United States - Lox_Sample_4.5 | ecosystem: Environmental > Terrestrial > Soil > Wetlands | place: USA...
AGACCGGCGCCGGCTACTCGAAGCCGCTGTTCGGGATCCAGATCCCGATCGTGATCGGCATCGGCACGCTGCTCCTCGGCATCCCGCTGATGCTGATCTGCGCGGCGAAGTACCGCGCGTACTTCCGCCGGAAGACGGAGGTCGCGCCCGCCGGGCTGCTCGACGCGCCTGTCGAGCACGCGGCCTCGCACCTGTGACGACGTGACGGTCGAGCCGGCGCTGCCCGCGTGGTGGCTGGAGGACGCGCTCGCGGCCGAGAAGCCGCGGGCCGCGCCTGCGCTCGCGCGCGACCTCGACGTCGACGTCGCCGTCGTCGGCGGCGGCTACACCGGGCTGTGGACGGCGCTCGCGCTCCGGGAGCGCTCGCCCGAGCTGCGGGTGGCGCTGCTCGAGGCGGAGATCTGCGGCGCCGGCCCGAGCGGTCGCAACGGCGGCTTCCTCCACGGCTACTGGGCCTCGCTCGCGTCCCTCCGGGCGCTGCTCGGCGACGCCGGGGCGCTCCGGCTCGCCGCCGCCGCCGAGGCGATCGTCCGGGGCGTGCGCGCGTTCGCGGAGGCGCGCCGGGAGGACGTGTGGCTGCGCGAGGGCGGGATGGTGATGGTCTCGGCCGCGCCGGCGCAGGACGGCGCGGTCGCGCGGGCGGTGGAGGCGGCGGCCGCGCTGGGGCGCCCGGACCAGGCGGTGCCGCTCGACGGCGAGGAGCTGGCGCGGCGCGTGGCCTCGCCGGCGTTCCGGGGCGGGGTCTACTTCCCGGACGGCGCCACCGTCCATCCGGGGCGGCTCGTGCGCGCGCTGCGGCGCGCCGCCCTGGACGCCGGCGTCGAGCTGCACGAGGGGACGCCGGTGCGGCGCGTCCGCGACCGCGTCCTCGAGACGGCGGGAGGCTCGGTTGTGCGCGCGCGCGAGATCGTGCTCGCCGTGAACGCCGCGCTGACGGGCTGGTCGCCGGCGTCGCGGAATCTCACGAACTTCGGCTCCTACGTCGTCCTCACCGAGCCGGCGCCGGAGCTGGTCGAGGAGATCGGCTGGACCGGCGGGGAAGCGATCATGGACGCCCGCATGTTCCTCCACTACTTCCGCACGACGAACGACGGCCGCGTGCTGATGGGCAGCGGCTCCGGCCCGATCGGCTTCGGCGGCCGGGTCGACGAGCGCTTCAGCCGCGACCGGGCGACCGCCGGGCGCGCGGAGGCGGGGCTGCGCCGCCTGCTGCCGGGGCTCGCGGGCGCGCGGGTCGAGCGCGCGTGGGGCGGTCCGATCGACGTCTCCGCCGACCATCTCCCGTTCTTCGCGACGAAGCCCGGCACGCGCATCCACTACGGCGCCGGCTATTCGGGGCACGGCGTGGGGCCGAGCTGGCTCGGCGGGAGGATCCTCGCCTCGCTCGCGCTCGGCGCGGACGACGAGTGGACGCGCCTGCCGCTGGCGGCGCGGCGCGTCCCCCGGCTGCCGCCGGAGCCGTTCCGCCGCGTCGGCGGCGGGCTCGTGCGCACGTCGATCATGGCCTGCGAGGCCGCCGAGGAGAAGGGCCGTCGCCCACCGTTCGCCGCGCGCGCCGGAGCCGCGCTGCCGCGGCTCCTCGGCATGGAGCTCGGAACCCGCTAGCCGCTAGGCCGACGCCTGCGTCTCGCGCGGGCCGGTGCCGGCGGCGATCGAGCGGGCGATGTCGAGCGTCGAGATCACGCCGACCGGCCGCTTCGTCTCCAGGTCCGTGACCGCGAGATGTGAGACCCCGCTCTCGGCCATCAGCTGGGCGGCAGTCGCGAGCGGCTCGGTCGAGCAGACGCTGACGAGCGGCGTGACGGCGCTCCCGCCCGCCGTCCGCGCGTCGACGTCGAGGCGTCCCGCGGCGACGAGGTCGAGATCCGAGACGACCCCCCACAGCTGCATGTCCTCGTCGTCCTCGTCCTGGTGCTCGAACACGAACACCGAGTGGACGGAGAACGTCGACATCATCCGGGCGACGACGCGCAACGGCGTCTCCGGCGGGCAGCTGATCACGCCCGGGCTCATCGCGTCCGCCACCGTGGCCGTCTCGAACGGAACCGGCAGAGGCTGCTCGTGATGGGTGACGGTCATGCGTGAATGGTCGCGGCCGCCCTGACCGGGGGCATCGGCCGAGCCGCTGAACGCCCCTGCGGACAACTACGGAAGCCCTGCGACCGAGGTCGACGCGCCGCGTGCGCGCCGTGCGGCGCCCGTGCGCTCGGCCGCCTCGGCGACCGCGGCGGCGACCGCCGGCGCGACCGCGCGGTTGAAGACGCTCGGCACGACGTAGTCGGCGGCGAGCTCGTCGTCCGCGATCGTCGCGGCGATCGCACGCGCGGCCGCGAGCTCCATCTCCGCGTCGATCGTCCGCGCCCGCACGTCGAGCGCGCCGCGGAAGACGCCGGGGAAGGCGAGCACGTTGTTGATCTGGTTCGGGTAGTCGGAGCGGCCGGTCGCGATCACCTCGGCGAGCCCCTCGATCGCCTCCGGGTCGACCTCGGGGTTGGGGTTCGCCATCGCGAAGACGATCGCCCGGTCGGCCATCCGCTTGACGCCTTCGACCGTGATCGCGCCCGGGACGGACAGCCCGATGAAGACGTCGGCGCCGGCGAGTAGCTCGTCGGCGGTGCCCTGGAGGTTCTCGGGGTTCGTCGTCTCCGCGTACTCGCGCTTCGCGTCGTCGAGCCCGGGCCGGCCGCGGTACAGCGCGCCGCCCTCGTCGCAGCCGACGATCCAGGTCGCGCCGGCGCTCTGCAGCGTCCGCGTCACCGCCATCCCGGCCGCGCCGCAGCCGGTCGTGACGATGCGGACGTTTTCGACGCTCTTGCCGACGAGGCGCAGCGCGTTGAGGAGCGACGCGAGCACGACGATCGCCGTGCCGTGCTGGTCGTCGTGGAAGACCGGGATGTCGAGGCTCTCGCGCAGCCGCCGCTCGATCTCGAAGCAGCGCGGCGCGGAGATGTCCTCGAGGTTGATCCCGCCGAACGCCGGCGCGATCACCTGCACCGTGCGCACGATCTCGTCGGGATCCTTCGTGTCGAGGCAGATCGGGAACGCGTCGACGCCGCCGAACTCCTTGAACAGGACGGCCTTGCCCTCCATCACGGGCATCGCGCCGCCCGGGCCGATGTCGCCGAGCCCGAGGACGGCCGTGCCGTCGCTGACGACCGCGACGGTGTTGCGCTTGATCGTGAGGTTCCAGATCTTGTCCGGGTCGTCGGCGATCGCGCGCGAGACGCGGGCGACGCCCGGTGTGTACGCCATCGACAGGTCCTCGCGCGTCTTCACCGGGATGCGCGGGTGAATCTCGATCTTGCCCCCGAGATGGAGCAGGAAGGTGCGGTCGGAGACGTTGACGACGTCGACGCCCTCGACCTCACGGACCGCGTCGACGATCCGGTGGAGATGCAGCTCGTCGTCGGCGAGGACCGTGACGTCGCGCACCTTCGTCGTCTTCTCGACCCGGACGAGGTCGATCGCGCCGAGCGAGCCGCCGGCCTCGCCGATCGCGGCGGCGAGCCGCGCGAACGAGCCGGGCCGGTCGTCGATGCGCACGCGGATTGCGGCGCTGAAGGAAGCGGACGGATGCACCGCGGGCACCCTAGCCGCGCCGGTGCCGCGGTCGCATCCGCTGCAACTACGCTCTGCCCGTGCGGATTACCCTCTGCGACGTGGGGCCGCGGGACGGCCTCCAGAACGAGCCCGAGACGCTGCCGCCGGCGGTGCGCGCCGAGCTCGTCGGGCGGCTCGCCGCGGCCGGGCTGCCGCGGGTCGAGGCGGTGAGCTTCGTCCGCGACGAGCGCGTGCCGCAGATGGGCGGGGCGGAGGAGGTGGTCGCCGCGGTCGAGCGGCGCGCGGGCACGGAGCTGTCCGGGCTCGTGCTGAACGAGCGCGGCTGGGAGCGGTTCCGTGCCTGCGGGCTGGACCGGCTCAACGTCGGCTTCGCCGCGACGGAGAGCTTCAACCGCGCGAACGCGAACGCCTCGCTCGAGGAGGCGGTCGAGCGGACGGAGGCGATCCTCGCCGCCGCCGACGTCCCGGCGACCGTGACCATCTCCGTCTGCTTCGGCTGCCCGTTCGAGGGGCGGGTCGACCCGGGCGTCGTCGCGGAGCTCGCCGCGCGGTTCGCCGGCCGCGCGGAGGTCGTGCTCGCCGACACGATCGGCGTCGCGACGCCGTCGCGCGTGCGCGTGCTCGTCGAGCGCACCGGCGCGGACGGGTTCCACGGCCACAACACGCGCAACACCGGCTACGCGAACGCGCTCGCCGCGGTCGAGGCGGGCGCGACGGTGCTCGACGCGTCCGTCGGCGGCCTCGGCGGCTGCCCGTACGCGCCGCGCGCGACCGGCAACGTCGCGACGGAGGATCTCGCGTACCTGCTGGAAGGCGAGGGGATCGACACCGGCGTCGACCTCGTCGCGCTCGTCGCCGTCTCCGAGTGGCTCGAGGGCGTGCTCGGCCGCCGCCTCGAGGGCTACCTCTACCGCGCCGGCCCCTGGCCGTAGCCGGTGAGGGCTCGGCGTCGTGGCCATTCCGCTCCGGACGAGGATTCTCTACGGGACGAGCAGGGTCGGCAGCGAGGCGCTCGGCAAGAGCAGCGGCCTGTGGCTTCTCTACTACTACGCGCCGCCGAGCGACGCGCACCTGCCGACGCTCCTGCCGTCCCTCGCCGTCGGCGCGCTGCTCACCGTCGCCGGCATCGTCTCGGCGCTCGACGACGCGGTCGTCGGCTACCTCAGCGACCGTACGCGTTCCCGTCTCGGCCGCCGCATCCCGTACATCGTCCTCGGCGCACCGCTGTGGTCGATCTTCTTCGTCCTCCTGTTCACGCCGCCTCCGAACGCGGAGCACGCTGCGACGGCCGTCTACCTGCTGCTCGTCTTCGAGGCCGTCTCGCTGTTCGGCTCGATCGTCGTCACCCCGTACGAGGCGCTGCTGCCGGAGATGGCCGCGACGAGCGACGAGCGCGTCGGTCTCGAGGCGATCAAGGTGTACCTCGGCGTCGCCGGGACGGTCGTCGGGCTCGTCGTCAGCACCGCGCTCGTCCACGCGGTCGGGTTCAGGGCGATGGCGGTCGCGATCGCGGGGCTCGCCCTCGTCTGCCAGTACGTGGCGATCGGCGGCGTCTGGGACCGGGCGAGGCGGTCGCAGATCCCGGCCGAGATCGGCTTCCGCGCCGCGCTGAGGGCGACCTTCCGAAACGGAGCCTTCCGCGTTCTCCTGCCCACGGTCGTCCTGTTCGCGCTCGCCTTCCAGCTGCTGCAGACGGACATCCCGTTCTACGTGCACGCGATCGTCGGCAAGCACAGCTGGCTCGGCGCCACCCTGCTGCTCGGGGTCGCGATCGCCGCCGCCCTCGTCTGCGTGCCTCTGTTCGCACACCTCGCACGCCGGACGTCCAAGCGCCGCGCCTACCGCATCTCGATGCTCGCGGCCGCGGTCACGTTCCCGCTGCTCGGAATCGCCGGGCTGCTGCCGGGCATCCCCGCGACGGTGCAGCTGCTCGTCGTCGCCGCGCTCGTCGGTGCTCCGGTGGGCGCGCACTTCCTCTTTCCCGTGCCCTTGACGGCGGACGTGATCGACGACGACAGCGCGAGAACCGAGCTCCGGCGAGAGGCGACCTACCTAGGGGCGTCCAGCTTCGCCGAGCGCACGGCGACGTCGATCGCACCGCTGCTCGTCGTCGTCGTTCTGCTGCTGGGCGACACGCGCGGGCACACGGTCGGCGTCAGGCTGGTCGGACCGCTGGCCGGTGTGATCCTGCTCGCCGCGTACCTGCTCTTCCGGACCTACGACCTGCCTGACGAAGTGCCCGAGCGCGTGCAGCCCGAGGCCGTGGGGGACGGGCCGTGACTCAGCTGTGCGGCTCGTAGTCGTCCAGGCGCGGCGGGGGAGAGCGGTGGACGATCCGCTCGCCGTCGACCGAGAACGGCTGTGCGACGGTCGTGAAGCCGGCGAGTCGCTGGAGGATGCCGAGCGCCGCCGTCTGGGGATGATCCGCGGCCTCGCCGACGTCGCGCACCGGCGACGCCGGGATGCCGGCGGTCACGAGCGCGTCGAGCAGCTCGCGCGTGCCCCAGTCGCGTGTGCGCTCCTCGATCAGCGCCGCGAGCTCGGGACGGTGCCTGACGCGGTCGGGGTTCGTGCGGAAGCGCTCGTCGTCGGGGAGGCCGAGCACGGCCGCGAGCCCGCGGTAGAGCTTGTCGTTGCCGGCCACGATCATGAGCTCGCCGTCGCGGGTCGGGAAGACCTGGTACGGCGCGATCTGCGCGAACGCGCTCCCCTCGCGGCCGGGCGCCTCGCCGGTCGCGAAGTAGCCGACGATCTGGTACGAGAGGAGCCAGAGCGCCGTCTCGTACAGCGACACCTCGATGGTTGCGCCGCCGCCGCGCTCGAGCGCGGCGACGATGGCGAAGGCCGCCCACAGGCCGGTCGAGAGGTCGATGAGCGAGACGCCGACCCGCACCGGCGGCATCTCGTCGACACCGGTGACGCTCATGATCCCGCTCGCCGCCTGCAGGAGCGGGTCGTAGCCGGGCTGGTCGCGGAGCGGGCCCTTCGACCCGAACGCGCCGATCGAGCAGTACACGAGCTCGGACCTCCGTGCGCGCAGCGTCTCCGCGTCGATTCCGTGCTTCTCGGCGGCGCCGGGGCGGAGGCTCTGGACGACGACGTCGGCGCGGTCGACCAGCCCGAGGAGCTCCTCGAGGCCCTCCGGCGTCGAGAGATCGACGACGAGCGAGCGCTTGCCCGCGTTCGAGGCCAGGAACATCGCGCCCTCGCCGTCGACGAACGGCGGCCCCCACGTGCGTGCGTGATCGCCGCCCGGAGGCTCGACCTTGACCACGTCGGCGCCGAGCGACGCCAGCAGCTGCGTGCACGACGGTCCGGCGAGGGACGAGGTGACGTCGACGACGCGGATCCCGGAGAGCGGCTCGAAGCTCATCGCGGGTACACCCATAGCACCGCCGGGCCGTAGGGCGTGTCGATTGCCTCGCCGGGCAGGGCGCCGAGCCGCAGCGCGACCCGCGCGGAGGCCGCGTTGTCCGGGTGGATGATCGAGACGAGCCCGTCGACCCGGAGCTCGCCGAGCGCCCAGTCGCGGACGGCGGCCGCGCCCTCCGTCGCGTAGCCGTGGCCCCAGTGCTCGCGCGCGAGCGTCCAGCCGAGCTCGACCCGGGGATCCGCGGCGCCGCGCAGCGTCGACTGCGACCAGTCCCTCCCGTCCCAGACGAGCAGCCCGAGGCGGCCGAGGAAGCGCCCGTCCTCGCGCCGCTCGACCGCGAACTGCCCGAAGCCGTTCGCGTCCCAGCGGTCGAGCCAGCGCTTCACGACGTCGACGCACGCCTCGCGGGGGACCGTCGCGCCGTCGATCCCGATGTAGCGCATCACCTCCGGGTCGGTGAGGTGCTCGGCCGCGGCGTCGGCGTCCTCGAGCCGCGGCTTCCGCAGGATCAGCCGCTCAGTCTCGATCCGCATCGCCGATCGGGATCATGATCGTCCGCTCGAACTCGATCACGACCTCGTCGCGCTGGTTCAGCCCGCGCGTGCGCACCGTGACGATCCCCTGCCCGGACCGCGACCGCGACTCGCGCTTCTCGAGCACCTCCGTCTCCGCCCGGATCGTGTCGCCGGCGAACACCGGCGCCGGCAGCCGCACCTCGCGCCAGCCGAGGTTGACCGCGCGCTCGGAGACGTCGGCGACCGAGAGCCCCGTGACGAGCGCGAGCGTGAACGTCGAGTCGACGAGCGGGCGCCCCCACTCGGTCGTCGCGGCATAGGCGGCGTCGAAGTGGATCGGGTTCGTATTGAGCGTCAGCAGGGTGAACCAGACGTTGTCCGCCTCGAGCACCGTCCGCCCGAAACGGCTGCGGTAGACGTCGCCGACCTGCAGCTCTCCGTAGGATCGAGCCATGGCCTCGATCATCGCATCGCGCCCGTGGCGCGGGTACGACGACCTGCGGCCGATGCAGGCGCTCGCGCTCGAGCAGCGGCGGCGCCTCGGCCCGCGCGCGCAGTGGCACATCGGCGACATGGCGTGGGGCTTCCGCCAGCACGAGGGGCGCGAGCACGAGTGGACGATCCGGGTCTGGGAGGAGGACGGCGCCGTCGTCGCGTGGTCGTGGCTGAAAGGCGCGACGGGGAAGCTCGAGCACGACGTCCGGTCGGACCGGCTGGAGCTGCTCGACGAGATCCTCGACGAGCCGAGCGCGGAGTCCGCGTACGCGTTCGAGGACGACGAGGAGACGAAGGCCGCGCTCGCCCGGCGCGGGTTCGTCCGGCCGGCGGAGCCGCTGCACTTCTACGTGCGCGACCTCACGGCGCCGCCGGCGCCGCGGTCCGTCCCGGACGGGTTCCGCTGCCGCGCGGTCGAGCCGGAGGACCTCGCGGAGCGCGTCGCCGTCCACCGCGACGTGTGGGCGCCGTCGCGCGTCACGGAGTCGAGCTTTGCGAACGTCCGCGCGACGTGGCCGTACCGCGCCTCGCTCGACTGCGTCGTCGAGGCGCCGGACGGGCGCTTCGCCGCGTACTGCCACATCTGGCCGGACGACGAGAACGCCGTCGGCGAGCTCGAGCCGGTCGGCACGCGCGAGGCGTTCCGCCGGCTCGGCCTCGGCGCCGCAGTCTGCACGTTCGCGCTGCGCCGCCTCCACGAGGAGGGCGGCCGGCAGGCGATCGTCTACTGCCAGACCGACACGGCGTGCGCGCTGTACGAGGCGGTCGGCTTCCACCGCCACGCGACGTTGCTGGCCTACGCGCGGTGAACCGCCTCGCGCAGGAGACGAGCCCGTACCTGCTCCAGCACGCGGGCAATCCCGTCGACTGGTACCCCTGGGGCGACGAGGCGTTCGCGCGCGCCCGCGCGGAGGACAGGCCGCTGCTGCTCTCGATTGGCTACTCGGCCTGCCACTGGTGCCACGTGATGGAGCGCGAGTCGTTCGAGGACGAGGCGACCGCGCGCGAGATGAACGAGCACTTCGTCAGCGTCAAGGTCGACCGCGAGGAGCGGCCCGACGTCGACGCGGTGTACATGGACGCGATCGTCGCGCTGACCGGGCAGGGCGGCTGGCCGATGACGGTGTTCCTCACGCCGGACGGCGAGCCGTTCTTCGGCGGGACGTACTTCCCGCCGGAGCCGCGGCACGGGATGCCGGCGTTCCGGCAGGTGCTCGGCGCGGTGGCGGAGGCGTACCGGGACCGGCGCGACGACGTGGCGCAGCAGGCGGCCGTGCTCGTGCAGGCGCTGCGCGAGGGCGCCGCGCGCGCGCCGTCGCGGGAGCCGCTGACGGCGGCGCTGCTGGAGGACGCGGTGGCCGTTCTCCGCTCGCAGGTCGACGCGGAGTGGGGCGGCTTCGGCTACGCCCCGAAGTTCCCGCCCGCCTCCGTGATCGAGCTCCTGCTCCGCCGCGGCGAGCTCGGCCTCGCGCTCGGCACGCTCGACGGGATGGCGGCCGGCGGGATGCACGACCTCGTCGGCGGCGGCTTCCACCGCTACTCCGTCGACCGGCAGTGGCTCGTCCCGCACTTCGAGAAGATGCTCTACGACAACGCGCTGCTCGTCCCCGCGTACCTGCACGCGTGGGTGCTGACGGGGACGGCCGCCTACCGCGACGTCGCCGAGCGGACGGTCGGGTACGTCCTCCGCGAGCTCGCGCTCGACGGCGGCGGATTCGCGTCGGCGCAGGACGCGGACACCGACGACGTCGAGGGGCTGACGTTCACGTGGACGGCGGAGGAGCTCGAGGCGGCGATCGGACCGGGGCGCGAGGAGCTGCTCCAGCCGTTCGAGCACGGGCGCTCCGTGCTCCGCGGCGAGCTGTCGGACGAGGAGCGGGCAGCGCTGCTCGCGGCGCGCGAGCTCCGGCCGAAGCCGCTCCGCGACGACAAGGCAATCGCCTCGTGGAACGGGCTGATGCTCGCCGCGCTGGCGGAGGCGGGACGGAGGCTCGAGCGGCCCGACTGGCTCGACGCGGCGACCGCGCTCGCGGAGTTCCTGCTCGGCCCGCTCTGGAGCGGCGGCCGCCTGCACCGCACCTGGCGCGACGGCGTCGCCAAGGGCACGGGCTACCTCGAGGACTACGCGGACGTCGCGCACGGGCTCTACGAGCTCCACGTCGCCACCGGCGAGCGGCGCTGGCTCGACGAGTCGCGCCGGCTCGCGCTCCTCGCCGTCGAGCTCTTCGCCGACGACGAGCGCGGCGGCTTCTTCCTCACGCCGGCGGACGGCGAGGCGCTCGTGGCGCGGCAGAAGGGCCTGGAGGACACGCCGACGCCGTCGGGGAACTCGATGCTCGCGTTCGCCCTGCTCCGGCTCGCGCGGATCTGGGGCGACGACGAGCTCGAGCGGCGGGCGGTCGGCGTCCTCCGGCTCGTCCGCGACGTGGTCGCGCGCGCGCCCTCCGCGTTCGGCTGGGCGCTCTGCGCGCTCGACCTGCACCTCTCGCCGCCGCGCGAGCTCGCGATCGTCGGCGGCGCGGACAGCGACGTCGCCCGCGCCGCGCTCCGCGGCTTCGACCCGACCGCCGTCGTCGCGTTCGGGCCGGCGGACGGGGTGCCGCTGCTCGAGGGGAAGACGCTCGTCGACGGGCGGCCGGCGGTCTACGTGTGCGAGCGGTTCGCTTGCCGCGCCCCGGTCATGGATCCCTCCGCATTGGCCGATGAGTGAGGGATGCGCGCGCGGCTTCTCCTCGGTGTCCTCTGCGGCGCCGGTCTCCTCGCGGCGCACATGCGTCCGCGCGCCCGATGCGCCCCTCGGCGCGTCCACTAGCCTCTGACAGTGGGCGAGACCGAGCTCGAACAGCGGCTCGCGGCGCTTGTCGGCGCGCGCTCCGTCGACTGGACGCGACGCGCCGGCGGCTACTCGACGGCGGAGCGCTACACGGTCACGCTCGACGAGGGCCGCCGCGTCTTCGTCAAGGCGGCCGACGCGGAGCACATGGCGGCGTGGCTGCGCCGCGAGCACGAGGTCTATACCTCGCTCCGCGGCGCCTTCATCCCGGAGCTGATCGGCTTCGACGACGACGGCAGGCGCCCGCTGCTCGCGATCGAGGACCTCAGCCACGCCGACTGGGAGCCGCGCTGGAATCCGGAACGCATCGCGCTCGTCCACGCCGCGCTCGACGAGCTGCACGCCTGCGCGGCGCCGCCGAACACGCACCGGGTACGAGAGACGTGCGCCGCCTGGTTCGGCCGATGGCATACCGTCGAGGCAGACCCCGAGCCCTTCCTCTCGCTCGGCCTGCGCTCGCGCGCCTGGCTCCGGGAACGGCTCCCGGCAATCGTCGAGGCCGCGGAGGCGGCGCCGGTAGACGGAGACGCGGTCACCCACCTCGACGTGCGCAGCGACAATCTCTGCACGCTCGACGGCCGGGCCGTGCTCGTCGATTGGAACTTCGTCTCGTTCGCGGCGCCCGACCTCGACCTCGCCTGCTGGGCCTGCAGCCTCGCGCTCGAAGGCGGCCCGCCGCCGTGGGAGCTGCTGCCCGGAAGCCCCGGTCTGGCCGCGTTCATCGCCGGGATCTTCGCGGCCACCGCCGGTCTGCCCCCGCCGGAGACGGCGCCGGCCGTGCGCGAGTTCCAGGCGCGCCAGCTCGCCGTCGCCCTCGACTGGCTCGACCGAGACCTCGGCTGAGGAAGCGACTCGCCGTCCGCTAGGTTCGGCGTGTGCTGTTCCTGCTCTTCGGATCGAGCGCCGCGCAAGATGGCCGCGCTCGACTGTGGGTGTCCCGGCGCTCGACTAGACGACGAAGGTCTCGGGACGGGTCGCGCCGCCGGTGAAGCGGTCGACCGCGAACGCGGAGAGGTCGAGCGTCGGCTCGCGGCCGGCGACGAGCTCGGCCAGGTGCCCGCCGACCGCGGGCGCCTGCTGGAAGCCGTGGCCGGAGAAGCCGGTGGCGTAGAGGAAGCGCGACGGCTCCGCCGCCTCGCCGACGAGGGCGTTCCAATCGGGGCTCACGTCGTACCAGCCCCACCAGGACGACTGCACCGGCAGGTCGACGAGCGCCGGCAGCCGCCGGGCGGCCGCATCGGCCACGTCCTCGAGCCGCTGCTCGCGCCCGCCGAACGCGAGTCCGGGACCCTCGCGGTGGACGTAGAAGCCGGTGGAGAAGTCGATCGTCAGCGGCAGCCGCTCCGGCAGCCCCCCGTCCTCCGGCGTGAACCACATCGACCGCGCCTCGCCTTCGACCGGCAGCTCGACGCCTGCGAGCGCGGCCACCTCGCGCGACCAGACGCCGGCGCAGCAGACGACCGTCTCCGTCGCGATCCGGCCGTCGGGCGTCTCGACGGCGGCGATCCGCCCGTCCCGGACGTCGATCCCGGTGGCCGGGCAGCCCTGGATGATCGTCGCGCCCGACGCGGCCGCGTAGCCCTGGACGACCGCCTCGGGCGTCGCCGTGCCGTCGCGCTCGCAGAACGTCGCGGCGAGGAGCCCGTCGAGTGAGAGCTGCGGCACGATCTCCGCCGCCTCCGCGGGCGTGAGCTCGCGCGACGGCACGCCGAGCGAGTGCTGCAGCGCGAGCGCCTCGCGGAACTCCGCGACCGTCTCCTCCGTGTCGAGGAGGAACAGGTACCCGTGCTGCCGCAGCGTGATGTCCGTCCCCGTCAGCTCCTCGAAGCCCTCGAACTCCTCGAGCGAGCGGAGCGCGATCCGCACGTTGAGCTCGTCCGCGAACTGCGTCCGGATCCCGCCCGCGGACTTGCTCGTCGACCCGGACGCGAGCGAGTCGCGCTCGAGCAGCACGACGTCGCGGACGCCGAGCCGCCGCAGGTGGAACGCTGCGCTCGCGCCGATCGCGCCGCCGCCGACGACGACCGCGTCGGCCGAGCGGGGCACGCTCATCCGCCCTCGACGAGCTCGCGAACCTCGGCGTCGGGCATCGCTGCGAGC
>Ga0335085_10011865_pt1 | contig 12876 bp, 9 predicted proteins | sample Lox_Sample_45_FD_206712 | JGI IMG/M metagenome (GOLD analysis project Ga0335085, IMG submission 206712) | Soil microbial communities from Loxahatchee National Wildlife Refuge, Florida, United States - Lox_Sample_4.5 | ecosystem: Environmental > Terrestrial > Soil > Wetlands | place: USA: Florida...
AAAAGGGCGGCAAGGTTCTGAAGGAGATATACCCGCCGTTGGGCACAACCGATTTCAGCGCCTATCTCACCGATATCAAATCGCTTAATCCGCCGGTGACTTACGATTTCCTGCCCGGCACCGACGCCGTGCGCTTCATTCAGCAATACGGCGAATACGGTTTGATGCAAAAAATGCCGCTGACCGGTTTTACCATCATCGACTCCCTGATGCTGAATACGCTCGGCAAGGCGATGCTCGGCGTCATCTCCGCCACGACCTATGTTCCGGCCGTGGATAATCCGGAAAGCAAGCGCTTCGTCGCCGCGTATCAGGCGAAATTCAACGCTTTACCGGACATTTTTTCCGACTACGGCTACGTCGCCGGCCTGGCAATCGGGGAGGCACTGAAGGAGACCAATGGCGACACCGCCAAAGACAAATTGGCCAAGGCCCTGGTGAAGGTCAAATTCGATGCCCCGCGTGGGCCGTTCCGTTTCGATCCGGAAACCCACAACCCCATTCAGGACATCTACATCTGCAAGGTGATCGAACGCGACGGAAAGGTCACCAGCACGGTTCTTTACACTGCCAAACAAGTCCAGGACCCCGGGAAAAAGATGTATTGATTGCCGCGGTCGTTGACCCGCGGGTGGATCGTTTATGGAACTGATACTTGCCCAGCTCCTCAACGGGCTGGTTTACGGCGTGCTGCTGTTTTTAATGGCTGCCGGCCTGTCGCTCATTTTCGGCCTGATGAACGTCGTCAGCCTCGCGCACGGCTCATTTTTTATGCTCGGCGCTTTTTTCGGGCTGAGCACCTTTCAGATCACACACAGCTTCTGGGTGGCGATGATACTGGCGCCGGTCGCTGTGGCGGTCATTGGAATAGTCATGGAGCGTCTGTTCATGCGGCCGCTGTACCGCCGCGGCCATATGGATCAGGTGCTGCTGACGTTCGGCTTCACCTTTGTGTTCTTCGATATCGTGCAATCAATCTGGGGCCGCACCGTCTTGAACTTGCCGGCGCCTCCTGGCCTGCAAGCGACGATTCAGATCGGCGATGGCGTGTTCTCGACGTATCGGTTGTTTCTGATCGCGCTCGGTATCGTGCTGGCGGTCATGTTGTGGCTGGTGCTTGAACGCAGCCGGCTGGGCGCCAAGGTGCGCGCCGGCGTCGATGACGCCGCTATGGCGGCGGGTCTTGGCGCCAACGTCCCGGCGCTGTTTACCGGCGTTTTCGGTGCAGGCGTTGCCCTCGCCGCGCTCGGCGGCATGGCGGCTGCGCCGGTCATTGGTCTTTATCCCGGTATGGACGCTGAGATTATGATCCCGGCGTTCATCGTTATCGTTATCGGCGGCATGGGAAGTCTGCGTGGAGCCTTCATCGGCAGCATGCTTATTGGTGAGGCCGATACGTTCGGCAAAGCCTATTTGCCGAGCATGGCGATGTTTCTGATCTATCTGGTGATGGCGATCGTGCTGCTGGTTCGCCCGCAGGGCTTGTTTGGTATCAAATATTCCGGTGTCTCGGCCGCGCCCGCCGTCAGCACAACCAGCGCGCCGGCGACAACACGGGCGTGGATCGCCGGGCTTGTCGTCCTGGCGGTGATGCTGATCTTTCCATTTCTGGTACCAAACTATCCTCGCGCGTTGCTCACGGAGATTTATATCTTCGCCATCTTTGCCATGAGCCTTGATCTTCTGCTTGGCTTCACCGGGCTTATGTCGCTCGGTCATGCCGCGTTTTTTGGCTGCGGCGCCTACGCGGTCGCAATCCTCAGCGCGTTATTCGGCCTCAATGCGTGGCTCGGCGTTGTGGCCGGCGTGCTGTTCGCCGGTTCGGCCGCGCTGGTCATCGGCTTTTTCTGTATCCGAACCTCCGGGATACCGTTCCTGATGCTCACGCTTGCATTCGCGCAGCTGGTCTTCTCGGTTGCGTTCAAATGGCGCGACCTGACCGGCGGGTCGGACGGGATGGCGATCGCCGACAAGCCTGGCTTCTTTGGCTTCGATCTGTCGAACACGCTGCCGATGTATTTTATGGCGCTGATTTTCTTTTTGCTGAGCTACTGGGGTTTGCGGCGGCTCCTCAATGCGCCGCTCGGTCACGTCTTCGTCGGTATCCGCGAAAACGAACCGCGCATGCTGGCGATCGGCTATCCGACCCGCGCCTACAAGCTATTGGCTTTTACCATTGCGGGCGCGCTGGCCGGCTTTGCCGGCGGTCTCTACGCCATCTTTAACAGTTTCATCTCGCCGGATGCGGTTTATTGGACGGCATCTGGCGACATTCTGATTATGACGATCCTCGGAGGCGCGGGGACGTTGATCGGCCCTGCGATCGGGGCCGGCCTGTTTCTGTTGATGAAGAACGTCGTGAGTTCCTACAGCGATCACTGGCTGCTGATCATCGGCGTGATATTCATCGCCTGCGTAATGTTCTTCCCCGGCGGGATCTGGGGAACGCTGCGCGGGCTTCGCCTCGGAAAGGCCCCGTCGTGAGTCTGTTGCGCACGGATCGGCTTTACCGGTCGTTCGGCAGCCTCGTCGTCACCGACAATGTCAACCTCAGCATCGAGCCGGGCGAGCGCCACGTCATTATCGGTCCAAACGGGGCCGGCAAGACCAGCCTGATCAATCAGATCGGCGGTCAATTATCGCCGACCGAGGGCCGGATCCTGCTCGACGACACCGATATCACCGGCTGGACGCCGGACCGGATTTGCCGCTCCGGTATTGCGCGGACGTTCCAGCGCAACAATCTGTTCGTGAACTTGAGCGTGATTGAAAATCTCCGGCTTGCAGTCGAGGCGCGGCGCGGCAAACCACTGAATTTCTTTTCGCCGATCGGGCGGTTTCGTCCGTTGATCGAGCGCGCCGAGGAATTGATGCAACGCGTGCATCTCGACGGCGATGGTCGGCGCCCGGCCCGCAGTCTTTCCTATGGCGAGCAGCGCCAGCTCGAAATCGGTATTGCGCTGGCCGGCGAACCTAAACTGCTGTTGCTCGACGAGCCCACATCGGGCATGTCTCCCGCGGAGACTTCACGGATGATCGATCTGATTGGGAGCCTGCCGCGGACGCTGGCGATCCTGATGATCGAGCATGACATGGATGTCGTGTTCTCAGTGGCGGACCGCATCACGGTGCTCTGCTACGGCGAGGTACTCGCGACCGGTACTCCGGCAGAAATTCAGGCAAACCCTCGCGTCCGCGAGGTCTATCTCGGAACTGCGGCCTGACCATGCTCGACCTTCACGACGTCAATGCCTACTACGGCAGCAGTCACATCCTGAACGGGGTGTCGCTGTCGGTCGGCGAAGGCGAAGTCGTCTCGCTCCTCGGCCGCAACGGCGCGGGCAAGACGACAACGATTCTGACTGTCATGGGCTATCTGCGGCCGCGCCCCGGCCGCATCATTTTTCGCGGCCGCGATATCTCGGCGCTGCCGCCATATGCGGTGGCCCGGCTCGGCATTGGCTTTGTGCCGCAGGAACGCGGCATCTTCCCGAGCCTGACCGTGCGCGAGAACCTCACTGTGTTCGCGCGTTCGGCCGCCAACGGGCCATGGACGCTCGATCGCATCTTCACGATGTTTCCCAGCCTGCAGGCGCGAGCCCACAATCTCGGCTTTCAGCTGTCGGGCGGCGAGCAGCAGATGCTTTCGATCGCGCGGGCGCTGATGTTGAACCCCAGCCTGCTGCTACTCGACGAACCCTCAGAAGGTTTGGCGCCGATGATCGTGCAGACGATCATCGAAACCATAACCTCCCTGAAGACCGCGGGATTGGCGATCCTGCTCGTCGAACAGAATCTTCGTGCCGCGCTTGCGGTCAGCGACCGCCATCACGTCATCAACAAGGGCCAGATTTGCTTTACCGGAAGCTCAGCCGAGCTTGAGGGCAACGAATTGGTGCTACGTAATTATTTGAGCGTATGAATAGCGCCAAACGGCGCGGGTCTTATGCCCGTAATGTTTAGATTTATCGGCTGGAAGGCGTCTTAATTGCGATTTGACGCCAGGGTGTTCGACGACCTTGAGGAGGCTGTGCCGGCCGTCTCAATCCTGGAGTTGTCCATTCTCTCCAGAATATCCGCGATCGGATAGTCGGCCCAGGCATGGTTCACGAAATCACGGTGCGAAATATCTCCCGTCGGCAAGAAGCTAACCATGCCTTGCAGGTGGTTGCGCCTGAGTGCTGAGCCGTACGGCACCGATCGTTCGTTCAAGATCCGCTCCAGATCGGAATTGTGCCGCGCCGTGTGCGGCGTGTAGGAACTGACGAAGAACGCCGATCTGTTGTTCGCGATCCAGTCGGCGAACTTGTCGATCCCGGCGTAGAGCGCGTCGAGGAGCACGATGCCGCGCAGGCGCGCCCCGACGCCCCCCCGATCCAGAACCGACAACGTCGGTCCGAAGCCACCGCTATAGGCAACGATTACGATCGGCATTTTGGCGAACGCGGCGGCGCGCCGCGGATCGCCGTAGAGTCGCGCCAGCTTCACGGCGGCTTCATCGAGGAAGCGCTTGAAGCCGTTAGGCTGCCAGAACTTCCCGGCGCTTGAATCGGCGGCGTCAACGGCAAATTGCGGCGCTACTAGGACCGCATTGACTCCGGCCGCGGTAATTTGCGCCGGGACCTGCTGGCGATCACGCACATCACGGGCGAGATTGGCGCCGTGGCCGTGGAAGAACACGACCATGACAGCGGGGAGGGAGGGGTCGAAGCCCGGTGGAATGTGCAGCAGCACGCGATCGTCACTGAACGTCGAGGACTCCCAAAGGATGTGGCCGCGGAAATTGACGTGGCCGCGGTGACCCTCTTCGCCGGCATTCAGAAACGGCCGGCCCGAATCGCCCATCGTGCCGTGATAGGGGAATGGCGCCGTTTCGAAGTCTACCAGCGCCGTCTGCACGCCAATGGGCGGCCGGATGTGCGACGGCACGGCTTCGGTCGGCGCGTGGAATGCCGGGATTGAGAGCGGAGCGCCTTCAAGTGAGGCGAGATGCACTGCCGGCCTTAGATGCGGCTCCCTTGTTGCGTGCTTCGCCGGCGTGCCGCCGCGGTCGGCTATTTTCGGGCGATTGAAGAGCTTCCATTCCCGGGCCACGATGTTCGCAGCACTCTCACCGCTGCCAAGATAATTGTCGGCTATTGGGGCCGCAGGGTGATCGATGCGCACGTAACTCGACATGCCGAAAGAATTGGATTTGCCAATTTCGGTATCGGCTTTTGACGCGACCGTATAGGCGGCTTCCGCCGGCTCGACCAAAACCGGCGATGCGAAGTGGTCGTAGATGAGCCAGCACCAGCCGGCGCAACCTACGAAGAACACGGCCGTGGAGACGTGAAGCAGATTTTGCCGCAGTCGGTGCCTTAGCAGAATTATTCGCTGCTCAAGCTTGCGGGGCCGTTTTGCGGGCGTGCGAGCGGTATCGAGGTGTCTGGGCGCTGGAGAAATCCGCGGGGCGGGGTGCTCAAGCCGTCGCGCTTTTGAATCGGACGCGAAATGGCGCGCGCGCGCAACCACGACCGGCCCGACGGGCGGCCTCTGCAGCGCCTGCAGCTTTGGTCCTCGGACCGTAGTAGGCAATGTCCCCGTCCCCGACGAATGCCCAGTTTCCGCGACGACTATGTCCCCATTTTGACGCGTTACTGGTTAGTTTTAGTCTCGCTGTCGGAACAAAACGAGAAGACGCTGCGAAGCCCGCAGCCCAGCACACTGCCGGGCTCTGCTTTCGGTTCGCTCTGCGCTCGTTTGCCGGGAGGGTGCCGCTCGCGCGACCCGCCCGCGGTTCGAGGGTATCGGTCCGATAGTAAATAGGGTGCTAACGCGCTGTCGTTCGATGCGGAAGCGACCTTCTCGGCGAGCACCAGGTTCGATTCGTTAGGCCGCCACCGGTATCCGACGCCGAAATCGATCGGAATGGCGTTGCGGAACAATTCGCCCATGCGGGCCTGATAGGTCGCCCCCGATATATTTAGCGGGCCGACATAACGGCCGAACGCCTGGAATCGCCAGACCTTTGGGTTGAAATAGGCAATCGGAATGCCGGTGTCGTCCTGCAGGATTGTTGCGCTCTGTTCGAGCAGGAAGTTGCGCACCTTATTGAAGCGACCGGTTTGCAGCAGATAGGACGCGCTCTTGATGAAGCTGTCTGCCGGTCCGAGCTTGGCGCAGAACTGCAAAAAGCCGGTTCGGCCGATGCTGTCGTCGGCAAGATTCGTGCTGAAGTAATAGAGCGTCTTGTTCGTCCCCGATTCGTCCGAAAAAACGATCTTCACCCCCCTGCTGGCGGACTTGACGCCGGGTGACACGAAATTCCCCGCCTCATCAAGACCGACGAAGCTCACGTCGTGGATGGTCTTGCCGGTGCGCGCCAGGAATACGTAGAGGATCGGCAGCGTTCCGTAGACCGGGCCAACGTACAACTGAGTCTTCATATTCTTGGTGATGAAGAAGCTGATGTTGAGGATCGTCCCTAACGACCCTTCAAGACCCTGCAGCGTCTGGTCGATGGTTGCGTGCGTGAAGTTGGTCAGTGGCGGAACGTCGCCAATCTGCTCGAGGCCGGCCAGTACATACGTCGAATCGTTGGGAAAAAACGTGGTGGCGTAAAGAAAATCCGGACCCCCAAACATGTAAAGCAAAGTGTCATGCTTCTCGGTCAGGCGCTCTTGGGAAAATGCGCGAATTTTCGAAAGCTTCGCGCTTTCCTCCCGTCCAAACAACGCATCAAAGCGGCGCGCGTGCTGCTGCCATCGCGGATCCGAGGTTAATGCCGCGAGTGGCGACGTCGGAGCCGGCGGCATGCCGGCGAGGAATCGCGCGGTATCGTTCGCGGCTGCGGACTCAAAGCTGCGCGCGGGCGCCGCGCTCAAGCTCAGCATGACTGCCATCAGGGCAGCTGCCGCCAATTTGGGCACGATCCCAGACATTATCCTAAGCCACTGGTTGTGAAGCATCGGAGGGGGCGACATTCGACGAGAGGCGGGAAGCATAATAAATGACTAGCCCAGCCGACATCATGGCGAAACCGGCGAGTGATTGTAGCGGCCGATTGACCACAAGATAATACATGATGAACAGCGTAACGCCGAGGAAAACAAGCGGTGTCACCGGGTAGCCCCAAGCGCGGTACGGCCGCGCCAGATGCGGGTGGGTAATGCGCATTTTGATGAGCCCTAGCACCGTGAAAAACGAACAGAAGGTGAGGCTGAACTGGATGAAATCCAGCACCGCTTCGAAGCTTTGTGTCAGCAGCAGCAGGTTCGAGACCACGAGCTGAAAGATGATGGCGAAGGCCGGCGCATCGCGCTTCGATTTGCGCGAGAACAGCCGCAGCAAGGGCATGTCCTCGCCCATCGTCATGGTGACGCGAGGGCCAATCCAGGTCATGGCGCTGATCGAGGAGACGAGGCCTAGGGCGATCACCGCGCCGACCATCCGGCCGCCGATGCCGCCGAACACATGCTTGCCGGCAACGATAGCAACGTCGATCTGACCGGCCAATTCCTTCATCGGCGTCGTGATCAGAAACACCGCGTTAAGCGCCACATAGAGGACGATGACGATCGCCGTTCCGGTAAACAGCGCGCGCGGCAGATTTCGGGCGGGTTCGTGCACTTCGCCGACGATATATGTCGCGGCATTCCAGCCCGAATAGGAATACATCACGAAAACGAGGCTGATGGCGAATGGCGCACCGGCGATATAAGTCAGATCGGCTGCGCTTGGCGCAAAGGAAATCGATTGGACATCGCCGAGAGCAAAACCGGCGACGATGAAAACAAGGATCAGCGCAAGCTTCAGTGCCGTCCAGATGTTGTGATAGGCGCCGCCAAACCGGACGCCGCCGAGATGCACGAGGGCTGCAAGCCAGGTGACGCAAAATCCCAGGAACAGCGGCGGCGCACCCGGAATAACGGATTTGAAGTAGATCCCGAACGCCATCGCGGCGAGCGCGATCGGCGCGGCGAAGCCGACGGTTGCGGATAGCCATCCAGCCACAAAGCCGAACGCAGGATGATAGATGCGGCGGAGAAAGTTATATTCCCCGCTCGAGCGGGGAAACATCGTCGCCAGCTCTGCGTAGCAAAATGCTCCGCATATCGCTACGACGCCGCCGACGATCCATAGAAGCAGCAGTGAGAACCCCGACGGTATGTCAGTGACCTGAAATCCGAGGCTGGTGAAGACGCCGACACCCACCATGTCGGCGACGACGATGGCCGTCGCGGTTACCCACGACACCGTGCCGGCGGTCACGCCGCGCGATGTAGAATCGGTCATAAACGAGCTTTCTTCGCCCCGTCCGGCCTCATTACAGAGGGCAGTTGGTTAAGATTCAAGAACCGTTTTCGTTATTCGCTAAACACAAGAACTTGAGCAATGATACTGCTTCTGTGGCAGGCCTGTGTCCGCCGAATAGCGATTTTCGAGAGTTTGGCTCGACCCCGCCGTGATCGCGCACCGCAAAAATAATCGGTTACGCCGTCTCGGCCCGTAGCGGACGACCCTGTGCGCTGTTTCGCAAGTTGGTATCTCGGCCGCCCTTGGTGGCCGGCCTCGACGCCGCCCGGATCTGTTTCTGGACAAATGTCAGCTTCTCTACCGCCAAAGGGCCGAGCACGAAAGGATAAAGATCCTGCAAGCCCATGCTGCGATTGATTGAATTGACGGCAAATGTCAGTGCGAGCCATGCCTCGACGAGACGGTCCATGTCGGTATTGAGCGGGTGGAAATTGAACACCGCGCCGGGACTCTGCGGCAACTTTGGACTGACCGCTAAGCCGGCGACGTATGCGGCTTCGAGTGTGTCGATCATGTGAAAATAATGTGCCCAGGTCTCGGCGAAATCCTCCCACGGATGTGCGCTCGCATAGGGCGAAATGAAATGCTCCGACCAGTCGCCAGCCGGTCCGTTCGCGTAATAGTTCTGTAGCGCTTGATCATAATCCTGTCGTTCGTCGCCGAAGATGCGGCGAAAGTCTTCCAGCTGAGGCGCGTCGGCGATGAGGCGGTCCCAATAATAATGGCCGATCTCGTGACGAAAATGCCCGAGCAGCGTGCGGTACAATTCCCCCATCTGGTGGCGTCGTCGTTCGCGCTCTGCGTCGTCGGCTTCGGCAAGGCTGATGGTGATCACGCCGTCGGCGTGACTGGTCATGATCGGCGATCCTGATGTCCCGACATCGGCGAGAAATTCGAACGCCAGGCCATTTGGACTTTCCGCTTGCGTCTCGACCGGCAGCCGCAGCTGAAATAGCGTGTAAAACAGGCGGTGCTTGGCGCCTTCGAGGTCCCGCCATTTCTTGACGTTCTCAGCAAATGAAAGGTCGGGAATCATGCGGTTGTGGCGGCATGCGGCGCAATAAGCGTCTTCGGTCGATGCCGGGACCAGCCAGTTGCAGACGTCGTACGCTGCATTCGCGCAATGGCGATAGGCCTTATTGTCGGCGAGCGCCCGCCAGATCTGCGGTGATGCGTTTGGCGCGTTACCGTCGGGCTTAAGCGCCGTAATCGTTTCCAGTTCCGGCAGATAACCGAGTACCAGCCCGCAGCGTTCGCACCGCGTGTTCTCGAAGTAGAGCGGCTGGCCGCAGTTCTGACACTGAAACAGCTTCATTGAACTCTCGCTGGAGCCGCGTCCCCGTAGGCAGTGACGAGATGGCGAATCACCCAACGAGGATATAGCGGAAGAGTTCAATATTAAGCCGGCTGTGGCATCCCCCAGGGTGAGTCGCAGCAACCGGTTGGACCGGGTACAACGCCCGGGTACCTGGACGAAATTGGAGAGTTTTTGTGGTCTCTCCCAACGACATGGCGGGCTACAGCGAGGCCCTTGTCGTCCTCGGCACCGCCGGTGTTGTGGTGCCGATGGTGCGGCGTTGGGGACTGAGCCCGGTGCTCGGCTATCTGGCGGCCGGAGCTGTTCTCGGGCCGCTGGGACTAGGTTCGATCGGCAAGGCAACGCCGGTACTGTCCTGGTTCACGATCAGCGATGCCCAGAACGTCGCTGGCATCGCCGAACTGGGAATTGTTTTTTTGCTGTTCCTGATCGGTCTCGAACTTTCGCTGCCCAGGCTGTCGGCGATGCGCCGCCTGATGATCGGGCTCGGCGGCTCGCAGGTCATCCTGACCAGCGCGTTGATTGCCGGCGCCGCGCTTGCAGCCGGAAAGAATCCATCGGAAGCGATCGTGCTGGGAGCAAGCCTGTCGCTGTCCTCGACGGCAATTGTGCTCGAGCTTCTTTCCAATCAGGAGCGTCTCACCACCGGCGTCGGCCGTGCGAGCTTTTCCGTTTTGCTCGCGCAGGATCTTGCCGTCATTCCCATCCTTTTGTTTGTCCCCATCGTTACCGCGCAGTCCGGCCGCTCGGTTTTCGGCAGTCTTGCAAGCGCGCTGCTGCAAGCGGCAATGGCGCTGCTGGTCATTGTTCTGTTCGGCCGCGTGCTGTTGCGGCCGCTGTTTCGACTGGTCGCGACCGCACGCTCCACCGAACTTTTCATCGCCGCAGTGCTGTTCGTCATCATCGCGGCCGGCGTGATCGCCGAACAGGCCCATTTGTCCATGGCGCTCGGGGCCTTTGTTGCCGGATTGCTGCTCGCGGAGACGGAGTATCGCAAGGCGATCGAAGCCACTGTGGCGCCATTCAAAGGTTTGTTGCTCGGTATCTTTTTTTTCACCGTCGGCATGAACATTGATTTTCGCGAACTCATCCGCGAGCCGCTTTTGCTCCTCGGTGGCGTGGTCAGCCTGATTGTGTTGAAAGCCCTTGTCCTCACCGGGCTTGGCAAGCTTTTCCGCCTGTCGTGGCCGGTCGCCACCGAGACTGGTCTGCTGCTTGGTCAGGGAGGAGAATTCGCCTTCGTCGGCATTGGCATGGCAGCGGCAGCCGGGCTGATCGAGCCTCACCTTGCCAGTTTCGCGCTTGCGGTGACTTCAGTCACAATGGCGCTAACGCCGCTGCTTTCGATCGGAGGGCGGCACTTTGCTCTGCGACTGACCTCGGCCAAAGCCGTCGACCCGGAGCTTACGGCGCGACCGGCAGGCGGACAGCGGCATGCGATCGTGGTCGGCTATGGGCGCGTCGGTAAAGTCGTTTGCGCGCTCTTAAAGCAGCATGGCATCGCCTATATTGCGGCCGATTCCGACGCGTTGAGCGTTACCTACGACCGCCGCAATAATCATGACGTCTATTACGGCGACGCCGCCGATCCGCGCTTTCTCGAAACCTGCGGTCTTGCTCACGCCGCAGGAGTCATCATCACCATCCACACTGCGCGCGTCATCGACGAAATTGTCGAGCATGTCCGCGAATTGCGGCCCGACATTCTGATTGTATCGCGCGCGAGAGACGAGGCGCACGCGCGGCATCTTTACAGTCTTGGCGCAACCGACGCCGTGCCGGAGACGACCGAAGCAAGCCTCCAGCTCTCTGAAGCCGCACTGGTCGGTTTGGGCGTGGCGACAGGTCTCGCGATTGCTTCAATCCACGAAAAGCGCGATGAGATCCGGCATGCCTTGCAGGAGGCGGCCCACGAAGCGGGACGGGACCGCATTCATTCGATAAGGACCAAGACACCAAAGATTCGGGGTGCGACATAGTGCCCGTTCTGGAGAATAACGTCGCAGCACGAAAAATCTCATGGGTCCGCGTAAGCAGTCGTCGACATGAGTGCGACTTCGGCGTGCCGGGAATCGAGGCGCGTGTGCTGGACGATGACCGGAACATCGGATTCAAATACCGACGAGAAATCGGTATCGCGTAGAATCGGCGCGGGATCTTCCAGATCGTTGAAGCGCAAATGCAAGGTTCGGCGTGCGGGAACGGTGACACGATAGAGGATCGGCTCGCGGTCAGCGAAAAACACGGTGATGCTGACATGGGCGTCTTGATCGCCGGCGTTGAGAATGCAGGCCGTTTCATGAGAGATCAAAGCCCGTTCCGAAAACGAGCTTCGTGAGGGTATATATCCCTCGGCGATGGACCAGCGTTTTCGTCCAATAGGCTGCATATTGGCTTCCTTCCCGTCGACGCGACTCCAGCGCCGCTTTCGGCAATCAGCACCAAGAAACCGTCAAACCGCACCCTTGGTTCCGGCTGATGGAACTTTCCCGCGATTTGATGCTTAGCCCGCTAATAGAGTGCGTGCTCCTCGCGCGCTGAAGATCGACTGCAGAATCGACGGATCACAGAATGCGCGCTCTTACTGTCGCGCCAGGCGTTGCCAATTCGGCGCGAGTTGAAGACGTTCCCGATCCACCTACGGCCGATGGCGCCGTGCTGGTGCGCACATTGGCGCTAGGCGTTTGCGGCACTGACCGGGATATCGTTTCCGGGCAATATGGTTGGGCGCCGCCCGGCGCGCACAGGCTGGTGCTTGGCCACGAATCGCTCGGCAAAGTGGAAGAGGCGCCGGCCGGTTGCGGCTTCGAAGCCGGCGATATTGTCGTCGGCATTGTGCGTCGGCCCGACCCGGTTCCCTGTGCGGCGTGCGCCGTCGGCGAATGGGATATGTGTCGCAACGGCCGCTACACCGAGCGCGGCATCAAGGAGCGAAACGGTTTCGGCTCAGAGTTTTTTCGGATCGAGCCTGACTTCCTCGTCAAGGTCGATCCGGAGCTCGGAATTGCTGGTGTGTTGCTTGAGCCGACGAGCGTTGTCGCCAAGGCTTGGGACCACACCGAACGCATCGGTCATCGTTCGCGATCCTGGCAGCCGAAGACGCTCTTGGTGACCGGCGCCGGTCCGGTCGGTCTTCTTGCCGCGCTGATGGGCGCGCAACGCGGGCTCGATGTGCACGTGCTCGATCACTACGACAATCTGCAAAAGCGCCGGCTGTTCAACGCGCTTGGAGCGACCTATCACGCCGAGAGCCTGGAAAA
>Ga0335085_10011867_pt1 | contig 12876 bp, 10 predicted proteins | sample Lox_Sample_45_FD_206712 | JGI IMG/M metagenome (GOLD analysis project Ga0335085, IMG submission 206712) | Soil microbial communities from Loxahatchee National Wildlife Refuge, Florida, United States - Lox_Sample_4.5 | ecosystem: Environmental > Terrestrial > Soil > Wetlands | place: USA...
ACCCCCATTTCATGCTCCATTAGGGAATGAAGTGATACGCTCACTCGCCCGCAGGCCGGAGGCCCACATGTCCAATCCACGCTTGGAAATACAGCAGCTCAAGGTGCGTCAGCTCGTAGATGACTATCGAGGTGGGCATCTCGTGATTCCGGAGTTCCAACGAGAGTACGTCTGGAAACCAAACCGCGCCCCTAGGCTACTCGACTCGATCTATCGTGGTTATCCGGTCTCGGTGCTGCTCCTATGGACAAGCGATGCTCAACCGCGCGCTCGTCGCCGCGAACCGCGCCCTTCACGGGCCAGCCTAGTCTCTTGGCTAATCGATGGTCAACAACGGGCTATTACGCTTTCGCGCATCCTGAGCGGCGACGAAGGTATCGATGTGGTATTCAATCCGGAGGAAGACTCCTTTCGCCTAGCTAACTCTGCCACACGACGGGACAGCAATTGGTTCAGGGCAAGCGAGCTGCTCGACGACGAGTCCTTCCGACAAATTCGTAGGGCCTTACCAGAGGGGGCAAAAGGGGAGAAGCGGGAGGCCCAATTTGAGCGGCTGCGGCGGATTCTCGACTATGAAATCCCAGCTGTCCGAATGATCGACCATTCCTTTGATGAGGCGGTTGATGCCTTTACCCGAATCAACACACTCGGCGTCAAGCTCAAGACTGAGGATATTCAGAGCGCCCGTGTTGCAGCTCGCCATAGTGGGTTCATCGCTGATGAGGTAGCCCCTTTCGTCACCGAGCTCAGGCGCCAGGGATTCTCCCGGCTTAACGTCATGCATCTCTTCCGTGCGTGCGCATTCGTCGCGCTGCCGGACGGCCGCAGTCGTACTCCGCTGCACGAGCTCAGCCGAACCGAGGTCTTGGCTGCCTGGTCTAGGACAACTCGCGCAACACACGAGGCCATCGCGATGGTCCGCAATGAGTTTGGGCTGGTCAATATGGACATATTGTGGAGCGGTGCTCTACTCGTGCCTGTGATTGCCCTCTGTGCCTCGACCGCACCCCGAGAGCGCGACCCGCGCGGTATCGCGGGGTGGCTAGCAATGGCGGCACTTCTTCATCGCTATGGCAAGGCGAGTGAGACCGCGCTAGATCAGGACCTGCGCGCATGCCGCAGCGATGATCCGATTGGGAAACTTCTTAGCAACGTCCGACGCGATGAAGGGGGCTTCGGCGCGATCCCCAGTGACTTTAAAGGGCAGTTGAACGACAAGGGCGCCATGTTCGCAGTTTATATCGCCTGCCGGCACCTGGGTCTCCGCGATCTGTTCTCTGCCGCGGAAATCCTGTTGCAAGCCAATGTCGATCGGCATCATATCTTGCCGCGTGCACAGTTTCCTGAACGAAAACGACGTTACGCCGACACGGTCGCTAACATCGCATTTGTAACTGGCCCAGCTAATCGATCAGTAGGCGCTGCGTCGCCCGAGGTCTACTTGGGGAAGATCGAGCCGGATGTGCTTGAAAGTCAGTGCATACCGCTAGATACGCAGCTCTGGCGAATCGACCGCGCTGAGGAGTTCTGGAACCGGCGCCGGGCTCTACTTGCGGAGGCCTTCAACGGCTTCCTTCGCAAGATGCTGCCGGGGCGGCGGGTATTGGCCTGATGACTCTCTCGGCCGGCCATCGCCATGCCACGCTGATTCTTAGATTCAATGGAGGCAATAATGGCAAACCCTTTCCCTGCGGAGGCATACGCCTCCGCTCTCCGTGCGGCGAAACCGACGAAGGGTCAACTAGCCATGCTTCGCGTCCACTACGCTGCACCGGCGAGAGTCGTCTCATACCGCGAACTTGCAGGTGCGGCGGGCTATCAAAGCGCGGATGCGGCTCATCTTCAGTACGGCACCTACGCGAGGCGTGTCGCTCAATGGCTGAAGATCAAGCCTCACTACTGGGTAAACGCAATCGCCGACGACGTCATGGGTACGCAGGGCAGGCCCTTCAGACTTAGGATGCGACCAGAGGCTGCCGCTGGCCTAGAGTCGCTGGGTTGGGTCATGGCAAAGAGAAGTGCCTAGTTCCTCCCTCCCTCAAGTGGCCATCTACCACAGTCTAAGCCTCAAGGGGTCGCTAGCGACGACCTAGGTCAGCCGAACCCCGCAGATTCGCCACTGGGCCCGAGTTGACGTCTTTGGGGAAGGGGTTGGGACCATGACGACAGCGCCGGCGGCCGACCGACTGGCCTGTGGCTGACGATGCCGGCATTCTGGTGCTGGGCGACACGCTGCTCCTCTCCAACGCCGATACGGTCTATGCCATCGCGCTGGAGACCGGCATGGATCGCAGACTGGCGCCCATTGGCTTCCAGGGAGACGAGAGTCCGAGGGACATCGATTCGCTCGAGGAAGGGTGCCTGCTCCTGATCGGACGACAGAACCTGGCCCGGATCAACAGGAACGGCACCATCGGCTATTGCCGCTACCATCAGGCACCCGAGGCGAGCTTCTGGGAGCAACTCGGGGCCGAGGCCAACTTCGTGAATGCGCCGAGCTACACCTGGTCGGCCAGGCTGCAGGAGCACTACTTCATCTTCACGGCCCAGGCCGACACCGCCGGGAAGAAGGGGTTCTATCTCGTGATGCTCGGCCTGCAGGATGGCAAGGAATTGGGCGGATGCCGTTCAACGAGCGCAATCCCCCTTTTGTCATTGACGACCGTTCGGGGACGGTCTACGAAGTGAAGGGGAGAGAGATCATCGCTCGCCGGTTTCCCGGGTGCCGGCCCCGAAGCCCGAATGATGAGGAACGGGCTACACTGCGTCAGATAGAGGCCCAACGGCGCCGACATAGTGCGTGTCGTTGCGAGGCTGCCTGTCTCGCTTCCGTCATTGCGAGGCACCGTAGGTGCCGAAGCATCCCCAGAAGAAACGTCCGGTCCAGATCGACCGGGCGCTGGTTTCTTCCCCCGACTTCTTCTTCTCTCTCTACTTCCGCTTCTTGGTGGTGGTCATCTGGCAGGCATGTGAACTGCCTCCGAACCAGAGGAACCGAATCGCCGCTTCCTGATGAACCGGCATCGCGTAAGTGCAAGTACTAAATCGCGGAGCGGCGGCAAGAGGAAACGGGTCGGTTTCCTCAGGAGAGTTTTGAACACCGGGCCTCGGTAGGCCGCGAAAGGGCGCCGGTCCGGTCGGCGTTCATTCAAGAGCCCCTTAGGGCCTGGCGGTCGTCCACTTTAGGTTAAGGCCTCGCCTTCCAGCCACCACTCGAGGAACATAGCGAGTTGACGTATATTTCCAGCATCCTCCCAGACTGGATTCCAACTGGATGAGCCGCTCCAGGGTGAAGATCCCCGCGATTAGTCTATTTACAGGGGCTGGTGGTCTAGACTTGGGGTTCGCGCGTGAGGGGTTCGAGATCCGGGTGGCGGTCGAGATCGACCCTGCGGCCTGCAAGACGCTCAAACGGAACTGGCGGGGAATCGGGAGGCGCTTGATTCAGAAGCCCCTCGAAGAGATACGCACCAGTGAGCTGCTCCAGATCGCGGGGCTGAGGCCGGGTGAAACTGGGGTCGTCCTAGGTGGCCCCCCTTGCCAATCTTGGTGCGTTGCCGGCAACCGCCTCGGCCTGTCAGACCCACGGGGCCGTTCGCTGCTCGAATTCTGTCGTGTGGTTCGGGAGGCCGCACCTCGAACGTTTTGCCTCGAAAACGTTCCAGGTTTCTTGAATCACCACACATTCGAGGTTCTAAAGCTGATCGAGCGTGAAATCAACTGGGACCCTAGGTGGCAGTATCAACTCTCGGCCCAGGTCCTTAATGCTGCCGAGTACGGTGTTCCGCAGGTACGCAAACGAGTTTTCGTGGTGGGGTGGCGTACACCAGTAGAGTTCTATTTTCCCGCGGCGACCCATCAACTACAGGATGGACCACAGCGAGAGTGGAGAGCTCCGGCAGTGGACGTATCCACCGCCCTCCGAGGCCTGCCCCGTCCCGACAAGCCATCCCCAGTCGCGCATCGCGTGGCGGCAACGATCGGAGCCAGGAACGAGCGATGGTACGGAAGAAAGTAGCCAACCATCAGAAGGCCGCTCACGCAGCAAGCACGCTCGAACGAATCCGCCGCGTCCGCGCTGGCGAACGGCTAGCCGGTGCTTATCGCGCTTTCGGAGCCGCCTACCGCCTTTTGGATCCTGCCCTCCCAGCACCAACTGTCACAAGAAGTGGCTTCCGTGACTTCGTTCACCCCAAGGAAAACCGGTTCTGTACAGTCCGTGAACTCGCGCGGCTCCAGTCGTTTCCAGACCAATACGTCTTTGAGGGGCGTCGCTGCGACACGTACGCGAAGAGTCGCTATATCCAACAGACTCAGCATGAACAACTGGGTAATGCTGTCCCGCCGCGGCTTGCACAATCCATTGCACGGGCAATCCGCAAGCAGCTCCTGCGCAACGGAAGGAATGTCGTCACCTCGAATACCATTGAGTACTTCAAGCAGATCTTCGCTGACCTCGATTATGCGTATCCGCAACGCAGCCTCGGCAACAAGCGGAACCCGCTGGACGAGTTGGTCTACATCGTCCTCTCGCGGCGAACGCAAGAGGGGCAGTACCAGCACGCGTATAGGGAGCTTCATAGACTATGCCGGCCATGGCACAAGCTGCTGTCCACTGGGGACCCCGCGCTGCGCGAGGTATTGGAACCGCTGGGCCTTGTGAATCAGCGAATTTCTGCCCTGCGGGCCACTTTCACCACTATCGTGGCTGATTTCGGGACACTTACCCTCTCGCCCCTACGCCGCAAGACCTACTCCGAGGCCTACCACTACCTGCGGTCGCTGCCCGGCGTGAACGACAAGACCGCAAAGTGCGTAATGATGTACTCTCTTGGCATGCCCGCCTTGCCAGTTGATACCCATACATTCCGGGTTGCCACGCGCCTAGGGCTGGTCCCGGAAGGCACATCACTCTACAAGGCCCCGCGCGTCCTAGACGCCGTGGTACCACGATCCCTGCGAGGCCGTTTTCATGTGCTCACCGTCTTACATGGGCGGGAGGTCTGCACCCAGAAGAATCCCGCTTGCCATCGGTGCCCCGTAAAACTTCGTTGCCCATCTGCCACAGCAACCATTCACACGCGAGGTCCTTCATAGCCGGGCGTTAGCAGGCTGTGGCACACCATGAAGCACTCTTCAAAGAATGAGTATCGGTAACTCTCATACTCGACTGGATCGACTAGATTCTCTGCGCCGATACCAAGGCTGGGCAGCTCCTGATTGAGTCGTCTGTCAACGTAGGCTTCAGCAATAAGCTCGGCAAGAATTGCCCGGGTTTGGGGATCCTCCTGTCCTGGCCACTGTACTCCTTGTGCCCCAAGGTCGGGGCCAAGCACTCGTGCAAGGGTTGGATGCTTCGCCGCGATATGGACGGCATTAGGGCGTTGACTATCCCACTTAAAGCGCCGCCCCGGTCCAAAGTTCTCGATGTCGTCGAACAGGAATTCGAGCTTAGGTCTAGTTGTAAAGTCTTGGAAGACCATTTGGGCTTGATCCGACAGTTCTCCGAGCCTAACCGTCAAGACATCGGTCGCCGGTGTGCGTGAATCTACATGGTAGACGCCTACAGCGACGCCGCGTTCCCGATCGAAGCCTAAGCGCACGACCCGCTCGCTCAAGGCCACAGCCTCCTGTACCGTTCCGAGCTCAATTTCTTGGTCAGCCAACGTTTGGTCGGCAAAGACTTCAACCCGCTTCCTTCTGCCAGGGACTGAAGTGTACCGGCGCTGAGAGAACTGAAGGTCACGGTCCAGCTCCACCACACCGTTTGTCGGCTCTCGAACTGTCACCCTAGCAGCCGCTGTCGCACCCTGAAAGGCCGCCTGGATCAGGACAAGGTCAGAGAGCAATTGACCCGTCAGCTCGAAGGAACCTCGATAGAGCCCCGTTTGCTCAGGTACGGCCACGAGCGTAACCGCGTTCGTCGATAGACGGACCGCCTCACTGCTGGCGGATAGTGCTACGTCCAGGTTCCCAGGGGGGAGGCCAGCCTCAGTCTTAAAGTAGACCCCCATTCGCTTGGTCTTACCAACCTCAACTCGAAACCCTCCTGGAACTAGCCGCAGCCCCAATGGCATTTCGTGCCCATCCTGCGACCCGCTCCCAGCAAAATCAAATCGCTCCGCCAGTTGTTCGCCGAGCCGCTCCAAGGCCGCGCGAAGTTCGGCGCTGACGCGCTCCTGAGCAGACGGTGTTAGCTCCCTCTGGAGATCGAGGAGAGCCTGCTCAACTATCGGGCGGACCTGGTCCGCAACCGCCTGCACAAATGGATGATCGAAGTTCAGCCCCAGCCTGTCAGGGTCGGTCACCTGGGAGGGATTCAGAGTGTTCACCGGGGTTGTCGGATCCGACTCCCGCCGTTCCTCAAACTCCTCAAACTCCTTCAGTAGATTCGGTACCTGCGGGAGCAACAAGTCACCGAACAGGTGCCTCGCAGCCGCATCCTCCGCACCCCGGGCGTGAAAAAAGGTCACATCGTGAGCAGTGCGACCGTCAGCGACTAAGATCCCAGCTTCGCTCCTCCAAAAGCGGGTGACCGCATTACGGCTACCGACGATCGCGAGCTCCTCATCGCTCTTGTGAAGACGCAGTCGAGCCGGCCCGCCGTAACGGCTATACTCCGGCAAAGGAATCTCTTGGTCCAACAGTAGGCACCCTTCGGGCTTGAAGCCGACCAAAGTGTGTTCCCTTCCTCCACGCCGCATCTCCTTGAGCTCTATCGGGATTACGGGCAATCCCTCCGGGTGATAGCGAAGCTCAATATGGCGTTCGAGATTCACTGCCAGTTCGTCGAACCGGGGGATGGTGACTTCTGGCAAAGGCGATAATGTCACCACCGTACCATTTCCTCGCGGTATGCCAAGGCGCTCTCGATCCGCGTTGGTAACGGCCCTCGCCACGGGGGGCACATACATCCCCGAGCGTATTAGACACTCAGCATAGGTGTCCCCGCGGATGCTCTCAAACCTGACGTCGCCCAACGACCCAACATCCTTTGCCCCTCGAGCATTAATTCCTCTTACCGGAGCACCAGTCTCGAACCCGCTGGCGGCAGTGCCGTACTGAAGTAACCGGTCCATCATTGTTGCCGCGGTCATCCCCTCAAAGCGATCTCGAACAACAATCCGCTTTGTGTCGGGGCGCACACTGTACTCAATCTCCACTGGGCGGACTTCTAGATCCGCGTCGCTAATCAAGCCAGCCAGACGCAGCCGCCGCCCAGAGTCGCGCGCGTTGGTTATGAGTTCGACCAACCCTCGAATCACGAACCCACCCATCGCCCTTTCTGCATTCCTTCTCGTGTACCGAGGCGATACTGGCAGTGGCAACATCGGGGTCTGGGCGCCGCTAAACGCCGTGGGCATCTCTGCCCTCCTTTATGAAGCGCATGAGTAAGGTCTTTTCCGATGATTCGGGCATTCGCGCGACAACAGCCTCCGCTCGCGCGAGGCGCCCCACAATGACGAAGTCGCTTGCATCCCCGAAGAGTTTGAACGCCAGCAAGAACGCGTCTCTGCCGATGTCGAGCATTGCACGGCCGGCACTAAATTGCCGAAAGGCGGGAGACTGTAGCACAGGCTCCACTAGTCTCTTGTACTCGATGGGGTTCTTGGTCGCAGCCATCGGTGCAGTTTCTAACATGCGCTCCAACTCCTTTGCCTTCTCCAGCCCTCGCGGCGTCAAAGCAAAACGCTTCGTATAGCCGCCGTCTCCTCGGCGCTCTTTCCTTAGGTCCTTGTCGATCACTAAGCCACCAAAGGTCGCCTTCTTAGCTTCGGATAGATGCACCCTGACAGCATCCTTGTCCGGGAGCTCGGGATAGTTGCGCCATGAAAACTCTTGGGGAAACAACTCGTGGGCCTTCACGGCGATTGTCTCCACGTCCCCCTCCCCCCCAAGTCGGTAGAGCGCGAGTACGACCAAGTAGGTCTTCGGCATCGTTACCGGGTCTGTCATTGAGCGCCACCTGGGTCCGCTGCGGTGCTAGGAACGTGATCAAATTCCACCCGGCCCTCCGCCAGGAAGAATGTCGCCACAACTATATCACCGACGACTGCACCGGCGCGGCCTAGCCAGCGCCCAATCGGCCACATCAGCCCTCGCTTCACTTTGACCTCGGATCGGCGACCGTCGGGAAACCGGGCCTCCCAATTCACCCGCACAGACTTCAGCTGGGCTGGTTGGGGGAGAATTCCCTGCATCATGAAGCGCGTCAGCCGATATCGCGCTACAAGCTTGTCCACACTCTCCCACGCAGCCTCCACCACATCCGTTCCTCGGACCTGTCGCCAGATACGCTTCTTCTCGCGGAGAAGGGATTGATCGACTGGCCTTCCCCTGAGAGAGTAAATTGCGACAGCCTGCCGAGTGAAGAGGGGACCCGAGAGAAGCAGGCTCGCGGTGGCAAGGGAGTAACCAGCACCGGTGAGGCGATCCACCGCCTCAGTCCATAGCATCAAGCCTCCAGCTTCCTCGAAGGCCCCGACCGCCGTGAGCTCCGCCGGGGATAGAACAACACGTGGGTTCAGGGGAACTGTCGAGGAAACTCTTTCTTTGATCACCTTGAAGCATTCGTAGTTCGCCAACACAGCCTCCACGACCGGAAGCGGCGGCGGCCGCAGACGGTGGGCTCTTCGGAGCCCAGCATAGATCTCCTGCAGCGACAGGTCTGGGTTGATGCAGAGGAGCTTCGCTACGGTGCGCGTGAGAGTCGACTCCCTACAAGGGACAGGTATTGCGAGGTCACCGATTAGTAGGATACGGACCTGGCGTCGTAGAACGAGCCAGGTGGCGTGCTGAAGCCCGAATGGGCTTACTGCCTCTAGGCGCTTCACAGGAACCGCCCCTGTCGCCGCGAGCTGCTTACGCACCTGCTTCCGCAGCTTCTTTGTCAGCTCCCCTAATTCCCCACTCCCCAGCCAAGCTTCAACACCTTTGGCTGTGAGCCAAAGTTGATAGTCGCGGCTCCAGAACACCTCTTCTACCAATCCAAGCTTGGCTAACGATGGCAGCGCCGCGACTGATACCCTGTCGGCCTCAATCCCTCTTTCCGTCGCCTGCGCCAGCAGAGCAGGCGTAGTGAGGGCTCCACCGGCATCGTTCAGGACTTGCAGGACCTGGGTACCAATCGGGAGTTTGAGCCCCGATCGCGAGAGTAGCTTTTCTCGCTTGGCAAGGATTTGGCGGACTCGCTCGCGAGTAATCCCATGCTTCAAGGCTACTTGCTCCAGAGTGGGTCGATGCCCCCGCTTGTAGCTCCAAAGCTCGGCGATCATTGCCGCATTCCGATCCCCCAGGCCTTGCAGCAGTGCGCTCACCTCAGCATCCAATGAACGCGCCGCAAGCAGTCGCGCGATCATCTGCGCCGGCAGGGCCGGCACGCTGGTCTGTCCATTCTGCCGCTGCCGGGAGATCTTCGCCAGCTGGCGCGCGCTAAGCCCTAGCACCTCCCGAACAGCAGCGGTCAGCTCCAACCTGCGTCCATCTCCTTGCCCCGATGCGTCTGCCACCTTCTCCAAAGACCAACCTTCGAGATCTCCTAGAACCCGAAATCCAGCACGCCTCATCGCCTCCGCGAAATGACGCGGAACACTAAGGCAGATAATTGGATACTCGCGAAGAACCGTTGGGATCGTCAGCGCCATCACACTCGGTATTAGGCCCTTGTACTACTCAATGGGAATCTCTGGCAGCATGCCCTTTAGCCGAGAGATGAGAAGCCGTTGGCCTGCACTGCTGCTAAACGATCCTGCAGCCCCGCCAGCGCCTGTCAACCAGAAGTCGGCTCCCTTCACCGGCTCACCGAGGGCGGTGTCCCCCTCCAATTCGAGGAGGGGTTCGTGAAGCGCCTCCACGTAGGACTCCCGATCTATGACCGATCCGCCTTTCGATCTGAGATACTCAAGAACGGATATCAGGACGTTATGCATCACGAACGCACCCACGGACTTCTGGAGCGCGTACTTAGTCGGCTCATCGAAAGCCTCTGGGAGTACCAGGCGAACGCCCTGCCAGAAGACATCGAGAATTCGTAGTTGAGCGTCTGCCTGGAGTGCCCCGAAGTAAGGGGTTGCAAGAAGGCTCTTAAGCGAGCCGGCGAGGCTGGACGAGGTGAGTGTGGCCTGGCCCTTGGCGTCGCGCGGCAGCTGAACGCGTTGTCGCCAAACAGAGGTGTTCACTAGCCCCTCTACAAGGGCCTGAGCCCGCACCTTCCAATCCTCTCCTCGTTCTATCAGGGCAGACAGAACCGCTGGGTCAGATTCGGCGCGCTGCTTAAGCAGATCCAGCGCAAGGTCGGTCCTTACGCTCTTTGCCGTGCTGTTGACGACATAGAATTGTCTCATCTCCTCCCGCTCGTCGGCTCCGAGCATGCAGACGAATGGTAGCATGAAACTGGACCACCGCTCTGGATCTGCGAGCACCAGCTTTTCAAGCGCGAGCACGCGATGCTGACCGTCAACGACGTGGAGGTCGTGCCCGCCCGGGATGAAGTAAGTAACGCCGCCACGGACGTCTATGACCTCTTCCGCCCCGCAGTCTCGCATGTTTAGAAGGATGGCGGTGGGTAGATCAACGCGACCGCTGCTAAGGTCCTTCGCGAGTCGATTTACGCGGGCCGGTGAGGGGTCACGCTGGTAGCCGGTCTTACGGCGTGTGTCGCGCCTTGGGATCACGTAGGTCTGCGCCAGAGTTCCCGCGTCGATCACCCCAACGACGACCGGCACTCTGCCATCCCGGACTGCGCTGCGGCTTACAACAATTCCTTCGACCCCAAGAGCTCTTGTTGGAGCCTCGGTGCTAACGTGAGGGCTGGCCATGCACCAACTCCAGATGGTAAGAGGCCGCCAATAATGTCGGCTTGCAGATCCAATGTCAAGGATCCCACTTAGAGGATCCTAAGAATAGGATCCTGCAGATACCACCAAAGGCGCCTAGCCATCCTAGGCTCCGAACAGGGCTTCCTGATCCACATGGTGCTCGTTAACCCATTGATTCCCAGCAGCTTGCAGCCGTTAACCGCGAGATGGTGCACAGGTTCGCTCATCTAACCACCGGATGCCAGGGCCTGCTGGGCTTCACTCGGGCAAGCGCCGGAGTTCGGCTACCTGCTTTCCTTCGCATCCCCGTTGCGCTTCACTAGCCACTCATGGGAAGGTCCCGCATCTTCGAAGAGCCTCCTTAGACTGCCAAGGACCAGTCGACATGCTGAGCTCTGCATCATCTGGTGTGCAGAAACCTCATCAAACAATGAAAGACGAGACTGTCGAGATACCCCACCTGGTCCACGAGCTCTACGACATTGTCGAGAAGCTCGAGCGACTCTTTCCTGGTCGCCACTTTACTCCGGACGGTCATCTGGTCGGGAGCCTCGGTGAGGTTTGGGCCGCATATCTCTACGGTCTAGAGCTAGCACCCGCCTCGACCCAAGGGTACGATGCAATCTGCCCCGACGGGCGGCGCGTCCAAGTAAAGGCCACTCAACGAAATGCCGTCGCCCTAAGTAGCGAGCCACAGCGGCTGATCGTTCTCAAACTCGAACGTGACGGTTCCGCCACCGAGGTTTACAATGGCGAAGGGGCCCCGGTTTGGCAGGCATGTGGCAAGATGGCCAAGAATGGTCAACGCCAAATCCGCCTTACAACGCTCTCTCGGCTGATGACTGATGTACCCCAGGCATCGAGAATCCCTCGAGCAGACATCTAACCAGCGCATAGGGTCACCAGGCCAGAGAGCCCGCTGGCGATGTGGTCTTCGTCCGACCAGTGGGCCATCGATGAAGGGCCGGGCGTCGTCTATGTCGAGAAAGAGGCACGGGCGGCACCCCTGACCCCCCGCCCCCATCCCCTTACCGCAACAGGGACCGGCCCGGGGTGATCCGTCGCCCTCGGCTACATCCGAGACTCGTGGACTACCTAGCGTTTTTGTACAACCGCACCACGTTCCTGAAGCGCTTCTACTCGGAAGCGAGCGAGCCTTTTCGTGAACGGCGGAGAAAGATCGAGCATCACGAAGGGGAGTACGCAGGAGCCCCAAATGGCTACGAGGACGACGAGCCACCGTACCTTAATGAATGGATGGAGGACGGTGACGCCCTCGACGTGCTTGGCCAACAGTGTATTGCCCTGCTTTCGTCGTCTTTGTACCTCTACATTCAGGAGTGGGTCGCTGAGGTGGTTCAGCGCGCCGGAAAGGACCAGCTGACTAAGCTCGGAGTAGGTTTCCCATCTGACACGGGTTACAAAACCGCGTTCAAAGATGGCTGGATCAACGGCTATCGCACCTATTGTGCTGCATTGGGGGTCGATTGGAACCAGGCCCCCGCTGATCTCTCCCTCTTGGAGCAAGTTGTCCTGGTGAGGAACACGACCCAGCACCCAAGCGACATCGCTTCGATCAGGGCCACGCAGACCAAAAAGGATCTCGCGAAGCATCCAAAGTCTTTCTTCGCCGATGAAATCGAGCTATCCATGGTTGACCAGAATGAGACCGGGCGCTTTTCCTTCCCGGTTCGCTTGAATATCACCCGCGAAAAACTCTTTGAAGCCATCGACCAGGTCGAATGCTTCTGCGACTGGCTTGATACCCAGCATCCATTTCACTAACTGCGGACCACGACCTCGGGTCGGATCGGCAGCGCCCTCACCCGGGTCCCACAGGCATCGAAGATCGCGTTCGCGATGGCGGGCGCCATCGGTACCGCGGGCGGTTCGCCCAGTCCCAACGAGGGCATGGTGTCGTCTCCCGTGAACACGACGTCGATCGCCCGCGGCGCATCGTGGCAGGTGGCGATCGGATAGTCATCCCAGGTCAACCCGGTCACCTCGTCTCCCCGATGGGGAAGCTCCTCGAGCAGGGTCCAGCTGGCGCCCATCTGAC
>Ga0335085_10011868_pt1 | contig 12876 bp, 11 predicted proteins | sample Lox_Sample_45_FD_206712 | JGI IMG/M metagenome (GOLD analysis project Ga0335085, IMG submission 206712) | Soil microbial communities from Loxahatchee National Wildlife Refuge, Florida, United States - Lox_Sample_4.5 | ecosystem: Environmental > Terrestrial > Soil > Wetlands | place: USA...
GGCGCGCGCGGCGTCCGCCGCGCTGATCGCGAGCGAGATCGGCTCGCTCGGGCCCGCCGCCGACGGCGTCGCAATCGAGCAGTTCGTGACCGAGGGCCCGGCTGCCTCGGCGCTGCTGGACGCGGCCGAGGACGCCGAGATCGTCGTCCTCGGCGCGCGGGGCAACGGTGGGTACCCGGGCCTGCCGCTGGGGTCGGTGAGTGACGAGGTCGTGCGCTACGCCCGCTGCCCGGTGGTCGTGGTGCCGACGGAGAGCATTGATCAGGAGGAGGTTGGCGATGTTGCCGTTGTCTGACGGGTTGCGGCCACGCCGCTTCCCGATCGTGAACGTGTCGTTGATCGTGGCGAACTTTGCCGTCTGGATCTTCTACGAGCTGCCGCATCTCGACAGCTCGGTCGTGCATTCGTCGTTCTACGCGTGCACCGTCGACGGGTCGTGCCACCGGGCCCTGCCATGGGGGGTCAGCTGGCTGACGTCGATGTTCATGCACGGGAGCTGGGACCACATCCTCGGCAACATGCTGTTCCTGGCGATCTTCGGCAAGAACGTCGAGGACGCGTTCGGGCATCTGCGCTACCTGGCGTTCTACCTCGCCGGGGGGTTCGTGGCCGGGATGACGCAGGCGGCGGTGACCCTGTGGTTCGGCACCGCGGCGGATGGGCGTGTCGCGAACCTGGGTGCGAGCGGGGCGATCGCGGCGGTGCTCGGCGCGTTCTTCGTGCTCTACCCGAGCGCGCAGATCAGGACGCTGGTGCTCGTGTTCCCGGTGAAGATCTCCGCCTGGTTCTTCCTCGGCGCCTGGTTCCTGTACCAGCTGATCGAGGCGAACTTCGGCATGTTCTCGTCCTCGGCGAACGGCGGCGGCGTGGCCTTCTGGGCGCACGTCGGCGGCTTCGTGTTCGGCTACCTCGTGACGCGCGCCTTGCTCAACGCCGGACGTATCTCGATCCGCGACGTGTCACGCTCCCGGCCCGCGTGGGCCTGACCCGAAGGAGACGGCGATGAGAACCCCGAAGGAGCTCGTGACCGACATGGAGCTCGAGGACGCCGTCCTGGCCGAGCTCGGCTGGGACCCGAGCGTGGACGGAACCGGTGTGGACGTGGGTGCCCGGAACGGTGCGGTGACGCTGACCGGGCACGTCCCGTCCTACCGCGACAAGGACGCCGCCGTGAGGGCGGTCGAGCGCGTGCGCGGCGTCCGAGCGGTCGCCGACGACCTCGAGGTGGCGCTGCCGAAGCACACCGTCCGGAGGGACTCCGAGCTGGCGGCCGCGATCGCGCAGGCGAGGTCCGCGACCGGTCGCATCCCGGACACGGTCGGCGTCGAGGTCAGCAAGGGCTACGTGACCCTGCGCGGAACCGTCCGCCGGAGCCACGAGCGGCAGGATGCAATCCGTGCGATCCGCGACCTCGAGGGAATCCGCGGGATCGCCGACCGGATCGAGGTCGTCCCGCTGGTGGCGGCGAGCCCGGAGGAGGTGGAGCGCCGCATCGCGGAGGAGCTGGCCCGGATGGCCGATCTCGACGCCGCCTCGATCAGCGTCGAGGCGCACGAGGGTGCCGTCCGGCTTCGCGGCGAGGTGCACTCGCTCGCGGAGCGCCGGCTCGTGGAACGCGCCGCGGCCTCGGCGCCCGGCGTCATCTCCGTCGACAACGACCGCTTCGTCGCCCGATGAGTCTCAGTCGACGAGAGCTCAGCGGGCAGGCAAGCCCGGCAGCTCGTAGCATCGCCGGAGTCGCGACCGTTGGTGTCGCGCGAGGGAGAGGAGTTGAAGTCGATGGCCGAGGAGAAGATGCTCGTCCACGCCGCTCGTCCTGGGTTCGGTGAGCGATGACCGAGCGGCGCGGAACGACGAGCGAGGAGGCGCGGCGGGTCGGCGACGAGATCGGCGTCGACTGGAGCCGCTTCGACCTCGAGCAGTTCCGGGCGGGGATGGACGTCGAGTTCGAGCACGGCAGCCACGACCCGCAGACAGACGTCACCCATGACGACCCGATCGTCACGGGGAAGATCGCGCTCGCGCACATGAAGGAGTTCCCGGACTACTACGAACGGCTCGAGCGGATGGAGGCGGAGGCCGAGCGCGAGTGGGCCGCGCGGCGGGCCCGCTGAGCCGGACCGGGGTCGGGGGCGAGCACGTGGGGGCCGTTGCGTGAGCAGCACGATCGACCTGCCGGCGTTGCTCGGCAGGGTGGGGCTCGATCGCGTCCGCGGGCAGCATCACGACGAAGGAGACGTGACGATCCCGGGCTTGGGCGTGAAGGTGACGTCGTCGACGGCACGACGTCCCTCCCGGGCGGCGGCTGGAGAGCTTCGCTCTCCGCACCGACGCTGACGACGAGCTTTCCGTTCGGCTTCCGCCTCACGGTTCCCACCGCCTCGAGAAGCGACTCCACCTCGCGCCACTCGACGTTCCTGCTCGCCGGGCGCTCGAACAGCTTCGCGAGCGTGTTGCGGTGGTGGCTATCGAGCTCCCGGCTCACCCGAGCGGCCCGACAACAGACACGCGCGGGCGCGGGACGTCCTGCCGTCGGCGCTATCGCAAGGAGCCGTGAGTCTTCCTGCCGGCGGTCGGCGTCGCTGCCGTCGAGCTGCCAGCTCCGGGGCCGCCGCTGCCGCAGCCGGCGTATTGCGGGTTGCGCCTCGCGCCTTCGGCTGTCCGGCCGTGTCTCCATGCTGGCGGCAATGGCTGAGGCCGAGGCGCAGATCGAGTCGGCCGGCGTTCCGTCCGACCAAGATCGTCTACGCGCAGCTGTGCGAGAGAGCCGGGACGACGCAGCGCCGTTCGCGCTCGTGGCAGCAGGAATCCTCGTGCTGCTCGCGCTCGTGAGCAGACATGCTCACTGGCTGCTGCTCGGGCACCCACTTTGGTGGGTCTGGCTGGTCGTTGCCGCGCCTTACCTCATCCTGTCCGCGACCCTGCTCTTCGGCGTGGCGCGCCTCGTTCGCCACGATCGCAGGCGCGAGATCGTGATCGCGCTGCTCGCCCTCGTCTGGGCGCTCAACGTGCTCGGCGTGGCCGTGCTCGTGGTGTCGCTCGTGGCTCCCTCGGGCGCGCACATGACCGGTCGGCAGCTCCTGGTCAGCGGCGGCGCCGTGTGGGCGACCAACGCCGTGGCGTTCGGGCTCACGTTCTGGGAACTGGACTGCGGTGGTCCGGTTGCCCGCGCGCTTGCGGCCGCGCCGCGCCGGCCCGACTTCCAATTCCCGCAGGACGAGAATCCGCTCCTCGCGCGCGACGGCTGGGCGCCACGCCTCTGGGACTATGTCTACGTCTCGCTGACCAACTCGATCGCCTTCAGCCCGACCGACGCGATGCCGCTGACGCGTCCCGCCAAGGCGTTGATGGCGGCGGAGTCCACGCTGGCTGCGGTCACGATCCTTCTCGTCGCCGCACGCGCCGTGAACATCCTCGCCTAGGGCGCCGACGAGGAGCCGGGAACCCGAGACGCAGCTCTCCGCGCATGCGGAGTGCGGCATCGATCCGCAGCGGGCAGGGTGGTCGTCAGCCGGCGACCGCCGTCGCGGATCGCGCACATGGCGTCGAGCACATGGAGCGCGAGTGAGCCACTCGCCCGTGGTAGGCGGTCGGAGGCGATCGCCAGGACGAGTTGAGCGACGCCGACACCCCGCCCGAGGCCGATGGGATGGCCCACCTCGAGTGCGACCCATCCGGTCTGCCGCCCGAGCAGGACCGGGCCGTCGAAGAAGTCGGGGTCGGGCAGACTGAGGCTCGCGGCCGTTCCGTAGATCTCGAGCGGTGGAACTCGTGCCGCCTCGACCTCGTAGCTCGCAAAGAGCGTCGCGATTGCGCCCTCGGCGAAGCGCAAGGCGCCGCAGGAGGTCGTGTCGACCACGGCGCGCTGCGCGCGCGAAGGGTACGAGATTCCGATCGCCTCCTCGATCGGCCCGAGAAGCTCGACGAGCGCCGTCAGGTAGTAGGGGCCGAGGCTGAACAGGGGCCCGGCGCCGGGCTCGTAGTAGGCGGCCGGCGCCGGGTGCCAGCTCGCCGGCCCCGGATTGCCGACGAACGCGTGCGCGGCGACCGGAGTGCCGATCGCTCCCGCCAGGACGGCGTCGCGCGCCGTTTCGATCGCGGAGCCGAGGAACGTGTCGGGTGCGCAGCCGAGTCCCAGCCCGAACCGTGCCGCGAGCTGTACCAGCTCTCGCCCCTCCTCCACGTCTACCGCGAGCGGCTTCTCGGAGTACACGTGCTTGCCGGCGACCAGCGCGGCCCGCGTCGTCTCGGCGTGCGCGCGCGGCGGCGTGAGATTGACCACAAGGTCGACCTTCTCGTCGGCGAGCAGCTCCGCGGGCGAAACCGCACGTACGTTCCATTCGCCGGCACGCTGCCGGCCGACCTCGCGGTCTCGATCCGCGACCGCGACGAGCTCGAGCTCGGGGAACGGCGCCATGCCGGCGACGTACTGGTCGGCGACGTGACCCGCGCCGAGCAGACCGACCTTCACGCCGACTTGCGTACGGCCGCGAGAGCGCCGGGCGCTGACTCCGGGAGCCTGTTCGCCCGGATCACCTCGCGGTACCAGTGTGCACTCGCCTTTGGGATTCGGCGCTGCGATGCGTACTCGACGTAGACGAGCCCGAAGCGCATCGCGTAGCCGGAATCCCATTCGAAGTTGTCGAGCAGCGACCAGACGAAGTAGCCGCGGAGGTCGACGCCGGCGTCGATCGCGGCACGGGCGGCACGCAGGTGCTGCGCGAGGTATTCGATCCGCTCGGGGTCGTTCACGCGGCCATCCGGCGCCGCGTAGTCGTTGAACGGCGCACCGCTTTCGGTGACGTAGAGCGGCAGCTTCGGGGCGTAGTCGCGCGCAATGCGCTCGAGCACCGAGGTCAGGCCGTCCGGGGCGATGCCGTCGCCCTTGCTGGTCACGTCGCCGGTCGCGGGGACGCGGCGCCAGCCGCGGTGCGGCTCTGCGGGATCGGCGGCGACGACCTCCCGAACGTAGTAGTTCACGCCGAAGAAGTCGAGCCGCGCTGCGATCAGGGCAAGGTCGCCGTCGCGTACGAGCTCTTCGTCACGGAAGCGAGCCGGCGCGTCGGCGGGATACGCGCCGAGGAACACGGGCTCGAGGAAGAGCCGGTTCTCTTCCATGTCGGCTGCGTTCGCGGCGCGTTCGTCGTCGGAGGACGCGGGAACGATGTCCGCGTGATTGCACGTGAGCCCGACCTCGACCAGCGGAGCCGCTGCACGGATCGCCTCCACGGCGAGCCCGTGCGCGAGCAAGAGGTGGTGGACCGCCGTGCACGCCTCGAGGTAGTCACGGTGTCCGGGGGCGAACCTGCCTTCGTAGTACCCGAGGAACGCCGAGCACCACGGCTCGTTCAGCGTGATCCAGCGGCGCGCCAGATCGCCCAGCTCGCCGAGCACGAGCGCGCAGTAGTCCGCGAAGCGCGAGGCTGTGTCTCGTGCCAGCCAGCCGCCGCGATCGTCAAGAGCCTGCGGCAGGTCCCAGTGGAAGAGCGTCACCATCGGCTCGACCCCGCGCTCGGCGAGGCCTTCGAGCAGGCGCCGGTAGAAGTCGATGCCGCGGGGATTGAGCTTGCCGGCGCCGTCCGGCTGGACGCGCGGCCAGCCGATCGAGAACCGATACGCCTTGACGCCGAGCTCTGCGAGGAGGTCGAGGTCATCGTCGAGCCGGTGGTAGTGGTCGGCCGCGATGTCGCCTGTGTCGCCATGGAGGATTGCGCCCGGCTTGCGAACGAAGGTGTCCCAGATCGACCGGCCCCGCCCATCCGCGTCGACTGCGCCTTCGATCTGGTAGGCCGAGGTGGCGACGCCCCAGAGGAACGGATCAGGGAAGGTGGTCATCGACGGGCTCCTATCGTGGTCGTGGTGATCACTGTCCGGTGGCCGCGCGACGGCGGCGGTTGAGGGCGTCGAGGCTGACGGCGAGCACCAGGATGACCCCCGTCGCCATGTCCTCGGTCGACGCCGGCTTGCCGAGAAGTGCCAGGCCGTTCTCGACACTCGCGACGACGAGAGCGCCCAGCACTGCGTGGTATACGCGACCCCGGCCTCCGAAGAGGCTCGTCCCGCCGATGACCGCGGCCGCGATCGCCTCGAGCAACAGGATGCTGCCACCGACGCCGGCGGACGTCGCGTAGAGGTTCGACGTGCTGATGACGCCGGCGAGCCCGGCCAGCAGCCCGGAGATCGCGAGCACGCCGATTCGGACTACCGCGACCGGAACGCCCGCGCGGCGGCTCGCCTCGGCGTTGCCTCCGACCGCGTAGATGTAGCGGCCGAAGATCGTGCGCCGCATCAGCCAGCCGACGACGAGTGCGACGCCCGAGAACACGAGCAGGACGAACGGCACGCCGAAGTTGGTGTTCAGGAAGACCACGAGACCGAAGGCGAATGCGGCCACGGCACAGACCCGCAGGACGAGGACGAGCGGGCGGATGCTTCCGACTGCTGCTCCGCGCCGCTCTCGCCGGCGTGCGAGTTCGACGATCGCGAAGAAAGCGACGCATCCGGCTGCCAGCGCCCAGGCCGTGGAAGGCGCGAGATAGGCGTTCGCGATCTGAGCGATCGTCCCGTTGTTGACGGGCAGATCGCCCGCTGCCCCGATCAGCGAGAGCTGCAGCCCGGACCAGGCGAGAAAGCCTCCGAGCGTGACGATGAACGAGGGCACGCCGACGAAGACCGTCACGGCACCCTGTAACGCGCCGATGCCGAGGCCGAGGGCGAAGGTGGCGGCAAGCGCCGCAGCCACCGGCCAGTGGTCGTTCGTGAGCAGTACGCCGAGTAGCGCCGAGGTGACCCCCGTCACGGACCCGAGTGAGAGGTCGATCTCGCCTGCGGTCATCACGACGACGGTCGCGATCGCGAGCACCGTGACCACCGCCATCTGGAGGATGAGGTTCGAGAGGTTGCGGGCGGTGAGGAAGTTCGCGTTCTGGGTCTGGAAGAAGATCCAGATCCCGGCGAGCCCGACCAGCACGGGGACGGGGCCGAGGTCGCCCGCGAGGACCGTCCGGAGTTGCTCTCGACGGGATGGCCGTGCGCTCGAGTGGCCAGCGGACAGCTCCGCCGCCGCTTGAACCGGTTGCATCACCTCGGTCACATTGCACCTGCCGCCGGGAGGCTGCCGGTCATCGCGGCGACGATTTCCTGTGAGCTCGTCTCCCGGACGGCGAAGTCGCCCGCGTTCGATCCGAGCCGGAGCACGCAGATGCGATCGGCGACGGCGAACACATCCGGGAGGCTGTGCGAGATGAAGATCACTGCCTGGCCGTGGTCGGCGAGGCGGCGGACGAGCTCGAGCACCTGGGCGGTCTGACGTACCCCGAGCGCTGCGGTGGGTTCGTCGAGAATCACGAGCCGCGAGCCCCAGAGGAGGGCGCGACCGACCGCGACCGCCTGACGCTGTCCGCCGGACAGGCCCGCGACCGGTCGGCGAAGCGAGGGCACGTCGGCGCCGAGGCGCGTGAGGGTGGCACGCGCCTCCCGCTCCATCTCCGGATCACTGAGCCGGCGCAGGAGGCCCGGTAGCGGGCCGCGCCCCATCTCACCTCCGAGGAACAGGTTGGCGACCACGTCCAGGTTGTCGCAGAGCGCAAGATCCTGGTACACGGTCGCGATCCCCAACGACGTCGCCGCGTGCGGGGTCGCGAGCTCCACCCGGTTACCGTCGACGAAGAAGTCGCCGTCGTCGGCACGGAGAACGCCTGCGATCGTCTTGATGAGCGTCGACTTGCCGGCGCCGTTGTCGCCGACGAGCGCTATGACCTCTCCGGCGTGCACCGAGAGATCGACGCCGCGGAGGGCGACGACGCCGCCGAACCGCTTCCGCACGCCTCGCAGCCGGAGAAACGGCGGGACGTCTCTCTTGCCGGAGGTGGCGAGAAGCGGCATCGGCGGCGTCATTGGGTGCCGTGGGTCAGTGGCTCGGGCAGCTGACCCCGTCGGGAAGGCTGGAGCAGATCTGGCTCCAGGTCGCTCCCCCGTCGGTGACGACCAGGGCAATGTTCGACTTCGTGACCACGATCGGCTGCAGGAGCACCGACGGGACCTTGCCGGCGCCGTTCGAGACGGTCGTCTTCGCGACCGACGAGACCGCGTTCGGCTTGCCCTTCGCGAGACCGACGGCGACCTTCGCCGCGACCGACGCTTCCTGGACGATCGGCTTGAACACGGTCATCGACTGCAGGCCCGCGAGGATGTCCTGCAGGCCCTGCGTCGTCGCATCCTGCCCGGTGACGACCACCTTGCCGGCGAGTTGCTGTTGCCTGAGCGCGGCGATCACCCCGCCGGCGATGCCGTCGTTGGGGGAGAGAACGCCCGCGACGTTGTCGTTCAGCTTCGTCAGCGCCTGCTGCATCTCCGTCTGCGCGACCGACGGATCCCAGAGCTTCGTGTCGGCGGTGTAGCCGAGCTTCAGGCGGCCCGACTTGAACGCCGGGTTCAGCACCCCGAGAGCGCCCTGCTTGAACTCCACGCCCGGTGCGCTCGTCTGGTCGCCGTTCACCATCGCGACCGTCGACCCGCTCGGAACGTGGCTCAACAGGAACTGCCCCTGCATCGCTCCGACCTTCGTGTTGTCGAAGGAGACGTAGAACGAGATCTTCGCCCCCGTGAGCAGGCCGTCGTAGGCGATCACGGGTACGCCTTGCTTTGCGGCCTTGGAGACGACCGCCTTGCCCGTGGCCGTGTCGAGCGGCGAGATCACGATCACCTTCGCACCGTTCGCCAGAGCATCCTCGACTTGCGAGATCTGAGTAGCGTCGCTGCCCTGTGCGTTGTCGGCGATGACCTGGATGTTCGGGTCGAGTTGATGGACCGCCTTGATGAAGTCCGGCTTGTCCTGCTGCTCGAAGCGCGAGGCACACGTGGAGCAGGGCATGACGAACGCGATCTTGATCGCAGCGGCCGCCCGTGCGTGGCTCGCCGTCTTCGCCGACGACGTGCCCGCGGCGACGGCCACAGCGATCATCGCGGCGGTTCCGGCCACGACGCCGAGGCGGTAGAGACTTCTCATCAGCGACTCCCTTCGGATGGCGCGACCGTCCACGGCCGCGTGGGATCATGAGCGCTAAATACTTAGTTCAAGGTGACAGAAAAGTCAAGAGGACCTACGCCATGAGCGCCGCAAGGCTCCCGCCGCCGGCGAGCAGCGCCTCGACGACCAGCGTAGAGGCGCCAAGGGCGACGGCGTCAGGGCCCAGTCGCCCGAGCTCGACTGAAACGCGGGAGGCCGGGTATTCGAGCGCCTGCACGCCGACGACCTCGCGGATGCGCGGCAGGAGCGCGGGCGCAAGTTTCAGGCCGAGCCAGCCGCCGACGATGATTCGCTCGGGGTTGAACAGGTTCGCGAGGTTTGCGGCGGCGACGCCGAAGTACGTCGCGGCCTGATCCAGCACTGCGGCCGCTGCCTTGCGGGTCTTCGCCGCCTCGAGAAGCTGCTCGACCCACTCTTCGGCGTCCGGATCGGGCGGCGGCGTGGCTCTCCGGTCGGCACGCCGCCACGCCTCGAGAAGGGGAGAGGCGCCGATGTATGCCTCGAGACAGCCTTGCGCTCCGCACCGGCACCGCGCTCCGCCGGCGACGATGCTCGTATGTCCCCACTCGCCGGCGCTCGACGCAGCGCCGCGATAGAGGGCCCCGTCCGTGAAGATGGCTGCGCCCACGCCGGTGCCCCACAGCGTGACGACGGCGTGGCGCACGCCGCGCCCAGCGCCGAGCCACATCTCCGCTTGACCGAGCGTCTTCGCGCCGTTGTCGGCGAACACGGGAAGACCGACCCGCTCGCGCATGAGCGCCTCCAGCGGCACGGCCTCCCAGCCGATGTTCGGCGCGTGAACTCGCACCTCGCCCTCGTGCTCCACGATGCCCGGCAAGGCGATTCCGACCCCGAGTGCTCGCCGGCCCTCCTCGTCGAACTGAGCCCTGAGCTGCTCGATCGCAACGATGATCTGGTCGATCACCGCCTCGGCGGGAAAATGCTGCGGGTGGAGACGAACATCCGCGCTTCCCACGACGCGCATCTGGAGGTCGAAGCCCTCCACCCTGATTCCGGTCTCACCGACGTCGACGCCGATCACCGCACCAAAGTCGCGGTTCACCTCCAGGAGGACGCGTGGCCGGCCACCGTCGGACTCCTCGAGGCCGGCCTCGACGATCAGACCCTCTTCCAGCAGGTCGGCCGTGACGTTCGTGATGCTGCCGCTCGAAAGACCCGTCAGCCGTGCGAGCGACACGCGATTCTCGGGCCCACCGAAGAAAAGCGGTCGCAGCACGGCGCTCCGGTTGGCGCGACGGAGGTCCCGAACCGTTGCGCGTTCCCTCGTCCTCGCCCGCGCGTTCATCCGGCTTAGCTTAAGCTGTGAGCTAGTCCTCGGGCGGTCGCAGTGTTTCCGTCGGGGAGGGCGCGGGGACGGCGGCGAGGAGCGCTTCCGCGCTCTCGTTACCTGGCTTGGGCCGGGGTCGTCGGGCGTAGGCCGGTCGGTCGGCCGCGGGCTCGATCTCCTGGCAGCGGACCGCGAGACGGTGGATCCAGAGTGCGGAGTCGCGCTGGTAGACGCTCCGCAGGAGCGCGATCCCCTGGTCGATCACGGCCGGGCAGGCGCCGCGGACGGCGTTGTGGTGGAGCGGCCCGCGGTCGATGTCGGTCCCCTCGACAGTTCTGATCCGGCTGTGCCACGAGTGTGAGGAGATCGGCGACGGCGACCGACCAGGCGGCTGTCACGTCTCGACGGCCGTTGGCTGGCGGATCTCCTCCACGCTCGCGTCCCCCGGCGAAGCACGGTACGTAACCGGCTTCCCATCCTGTCCCTCGACCGTGCAGATCTCGACGCCCGATCCCCAGAGCGCCGCGAGGTGGACGAGCGTCCCCTTCGCGTACTCGGGGTCGAGGCCGACGCCCTCGACGCGATGCTCGAGCACGAGCTCGCCGCGGCCGGCACGGTTTGCGTCGACGATCTCGACCACCGGCAGCCCCGCGTTGACGTGGCTGCGCAGGAGTGCCGCGCGGACCTCGCCGGGGTCACGGTTCGTGATCTGGAGGCCCGGCGGCTGCGCCGACCGCGCCCAGGAGTAGAGCTTCGCCTCCTCGCAGACCCGGTCGGTGACGAACTCGGCGACGAGCGAGGCGTCGTCGTATCCCTCGACGATGTGGAGCAGCTGCTCGACGGGGTCGATCTCGCCGGCCCACGACCAGCGCTCGCGCTCCTCGTCCGACGGCTCGCGCGCGATGCGCTCGATCTCGCGCATGAGAAGCCAGCCGAGGTTGTAGGGGTTGATGCGGAAGTGGTGCGGCTGCGTCACGGCCGCGTTCAAAGCCTGGTACTCGACGAAGTCGGCGGAGCCGAGCCGCAGCCGCTGCAGGAGCGTGTTGTGCGTCCACGTCGCCATGCCCTCGTGGATGAGCTTGGTCGTGAACTGCGGTGCGAAGTAGCGCTGGTCCTCGCGGATGATGCCGATCACGTCGCGCTGCCAGTCCTCGAGGTAGCGCGCATGCTGCATGACGAAGCCGAGGATGTCCCGCTCCGGGTGGCGCGGGAAGCGGCGGCGCAGCCGCTCGCGCTCCTCGGCCACGCGCTGGCGCCTGGCGTCGACCTCCGCAGGGAAGAGCTCGTCGTAGGGCTGCGGCCAGTCACTCGGTTCCTCCTCGACATAGCGACCGCCCAGCTGGCTGAGCGGCAGCGTCGTCGCCAGCGCTTCGCAGGCGTCGATGAAGTCCTCGACGACGGCGCGGCCGTACTGGGTCATGTAGCGGTCGATGCGCTCCGCAGCCGCACGCACGCGCGTCAGGAAGCCTTTGTCGGCGGGCTCGAAGTAGCGGCTACGGTCGAAGACGACGGCGTGGCCGAGCACGTGAGCGATCACGAGCAGCTGTGCGACGAGCGAGTTGCCGTCGAGCAGGTACGCGTGGGCTGGGTGCGTGTTGACGACCAGCTCATAGATGCGCGATCGCCCTGCATCATGGTCGCGCTTCATCTGCTCGTAGATCTGGCCGAAGCGCCAGTGCGAGTAGCGGCCGGGCAGCCCGCGCGCGCTGACGTCGTAGACGACCTCGGCCCGGACGAGATGAAAGACGACGGGCGGGGGCTGCAGCCCGATCGCCTCGGCCTCGCGCAGGCACAGCTGCTCGAGCTCGGCCATGTCGTCGACCGCGTAGTTCGGCCGGCGCCAGAGCCCCTCGTCGATCAGGCCTCTCATGCCCTGCCGTCCTGCTCCGGCGCCGGCAAGCCGGCGCCTCCGTCCCGATGTGTCCGCCGTGTCGACTCGCAGGTGTTTTCGGAGCCTCCGTCAAGCCTACGGCTCATACGACCGCCTCTTCCACGCCCTCTTTCGCGAAGATGCGCTTGAGTGCGCCCCAGATCTCGCGCTCGTTCGTCGCGCGCGCCGCGACCAGTCCGTCGAGCCCGGCAGCCTCGAGCGGTACCGAGAGCTTCGCGCTGCCCGGGCCGGTGCTCGGCGCGGGCGCGATCTCGAGATAGCCGACGAGGTTGACGCGCGTTAGATGGTCGGCGATCAGCTCGATCGTCGCCAGGTTGTCGGAGGCGAGATTGTCGCCATCCGAGGTGTAGAGGACGTAGACGTTCCAGACCGCTTCCGGGTAGCGCTGCCGCTGGATCTCGCCTGCGAGCCGGAACGCAGACGAGACGAGCGTCCCACCCGACTCCTTGCGCGTGAAGAACTCCTGCTCGGTGAGCTCGAACGCCTCGCTCGTGTGCCCGACGAAGACGATCTCGACGCGCGTGTACTGGCGCCGGAGGAAGCGGACCGTCCAGTAGAAGAAGAGGCGCGCGATTCGCTTCTGCAGCTCGCCCATCGACCCGGAGACGTCCATCAGGCACAGCACGACCGCCTGTGTCCGCGGGGACGGCGTCTCCCGGTAGGAGCGGT
>Ga0335085_10011869_pt1 | contig 12875 bp, 7 predicted proteins | sample Lox_Sample_45_FD_206712 | JGI IMG/M metagenome (GOLD analysis project Ga0335085, IMG submission 206712) | Soil microbial communities from Loxahatchee National Wildlife Refuge, Florida, United States - Lox_Sample_4.5 | ecosystem: Environmental > Terrestrial > Soil > Wetlands | place: USA: Florida...
TTCCGGCGGGGCAATGCCTTCCTCAGTCGAGCGCGCATGCGCCGGGTCCGCGCGGATCGCCGCAGGATCCGCAGGCCGAGCCGGCCGATTCGGCCTCCGGCCGGGAGCCGCCGGAAGAAACGGCGAAGACCGAAAGGAGCTTGGAAACCTTCGGACTCTCGCAATCGGGGCAAGCGGGCTTGGATTGGCCGACGACGAACTGCTCGAACCTCCGGCCACAAGCCTGGCACGCGTACTCGAAGAGCGGCATGGGAGCTAGGATAACGCCGATCCGGGCGGCGGCCTCACCGGGGGCCAGCGCCCGGATTCGCGTTCTCCGTCGAGGCCGGCTGGCTGCCCAGCACGGTCCTCGGGGCCGGAAGGTCCGACTCGCTCCAACCGCCCCCGAGAGCCTTGATGAGGTTGACGGTCGCCGTCAGGCGTCGGGTCTGCAGGTCCACGGCCGTCCGCTCGTTGGAGAGCGCCGCCGCTTGGGCGGTCACGACTTCCAGGTAGGTGGTGATGCCGCCCTCATAGCGACTCTGTGCCAGGGCGAGCGCTCGTTCGGCGGCGGCGACCGCCCTCCTCTGCTCTTCGACCTCTTGGGCGAGGAACCGCAGGGCGGCGAGATTGTCCTCCACTTCCTGGAGGGCGCCGAGAACGCTCTCGCGGTACGCGGCGACGGTTGCGTCGTAGGCGGCGATCGCCTGCTCCTTGCCCGCGAGCCTCGCCCCGCCGTCGAAGATGGTCTGGGCGAGCGCGACCCCCAGCGACCAGAAGAGCGACGGAGCCGAGAACCAACGGGTCAAGGAGCTGCCCTCCCACCCGCCCGTGGCGTTCAAGAGAAGGCTCGGGAAGAAGGCGGCCTGTGCGACACCGACGTCGGCGTTGGCCGCCGCGACGCGCCTTTCCGCGGAGGCGACGTCGGGCCGACGCTCCAGCAGCTCCGAGGGAAGCGGCGGCGGAGCGGCGACCGGCAGCACGCCGGCCGGAGCCGCGGCGATTGCGAAATCCGCGGGAGGCTCGCCGACGAGAATCGCCAGGGCGTGCTCGAGCTCGGCTCGGGTGATCGAGAGCTCGGTCAGCTGCGCGCGCGTGGTCTCGAGCTGCGTCTGCGCTTGCGCGACGTCGACGCCGGAGACGATGCCCTGATCGTGCCGATGGATCGTCAACTGCTGGGCCTTCTCGTCGGCGGCCACGTTGGATTGCAGTATCCGCTCTTGCTCGTCGGCTCCCTGAAGGAGGAAGTAGTCGACGGCGAGCTCCGCATGCATGGAGAGCCGGACGGTTTCGAGGTCGGCGGCGGTCGCTTGCGCGCTCGCGATCTTCGACTCGACGTTGCGCCGGACCTTGCCCCAGAGGTCGACCTCGTAGGCGACGTCTCCCTGGAGCTGATAGGTCGTGGCGGTGCCGACCGGCGCGCCCGGCAGCGCCGAGGTGCGGGCGACCGGCGAGTGGGAACGGGTGACCGACGGAGCCACCCCGATCGTCGGGAAGAATTGCGCCCGGGCTCCCCGCGCGGCGGCGCGGGCGCCCTGGAACTGCGCCGCTGCGAGCGCAATGTTCTGATTCGAGACGGACACGCGCTCCTCGAGGGCGTCGAGCTGCGGATCTCCAAAGACCAGCCACCAGCGGCCTCGGCTCGATACGTCGGCCGGCTGGGCCGCTTTCCATTCGCCACCGCCGGCCGGCATCGCCGGGGCCGCCTCCTTGTAGGTCTCGGGGACCGGCGCCGACGGCCGCTGGTAGTTCGGGCCGACGGCGCAGCCCGAAGCGACGAGGGCGGCGCCGGCCAGGAGGGGCCACCGATGAGCCTGCCACGCGCGCGCTCCCATCGGGCTCAAACTCCCGACCCGGCGGGCAGCGGCGCCCGCACGCGCCCGCGCAACCGCGCCCACCGCAGCCGCAGCCGATCGAGGTAGAGGTAGACGACCGGCGTCGTGTAGAGGGTCAGCATCTGGCTGAAGATCAGGCCGCCGACGATCGCGATGCCCAGGGGACGTCGCAGCTCCGCTCCGGTGCCGAGGCCGATGGCGAGAGGGAGGCCGCCTAGCATGGCCGCCATCGTCGTCATCGTGATCGGCCGGAAACGCAGAACGCAAGCCTGGAAGATCGCGGCCTCCGGCTCCTTCTTCTCGTTTCGCTCGGCCGCGATGGCAAAGTCGATCATGAGGATGGCGTTCTTCTTCACGATCCCGATCAACAGGATGATGCCGATCAATGCGATCACCGAGAGGTCGTTCTTGGTCACGAGCAGGGCGAGCAGCGCGCCCACGCCGGCCGACGGCAACGTCGAGAGGATCGTCAGCGGGTGGATCAGGCTCTCGTACAGGACGCCCAAGACGATGTAGACCGCGAGCAGGGCCGCCGCGATCAGGATGGGCTCGTTGGCGAGCGAGGCCTGAAAGGCCTGCGCGGTGCCCTGGAAGCTGCCGCGGATGCTCCCGGGCAGGCGCAGCTCTCGCTCGGCGGCGTTGATGGCGTCCACTGCGGTGCCGAGCGCCACGCCGGGAGAGAGGTTGAAGGAGATCGTCACCGACGGGAACTGGCCCTGGTGGTTGACGGCGAGCGGGGCGGTCGACGGCTCGTAATGGGTGAAGGCGTCGAGCGGGACCATCTCGCCCGACTTGTTGCGGACGTAGATGGCCTTCAGGCCGTCGGGACTCTGCCAGAACCGGGGCTCGGCTTCCATCACGACGTGGTACTGGTTGAGCGGCGTGTACATCGTCGAGACCTGGCGCTGTCCGAAGGCGTCGTAGAGCGCGTCATCGATCATCTGCGGAGTGATCCCGAGCCGCGAGGCGGTCGCCCGGTCGATCACGAGCGCGGCCTGTAATCCCTTGTTCTGCTGGTCGCTGTTGACGTCGGCGAGCTCGCGGAGCTTCTTGAGCCGTTCATAGACCCTCGGCGCCCAGGCAAGAAGCTCTTCGGCGTTGTCGCCTCGGAGGGTGTACTGGTACTGGGCGGCGCTCGGGCGCCCGCCGACGCGCACGTCCTGGACCGGCTGGAGGACGAGGGTCGCACCCGGCACGTGCGAGAGCTTGCTCCGCAGCCGCGCGATGATCTGATCGGCCGTGAGCTTGCGCTGCTCGGTCGGCTTGAGCGAGACGAACATCCGGCCGTTGTTCGTCAGGCCGCCCCCGAGAAACCCGTTGGCGTTCTCGACGTCCGGATCGCGCTGGACGGTACCGACGAACGTCGCGAGCTTCTTCTCCATCGCCTGAAAGGACGTGTCCTGGTCGGCCTGGATCGTCCCCGTGAGCCGTCCGGCGTCCTGCTGAGGGAAGAATCCCTTGGGAATCTTGACGTACAGAAGCCCCGAAGCGGCCATCGTCGCCAGGGTCACGATGAGTATCTGGGGCTGATGTCGGAGCACCCAGCGAAGCGATTTCTCGTAGCCGCCGAGGATCCTTTCGAAGGTCCGTGCGCTCGCCCTTTCGAAGCGGCCGCTTCGCCTCGGAGCGGCCGGCCGGAGCAGTCGCGCGCACATCATTGGCGTGGTGGTCAGCGAGATCACCAGCGAAACGCCGATGGCGACCGAGAGGGTGACGGCAAACTCGCGGAAGAGGCGCCCGACGAGACCCCCCATCATGAGGATCGGTATGAAGACGGCGACGAGCGACACGCTGATCGAGAGAACCGTGAAGCCGATCTCGCGAGCGCCGCGGAGGGCCGCCCGGCGGGGCGTCATGCCCTCTTCGAGATGCCGGGTGATGTTCTCCACCACGACGATCGCGTCGTCCACGACGAATCCGGTTGCGATCGTCAGGGCCATGAGAGACAGGTTGTCGATGCTGTACCCCGCCAGATACATCACCCCGAACGTCCCGATCAGGGAGACCGGGACGGCCACGCTCGGAATCCAGGTCGAGCGAACGCTCCGGAGGAAGAGAAACACCACCAGGATGACCAACGCGATCGAGATCAGCAGCGTGATCTGGACGTCACGGACGGAGGCTCGGATCGTTCGCGTGGAGTCGATGGCGACGCCCAGGTGGATGGTCGGCGGCGTCTCGGCCTGGAGCTCCGGCAAGAGGGCGCGGATGCGGTCGACGGTTTCGATGATGTTGGCGCCGGGTTGCCGGAAGATGACCAGAAGCACCGCCGGTTTGCCGTTGGACAACCCAGCCGTGCGGATGTCCTCGACGGAGTCGGTGACGGTCGCGATGTCGGACAGGCGTATCGGAGCGCCGTGGGAATAGCGGACGATGAGCGACCGATACGGCGCGGCCTGGAGGAGCTGGTCCGTGGCGGCGAGGCTCCAGGACTGCCGGGCATCGGCCAGGGTTCCCTTGGGCCGGTTCGCGTTGGCCGAGGCGAGCGCGGCGCGGACGTCCTCGAGCCCCAAGCCCGTGTTGTAGAGCTCCGTGGGGTTGACGTCCACGCGCACGGCCGGAAGGGCCCCGCCGCCGACGAAAACCTGTCCGACACCGGGCACCTGCGCGAGCTTCTGCTGGAGGATCGAGGAGGCGATGTCGTACATCCGGGCTCGATCCACGATCTCGGAAGTCAACGAGAGGATCAGGATGGGCGCATCGGCGGGATTGACCTTGCGATAGCGCGGATTGTTGGGGAGATTGGCCGGGAGCTGTCCCCGCGCGGCGTTGATCGCCGCCTGGACGTCTCGCGCCGCAGCGTCGATGTTCCGGTTCAAATCGAATTGAATCGTGATGTTGGTCGAGCCGAGAGAGCTGGTCGAGGTCATTTCGGTGACGCCGGCGATGCGGCCAAACTGGCGCTCCAGGGGAGTGGCGACGGAAGACGCCATCGTGTCGGGGGAGGCGCCCGGCAGGCCGGCCGACACGTTGATCGTCGGGAAGTCGATCTGCGGGAGCGGTGAGACCGGCAGAAATCGGTAGGAGATGCCTCCGGCGAGAGCGATGGCGACGGTCAAGAGCGTCGTCGCGACCGGCCGGCGGATGAAGGGCGCCGAGATGCTCAAGCCCCCTCCGCCGGCCGCAGCCGCGGAGCCCCCCGCCGCGCACGCCCGAACCGAACGGCGAGCCGGTCGAACCAGAGATAAATCACCGGCGTCGTGTAGAGCGTCAGGAGCTGGCTGAAGAGGAGGCCGCCGATGATGGAGATGCCGAGCGGCCGCCGGAGCTCCGCCCCGATGCCGGTGCCGAGTGCCAGCGGGATACCCGCGAGCAACGCGGCCATCGTCGTCATGAGAATCGGGCGCAGGCGCAGCAACGCCGCCTGGTAGATCGCCTCGGTCGGGGCCTTCTTTTCCTTGCGCTCCGCGTCGAGCGCGAAGTCGATCATCATGATCGCGTTCTTCTTGACGATTCCGATCAAGAGGATGATCCCGATCAGGGCGATCACCGAGAAGTCCTCGCGGCAGATCATGAGTGAGACGAGCGCGCCCACGCCGGCCGAAGGCAGTGTGGACAGAATCGTGATGGGATGGATGTAGCTCTCGTAGAGGACTCCGAGCACGATGTAGACCGTGACGATGGCGGCGAGGATCAGGAGCGGCGCGTTCGTCAGCGAGTCTCGAAACGCTGCAGCGGTTCCCTGAAAGCTCGCCTGGATGCTCGCGGGCATCCCGAGCTCCTGGCGTGCCTTCTCGATTGCCTCGACCGCCTCGCCGAGCGAGGCGTGCGGTGCGAGGTTGAACGAAACCGTGACGACCGGAAACTGACCCTGATGGTTGACTGCGAGGGGAGCGTGACCGGTGCGCAGTTCCGTGAAGGCCCCGAGCGGCACCGGACCGCCCGGGGACGACAGATAAACGTTCTTCAGATCGTCCGGCCGGGTCTGGAAGACCGGCTGGGACTCGAGCACGACGCGGTACTGGTTCAATTGCGTGAACATCGTCGAGACCTGGCGCTGGCCGAAGTTGTCGTACAGCGCGTCGTCCAGCATCTGGGGCGTGATCCCGAGGCGGGAGGCCGTCGCGCGGTCGAGGATCAACCGGGCTTCGAGGCCGGCGTTCTGCTGGTCGCTGGCGACGTCACGCAGCTCCGGCAAGGTCTTCAATCGGTCCACGAATCGCGGCGCCCAGCTGTTCAGCTCGTTTGAGTCGGGGTCTTCCAGGCTGTACTGGAACTGCGTCCGGCTGACGCGGTCCTCGACTGTCAGATCCTGGATGGGCTGGAGGAAGAGGGTGATGCCACCGACCTTCGCGAGCTCCGGCTGGAGCCGCCGGATGACCTCGCTGGCGCTCGCCTTGCGCTCCCGGAGCGGCTTCAGATTGATCTGGATCCGGCCGCTGTTGATCGTCGTGTTCGTTCCATCGATTCCGATGAATGACGACAGGCTTGCGACCGCGGGGTCCTGCAGGATTACCCGCGCCAGAGCCTGCTGGCGGTCCGCCATGGCGGTGAAGGAAGCGCCTTGAGACGCCTCCGAGATGCCCAGGAGGACCCCGGTGTCCTGAACGGGGAAGAAGCCCTTGGGGATGAAGATGTAGAGAAGCACGGTCACGACGAGTGTCGCCACGGCCACGGCGAGTGTGGCGGGCTGATGGCGGAGGACCCAACGGAGCGTCTTGGCATACAGCTCGATGACCCGGTCGAAAGCGGCCTCGGACGCCCGGGCCAGCCGCCCCTGCTCGTTCGGCCTCCGGTGGCGCAGCAGCTTCGCGCACATCATCGGCGTGAGCGTCAACGAGACCGCGGCCGAGATCAGGATCGTCACAGCCAGTGTCACGGCGAACTCCCGGAAGAGACGCCCCACGACGTCGCCCATGAAGAGCAGCGGGATGAGAACCGCGATCAAGGAGACCGTCAGCGAGAGAATCGTGAACCCGATCTGCTCGGAGCCCTTCAGGGCCGCCTGAAGCGGCGCCATGCCCTCCTCGATGTAGCGCGAGATGTTCTCGATCATGACGATCGCGTCGTCCACGACGAAGCCGGTGGAGATCGTCAGCGCCATCAAGGTGAGGTTGTTCAGGCTGTAGCCGAGCAGGTACATGACGCCGAAGGTCCCGACGAGCGACAGCGGAACCGCGACACTCGGAATGACGGTGGCGGCGAGCGTCCGGAGGAAGAGAAACATGACCATGACGACGAGCGCGATCGTCAACATCAGCTCGAACTCCACGTCCTCGACCGACGCTCGGATCGTGGTCGTGCGGTCCGTCAGGATCCGGACGTGAATCGCCGGAGGCAGGGAGGCCTGCAACTGGGGCAGGAGGCGCTTGACGCGGTCGACGACGGCGATGATGTTGGCGCCGGGCTGTCGCTGAATGTTCACGATGACGGCCGGAACCGTGTTCATCCAGGCGGCCTGCTTGGCGTTCTCGGCGCCGTCGATGACGGTGGCGACGTCGGAGAGGCGCACGGGCGCGCCGTTTCGGTAGGCGACGATCAGGGGCTTGTACTGCGCGCTCGTCAGAAGCTGGTCGTTGGCGCCGATCGAATAGGACTGCTGAGGTCCGTCGAAGGCGCCCTTGGCCTGATTCACGTTGGAGGTGGCGATCGCGGCGCGGACGTCCTCCATGCCGAGTCCGTAGGAGGAGAGGGCGGTCGGGTTGACTTGGACGCGGACGGCGGGCTTCTGGCCGCCGCTGATCGACACCAGTCCGACACCGGGCAGCTGCGAGATCTTTTGAGCGAACCGGGTGTCGGCGTAATCCTCCACCTTGGAGAGGGGGAGCGTGGTCGAGGTGAGCGCGAGGGTCAAGATCGGAGCGTCGGCGGGATTCGTCTTGCTGTAGATCGGGGGATTGGGGAGGTCGCGGGGCAGATAGGTGCCGGCCGCGTTGATGGCCGCCTGCACTTCCTGCTCGGCGACGTCGATGTTTAGCTCCAGAACGAACTGCAGCGTGATCAGCGAGCAGCCGTCGGAGCTCGCGGAGGTCATTTGATTGAGCCCGGGAAGTTGCCCGAACTGGCGCTCGAGCGGAGCCGTGACCGCCGAGGCCATGACGTCCGGGCTCGCCCCGGGGTAGAACGTCGCGATCTGGATCGTCGGGTAGTCGACCTGCGGAAGCGCGGACACGGGAAGCTCCCGAAAGGCGATTCCCCCGGCGATCAGGATTGCCGCCATCAGGAGCGAGGTGGCGATCGGGCGAAGAATGAAAGGACGCGACGGGCTCACGGGCCCGGCCTCCGGCCCGTTGCGCTCGAGCCGCGGCCGTCTCCCGCCGTCTGCGGGCTGCCGCCGTTCCACGCGTGCACCGCGACCTTGCTGCCGGGCTGCAGTTTGTCGATTCCGTCGATGACGACTGAATCGCCGGCGGCGATCCCGCGGCCGATCGCGGCGTCATCGCCCTCGGTGTGCAGTACCTGAACGTCGCGGGTCGCCACTTTGCTGTCCGGGGTCACGACGTAGACAAACGTCGACTGCGGGCTGCGTTGAATCGCCGCCGCGGGAACGACGAGTGTCCCCTTCAGGGTGTCCACCAGCAGGCGCGCGTTGACGAACTGGTTGGCGAAGAGGGCGTTGTCGGCGTTCGGGAACTTGGCCTTCAGGCGGACGGTCCCGGTAGTCTGGTCGATCTGGTTGTCCACGGCGAGAAGCTGTCCGGTGGCGAGCTTCTTCGTCAGCTCGCGGTCGTAGGCCTCGACCTCGAGGGTCCGACCCGCGGCGAGCGGCGCCAGCACTTGCGGGAGGCGATCCGCCGGGATCGTGAACACGACGGTGATCGGCTGAAGCTGGGTGATGACGACCAGGCCGTTCGGATCGGTCGCGTGGATGATGTTGCCCGGATCCACCAGGCGGAGTCCGACCCGGCCCGAGACCGGCGCGGTGATGCGGCTGTAGGTGAGGTTCAACTTGGCGGCGTCGATCTGTCCCTGATCGCTCAAGGCCGCGGCTTCGAGCTGCTTGACGGTCGCGACCTGCGTGTCGAGCTGCTGGCGGGGAACCGAGTCCTGCTGGAAGAGGACCTCGTAACGCTGCTGATCGAGCCTGGCATTCTGGAGGGCCGCGACGTCCTTTCCCATCTGACCCTCGGCCTGCTCGAGCTGAACCTGAAAGGGGCGGGGATCGATTTCGGCCAGCAGATCGCCCTCCTTGACGACCTGCCCTTCGTGGAAGGCGACGCGGATGAGCTGCCCCTCGACGCGACTGCGCACCGTAACCGTGTTCAAGGGAACCACGTTTCCCAAGCCGGTCAGGTAAATCCCGACATCGGCCTTCCTGGCGGTCGCCACGACGACGGGCACCGCGCGAGCGGCGGCGGAGTAGCCTGCCGCCTTGCCGGACTTGGCGGTGTCGGCCGTGGTGCGGCTGCCGCGGGCAGCGAGCAGCAAGATCCCAACTCCAGCCAGACCGACCGCGAGGAGCCACGGCCACCGGCGCTTCCTCGTCGGCCGAGCATCCTCCCGAGGAGAGTCTTCCAAGGGAGCCGTCTTCGGCGGGAGGCTGGATCTGTCCGGGTCGATCATTGGCCGCCTCTCTCTGGCTGGAGCGCGCGCTCGAGGATTTCCACTTCGGCGCCCCGGTCAAGCTCTATAACCAGCCGCCTCGCCAGTTCTTCGCAAGAAACTTGCCTGCGGCCCCGTCCGGCGGGGCCTAGAACCTGAGGACGAGCCGCAACCCGGGAAAATTACGCTGGACCGGGCATTTGGGCCCGGATGGCTCCCGGAGAGGGTGGCCGCGGCCGCCGTTGGGATAGATTGGCGCCTTTAGCGAAAGGAGAGGCTCATGCGGCGCTCCGGAATTGCCAGCCTGGCAGCAGTCGGGTTTTCCCTGGCTGTGGCCTCCGTTGCCCTCGCGGAGAAGGCGAAGCCGGTCGAAACGTTCTCGGCCTTCGCGGCGAGCCTCGGAACGGGCAGGTCGAGTGTGATCAACGTCACGGTCAACCGCTGGTCCACCGACGAGGAGCGCGAGAGCCTGCTGACGACGCTCCAAGAGTTCGGGACCGATAAGCTCGTCGACGCGTTGCAGAAGATCCGTCCGCCGGTCGGCTTCATGCGCACGCCCAACTCGCGCGGCTACACTCTCTACTACGCCCGCAACATTCCCAATCCGGACGGCTCCCGCCGGGTCGTCATTGCCACGGATCGCCCGGTCGCCTTCGGCGAGGCCGCCAACAGCACTCGCTCGATGCAGTACCGGGTTACGCTGATCGAGCTTCATCTGGACAAGGACGGCAAGGGAGAGGGCAAGATGGTGCCCGCCGCCAAGATCAGCTGGGACAAGGACAAGAAGAGGCTGGAAATCGAGAACTACGGCGCGCTTCCGGTGGACCTGATGAGCGTCAAGGCGAAGACGCCCTAGGCGGGCGCCGAACGGTTGGGCGGCCCCATGCCCGTCCACTCGCAGTGAATCCGGATCGCGAACGCCCCGGCTCCGTTGGGGCGTTTTTCATGCAGCGCCGGGGTCCGGCGGGATTTCTCGGGGGCTCGGGTTTGGCGGGCGCGGCCACTGATGCACTTGTATCTCGAGTGCACCTCCGTTCTCGACTACCGTCCTTGGCGTGGTTTCGCTTCGGGATCGCGGGGTCGGCCGGAGGGGAGGCGCCGCTCTCGCGACCTTCCTGCTCGCTCTTGGCGGGGCATCTGTCCTGAGTGAGTCCGCGCCCGCGCCTCCGACCTCCGCAGCAGTCCTCGGCGAGAGGCTGTTCTTCGATGCTTCGCTCTCCCGGCCGCCCGGACAATCCTGCGCGGCCTGCCACGGCCCGGCAGTGGGATTCACCGGGCCCGAGGAAGAAATCAACAAGGGCGGGGGCGTCTATCCCGGAGCCGTTCACGGTCGCTTCGGCAACCGCAAGCCTCCGAGCGCGGCCTACGCCTCGAGTCCGGTGTTCGCGGCGCGGACGGAGAAAGGCAAGACGGTCTTCTCTGGCGGAAGCTTCTGGGACGGGCGCGCGACGGGCGAGAGGCTCGGCAGCGCGCTCGCCGAGCAGGCGCTCGGGCCGTTCGTGAATCCGCTCGAGCAGAATCTGCCGGCTGGAGCCGACGTCGTCGCAACCGTCTGCGCCGGACCGTACGCCTCGATGCTGCGGGAGGTGGCGAAGAAGGAAAAGGGGATCGCCGACGCCTGCGCGCCGGGCAACGCCTCTGCCGTGTATGACCTGATCGGGCTCGCGATCGCCGCCTACGAGACTTCATCCCGGGTGCAGCCCTTTTCCTCGCGCTACGACCGGTTCCTCGCCGGAAAGATCCGGCTGAGCGGGCAGGAGAAGCGGGGGCTCACGCTCTTCGCCGACAAGGGAAAGTGCAGCGGCTGCCACCCGCACGGGCGTGGGCCGAAGGGAGAGCCGCCCCTCTTCACCGACTTTACGTACGACAACATCGGCGTGCCGCCCAACTCGGCCAATCCCTTCTACAGGATGGGTCCCGAGTACAACCCGGACGGCGCCGCATGGAGGGATCCGGGCCTCGCCGGATTCCTGGAGACCGAGCCGCGCTACGCGCGCTACGCGGCCGAGAATCTCGGCAAGTTCAAGGTGCCGACCCTGCGCAACGTCGCCCGCCGGCCATCACATGGTTTTGTCAAGGCCTACGGGCACAACGGCGTCTTCAAGAGTCTCGAGGAGGTCGTGCACTTCTACAACACGCGCGACGTTCTTCCCGTCTGCGGCACCGTCAAGGACCCGCGACCCGGAAAGAACTGTTGGCCGGCTCCGGAAGAGCCACGCAACGTTGAGCGCGAGGAGACCGGGAAGCTCGGCTTGACGGCGGACGAGGAGGCCGCGATCGTCGCGTTCCTCCAGACGCTCGACGACGAAACCCCGCCGAATCCGTAGCCGAACGCGCGCGCGGCGCGAGGAGTCTCCCGAAGTAACCGAGGTATCGGGTCGCAACGCGACCCAGTTTCGCGAAGTAACCGAGCGAAACGACTCGCGTTGCGGGAGCCGAAGCGCAGCGAGCGACCAGGCGGCGCAGTCGAGGCCGCCTCGCCGAGGTGCGACGCCGATCCGGGTCACGAGCGAGCGGAGGCGACGTTACTGGTCGGGGCGGCCAGGATCGAACTGGCGACCACCTGCTCCCAAAGCAGGTACGCTACCGCTGCGCTACGCCCCGTGGCCGAGGATTATCGCACCGGGTGTCTCCCAACGTCGGTCCTGCTTGGCGTTCGGATCGCGGCGCGACCAAGTTTCGCGAGGTAAAGAGCGAAACGACTCGCGCCGCGGGAGCCGGAGCGAGCGTAGGGACCTGGCGGGTGGTCGAAGCCAACATCCGGAGGCACGAGCCGAGGGCTAAGCCAGGTCCCGAGCGAGTGAAGGCGACGGCAGGTACGCTACCGCTGCGCTACGCCCCGTGGCGGCAATTATCCTACGCGGCCGTGGGGCTTTCGAGGCCGGCGGCCGCAGCGCTTCCTGGCTCCCTCGACGAGACGATCCGCCGAGACGATGGCGCGCTCATGGATGGCGTGTCCGATGGGTCCGCCGTCGTCGAAAGCCTCGACCTCGAAGCAATAGAACTTTCCTTCCATCCCGCGAAAACGGGCGCGGGTGATCACCTTCGCGCCCGCCGGCGTGGCGGCCGTGTGTCGCACGTCCATGAAGACGCCGACGGACATCTCGCCCTTCTCGAGAAGCGGGATCAGCACGCGGGCGGCCGCGAGCTCCATCATGCCGACCATCTTCGCGGTGGCCAGCACCGGCGGGAAAGCGTCCGGGGGTTCTTCGGCGAGATCGCTCGCGAGATCCGACTTGCGGACGACCCGGCTCAAGAGCGCCGTCGTTCCGGGCGCCAGCTGCTTCTTCGCCATCGCCTCTCCTCCTGGACAACGGTGCGATACGCTATCGCGTCCGCGGGGCCCGTGCGAGGGTCCTCGATCCGGGGCGGGGACCATCGGGACGGGGGCAGTAGACGACGATGAATCGCGAATACTTCGCCTGGGATTCGCCGACCCTCGGGCGCCGGATGGAGCTGCTCTGGTTCGGCCACGCGGGCTACCCAATGATCTGGTTTCCGACCTCGCAGGGGCGTTTCTACCAGAACGAGGACTTCGGCCTCATCGGGGCGGTGGCGGACCTCATCGAGGAAGGGAAG